>Ga0265797_10000322_pt1 | contig 88632 bp, 153 predicted proteins | sample P2T30metagenome_FD_192433 | JGI IMG/M metagenome (GOLD analysis project Ga0265797, IMG submission 192433) | Plant litter microbial communities from East Loma Ridge, Irvine, California - P2 T30 | ecosystem: Environmental > Terrestrial > Plant litter > Unclassified | place: USA: California... | reverse complement strand
CAATATTGTTTGGCGATGGTCATTTCAGGCTCCGTTGCTATGTTGTCTTCCAATGAGTTCTATTCTACTCCTTCAACAGTACATGTCAACAAGTTTCTTACAATCCCCCGTGCAATGCCTTGCTGTGTTGTTATTCCACCTCACTAACAATCAGAGTTTGCACATACAGAGTTCGATAGAGATTGTTATCTTCAAGATACTTAGTAGCATCCTCCTTGTTATCAAACTGAATTGCTTGTTGCCAGTCTTCGACCATACGTCCATTATTGCCCATGAATGGCCCCATTGTGTGTGCTAGTAGGTAAATGTATTTCATCAAAACCCCTCAATAATTCCTAGTAACAACCTTGTTGGCGCACTTAGGGCAACTCACATAGTGATAGTAATCCTTACTGCCTGTGTAATCGCTGGAGTAATCCCTTTGCTCATCGTTAGGCGTGTACTGTAAGCGACTGCCACACTTCCTGCAAGTAATCTCTTTAGTTACGCTGGAGTCTTCCCCGATAATCTTAATAGCCATAATCAAAGCCTCTCAATATGGTTTGTTATACACAACAGAATGTCCCTCTGCCACTTCTTTTAACAGACCCTCGATATGTGTAAAAGGGTATTCAGGACTTATGAATGTTGGACGCCACTTGTCATGGACTGTCTGAAGATCAAACAGCATCTCTTCATTGTCCTTAATAAATGCTGGTAACGTAAACCCGTCTAGCACAGCATCAATACGCTTAAACTCCATTTCCTTGTCGTACATGCTGTCAGGAATAAGACACCCTACAGCGCACATAAGGCCATTCTCTGTACGATACATACACCCCATCTCGTCATTCAATGCAGGCTTTCCCTGCTCATACAAATGCCTCACCACATAATCAAACGTCTCTTGTTTGTTCATTTTATTCCCCCTTGTATTAACATGACCACAATCAAACAGGAATTGCCACATACTCCACTGAAACACTCAGCCCTTGATTGGTCATCTTGACGATAGCTTTATAATTCTTACCGTCACCAATGTCTACCATGTCAATCTTCAAACCACTATCACTCAACATTGCACGGTATTCCTCGGTATTGGCTCCCCAATTAGCAGGAGCGTATGCACGGAGGGCTTTCTGTGCAGCACCGATACGGCTATCATCAGTTCCTTCTACAACACCTGTACCGCCCTTATAGTTGATGAGGAATTGACGTGTGTTAGATTGCTCGGAAGGTGCTTGTACTACAGGCTGATTAATTGGGTCGCTAGAGCCCCCGCCACATGCTGCGAGGGTGATGCTGAAGAGTGCTACAAAAATAGTTTTATTCATGGTGTTTCTCCTTACAGAGTAGTTGTTAACAGATTTAAGAATACTTTAGTTGGAATGGGTTGTCAAGTATTATTTTTATTCTTTTTCAATTTGTTCTTAAACATCATTGCTCCGTATAAGGCAATACAACAATGTCCACTTTAACAACACGGAACAACCCGCCTGCATGTACCTCTTGTCGTTTCTCATGTAGCATAACTTCTAGGCCCTCTGCCATTGTGCTATACACACAAGGATTACCAGAACAATCTAAGAAGATTTTATAAGGCCCTGCTTTTCTATATTGAACAGCATAATACATTAAACTCCCCCTTAAAGAACCCATAACGAACCATGTACACATCGTATGGAAGATTGCACACTTGAATTGCATTACCGAAGTCGTCAATTATGTGTTTCAGAATGTATAAGGCTGGCATTATCGCACCTAAAAACAGTTATTCGTCAAATCAACACCAACAACATTGTACTTGTAAATCTCATTACCTTTTACAGATTGCATCTCTTTGACAAACTGAAAAGCATCAGAACTGAAATAGAAGATTGCAGGCATCGCAACTGGGTTAGCTTCATTCCAACATTGGCACAGTTTATTTTCGTTGTTTATTTCTTTATACACTGCGTACATTATCATCACATTCCCCTGTAAGCCCCTTGCGAGGCGTTGTTTGCTTTCTGTGTTAATGAGGACATTCTAGGGTAGGATTCTTAGGGGGTCAAGGGGAATCTTAGTCCCTGTCACCAAACATGTCAATCATGGAAAAGATGCTTTTCAGATTGTCCGCAGTAGCAATACACACTTCGCAACCCTTATAGAAATCTTCAGTAACATCCTTGCCGTCATAATCACGATATACGCGAATGTCACTACGGCTATAGTCTTCAAGAGTTCCGCAGCTATCATCCATAGCGATGCTGATTTCGTAGCCCTTGTAAGGAATCTTAGTGCATGCCGAACAAGTCATGCCTTTTGGTGCCCAGATAGGTTTGTTCATGATGTTCTCCATTATCTACCTTGCGGCTGTTTGTCTATGAGTTATATATTAGACACTGATAAGCTTGTTGTCAATGGCCGAAAGGGCATTTATTTATCTTGAGAATAATCATACATGCCGATTGCCTGCAACGTAGCATTAGCAGCCATGCAGAACAATAACGCTTCCTCTCTGTTCATACTCCTAGGCAAATCCAGCATGTACCCACCACCATCACTTTTACTCTGAATAGAGTACTCCCCGTCGAAGTACTCTACAGTAAAGAATTTAATGTTGTCCATTATTTGTATTGTTTCGCCATTAGTTCTTCTTCATCCCACCCAAACAGTTTAGGCTTACCGTCAATCTTAGGAGCCTTACCTACATATTCCACTTTAACGAAAAGTGTAGCATTTCCCTGCCCTACGTACACATCATTAAATCCAACCATCTTGCCGAATGCGTCTTGACTCTCCAGCTTGTTAGCAAACACTTTAAGTTTACTGTCCAGCTTACCATAAGTAGTTTCGTACTGGATGTCTTCGATAGTGATGCGGAGTTTTTGGGAATCTTTCATGATTTTCTCCTGTGGTTGTTCGCTTCAATGAATACATCTTAAGCCACCCTAACAACCCTGTCAATGTCTTTCGTAATAATTTTATGTTGTGTGTAGAAACTACAAAGGAGCCGCAAGGCTCCCTGTGTCACTCACTCTCAAAAATCCACACTGTACGGCCCCTAGACTTGCAATACTCACCCATGCTATCAGTCATCTCTTTAAATTCTCCGATGTACTCCACATCATGTTTTGTTGGTTTCTTGCCGTTAGGTAATGCCATGATGTACTTGTTGCCTGCTGTGTAGATTGGAGCCTTAGTTAGCCCGTAGTGATAACGATAATCCTCTACATCATCGAATGACCAGCCCAGGTAGGTTGCAACGGCTTCTTTGTTGGAGAATTTGTTCATGATTGCCTCTCTGTTGTCGATAGATACATCTTAGGGTATTCTTAAGCATCATGTCAATATCTATTTGTGTTTGTTGTGCTGTTGCCGCGTTAGCGCGAGACATGCGATAGCAGGTCAAGCATGGCAATCGTCTAACTGTTTCCTTGTTTTAGCAACAGTATTGCTTTAGTCTTATTGTTCTTAGTGTTTGTGTGCTAGGTTTGTCTTTCTTTTGGTTGTTTGTGCTAATAACCATCTTTATCTTAATATCTTCTATTACGTCTTCCCTTTGCATTTTGCATCAGTGCTGATACAATGTAGTGTTCAGCAAAACTTATAGGGTTGGTAGGATAGTTCTTAGTACCCTTCCCTCCTACAAAACGTAGAAATTGTCCTTAATAATCAATAACTTACAAAGGTGTTTGTATCGCACCTGATACAGACCACTAGAAAGAGAGGTATATATTGCAGCATGTAGAACTGCTAGATAGCTTGATGGGTAACGGTAAGACCACTGCGACATTACGCTACATAGAGTCTTTAGCACTAGCTAACAGAAGTAATAGATGGGTGTTTTGCTCGGAATACCTGTCAGAGCTAGAGAAGCGTACAGCGGAGAATCCCGCAGCTAGTCACTTATGGCGCATCCCTTCGGAACATGGAGATGCTACTAAAACTGACAACCTGATAGAGATTCTCAAAGAGCCAGGGACACAACTTATTGCCATAACTCATGCTTTGTTACTTAAAGCATCGGAGAATGATTATGTTAATAATCTACTGAAAGAGAAAGGATATTCCCTATTCTTAGATGAAACAATAGAATTAATCAACCCTTACAACGGTATTAAGTTTAGTGACTTCCTTCTACACAAACGGGATAATCGTTTAGCTGTAGACGAGAATAATTATGGTTTGGTGCAATGGATTGACAATAGTGTAGACGAAATTGGGGAAGAGTTTACATTTACTAAGCTCCGTAACGATGCTAGTAAGGGTCGAGTTTATGCCTCAATCATTGCTGGTAAAAGTGTGAACGATAGTGTGTCATTGGTAACAATGCCTAGCGATGTTCTGTTATACCAGTTTAATCGTGTTGTGTTGTCAACATACCAATTTGATGATACGCTTATGGCTGCATACTTTTTAATCAAAGGCATTAAGTGGGTTCCCTTTACAGGTGTACAATTGCATCGTGGCACTACTAAGCGATCTATCGGGAAACTTGTAACGCTAATCACAAAGCATGACAAGAAGTTTGATAAGGTTGCTCTGTCCTCTACATGGTGGGATGACCGTAAACGCACAAAGGAAGATTACAAGCTGTTGAACAACACTATCCGAAACATCGGAGATAACCACGGATGCAAGGCTGATCCTTGGAAACTAGGTTACACTGTGCCAAAGGATTCGTTAGCTGTGCAGAGGGAACCGAAAGGGATTCATCCTACAGGGTATCCACATAGTAAATGTTTGGTGGACGTAGACGGAAATCCTACGGATGAAATTGACAAACATAACAATTGCTACATTCCCACTAATGCAAGGGCTAGTAACGAGTACGCCGGTAAAGATGTGATGGTGCATGCTTATAACAGGTATCCATTGCAGAGTGTAGCACGTTATCTGGACACTTATAATGTTCGGTATAGTGCAGAGAGGTTTGCACTGAATGAATTGTTACAGTGGGTATGGCGTAGTGCTGTACGTGACGGTAAGCCGATACACTTAGCTATCTTGTCAAAACGTATGCGCAGCTTGTATAGCGACTGGCTGAAAAACTGATAGACGAAGAAAAGCCCGCTCAAAAGGCGGGCCTCTTTAATCCTCATCCACAAACACCCCCATCGTCACACAAACTCACCTTGTACCGACAGCGCGACTCTTGTCGCAATTCTCCCCAGCCCTGCACAAAGCCAATAACAATTGTGCGCAAATCTTGCTCTTGCTTGATGTAGAATCCATCAAGAGGGCTACCAACAAGCTTTACGAATCGTGGGAGTGTCATTGGTTGTCCTCTGGCAAGTAAACTTGATCAAACTCCTTAGCTTGCAACCACCCAGTTTCAAATTCGGAATGTTCTAACTTCTCGTTGTCATACGGGTTGTCTGTAATAGCCCAATCGTTGTAGTATGCACGGACACCTGTAAGATATGCATCAGTCTTTTTCATCTAATCACCTTTCTATTACCAGCATTGATCCGACCTAGTCTTCAGTACACAGAAAGCATTAAATGCTGTCGGCTTACCTTCCCCGCTAGCCCATCGATTACTACGGACATGTTTAGGTTTAAAATTAAAGCGCCACCATCTCCCTTATCTTGATAGCACTAGGAAACATGTGCGCTTCGGTTTCCTCCTGCTCATCTCGCATTACTTCTGTTATGTAACGCTCAAACAGTTCTTTCCAGTCTTGATCTGTCATTCCGTCCACTCCTTCACAACAATGTTCCATTTCCGCTGTTGAGCGTCCGTCAGCGGCCCTACGCCATAGCTACAGCCGTTCCGCTTCCCAAACACTAGCGCATTCCCCATAGCCCCTTCCACATGCGCTACAATGGCTTCCTGTGCGGCTTTAAGGGCTTCGCGTAAGCCACCGTTAGGGCCGCATTGCGAGTAGTCTATTGCAGCTTCAGCAAAATTGTCTAACAGTTGTTCAAGCGTTGTCATTTCCGCATCTCCCTGTCCATCTCTTCCACTGTAGGGTTATAGTCTCCTGCAATACACTTTGTATATACAAGCTGCGCCGCCATCTGCTCGTCAAGCTGCATCATGTACACAAGACTGATGATGTTCTTGGCAATGCGATTACTCCAATCCGTCGAGTGCTTATTGGCAATCTTCACCACTTCAACTTTTTGGATACCAGCAGCAGACGCATGGGCATATCGTTCTGCAAGTTCTGCTAGGGCGATACAACGACTGTCAGCAGTGAATGTCTTGCGAATCATCGCATCTTTCTGCGAGTGTGTCTGTGCAGAAACATTAACAGACAAACACAACATGACGGCACATGTGCAGAATTGTTTACGTTTTGTGTACATGAGAGTTCTCCTTAGCCTCGTTGATCTTTCTGATAATATTCTTTGCATCGTCACGATGTTTGATTGTCGCAGACGATAGCGGGATACATGGCAACAGTTCTAGCAACACTTCGATTTCGTCATCAATAAGTTCAATTTGTATAGTCATTCTCTTCTCCCTCAATTTTAAGCGACTCTAGCCGTTTAAACTTCTCGGCGTAAATCCCGACACTCTTTGCCCGTTCGTTGAATGGCGACCCCGTACAGCGCCTACAAAGGGCATTCCTGAGTCAATTTAACGCCCCTAATACAACCAACCCCACAGCCCCCACCAAAACCCCCGCCAGCGTGCGGAGAATTGCCCACAAGGAAGGCAAAGGAGAATTTGTCAGGGAGAAATTATTTTGTGTATGCATGTTATTTAATCTTTCTGTTAATTTCTGCTAGACGTTCTTCTAGTTGTTTCTTTTCTTCTAGCATCTCTTGCATACGTTCTGCTGTGTTCTCATCAACTTTTACAATTTCGATTTGTGTGAAGTTGCCACCACCACCCCAAGACCAAAAACCCTTGAGTGTAAAAGCATATTCCATCACATCACGTAACACCCCTTCAAAATAACCCAATGTGGGTTGATGATGACTCCCGCCGAAGTCTGGATTGGTGTCTTCACCTTGAACGTGCCACAAGCCGTAAACATCTAGTTTGTCCTGCACACTCTTATATCCGTAAGTCTTTTGGTAGTCGCTGAAGCCTTTATTTTTCATAATTCCCTCCTAATCAGCCTTCCGGCTTTTGTGTGTTACTCAAACATCCAAGCAGGAATGTTGCGTTTAGCTTCTTTTTGAATTTCTTCCAGCATACTAGCCATGCCGTACACGTTAGCGTAATGCTCGCACAAGGCATTGAGGCGCTCGACTGTGCGAACTCCAGAGGCTTTAAAAGTTTCCACTGCTAACTGTGATTGAAGTAACATAATTCTCTCCTAATTAGCCTTCCGGCTGTTGTGTCTGTGGAATGTACTCTAGCAAAGACTTCTTAAGAGTGCAAGAACTTCGTACAAAATCTTACTTATATTCCAATTGAGCATCAAGCCTGCCAAGTCGCCAATCCGTCGCCTGTGTGCTGTTCTCGGGATATGGGCAATCTTTTTCTGTGTACTCGTTAAGGAAAGCGTCCCATCCTTCCTTGTATTCGATAGTTTCGTTGAATTTGTCCATTATGCTACCTCTTCCAGTTGAATACGGACATCTTTATGTAGGTTAAATTTGCTCTTAATCACGCATGCCTCGTGATGAATCATTGGATAACTTGTGAGATAAGTTTTCTTGTTGGTTTTCTCATTGATTGCTATTACGTGGTACATACGAGTCATGATGTTCTCCTGTTGTGTTACGCTTCGGTATGTCACTACTATATCTAACTTCGGGGTTTTTGGCAATAAGAATTTTAAGTATTCTAGTAGTCGCTATCTTCGTGCCAATCTACAACACCAGCATGCACACCTTGCCGCATCTCTTCAATGTGCCATTTCTTAGGGTTATTATCGATAAACCATGTACGATTGTCACTCATCCACTGTTTAGCATGCTCAAATGCATCCTCTTTGCTTTCAGCAATAACTGTCAGATATTGCAAGTATGCTACAAAGTAAGTACCACAATCGGACCGGCAAGAGACATTGTAAATGTTCATGATTAATTTCCTTTCTTGAGCGACACTATGTCCTCAATAGTCCCTTGCGGAACACCTGCCTGTGTTAGTTGCGACACTAGCTCATGGCGTTCAGGGCTGTTCAGATAGAGCCTAGCACGTTGCAATGGGCGGGTGAATTCGCTGTACACCCTGGCGGCGATTTGTCCGGTTGGTGCCTTTACAGTGATGCTGCCGCGCTGCTTGTGAGAATTATTACTCGCGCTTACGCGATAACCTTTGATAAGTTCCATGATTGATTACTCCTCTTCGCTGTCGTCTTCGTCTGCTGGAATTTCATCTTCCCGGTTCAGGCGTTCTGCAACATCGCGGAACCATTCTTTATCTTCTTCGCACATATCTTTGTATTCCGTCAGCAGATCATCGAACGAGCCTTCTTTGCCTTCGTATAGCGAGGTGTAGAACGAATACAGTTCGCCGTTGCTTTCCATTGCTACCTCAAATTCATCATTGGTCAGGAAGACATTACCACTGTTCTGATTCATCATCAGAGTAACACCGTCATTGCTGAAGTCTTCAGGGAGACCATTGTTAACCCATGCGTCAAGTAAGTCACGGGCCATCTTGATTTCACGATAGCCAAAGTCTGCGAGGTTGGTAGTAGTGGTCATTTGAAACTCCTTAGTGGTTTGTTAGGTTGCCCCGGTTCGGGGAGACTTCGCTGTGTGCGTCGTCCATGTGTTGAACTTTACGCGACTTGTTTTGGCTTGTCAAAGGATTTTCGCAAGAATTTTAAAATAATTTTGTGTAGATTTCTGTTGACATGGCTTACAAGCTTTGGTATTCTACTTATGAACTTTCGGAAGAGCGGAACATAGCTAATCTACCGGAAAGATGAGCAGAGAGCGGGCGCAAGGTTTTTAATGTTGCGGACAAGAAAAAGCGCACCGCAGTGCGCCCTTGTTACATCCACATTAGTTTAGGTTCTTCCCGCCCTGCCGCCCTTGCCATCTTACAGGCTTTTTCGTAATGCTCTTGGCAAGCCTTCTTTGCTTCTGCATCGCTGGCAAACCGTCCAATCTTCTTTGGCTTGTCGTCGCAATCGTTGCCGTTTGTTTGCATCTTGTGCAGGCTTGCCAGCTTCTGTGCGATATAGTAGCAGTAAATCATGTTAGTCTCCGATTATACGTCAAACTCAACAAGAGCAAGAAAGCCGCTTGTATCCACGCTTACGCCTTCCGGCATGGCGTCAAGCTTAATCCAGCCGCTACTATTGCATATACCTTTCCTAATTCCTGCAAGGATGTTCGGGAACAACGTAGAGTTAGCCAATCCTCCATACTTAGGATGATTCCGAAAAGCGCTCATATCGCAGTGTTTACGATCAAGCTTAGGCACTTGTACATACTCATAAGCAAGTGTGTCGTCCATATTGTACATTTGTTGCACTTTAGCACGGAAAGAAATTTTAGCCATGATTGCCCCTTAGCTGTAATGGAAGGTGTTAACTTTGCCGTTGCACATGTTAATTGTCACAACATGATTTTCCAAAAGATACACTGTCTTACGGTAGTGCTTTCCGTCGAATTCGCAAGATTCATCATTCAGGATTTTACCGTACCGGCTAACGAAGTTGCGCAAGTCTAGGAGTTTGTCGGCAAGAGTTTGCATGATTATTTCTCCAATTCTTTTAACATCGCTTCCAGTTCATCAACCATGGCATCGACGTCAATCTCTGCCGGTTCACCGTATGGCGTGCCGTCCAACAAAATCACGGCGCTATCAATCTCAAAAAGATTTTTGTACAAATCAGGACGTTTCTTTGCCTGTTCAATGTGGCGCTTCAGATTTTTAATTTCCGAATACGTTGCCATTGGCGAAGCCGTGCAACGGAAGAATTGTTGTCCAGTGCTATCAGTGATGCAGAGTTCGTGCCAGTCGCTCATGTCGTTCTCCTGTGTGTTTGTGCATCCAATGACTACATCTTATGCCAGCCATCCTAAGAACACAAGAACTTTCTACAAAAATTTATACATCTAACTTACAAAACAAGTCATCCAAAGAATACGGGGCGACACGCTTACAGGTGGCGTCTACAGTGGTTCTAACGCACTGTAAGGAACACTAGGTTCCCAGCCCGGACAGTGTAGCTATATAGAAGCATCGCCATAACGCGCCGATGTAGAACTAACAAAGCTCTTTAAAAATTTCTGAAGATTTCTCTTGACGAGTCTAGCGGAAACGCGATATACTAGTTTCAACGGTAGCCGGGCTGATCGTCTAATCCGCCCCTGCGCGTCTGGTTTATAGGGGAGGCGGGGAGAATCTTTTGAGATTGGGCCGGTAATAACCACACCTAAAAATATTCCTACGAGCGCCTTAATAGCCTTAATTTTTAAATGGCAGAGTTTTAGCGAAAAGTAGGAATTCAATTTAGGTTGAAAAATCTAATTGCAGCACAGCCTCAGAAATAGATTGAGGCATACTTTTTACTTTATTTTCCAAATCCAAAATATTTTTCCTGGAGACACATGTGTTCCCTTCAGGTAGAAATTTTAGAATTAAGAAAGCCTCGATAGTCCTAGCTTGTTCTCCCGACAGACCATCAATAGCTATACCCACTTCAAAAAACTTACCTTCAAAATGTCGTTTATTTAAAAGATAGCAGGAAGATTTTCCGCTGTTACAATGATTATACCTGCCATCTACACCCATGCCAAGATATAATAGCTTGTCATCAAGGGACGCTGTATAAATAAAATTGCCAACTGGTTTTAGGTAATTGCCAGATATGGAATCGTTTCTTGCAGTGCCTGCCAGCATTTTAGACTTACTTACAAATTGTTTATGTCCACCTTCTTCCCATACAATATCTGCACCCTCTGCACAAGTTCTGAGTATAGTAAACCAACCGTGCTTCTGAGACAAAATTCTTGTGCCTACAGGAAATTTTCTTGACATATAGTTCAAATTCTTAGGGTTAACCACGGCCCTGTCAACCAAGTTACTCTTACTAAAATTCGCGTTGGCAGGTTTTGTGACTGATGAACCTGTATTTTGGAAGACGACAGTAATGTTTTCCTCTGTCACACACGTTACCAATATTTTACCGAAATGTTTTGTTTCTAAAATGGCACCAACACTGTACTTTTTAGGAAGCCCGTTTGTAAGACCATCTTTGCGCAATGTCTTTTTATGAGTTTTTCTAGGTTTAGGCGCTCTGGCGCGGTGCTTAATGCCATCAATAATCCATGCAATTTCACCTTTTCTAAGACAATTGGCACTCACTTCCTTTACGTTTTTTCCATCAGACACGGTGACTCTCCCATAACTTATATATTGTATCACCTCTACAACGACACCACAGTAGAGGGTAAATCTATCTCCAACTGCGACCGGATTTTCATTTCTAATTTTACCCATGATTCCCTTGACCCTTGCCCTAATGTGCAAATGAAAAAGGGCGCAAGAAGCGCCCATCGAGCCTAGAGTATATCATCGGCAACAAGTCTTGTCAAGTTTAGTACATTCTTGACAGGTCTGCCCACGGCTGTTATAATGCGTTTTTATACTGGAGGCATCTTATGTCAGCACACTTCAACTACATTCTCGCAAGCACCGAAGAAATTGCAACCTACTTTGAAACTGCGTCACGACAGACCGTAGCAAGCGTCAGGAAGAACAACAAGGGGACGGAACTAGGACATAAGCTGGAAGCAGCCTACTCCTTGATGCAAGAGCGGAAGAATAAGCGTTTGATGGAAGGTAGTAAATAAAAGAAAACCACATGGAGGCGGCTGGATGCATTTGTCTAGCAAGATTCATTTCCAGCACATAGCAAAAATGGAGAGACCCCTTTCGGATGTCTCTCCATAATTATTTTGCATTTAGATTTTCAGATATTTTATAAAGTTCCTGCACCATCGTGACAAGAGCATCAAGATAGATTTGAAACTCTGTTTCGGAAGCATTACCTATGGGCGCTGGCGGTAGGGGTGTAATCATTTCTTCCTCGCAATCGCAACATGCTTCAAGTTATACTCCCAGTCAATCTCATATCCGAAGTCTTCCGCAAGCTGTTCAAGAGACATGCTGTCGTAGTGGTTGCTGAGTACGTGGTCGTTGATGTCCTTCCAGCGGAAAGCGTCTCTCCACAAAACAAAATCACCATCCTTGCAGAATTGTTGCAAGTGTTGTGCAACGGGGTAGTAGAGTCCTTTCATCAATCCTCCAAATAAGTAATCTTCGTAACCATCATCCCAAAATTCTTTGCAGCAAGAATCCCCCAAGTGACATTAGCATTTGGCAGGGGCTCTAGGATGATCCCGTCAAGGTCGATTACATATTTACCACTAGACAAATTCTTTGTACGCACATGCTGCCCTCTGAAGCATCCTGCGTAGCGCCCTTGTGAGATATTTCTGCTTGTCATTTTGTTTCCTCGTGAGTAAATTGTTGAGTAAAATACCCCTCTACAATACGGTATTCGTAATACACATCCTCTCTCCAGCCTATAAGATCGTCTTCAGCATCCCGCAAGTCTGTAAAGATCGTGGGTTGATTTCCTGCATTCCAACATACAACCCATTTACCATCCTTGAAGCATTGAACCATGTAGAGTTTAATCATTAATAGCCCTCCAGTTCAATTTCATACCCATTGCCTCTATTTACACGGACTATATTTGCTTTAAGTTTATCAGCAAGTAACAAGATTGCAGTTGATAACTCATTGTCGTCCCGAAAGTCAGAAGGGAAAATAATATATTCTTTGTAAAAGTCTTCCATCATCATTCCTCCACCTCAATAACCCTAAACGCCACTCCCGGACAAAACTCCCGCCAATGTGTAGCAACAGTTTCAGCCATATATTTAATATTGTACGTTGTATGCTCAGGCCCATCAAGCTCTTTCTGGTAGGGCATAATTTCCCAGCGGAGGGCTGTTAGGTTGTATCCTTGGATTTGGTACATTTAATCTCCTTTGTGACTGCTGTAAATTCCGTCGCCCTTGTAATGCATGTGAGGGAACCGACGCTTGTACTCCAACATCCATGCTTCGTACTTGTGAAGACCTTCAACAATAAACTCCGAGAAAGCTCCAAGCATTTCAAAAACCATAAACAGAATGCATGACAGGGGAAACGACAACCAATAGAGATACTTTTTAAATTTGGTCATAAATAGAACTTTCGATAAATGTAATTTAGAGAAAGGCTGACCCGCAAGGGTCAGAATCTCCCGTCAGGATAAATAACACTACCCGGAGACACTTGAATAGCTGATAAAATCGTAATGGCATCAACCATGAAGTGCTCTAACAGAATTGTCCGAGCGTCTTCAGCAGATAAAGTAACGACATACGCCCGCTTAAAATTGTCGCCATATTTATAAATCAGTTCGTACATCACACTTCCTTTCGTTTGATGTTGCCGCATACTTCACATTGTAAATGATATTTCTTACCAACGTTCGCACCATACTCGTTTTGAAGTTGGATAGTTTGAATAATTTTCCACTTGTGGCTATGCCCGTACCATAGTATTTGTAGGAGTTTAATCATTTGTTTTCCGTATCCTGAATGTAACGTTTAACAGCAGCATCAGCGTGAGAATGGTGTTTTAGTTTGGCAGCTATGTAGGCATTTTTAGCATCTTCCAAAGTCAAAAATGTACCTAGATGTATTCGATTCCCGTTGCAACCGATTCTTGCGAACCATTTACCATGTCTTTCTCCTACTCCTGCGCAACCATGTTTGTTATCTTTTCTTAAACCGGCATTTTGTGTATTCTGCAGGTTGCAGGACTCCCGTAAATTTTCGATTCTGTTATCTCCTCTGTCCCTGTTAATATGGTCTATTTGTTCAGGCAGACTAAATTTATGCATGTACCAAATAATTCGGTGTACAAAAACAAATTTCCCGCTTAATTTTACTTGGAGGTATCCGTGAGTATCCTTGCACCCCACTAAGGCCCCTTTTCTGGCACGAGGCCCATAGTTTTCTGCCCAAATTAGATCACCTGACGCCAAGTAGATAAATCTACCTATATTTTCTTTGATAAGCTCTGCGTGTTTGTGGGGAGTTTTCATTTGTATTTCCCCTTGTACTCGTTCTCAATATAAAGGGCACCAGCAACACTGGTAACCATACCCAAGCCCGGAAAGAACGACAATCCTATGATCCCCGGCATAAGTCCTGCACTGTTGCTGAAAACAAAGCCCGGAGTCTTCTTGCAAAGTTCGTCCCAGCGTCCGAAGCAGAACACAGCGATGCCAACTTGCAATGCCCACAGAATAGTTAAGATCATTTAACACCCACTTTCGATAAACGTTAGTTTTGAGAAAGGCTGGCGCGTTAGTCGCCATGCCCCTTCCATTTCCCCGGAAACAACTCTGCAAGAGCCATCCCAGCAGGAATGCAACAGATAATAGACATAATAATTCCCCACACACTATAATCCCAGAAGAGGAAATAGCTTGCTGTCAAGGAGCCAATCACAATGAGAATGTGCAAGGCTTTGACGAGGACAGTGCGAAGCTTTGATGAAAGCTTGTCTGATTGGCGACGATTTGCAGTCACGTTGTTCCTGCCTTTCTCATGGTCATTCGAATTTGGCATGTTAGTTTTCTTCCTTGTAGAAACCCCATTCCATCATCTCGAACGCGGCCTCTCTGCAAACTTCCTCTTGCTCATCTTCTGACATTTCTTCCCACACTTCACGTTCGATCTGGAAGCTGTCCTTGCACTCACTTCCAACTTTTCGAGTGCTGATATAAAACTGGATGGTAATCATTTCGTCCATAAATCCTCCTTTGGTGTTTAACATTGTTACGCGATGAAGCTAGTATGCTACAACAAGTTTATGGCGTCAAGCAGTTTTTGAAGAAGATGTGAAAAAGCCCTCCGAAGAGGGCCATTGTGTTACACTGTTACTTAGTCGTCCAGTTCTGCCAGCTTTGCACGAATCTCATCTGGAGTCATGTTTTCAAGCTGCTTATCTTCCTGATTAGCCAGAGCCAGCACACAGCCATAAACGTATCAGGGTGAACATCTACAGCGTGCCAGCCAACACTCATAGCAATTCCTGCGACTTCTGCTAGATGATCCGCATAAGGTTGTCCTGTGTACTTCCTCTTCTGATCTTTGTGAATTTCTCTGGCAAAGATCATTGCATCTAGTGCTAAGCTCATTTTAAATCCTCCCCATTTCCAGATGCAATTATTGTAAAAGAGTCTTTACAAGCAATGTGATACCAATCAAAATTAATATACATGTCATAATTTTCAAGAACATGTTGCTCTGCCTCTTCGACGGTTTCAAAGAATCCTTTGAAGTCCTCGATCCCACCAGCAGGATAAAATCTGTTGCCCCCAAAGAGCGCATAACTGCTCATTTGGCCCCCTCACTAACCTTATTCCGCCGCTCAATTTCCCTGTTAAACTCGTTGTCATAATCTCCAAATTCCATTTCATGACAATTCTCCACGTGAAGCTCGTCCATTGTCATCGTAGCAGGGTTGAGCACTTCAGGTTTGAAGAAATTTATAATTTTGTTAAGAAACATAATAACCTCCTCTGTTTGTATGAATCTATAATAAGCTTAAGAGTTTTATGAGTCAAGCTAATTTTTAAATTTGTTCTCGCGTGTAGAAGAAATTTATTGCTCCGTGCACTCCAATAGCATTCTCAATGGCTTTCATGAGGGCATCGACGTTATTGTGTGGGTGAGATTCCAAGCCATCAATCATTGTTGTAGCATTGTACGGAAGTGGCACTGTTGCCAGTACAACACGGGCTACGTTGATGTTTCCAACGTTTCCGTTCAATACCACTTGAATTGCCATGAAAGCTCCCTTGCACATTTTTAGATTAGATGCAAGGGAGGGTATAGAGAAGTTGAGGAAATGTCAATGGTTATTTGGGTGCTTCGTGCCTGATTGCGTCAGTCAGTAAATCCTCTGCTGCCGTGCTTGCACCGACCGAACCCTTGAGCGCGCGGATTGCCCCACCAATTCCCGGAACATCCGTCGTGTACTGGCGGATATGGTCGTAGAAGCTATCTGCGATTACAGCAGCATCTTCCAGTGCTTGATCGCGGACAGTGCTTGCACCAGTGGGCGTGGCATTCGCCCCACCAGTAGTTGCAGGAGGGGTGGCGTAGAGTGGCATGGTTGCTTGAAGATGCTCAACTGGTGAAAACATCCAGCCTTTACCAAAAAGTGGCTTGCCTTTCTTATCGGGCGCGCAATACGCCACAGGCTCGACTTCCGCCTTATTGGCGAAACAGTCTGGAACAGACGATCCCTGACGGGATGCGCGGAAATATTCGCGCCAGTCTGCAATCTCAGCCTCCATGCGAGCCATCTTGCTAAAGTCGGGCGTCTCGAAAGCTGAATGTCGTTCAGTCCACGGCGCTACGGGCAGTTCGCCTTCTTCTGTCGCCTTATTGGCGATAGCTTCTAAAACCTGATATAGCGCATCTCGATGTCCCTCACGATAACCTTGCCGTTGACCGTCTGTAGCGCAGTCGAACAAGCAAGGAATATTGGTTATAGTTTCTTGTAGATAATTTTTCATATCACTCCCCTTTGTCATCAAAATAAAAATTAATAATTTCTTTCAAAGCATCAGCTTTACGTTGCTGGCTGTGTGCGAATACAGAACGTCCAAGCTTGCTGTTGTGTGTTGCTGCTGATTCTAGTGTTTGTAGGATTTCTTGTAGGGCAGCTAGGTGTTGTGGGGTCATTTGGAAAGCCTTTTAAGAACATTTTCATATTTTTCAAAAGATGCTGTTGGCAGAGGTACAGAAAAGGTTTGGCACAATTCCGAGACGTGGGCTTGTGCTTCACGTAAAGAGTTTACCAGTTCTTCTATTCGTGAATCGGCTTGCATAGCCAATTCTGCCGCAGCGTGTCGGGCGTCTCGGTGGCCTTCTTTGTAGAGCACTCGGTCGTGAGTGTTTTCAAAGCTGAAGTCAGGGCGCTTCTCAGCAATGTTCATGATATCGTTGTGTAGGTTCATCACACTTTCTCCCAATTGATAAATGGTAGGCTGACATCTTCTTTGTCTGCTACAAGACTTTGAATCAACATTTTGATAAGGTCTTCCGTAAATCCTACGTCTGCAATCATCAGGTCAAGGTCTTTGATAATACCAACAAGTTCTCCGTATCCGAGATACGACAGGCTTTGCACCAAATCACCCTTCTCCATCGTCATAGTCATTTCAAGCATGGTTTCCTCCTTGTTGTTTGATGTACCTATCATCACATAAGAATCTTAAGTTCACAAGCGCGGAGTTAGAACTTTCCTTCTAATCTTTCTACATAGTATCAGTATAAGAATTGACTTAAGGAAACGTCGATTGTATAATACTAAGTAAGGGTAGAGCAATTCTACCTTGCAAGTCTGCTGTACCAAACTCCCAACAACACAATTTAAAGGAATTACTATGTCGCGTTCATTCGACTATCGCGCAGCTTCGCTCGTTGCTGTCGCAGACCACTTCAACACTGTCCAACCTCAGGCGTTCACTAAGCTTATCACGTACTACAGCGGGAAGCAAGACACAGAGATGCTTGTAAAGCTCCAGCAGGCCCGCAAGCTGTCCAAGATCATCAAGTTGCACTCGGAGTACGTTGCGGAGTTCGGCGTTGCTCCTGAGGGGATTTGATGGACTACCTGAGGATTTACAACGAACTGATTGAGCATCGTAAGATGATGCCGAAACTGGAAGGTGTGTACTACGAGAGGCACCACATTAAGCCTAGGTGCATGGGTGGAGGGGATGAAGAAGAGAATTTAGTGTACTTGACGGCAGAGGATCACTTTATAGCACATTTGTTGCTTGCGAAAGCTTACGGAGGAATCCACTGGAAAGGTGCTTGGGCAATGATGGCAATGTCGAAGGGGAGAAGGACTGTCAGAAATCGAAGAATGTTCGGTGTTGTCAGGAGAGAGTATAACGAAAGTAAATACGACCAAACTGTATATGAATTTGCTGACATAAACACAGGAGAGTCTTTTGAAATGACCCGAAGGGAGTTTGCCGCCAGAGTAGGAATACCTGAGAGTAATATCAATGTTCTCACAAATGGAGTAACTCTGAGGTGTGAAAATTACTGCTTAAAAGAAAACCTCAGTGCTCAGAGAGCATGTTTTAAAAAGCATGTTTTCAGAAATATCGTAACCGGCGAGAAGGTAGAACGGACTCCTGCCGAAATGACAGCAGAGTTTGGCCTTAGGACTTCCAGCCTTAGCAACATGATAGCAGGTAAAGCAGTCTACAGCAAGGGGTTTTGTCTAGACTCTGTACCTGCATCTGATCCCAGATTAAAAGGTTTTATGAGGATAGTGTCTGTTGAAAATGACGTAACTGGTGAAGTGGTTACGGGGTCTGCACAAGAGGTCAGCAAAATAACAGGTGTAAATGTCAACTGCCTTTACAAAATTATGAACGGGCATAAGGAGAAATCAAAAGGTTATAAGAGGGACGCTTCGTTCATAATCGTCCCTCGACCACCCCGACTCAGAGGAAGTTCCCGCCTTTCAAAATCTTTGCCAGGGCCATCGCCAACTCCAGAGTAGCCTGATCTACAACTTCACGGGTGGCGTTGTGAGCGGCAGGTTCCATGAGAGTAGTGCTATCTTTCGTCGCAGCTTGAAGCTCTTCGTGATAACGCTTAAGTGCCGCAGCAGAGCGCTTGGTACGGACAGACTTTGCGGTGCGCTCGTACTTCCTGCGTTGACGCTCTTGTGGCTTCACGGTCGCACCTTCAGGATTCTCAGCAGAAGCTTGTTGCACTGGTTCCGGCGTTGGCTTTTTAGTTGCGTTGTCGTGCATCTGCTGGACTGCCGCTTCCAATTCAGACTTCGATCGGTAGTCCTGAGTGCTTTCCTGTTCGTCTTTCTTAACAGGTTTGGTGTTGTCCGAGGCGAGCACCAAATTAGCGTCGTTCAACTTGCGAGCCTTGCGTGGAGCCGGAGGCGCAATATTAGCTTTTGGGAGTCGGTGACGAACAACCACACTTTCGAGAGGGATGTTAGCACGTTCAGCGTAAGCTTGCACAACTTGTTTGGCAGCATCTTCTTCCATCGGCACAGCGGCCTGATAAAAATCCAGTCCGACAATTTTCTCTTCTCCCGAAACGATGCAAGAAATTTGACCATTGTGTTTCGAGCTTGCGTCGAACAAAACTGGCGCTCCCGAGACTGGCGAGATACGCACGATCAGTTGCTTGAGGTTGTTAGCTGCGGTGTTGGTCTGCTTGTTCATGATGTATTCCCTTTAAGTTTGTTTAGCGGTTGGCTATAAGTTAGTTGTTTCAGCTTCGACTTCAGGCTTGTTGTCGTTGCCGTGTCGATGAATGAACTATAGCAAACGTAAAAAGCGCTTGTCAACAAATATTTTTAAAAATTGTGCAGAAGGTATTGACTTATTCCGTGTAAGCGAAATCCTACTTTCTCATTTGCAACAGAAGCAACATTGTGTCTCAGGAGATTTTATGGCTCTCATAGGAAGCAAGACACACAAATTCTTCTGTTCAACTTTACTGACTTTGAAGCAATACCAAATGTGACTTCACCGATTTCACAATCTACACGTTGACTCACAGTTGACCCACTGTCACAGCTTGCACTATCTAGTAGATAGGCGTAGGCTCACTAGAACGGCCTACAAGCTGACAAACCATCTGCAAGGAGTCCTACAACCCTATACGAACAATCTCCCCTTGAACAATCCCTCATAGCGACTAATGTGTATTACATAGAGCGTGAAGAAACATCCCAGCCAAGAGTTCCCATCTAGCGCGGATAAGGGCATCTTTTGCCAGAACATTTTTTGAATAGCTGAAAGGAGGCTAGGGACATGCTCAATCTGATGCTTTTGAGCAAGATTGTGAAAGGTGCTTGGGAGGAATTGTGACGGCAGGCGGGAGTGAGGGAGTTGTAAGTGAAATTGTACAGACGAAGAAAAGGGCTTCAACATTTCTGCGAAGCCCTAGACAGACTTAAATTTTAAAGTGAGATGACCTAGCCAAGTTGTCTTTTTGGACTTACATTCCAGAAACTATTCAGCCAACCCTCAAGTAATGCTTTACAAAGCTCACTCCAATAGCAACACACAAAGACATGGCGATTGCCACTGCTAGGCTAAAAACAATTCGCTTCATTCAATTTCTTCTCCCTATTCAAGTTTATCGGCGTATGCCTTCGCCAATGCTAGCATACGTTGCCCAAAGAAAACAACCTTTTCAGCGTCGTAAAGACCATTATCATAACCCTTCTTAGCTTTGCCAAACTTACGTGCAGCACACTTGCGCCAGATGGCTTTGAAGGCGTTTCCTTCTGCGAAATCCATGCCGAGAGCTTCGATAACTTCTTGGCATTCAATCTCGCAAGGCTCAGCTTCTGGGTCGATGCGTTCAGTGATGGTAAGTTTGTAGTAGCTGACGGATGCGCCTGTGTATTCTTCTGGAGCCACATCTTGCGGTACTTGGTAGTCTTCCTCAAGCACCACAAAACGATTCATATCCCAAGAGTAGGCCGTACCGTCGATCACGAAATCACTACCGTGCTCAACACCTGTAGCAATGTAATTCACCCCCGCGACTAGGAAGCCATCTGCGTACAAGGCATCTTCGTCGTCCACACACTTTACCAGTTTTGGAAATCCCATATCTTCTCCTTGTAAATTAGAAACAACTCGCTTAGGATACAGCAAGGGTAAGATTCTTGTCAAGCGCTTTCTTAGCACGGCTGCACAACATCCTAGTAAAATTCTTGTTGACAGCGGTAAGAATACGTGGCATCATTGCTGCATAGTTCATTGACACAAGGAGGATGTATGGAGAAGCCACTGAAGCAAGGTGACGTGTGTGAAATCATCGACACGTACAACAAATTTGCGGAGTATCGAGGCATGGAATGCACTGTGTTGAGCATTGCACACTTTGATGAAGAGCAATACTACAACATTAGCTTGAAAGGTAGTGATGAGAGTTGGCTGATTGGGCGCTCTTGCCTGAAGCTGATTGAGCCACCTAAGAATGCTAGGGATGAGGAAGCGTTCCGCAGGTTTATGGACAAAATTCTTATGCCGATGCCTGTTGAGATGCTGGAGGAAGTGTGATGTTGACTTCAGTCATTACTAAGCAGCAACACGAACAAGCCCGACGAGAACTTGGCTGGCCGTTTAACACGAAAGGGCGATGATGGATTGCGTACAAATTAACATGAACAATCCCGCGCAAGTCGTTCTGACAAAATTTGGCGCGGAGTGCCTTAACAGGTACTATAGTGAATTTGATGCTTACCATGACTGGCGGGAAATTAAAGAGGGCAAAATTTACAAGGGCCAACTATGGGAATTGTTTCAAATTTTTGGAGAACGTTTTTACCATGGAATGTCCGAGGTGCCCTTCAAAGATAATGTGATTGAGTTCATTTGACCGGCCTCGTATTAGCCCTTCTTCTTGCGCAACAGCCTCCCGCTGAGGATTTCTGTACAAGGGCTGTTGTTTACTTGGAGAGCAGGGGAGAACCCTTGCGAGGTCAGAAAGCTGTTCGACAGACACTTAAGAATCGAGCACGGAAGAATGGCACAGACACATGCACGGAAGCTAAGCGCAAGGGGCAATTTAGCAGCGTCAAGAAGGGTATGAAGCTTAAAAATGTTAAGGTCAGTAGAAAGTTCTTGACTGATTACGAAAAACTCCGTATGATGAGTCCTGTTGTGCCAAGCTGTACAACTTATTTTCATGCTAAGTCTGTAGAGCCTAGCTGGGCAAAGAGTAAGAGACTTGTAGCTGTGGTGCACAACCATAAATTTTATTGCTAAGGAGAAGATGATGGGTGTTTCGTATTCCGCCATTGTAGGCATTGGTAAAGAGTTTGACGACAAGCACGATGCAGAAGCCTTCTTGGAAAAACACAATGTGTTGTCGGATGAAGATCGTGAACGTATCGAAGAAGACGGGCTGTCTGAGTGGCTGTACGACAACGAAAAAGTAGAAGGTAGGATGCTTGATTGTTACCGTGGCGATTATTTCTTTGTTGGTTATGAACTCAACTGTTCTAATCCCGAAGCATTCAAGGCAAGCTTCGACAACGGCATGGAACTTTGGAAAGAGTATTTCAAAGATGTTGAACCAGATATGATTAAAACTGTACGGGTGTCATGATGACTGAAGATCAAATTGCAGCACGTTGCCGAGTGCTTGAGGGAGAAATCACCGCAAACGAAGAAGAGAACTGGCACATGCAGAATGAATTGGATGATTTGTATCTGCAACTGGATGAAATGATGGGCAACGAATGAGCAAGCGAAAAATCTGTGAAGCTCCCGGAATCTGGGCAATCCTCCACATTCCCACAAACAAGTTTGTCTCTTTTGACACGAAATGTGGGTGGGGGACGAGGAGTGGCTGCAAGAGGGCTTGGCAAACACATACAGGAAAGAAGTTTGCTGAGCAAGAGGACTTCAAGGCTGTGCATCTTAGTGAAATGTTTTACAAACAACAGGGGGAAACGAAATGAACATCCAAGAATTCCAAGACAACCACTACGAATACGGTGAAGTGTATTCCGAAGACGACAGCGTTATTTTCGATTGCGTAGAACATGGTGACGATGTGGTGGAGCACAAGACTGTATCGCAAACGTCTGTCTATCACCTACGAGGCACTGACGAGTATTTTGAAGTTACTGAGACTCGTGACAATTCAGGATATTGGAGTGATGGTGAACGGTATGATCCAGAGTTTCGCAAAGTGCGTCCTGTGAAGAAAGTTGTTGAGATTACTGAGTGGCATTCAGCATGAGCCTCAACTATATCAACATTTTCCTCTACTTTCTGCTAGGCGCTCTAGTTTGGCCTTTGAGTTTCTGGCAGCTTGTTGCAGCGATTATTGTTGTGATTTTTATTGAAAAGAATGCTAGGGAGGAGAAGTGATGAGCATCTATGACAAAATCGACAAGATGACCAAAGAGCAAGCTCACGTTGTCGCTAAATATGCACAAGCGCGAGTGGATGCTTTGGACAAAGAGAAGAAAGACGCTATCAAAGCACTTGAGGTTGCTTTCCATGAACGAGCACCTATCCGGTTTTACGGGCAAGATTGTTACGTCGTTTGTGCGGCAGTGAACTTCGACGGTTGGAATCCTGTGCCGTCCCATGAATTTGAGCTTGACAACGGCTCGAAGATTGTTATTCGTTTGGATTGAGGGAAACTATGAAGAAAACTGTCCGTGTCACTATTGAAAAAGAGTACGAGATTGAGCTTACTCCTGAAGTTTTGACGCAGGAGTTTATTGACGAGTTTGAATCCTATATGTTTGAGCTTAGTGGAGAAGACTTGGAAGAGAAGCAAGAGTCTCTTTTCAAGTTTGCTGCTACACAAGCGGGCTACAACCCAAGTTTTATTGAGGGTCTTGGCAAGGCTGAGAATGAGTTGTATGGGCGACCAGCAAATGTGGTGTACAAGCAGATTGAAGAGTGGATTGATATGGAGGTAGTGTGAGACAAAGCTACCCAGAATACATCGCAGACCTCGATTCAGAAGGCTTGCACAACCTGATTGCACACTGTCAATCTAAGTTGAAACAGTTTGAAGAACTCAAGAAGAAAGAGTATCTAGTAGTTTCGGACGGCTGGATGAATATCGGATTCTTCAATCGAGAAGATTATGAGGGGGCTCTTGCTCTAGTCTACAAACAAGTTATGAACGGTGCTCTGAAGCACAATCGTGACATGGTTGAGATTAAAGTAGAGCGTTGGTATGAGCATGAAGTGGCCGATTGGTTTAAGGAGAACAAGTGAAGATTGCAGACATTAAAGTAGAATACATTGACCATTGCGGTAGTGACCTGAGTGTGGTACAAGCGGCGCGAGTGAGCTTTGATAAAGCAAGTGATTGGGATTACGACGAGGTTGCTGGCGAAGATGCTTTTGGTATCTACACTAAGATGATTGCTAAGTTGAAAGAAGGCGACAAGAAACTTATCAATTATCTTGCTAAGCACAAACACTACTCTCCTTTCAATCACACATTCATCACTGTTCGCGTCAAGGCTCCGCTCTACATCGCGCGCCAGCTTGTGAAGCACGAATACATGCCGTGGAATGAGGTGAGCCGCCGCTATGTTGACAGTGAACCTGAATTTGGCGAGATGAACTTCCGATGGGCTGCTGAAAATGTTAAGCAAGGCAGTGGTGGCGAAGTTGACGAGATGACTCAAGCATCTGCACACAACGTGTTCTTTAACGCTGTACAAGTGGCGCTAGATGCGTATAATAAGCTTCTTGAAATGGGGATTTGTGCGGAACAGGCGCGAGCAGTGCTTCCGACCGACATGCTGACAGAGTGGTACTGGAGCGGCACACTGAAGGCGTTTCACAAGATGTTGTCGTTGCGTCTTGACTCACACACGCAGAAAGAAGCTACCATTGTCGCACAACAAGTGAAAGAAATTGTAGAACAACACTTTCCAGTGAGCTTGGCAGCATTGCTGGAACATTCGTAAGAATTTTAACTAAGGAGCCAAAATGCCAACCATCGAAGAAGTGTTTCTGAACACTAAAACTATCCTCACCAAACAAGTTGAGGAAGCCGCACGCGAAGCTGTGGACAAGATTTACCTTGGCTATCTTCCGCACGTTGAGAATGACACTGCAAGCAATGTGTACTTCCAAACTGTAGAGTGGCTGACAGCCTTCTTCGATGGCACTCTGAATGATGAGCACGTAAAGTTTGACATCACTCGCCGGTTTAGTTCTGAGAAAGCTCGACAGTTGATTTACGAGGCCAACAAAGAGGAAATCCAAGCGGCAATTGGTAAGGACTTGCAGGATAAGATTGAGCGTCTGGAAGAGCAACTTAAACAGCAGTACGAATATTACAAATAGGAGCCAACATGTTCCCCGCCTACGCAACATTACTAACAATCCTCGGCTTGATTTTCCTGTACGTTGTGCGAGTGGATTTCGCATATCGAACAACTGTCAAGCGACAATCTCGAATTTATCTGGAGATGACTAAACGTGGCGGCTCTCAGAATAAGGAAGCTCTTGCGTGGGCCAATGAACAATATGCCAAGATTCCTAGTTACAATTGTTTGATGGTGGATTTGCGCAATTGGACGTATAATGATGTGTTTAAGGATTTTTAAGGGGGTTGAAATGATGTTCACAAAACTTGAAAAAGTTATTGCTACAGCCTGTATTACAAGCTTTCTGTTACTCGTGGGTGGCGCTCTGGGCATGTTCGTATTTGCTGAAGGGTTGTTGTTCATAGTTTTTGCTGTTGTATGGATGCTAGGTGTTGCTGGTTTGTGGTGCTTAATAATTGGGATTATGTGGGCAGTCTTGAAGTGTATTTGGAGGGAGAAATGATTAGCGTATTCAAGGATTTGCAGGAGTTTCTATATAAGAACCGGGATAATTACTTCTACGAAGATGAAGACGGAGCTATGTACTTTGATGAGGAGATTATGCAGGGGATGATTGCAGTGTATGCTGTCAATTTTGAAAAGCAGATTCATTGAGGGTAATTTATGGGATACTGGAAGGGAGAAAGTAAACAGATGATTAGTGAATACGTACCCAAGGAAACATTGAAAGAAATTGAGGGCTATCCTTTTGCAGATATTCCAGAGCGAGGTATTCGTAAAGAAACTTGCGAGCGGTACGGTGTAAAAGTTGCCAAATCCCAATCTGATGGTAAAACTATCGAAGCTATCTATTTCCCTTACTATGACCAAAAGGGGAAGCTGACCGCATATAAGCGGCAAGACCTTACGAAGCACAAAACCGAAAAAGGCCATTGGTCGGTTGTGGGAAGCCTTACGATTGGTAATAAGCTCTTTGGTCAGCAAGTTGCTGAAGGCATCCAGCGTAAGAAATCAAACTTGATTGTCAGTGAGGGCGAACACGATTGTTTGGCAGGCTTCCAAGCACTCAAAGATCAAGTCAAAGGTACTAAGTTTGAAGGTATGGAGCCTTTCATTGTAAGTATCTCGATGGGCACTGCTAACGCCACCGAGGCAATGCTACACAATGAAGGCTTTGTCCTAGGCCATGAACGTATCACTTTAGCGTTTGACAACGATGAGGCAACTCCCGCTGAGCGTGTCAAAAAGATTATGAAGGGCAAGGAGGCCACTGAAGCCGTTGCAGGGGCTTTTATTGGCGATAACATTTATACAGTCCCTTTTGACAACGGTTTGAAGGATTGCAGTGACTACCTTCAAGCAGGGAAGTCTAACGAGTTGGCAAAGCTACTTCAGTTTGGCACTAAGCGATTCGTTACTGAGAAGATTAGCTACGCATCTGATGTCACTTTTGAGGATTTGATCGCAAAGCGGGAAGTGGGGCTGATGTGTCCGAGCTTCCCAAAACTGATGGAAAAGATTCGAGGCTTTCGCAAGTCTGAACTTGTTCTGCTGACATCCGGGGTTGGTGTAGGTAAGAGCACTGTCACCGCCAGTTTTGCGGCAGACTTTATTAAAGCTGGCGAACGAGTTGGACTGATCTTTCTTGAGGAAACTCAGAAGGAAACCCTGCAACGGATGGTTGCACATCATCTGAAGGTCAACTTCAATCAGTTTAAGGAAGACCCTCTCGCTTGCGCGTCTGAGGAAGAAATCAAAGCTGCCTACGATTACATTGTTAGTGATGATAAGGCAGTGTTCTTGTCGCACTTTGGGCACATGAATATTGATGAGTTGATGCCCAAGATTAAGCACATGCACCTTGTCAGTAAGTGTGATCGCATCATCATTGACCACCTAACTTTGATTACGTCCGGTGGAGCGGGAGAATCTGACGAGCGCAAAGAGATTGACCGCGCTATGACCATGTTGGCTGCATTCTGTGCAAGTAACCCTGTAACAATCATAGCGATTTCACACATTAACCGAGGAGGGTTTGCTGATAACAAGCCACCTAAAGACGCTGATGAGAAGCCGTATTGGGTTAAAGTTGATAAGAGTCATATGCGGGGTAGTTCGGCTCTTGAGGCGCTCAGTTGGATTATTCTCGGCCTAGAGGGGCAAGTGATGCCTGATCGTAGTAGAGGCAACGCACGGCTTACGGTGCTTAAGAATCGTCCCTATGGAGTCTTGGGAGTCTGTGATGAATTCCGATTGAATCCCACAACTTGGGAAGTTGAGCTTGTAGATAGTGATGTTGCAGAGTTCTAACAACCCACAACAATTTTAAACACCACTTGACAAGCTCCACAAATCCACGTAAGATTGTCCCGTTGCTTCGATAAGGGGCCTGTCAAGTCACTAAGGAGGGAATATGAGCAAACTGAAAGCTATGAAGTTTAAGGTGGATTCGCCGGAACACTTCCTAATCCACGATTCAGAAGGTGAACGATTCGTCACCATGGGTTATTGGACTCAGCCAAAGACAGAAAAAGTGTATGAGCCATTGCCAGAGGAACCTGCACCATTCCCAACTCGCAAAGAACATCGCCGGGAACGAATGTTTGCTTTGCTCAAAGTTATGGAAGAACGCCTGTCAGACAATTTGACGATTGCCGACGAAATGATTTCTGAACTGGTTGATTTGAATAAGGAGATGGGACGATGAAACGCACTAGCATGCTTCAGCGGCAACTACGTACACAAGCCAATCTCATTACAGAGCATCACGAAATGATTTGCAATTGCAAGACAGACATTGCTTGGCTGAAGAAGCTTTCAGAAATTCCTAGCACGAAAGCTCGTGTTGATGCTCTGTACAATTCTGTGCGGAAGATTAACAAGGCTCTGGATAAGCTCGTTGAATTGCAGAAATTCACTAAGCAGCAATTACAGCAGGCCTATGACGACGAACACAGCATGCGTTGGTTCAAGTATGCTCCAAAGTTTATGGCAGAAGCGCCTGTGGTTGAGATGGGAAGTTATTCTATTAATATTGGAGATTAATTATGGCAGTAGCTCTGTTCGCGTTCTTTGCGTGTATTGGTTTGAATGCCCCTTTCTGGGTATTTATTGTAGGCTTCCTATGCCTAGTGGTGGATAGCCATCAGCGGAGGCTGTGATGAGCATTAAGGAGGGATTTCTTGCATTCCTGTTGCTTCTGTGGGCATCCCCTTGGCTGCTGCTGATTGTTGATGGCGTAGCGTTGTTCCTTACAGGGGGTGCGCTGACGAGTGTGCCTTGGACTAATGTGAGGGTTGCTGTTGCGCTGGCTACTCCAGTGATTGTTGGGTTTGTCGCAGCAGGGGTTGGTGGTTGAATTGATATAGGAGAAATGAATGGGAACACAAGTAATTGGTTGGCTTGGGGATGTGGAAACTGATAATCTTTATTTGCAATGCACGAAGACTTGGTATCTCCGTCTGACCAGTATTGACGGTTCCCGTACCACTAAGATTTACCCTTTCCGTATGAAGGCAGAAGAAGTCAAAGCGGAATTAATGGAGTGGGTTAACAGTTTCCCTGACGATGCTCTTGTTGTTTTCCACAACGGGCTTGGATTTGACTTTTGGACGTGGTGGAAACTCTACGATGTCAAGCCGCGAGTTGGAAAAAAGAGTAAAGACTGGATCGAGGATAAGCCTGTTCAGTTCGTGGATACTTACGTGCTGTCAATGTTTCTTTCGCCAGACTCCCCACAACATAGCCTAGAATATCTGTCAACGGGTAGTGAAGATGAGAAGATGGATTTCCGTGCCAAGTTAATTGAAGCAGGAGCACTGACTAAGGACGCACCAAAAGGGGCTGAGTTCAAGCAATACCATCCTTTGATGGATGAATACTGCGATGATGACGTTAAGGCTCTGGCAGGCGTGTTTAAGCGTCTGTGGGCGAAGGCTGTTGACTTATACGGTAACGGGTGGATTCATGCCAGCTTCCGTCAGATGCAGAAAGACTATTGGCTGTATTCGGCGCAGGCTTACAGCGGGAGTCCTTTCCACAAAGAACGTGCAATTGCGCTGACAGAGAAGATTGAAATTGAGATGGCGAAGCTTAAGGCGGAAGTCGATCCTGCCTTGCCTCCGCGCCCATTGAAGACTGCTGAGAAGGCTTTCTACAAGATGCCTAGCAAGCCGTTTTCCAAGTCAGGCGAACGTTCTGCTGCACTGATTAAATGGCTTGAGAAGCACAATGCCACGATGGGGGACGACAACATTATCCATGCTTACGGCCTGCAACAGAAGCTTGTAGCTAATGATATTCTAGACATCAAGCTTCCAATGGAAATTGATGATAACGCTGAGATTAAACAGTATTTTCTTGATGCAGGTTGGAAGCCTACCTTGTGGAATCTAAAGAAGGGTCCAGATAACAAGCCCGTTAAGGATGGCCGTGGGCAAGTTATTCGTACCACTCCGAAGATTCAAGAAGCTGGTCAATTGTGCCCTAACCTCATGCAATTGAATGATGAGATTCCTGCAAAGGTGGTCAAGTTTCTGTCATACCGAAATCGTCTAGGCGTGGTGAGTGGGTGGCTTAAGAACTGGCGACTAGACTTCGATGGTCGTCTAAGTAGTGAGATTAGCGGTTACACACCAACTTTCAGGGTTAAACATAAGACCGTTGTGAATTGTCCGAAGGCTGACCCTAAAGTGTTGTTAGGTTATGAGATGCGGGATTTGTTCGTGTGTCCTGAAGGCTATTGGTACGTAGGAACAGACGCGGCTGCGCTGGAGAATAGGACGCTTGCAGCCTATACTTTTAAGCACGATGACGGAGCTTTCGCACGACTGGTTCTTGAGGGCGACAGTCATACGTTTAATGCATTTGCATTCTTCCCAGAAATTGAGAAGAAATTTGACATGAACGAGGAAGGGCTGAAAGATAAGACTGAGTTTAAGCCTTACCGTAATCGTGCGAAAACCGGGGCTTATCTACTGGCTTATGGTGGCGGCATTCCTAAGCTTGCTAGTAGCTTGAATCTTACTATGCCAGCAGCCACTATTGCATATAACAACTATTGGACTAAGAACGCTGGCTTGGGTATGTTAAAAGACAAGGCTGAAGCCTATTATAATGGTTCGGGTAAGAAGAAATACCTTCCGGCGTGGGACGGGCGAATCTTGAATATCCGTAGCAAGAACAAGATTATCAATTGTCTTGGTCAGTCTCTCGGGGCAATTTGTATGTCTATTGCAGCTTGTTTGATGGATGCAAAACTAGGTGAAATGTATATTGATAGTTTAGGACGACCATTCTACAAATACAAGGGGAAAGTCACTTGGCGTTCTAATTTGACGCACGATGAGTACAGTTGGCTTACAGAAGATGGCATTCAGGAGGATATCCGTACTATGTCTGTTGGTTGCATCATTGAGGCTGGTAAGTATCTTAAGTTGCCGATTGAGCTTGATGGCGAGGGCAAAGCTGCGTATAATGGCTCGTGGAAAGAAGTTCACTAATTCACTAAGGAGAAACCATGAAAGACTTTACCCTGGAACACCACATCGGAAAATTCGCACTAGACTTCTCCGACTACTTCGATCTATTCACCATCCACAACGGCGGCACTCCCGAGCAACGAGAAGCTGCCCGCAAGAAGCACGAGGCGTCGATGAGTGTTATCCATGAGTACATTGAAAAGAACTATCGGAGGATTTGATGAAAGCTGAAACAGACTATGCGTGGACGGGAGAGCGATTTCAACGTATCCCTAGGAATTTTGAAATGGAGGAATGATGAGTAAAATACAAGATGCTTTCCCAGCAATTGGGCGACAACTGTTTGAGCACGAAAAGGAGCATGTTGCGAAATTCAACAGCAAATACAGTGAGCAACTTGCAACTTGGACTCAAGCACCTTACAATCCTCCGGGAATTAAGGGAACCCTGAAAACCCGCCACATCGTCCCTCAGTGGCTCTACGAGAACGTTGGCGACATTGTCCAACGTGTCCACGATTTTGAAGCTTTCATGCACAAGAATACTTGGGTGGCGAATGATTTACAGGTCAATTGCAGCGCTGACTTGTTTGAGTCTATTAAGAACGACGATATGTTTAAGCTTTCTTATCAGTGGTACACTAACAATCCTGAAGGTGTGGCTATCGAGAGTGGTGAACAGTGGCTCAAGAAGAAGCGCTGGGTTAGGATTTCTAGAACTTTGTTTGTTGTGGAGGAATGATGAAAGATTTTGAAAAGGCACAAACTAGTTTTCTGAAAGCACAAGAAGCTAAACGGAAAGCAGATGAAAAGTTTTCCAAAGCGAAAGCTGAGCGTGACGCAATCTGCCCACATTTAGATTTGATCCAGCGGGAATACTATTTCAGCGGCAGTTACAACGACACTGCCTACACTGAGTATTGGAACGAGTGCGCTGTGTGTGGGAAATGTAGTGAGCGAACTCATGAGCAACATTCCTACTACGGCTAGAAGGAAACCTTCTAAACAACTCCTCGCCACAACACACGAAGCCGACGAGGAAACTTATCAGAAGCTCGCACAGGCGTGTCTGAGGGCTTGCATGCTAAGGGAGAAGGATATTTGGTATCGCTTGCCATATTTCTGCAAACTAGCTGAAGATTTCCCGAAAGGCATCATCGTGGCGAAGGATGGATTGTGTGATGTGTACAAAGCCAAAACTGTTAAGCTGTGCGACTGGTTGCATTCTAAAGGATTCTTACCAGAGGGCCATCGAGGAATCATGCTCAGTATGCGTGAGCTTGCCTACCGTGAAGCTGCTGTAACAAAATTGCTTAAGAATGTTGTTGACTCAGAAGACAAAAATCTGTATAATAGCAACCTTGAAATGAAGGAGGAAGAAGATGGCACAGCTTAAACTGTACGTGACGATGGAAGTTTCCCCAGATTTCTTTGAGGACGACCAGTACAAAGATAACAAAGAGTACATTGGCGATGAGCTTCAAACTCTTGCTGAAGCGTTCGATGGTGATCTGACGGACTTGGAGATTAAATGAGTATGCGTAAAGAGGCGCGATACGAAGCTGCTGCGATGGAGCTTGAACAAGAACTGTCAGAAGGCTTCATCACTCAAAAGCAATACAACCAGTACATGCGAGAGCTTGAAGAGGACTTCATCGAGTTATTTGAAGGCTGGGACGGATGAATGACTTCCAATATGTTCTAATGAACATCCGAATAGGTTTTCTACTTCTTAAAGGAGATATCGAACATTGGCTAACAAAGAATATTCTGAATCATTTCGACACCAACGTGAAGTGATGTTACGTGGCACTCCAGTAATTGCAGAGTTCTATTTCTATAAGGGGCACCCTGCAACAGAAGACGAACCGGAAGCTTACGATGAGATTGAGCTTGACAAAGTGCTTGTAGATGAAATTGATGTGATTCATCTCATGAGTGCGTCTGCTGTGAGCGAGCTTGAAGCTGAGCTTTATAAGATTTATGATGAACGTGATAAGGAGGATTGATGAAAGAAGAATCTAGTATTACTAAGCTGATTGGACAACTGCTAATTGCTGTCGGCACCACAGTGTGGCGTGGTTACGTTCTAAGTGTGATGTGGGCATGGTTTATCGTAGCAACGTTCGGTATGCCTGCAATCACTGTGCCAGTTGCTGTTGGTATCATGTACGGGGTGATGCTATTCAAGCACATGCCATCCAAGATTGAGACTGATAATCGACAAGAGTATAGTACGCTGCTTGTATTTGATGTCATTGCTCCGGCTGTCGTGCTGCTCTTCGGCTGGATTGCAAAGGCGTTCATGTGATGATCCCAACACTAATAGTAATCTACCTGCTGTCTGCTGTAATTCTTCTATACGGTCTTTATCAGAATGTGGGCAAGCTTGAGATACACCCTCCGTTCTCCGAATGTATTTGGCACGCTGCGATTGTGCTCACTCCTGTTGCCAACACTTCTGTTGTGTTGCTTCTGGCAGTATGGAAGGTGCACGATTGGTGGGAGCGGAGGAAGCTTAGGTAAGTGTTCTACTGTTGCACATGCAGGCTCGTGTGTAAATAAGGAGGAAGCCGCCAAATGGCATTCCACAAGTGTAATTAAATGAAAAGGAAATAAATAATGGCTGATAAAAAGCAAAACTTTGGTGTTGTTGAAGGTATGTTCGTGTTCGCAAAAGTGGCTGAGCCAAGTCTGAAATATCAATCGAAAGACACTGAGTACACTATCAGTGTTATTGTTGACGAAGACGCAGCAGATGCATGGGATGAGCAATTCAAGAAGCAACCTGCTAAGAAGATTAAGGCAAGTGACTTCGAGGGTAAGTACAAGGTTGCTCTCCCAGATAACCTCAAGGGTGAGAAAAATGTCTACGAGATTAAGCTGAAGAAAGACGCTACGAAAGACGGTGAGCCGTTTTACCCAGAGCATCGTCCAAAAGTCTTTGTTGATTATGACAATGGTGATCGTGTGGACATTACGGAGAGTCGCCTGATTGCGAATGGAAGTGTTGGTAAAGTTTCTTATCGAATTTCCACCAATGACTTCGGCACTTTCGCCAAGCTGAATAATGTTCTTATGACTGAAGAAGGTTTTAAAGAATATGTTTCGCAAGGCGGTGCTGCGGGTAGTGAGTTTGGCGACAAGCCTGTTAAGAAAGAAGAGGCTCGTAAAGAGGCCACTCAAGCCCGTGCTTCTAAGGCTAAGAAAGAAGAGTCTGAAGAGCAAGAGGAATACGACGCTGATTCGGCTCCGTTTTAAGTTTGGCTGAGTAAGACAACCTGCCCTGTTCTTCCTGCGGGGAGTGCAGGGCATTTTCATAAGGATGGCTATGAAAACACAGCCTGATAAGAAGAATAAGCTCGGAGAATGGACTCAACGAGGGTACGTAGGTAAAAAATACGTTTGGACAGTGAGTGGGGTTCTTTGGAATAATATCAAAGAGCGCTGTAATCCGAATGGGGCAACTCAGATGCGCGAGCCAACTTACCGAGGGAGTGAGAACAAGTTTCAAGGATACCAAGAATTCGTGGAATGGAACAGATCACAAAAAGGCTATGCACTAGGATACCAACTGGATGCTGACATTTTACTAAGCGGCAACAAAATCTATTCACCAGAAACTTGTATTTTAATTCCTGCACCTTTAAATAAATTCCTCCAGAGCTGTGGTGCGAAGCGAGGAGAATACCCACAAGGCAGTTACGAATGGAAAGGTAAGTTGTGGGTTCGTATTTGTGATACCGTGCTAGCTAAGCTCGAAGTCACAAGAGAGAATATTGAGATTGGTCGCAACCTTTATAAAGCTGCAAAAGAAGCTCGTGCAAGAGAGTGGGCAGTTCGACTTCAAACTGAAGACTTTGATGTTGATACGCGAGTTATAGATTATCTGAACAAGTACGAACATATTTGTGATTGGAGGGGTAATGACCGTTTTAGTCTTTGATTTCGATTACTTGAAATACCAGATTGGATCAGCATGTGAAAAGCGTTCTGTCGAGGTCATACACAAACCCACTGGCAGGGCTAAGAATTTTGATAATCGCACGATGTTCTACGGACACTGGAAAGCTAAATCTGGCGGGTGGCTTGCTGAAACAAATCTGTCGCGTATGCAGGAAGGCAAAACCCCCTTCTCTCTTGATGAGTTCGAGATTGTGGACAAGCAAGTGGCTGAACCTATTGAGTTTGCACTTTCGTCTGTCAAGAATCACATTAAGAATGTTGTTGACGCTCTTGACGCCACTTCTTATTATGGCTACATTGGAAAGGGAGATAGCTGGAGAGTTGAGGCTTCCACTATTGTTAAATATAAAGGTTCGAGGGCTTCCCTTTTGAAGCCTTTACACTTGGAAGAAATTGAAAAGTACATTATTACTAGCCACAAAGGTAAGATAATTCGCGGGTTAGAAACAGACGATCAAGTAGTAATTGATTGCACAGAAGACCCTAGTAAAATTCTTGTAGGTATTGAAAAGGACTATTTTGGTTGTAATCTTAACTACTATATTCACGGGCAGATGCAAGAGCCTCAACAAATCTCGGGATTCGGTAAGCTCTACTTGAACGACAAGGGTGCTGTGAAGGGTGATGGGTATCTCTGGTGGCTCCACCAAGTTTGTAGCGGGGACGATAGTGACGAATATTGGGCCAACTCGGCATGTCCTGAAAAGAAATGGGGAGAGAAGAGTAGCTACAAGGCGCTGGTCAATTGCAAGAATGAGAAAGAGGCTTGGGGTGCAGCCATTGCAGTTTATAAGAAACTCTATCCAGAGCCGCGAGTTATTACGGGTTGGCGGGGTAACCAGTTTGAGGTGGACTGGAAGTACGTCATGAACGAAAACTGCGTAATGAGTCGGATGATGACTAGCGAGGATTATAAATTTAATCTTGACGAAGAACTTGATAAATATGGAGTGACATATGAATAACGAACCGAACGTAACAGAACTACCAATGCTCGTTAAGAATTTGCGAGAGAACATTTTGGCTCATTGCGAGTTTGCAGTGTTGAATGCACGAATCTGGCGAGCACGTTACGAAGAGCTTGTTGAGCAAGGATTCTCGGAAGATCAAGCGTTGGTGCTTTGCACTAAGTATGGTTAAGAAGTCTAAACCTGCCAAGAAGCCTGTTAACTTCTACGTATGGTTGCGCTCAGGACTGCGCTCACTGTCCCGTAAGTGGCCTGCTGTTTACGAAGCTCTGGCTGCTGCTAAAGTTCCATACAAAGGCGACAACAAGCGCCGACAGTGGAGCTACAAGTGCAACATGTGCCAGCAGCTTTTTGAGAGTAAGATGGTGGCTGTTGACCACAAGATTCCTGCTGGAAGTATGACTTGCAAGGAAGATGTAGGAGATTTCGTAGAGAGGCTGTTCTGCCAACCTTCAGGGCTTCAAGTGCTGTGTCATGAGTGCCATGATTGTAAAACCCGGATGGACAAGACAGGCTGTACTTTTGACCAAGCTAAATTTGAGAAAGAAGTGATTGCAATCTGCAAGCAGCCTGTTAGCATTGTTAAGCAGTTTTGCTACGACTACGGGTACGCAGATGCTCAGCTAACAAATAGCGATAAGCGACGTAAGATTGTCGAGAAGATTCTTAAAGAACGCTCAAAATAACTCTTGCACTGCGTAACAATCTGATGTACAATGATGTCTTGTTATGAATTTTAAGGAGAAGAGAATGTTTGTACGAGTTGATAAGCATGAGGTAGAGATTGATGGTTTCTCATATATTGCCACTGACGGTGCCGAAGAAAAGGTTGTGCTGGGTGAGTGTGGCACTGCTGGCCCTAGTGTAATAGTCAAGTTAGGTGATGGTCTTGGCGGCTACGATGAGAGCTATTTGACGGTTGCAGACATTCCTCTCCTCATAAAAGCCCTGCAAGCAGCTTACGACCACATTCAGAAAGGTAAATAATGGAAAGCTTTAACTTTTACCTGCGAGGTTTCAGCACTCGTTATCAAGCAATCCCTAACGAGCAATGCTATGACATCTTTGCAGGGAGTGAGAAAGTGACTTTCTTTGAAGCTGGAGAGCTTCGTAGTCTGATTGATCGTCAGGTTATTGTGAAAGCGTATGAGGAGGTTGTGCAATGAAGCTGCCAGATGTTTTTCAGATGCGTGTAGATCACGCGCCCGGTTTCACGCACGTTGTGAAGCGCCTTGAGTCGGGCCGCTTCAAAGTCAAGTGGGCGCGAGGTTGGAGCGAAGTGACAGATATTGAATGGTCAATTTGCGACGAGGAAGAAGCAGCAGATTTTGTTGTCAGTGGAGGTTGGATTGTTGTAGACGAAAACAAGAAAGCCAAACCAAAATTCCCTGATAATTTCACTGTTGAATCTGGCAGCATTAAGTGGGCAATGCGGAAGAACGGCAGTGTTTGGTATGCGTATCGGATTGGTACAAATGTGCCATGTAATAAAAAAGCTTACACTATGGAAGATATTGAAGGGCATGTTGCGAAACGTCTGTGGAGGAGTATTGTAGAAGAGGCAAAGCAGGAATATACACTGCCGGATGAGGTTCCTCAGTTGCCTTCGGTGTTTTATTTCATTGTTGACGAAGAAGGTGAAGAATTTAAAGCTGTAGAATGCGAAGGTGGATTCCACATTACTTGGGATTTTACTCAGGGAGGTTACGAGGGGATTGATTACGCTGCTGTAGCTGTGGAGAAATTTATCAGAAACAAGGATTGGAAAATCATCAACAAGCAACCTCTCACAGCAGAACAACTCCGATCCAACGCAGAAGCCCGCGAGCAGATCGCTTCGTTGCTGCACAACATCAAACTCCGCAAACAAGATGTTGAGCATGCAGAAATCCTGATGAAGAATTACCAAGAACGTATCGACCAACTTAAAAGCAAGCTCGTGGAGGAATAATGCCTAACAGTAAACCTGCAACAGATTTAGAGTATTTCGACCGCATTATGGTTGCTGTCGAGAAGATTGCCAATTTGCTTGAGCTAGTGCTAGTAAGGCAGCAGGCGGCAGCTAAGGATAATGCTGTGAAGGAGAGTTTGAACGGGGCGCTCTCTATTGTCAAGAAGTGGGACGAGCAAGGGGCTGCACCTGTTGTTACGCCAACTACTGTGATTATTACTGAGGGGACTAAATGATTGTAAAAGATTGGCGCGTCGAAGCGGTTAAACTTGCAAACACTGGCGTTATGAGCCGGAGGGAGATTGCAGAATTTCTCGGTGTGGCTCGTAGCACTTGTCTGGATTATCTGAGGGCTTATTATAAGGCAATGTCAGATGTCGAAGATGGGATTGTCGCAGAGCTTAATGAAGTGGAGGTTGTGAAGCCTCTGCATGATAATAGCCGGATTCTGTTTATTTCGGACATGCACATTCCTTATCATCATCCGAACACTATTCCGTTCTTGAAGAGTTTGAAAGAGCGTTACCAACCCACTCGAATCATCTGTCTGGGCGATGAACTTGACAAGCACGCTCTGTCGTTCCATGACAGTGACCCCGATTTGATGAGTGCTGGGGACGAACTTGCAGCAAGCCTTCCAGTGATTGCGGAGCTTGAGGCATTGTTCCCTGAGATGGATATTATTGATTCTAACCACGGCTCGATGGTTTATCGCAAAGCAAAGCATCATGGTCTGCCACGTCGATATATTCGCAGCTATAATGAAGTGTTGGGAGTTGGTGAAGGGTGGAAGTGGCACAACGAACTTACTATCACTCTGCCAGATGGTCAGCGAGTTTATATCCACCACGGCAAGAGCAGTGACGCTATCAAGACCAGTCAAGCAATGTCGATGAGTCATGTGTGCGGACACTTCCATGAAAGCTTTGGGGTCAAGTATTGGGCTAACCCGAATGGATTGTTCTGGGCGATGAATGGTGGGTGTTTGATTGATGATAAGAATTATGCGTTCGCATACAATAACACAAATCTTAAGCGGCCTATCATTGGGACTTGTTTGATTATCGACGGTGTTCCAATCTTGGAGGCTATGAGCCTGTGAACATCACGGACATCGCAGGCTTCTTTTGCCTGATTATGTTGTTAGTTAAATTGGTAGAAAATCGGAAGGAATAATAATATGGGTATTAAAAAAGAAATCAATAGCGCAGTTAAAGTTTGCCATGATGCCTCTTTCAATGCGGGTTGGTGGGCGAATAAGAATGGTGACACTCGCGACAACCCGATGTGCTTCTCGCAAAAGCTGATGTTGATTGTTTCAGAGGTTGCAGAGGCGATGGAAGGTGATCGCAAGAATCTTAAAGATGACAAGCTGCCACATCGTGATATGCGTGAAGTTGAGCTTGCTGATGCACTGATTCGTATCTGCGATTTGGCAGGGGCTTATGGGATGGATTTGGGAGGTGCAGTGGAAGAGAAGCTTGCTTTCAACGCTATCCGCCCTGACCACAAGAAAGAGAATCGTGAAGCTGACGGCGGGAAGGCGTACTGATGCCTAGTGCAGAGAAAACACCTATCGAGGCTGGGACTAGATTTGGTAAGTGGGTTGTAAAATGTAGAGGTGCCAACACAACAAACGCCACAGGAAAAACCGCAATCAATTACACATGCATCTGCGATTGTGGTAGAGAGGTAGATGTGTGGAAATACAACCTTACATCGGGCACTTCAAAATCTTGCGGCTGTGCGCGAACAGAAACAGTGGTGGGGATGTTTACAACGCATGGTATGTCAAAGAGTTCGGAATTTAGAAGTTGGTGTGCAATGAAAGAACGTTGCAACAATCCTGAAAACAAATCCTACAAGCATTATGGCGAGAGGGGGATCAACTACTGTGAAGAGTGGAAAGATTTCTCGACTTTCTTTAAAGATATGGGGGCCAGACCAGAAGGTATGTCTCTAGAGAGGAGGGATACGAACGATGGATATCACCCGTCTAATTGCGTATGGGCAACCGCGCAGGATCAAGCTATCAATAGACGACAACATTGTAGTAACACATCAGGTAGGACAGGTGTTATATTTAGAAAGTCTACACGTAAATGGGTTGCTTCGATAAGGTATAAGTATAAGAAATACTACGGAGGTGCATTTGACACTTTCGAGGAGGCTGTAGCAAAACGGGAAGATATGGAAATGCAGTTTCGTGGATACACTCGTCCACAAGAATATGAAGAAGCGAAAACTATTGAAGTGGAGGCCACATGAAGACTGTAAGTGTTACTGATCTTAAATTAATCGACGTTCTGTCCCATCTGAATTATGTCGAGATGATCCACCCCAACAATGATGACTTGGTGAATAGCCAACTGGCAATCCTAGGCTTCGACATCAACGCACCAATGGAATACCGGGCATACCAGCACAGGAATCTGCAAGGGCAAGTGGTCATCAACTTTCTCATTGCAGGCGAGATTAACCAAGATCGTAAGATTCTTACTGGCCCGTTCGGAAGCTTTGAAGATCGTAAGATTGTTAGTGGCATGAAAGACCGCAGCTTGTTTGAAGAACTGCACTCGCTAGGTTCTCGTTGTCACGACTACGGCCTGTCTTCCAGTCTTGATGACAACGTACCTGTGCGGGACGAAGATGAAGACAAGATGGAAGAGCAACGAATTCTTGCTGAGATTAAGATGCTAGAAGATGTGTTGTTGCATGTACGGGGAACGCAATTTAAGCTTGACGGGTCATTCAAAACACCGTATGATTATAAAGTGCCGGAAGTGATCCCTAAGCCACGTCGAAAGAAACAGCGAAAAATTGTAGAAGGAGTATAATGAATAAAAAAGAATACAAGGGAATCTTAATTAACGAGAGTGATCCGAAATACATTACAGAATTCTCTCGTACTCTACTGGATGGGTTCTACAAGCGTGACGATGAGAGTATTTCGGAAGCTCTGGCTCGACCGGCTGTAGCTTTTTCTTATGGTGACATGGAGCTTGCTCAGCGTATTTACGACTATGTGTACGAAGGTTGGTTCATGTACGCTAGTCCTGTACTGAGTAATGCAATGAAAGGAACTTGGAAGAAGCATCCTGAGCTTGATTTTGTAGAACCTTGGATGGATAGTTTGTTCTACCCTGAAGAGAAGTCTCAAGGCCAGCCTATTAGTTGCTTCGCTTTCGATGTACCTGATACCACTAAAGGTCAAGTTCAAGTGATGGCGGAACTGGCTGACCTGTCGTTGGCTGGAGGTGGAACTGGTGCACACATGAGCATTCGCGCAGTCGGTGGCAAAGCTCCGGGTCCGATTCCGTACATGAAAGTTATGGACAGTGCGATTGGTTACTACCGTCAAGGCAAGACTCGTAAGGGCGCTGTGGCAGCTTATCAACGTGTGGATCATCCTGATATTATTGAGCACATCCGTTTCCGCAAGCCGGGTGGCGACAGCAAGCGCCGTAGTGACAATCGGCAGCAGTTTCACAATGCCGTAAATCTTACGGACAAGTTTATTGAGGCTGTGCTGAATGGTACGACTTACGATCTTATGTGCCCACATAGTGGTGAAGTGCGCGAGACGCTTGACGCACGTAAAGTATGGGAAGAGATTCTGGAGACTCGTGCTCTGACAGGTGAACCCTATCTGATGAAGATCGACCTAGCTAATCGCCTGATGCCTGAAACTCAGAAAGCCCTAGGTTTGCAGATTAAGGGTTCAAATTTGTGCTCTGAGATTACTCTGCCAACGGACGAGGATCGAACTTTTGTCTGCTGTCTGAGTAGCCTGAATTTAGAAAAGTTTGAAGAATGGAAAGACACAAACATTGTCGAAGACCTTGTGCGATTCTTGGATAATGTGCTACAAAGTTTCATTGACAATGCACCACTAAGTTTGAGCAAAGCCGTCTATTCTGCTAAACGTGAACGTGCTGTTGGGATGGGGACTTTGGGCTGGCACGGCTATCTGCAAAGCAAGAGCATTGCATTTGAGAGTGGCGGTTTTAACAGCGCTATGCAGCATGTTCACAAGGTAAACAGCTTGATTGCTCAGCGGGCAGAAGCTTCCAGCCGCCAACTTGCTGTCGAGCGTGGTGAACCAGAAGATATGAAAGGCACTGGACTGCGAAATAGTCGTGTCACCGCAATCGCACCGAACGCTAACAGTGCAGATTTGTTGGACACTTCGCCAAGCATCGAGCCGTACTTCCGCAATATCTTCTTAAAGAGCACTAGGGCAGGTAACTTCCGTGTGAAGAACAGGCACCTTCAAAAAGTTCTTCAAGGCTATGGGAGAGATGATGATGCAACTTGGGATTTCATTCTGTCTAAGGATGGGAGTGTCGCAGAGCTAGATTGTTTGAATGGGCATGAAAAGAATGTGTTTGCTTGTGCAATGGAACTGGACATGCATTGGGTTATTGAACAAGCAGACGCCCGTGCTGCTGCACTCGGCGCTGGTTTCCAAAGCCAAAGTCTGAATGTGTTCTTCCCGTTTGGCAGTAGTCGTAAGTATGTTAATTCGGTACACCTTAAGTTCCTTAAGAGTTCAAATGTGACAACGATGTATTACTATCGCGGTGAACGTGAAGGCGTCCCTGATAACGCAAAAGCTATAGAGAGGCGAGCACTCATAGATTGGACCGGGGAGGAGTGCGTATCATGCAGTGGGTAGATTTTGATATCTTGAGGTACGATGAAGAAAGCCCTTCGGGGCTTGTCTGGAATTGTGATATTTTTAGCGGACTGAATTATCAAATCAGGAAAATCAGAGAGGGGCAAACTGCTGGAAGCTACTCAGGAAACTCTCGTGGTGGTTTTTATTTCAAGTTCCAATACAACAAAGTTAAATATTTGTGTCATAAAGTAATCTGGCAAATGTTTCATGGGGAGATTCCTGAAGGTTTTGTTGTGGACCATGAAGACGGAAATTCTGCAAACAACAAAATAGACAACCTTCGGTTGGTAACACAATTTGTCAACAGTAGAAATGCCAAGAAATATAAGTCGAACAAATCTGGTTGTACTGGCGTGTATTTTAAGTCACAAAATGGCTATGATAAATGGGTGGCACAGTGGCAGGATTCAGAAGGTAATCGTAGAAGCAAATCTTTTTCAGTGAACAAGTATGGTAATGATGCAAGACGGCTTGCTGAAGAGATGAGAGAAGGTATGATTCGTATTAACAATGTGGGTTACACAGAACGCCACGGGAGGGGAGTAGATGAGTAAAATTACTGAAGCCACTGAGATTTTTGTACCGCGATATCACAAGCTACAAGAAGTGTATGCCAAACACGAACGAGCACACTGGTATCCTGAAGAAGCTGACATGTCGGTTGATGTCGTACAATGGAAAGACGGTACGATTTCAGATTCTGCCAAAGCGTATATCAAGATGATTCTGCGCCTGTTCACACAAGCTGACACAGACGTTTGTGCGGGGTACGTTGAGAAACTGCTGCCCATCTTTAAGAATGCTGATGCTCGTATTATGTTGCTGTCATTTGCTTCCCGCGAGACTACCCATATGCTTGGGTACAAACGGCTGAATGACACGCTTGGGTACGACAGCGAAGAATTCATGACAGAGTTTTTGTTGTTTAAGGAAATGAAAGATAAACATGATTTCATGATTGAATCTGTTGATCTTCGCTCTAACAAAGGCAAGGCTGAGTATCTTGCCAAACAGATTCTTATGGAGGGTGTCAACCTTTTTGGCTCGTTTGCCATGCTGTTGGACCACTCACGAAGTAATGAACTTCCCGGTATGGTGAGTGTGAATCAATGGAGTATTATTGAAGAATCTTATCATGTAGAAGGGCTGTCGGAATTGTTCCGAATCTTCGTAGAAGAGAACCCTTCCGTTGTTACAGAAGAACTCAAACGAGCTATCTACGATACGGCCCGTAAAGTTGTTAAACTAGAAGATGACTTCATTGACTTGTGTTATTCGGTGCATCAGCCTAAGAAGCTTAATAAACAAGACCTGAAGGATTACATCCGTCTTGTGTGCGACTACCGCATGCAGCAGATGGGCTTCAAGCCACAGTTTGGCATCACTAAAAACCCTCTCCCGTTTATCGAGGAGATTACTGGCGACGGCATTCTTGGTAACTTCTTTGAGACGACCATCACGGCATACAGCAAGGACTCTCTCACAGGCGAGTGGGAATATTAAGAAATCGTAAGAAACCTGTTGACAAGAGACTGAACAATGCGTAAGATGTCTCTTGTCAACTCCACTAAGGAGATAAAGTGACACAACAAACTGAGCAACCCCTTAACAATTCGCCCGAGAGAGCTATGAACGAATCTTACGAAGATTACCGAGAACGTCGCAAAGAAATGAATAAAGCTTCTAAGAAGCTTAAGCATGGACAAGAGTTTTGGGATGCTGGGTACGCAGGAAGCTTTCGCAATAACGAAAAGCGCAAGCTGCAAGAAGAACGAAAACAACGACGGGAGGCAAAACGTGGCTAACGTCACGTACAAAGTAGACTGCAAAGATGAAGACGGTAACTGGTTAAAATTTGTAGGTAATAGTAAGGATCGGTTTTATACAAAATCTGGAAAACTGTGGTATGCAATCGAATCACGCGGAGATGTGAAAGGGGGTTACCAACGGCGCAACGGAACTTATATTGGCGCAGAAAACAAATTCGCAAATTTTAATGCTTTTGCTGAGTGGTGCCAAGATCAGATAGGTTATTCTCATGATACTGTATTTCAATTAGACAAGGATTTACTTGTAAAAGGAAATAAATTGTATTCAGAAGATACTTGCGTATTTGTACCGAAAGAAATTAATCAGTTTGTAATAGGAAGCACGTCTGCTGTAGGTGCGTATCCCAGAGGAGTGAACCTATTCAAACGGACGGGAAGATTTCGTGCAGAGTGTTACCCTAGCGGTTGTGGGCTAAAACGGCATTTGGGATATTTTGACCACTCTGAAGAAGCATTTTTGGTATACAAAGATAGACGCGAATATGTAGCTAAATTCTTAGCAAACAAGTGGCAAGGTAAAATTGAACAACGTGCCGTAGATGCGCTTAATAATTTTGAAGTAGATATTTTTGATTAACTAAGGAGAAACATAATGACCAAGACCTACACTATTGATAATGCCACCTTCCAATCGGACGACCTGACCCGTTTCCTGCAACGCGGTATTGCAGTACTCTCGGAAATTGAAAGCAACAAAGAGGACTTTAAAGAACTGATTGAAGAAGCGGTACGGGACACTAAGCTCGAAAAGCGCATCATTACCAAGTTCATCAAGAGCCGTTTTGCCGCCAAGACTAAGGAAGTGATTGATGAGGCAACTACCCTTGCGGCTCTGTGCGATGCCGTGGACAATTAAGCATCATTGTTAAATGTGCTGTGTGGCAATTGACAAAACGTTGTATTTGAGCAAATCGGCAAAATCGCATTGACTGTCTATTTGAACAGCCCTACACTAGCTTCTGTCGGACATATCTGACATCACGAAAACTACTAATTAAGGAATCACTGTAATGAACACTATCAACAACGCAGCAGAACTTAGCGTCAGCGAAATCCTTGCAGGTCTGCTGCCAGTGATTGCCGAGGAAGTGAAGCGCGCAGAAAATAATCCGCAGTGTGCAGGGTCGCCAACGTCAAAGATTTACGTAGCAGTCGATGGCGTGAAGACTATCTACGAAAAAACTTCCATCAGCAAGTGCATTACGTTCTCGCAAATCGTTGCACCTGTACGTCGAATGGCAGAGGCCACCTTGTCCTACTACGAAGCTATCGGCTTTGTCGAGCACGTCCAGAAACTCAAGGCCGCATAAAAGAAGCCCACTAACCTCAAGGCTTTCACCAAGAGACTAGCGGGCTAGTTCACACCTACCAAGCATGATCGAGAGAGAGGCGTCCTTGCCGGGACGCCTCTCTTTTTCTATTGTGAAGCTTCTCGACATTCTCTGTCAAGGCTTCTGTGTCACAGCTTCCACAAGTGCGCTGTGACGGTCAACACATTCCTGCTGATTAAACGCATTGGCTGTGATGTTCTTCATCACGGATGCCCTGTCACCAGCTTGCAGCAGAATCACATCAGAGCACTTCTGAAGCAGATTACTTGGCAGCGGGGGCTTGGGATTTTTGAATGTGCTGCAACCCGATGCTGTCAAAGCAATCGCCAGCATAATAGTCACGATTTTCATTGATGATTTTATCCTCTCTAATGATGTCGTCTTGACGCTTCTCACTCTTCTTTGCGCGCAAGGTTGTGTATTTGGTATTGACTGTGTTATACTTGACCGTCAACTCCCGATATTGCTCGGCAGCAGCTTTCTCGTTGCGATCACGTTCGCTAATAACTCCACGGTAGTGCACGTACCCGAGAATGCCGCCAGTGATGAGCACAACGACAACGAATGCCAGAATCTTGCTTGTGACGGTCTTCATTTAGAAAGCCCTCCCATGCAGGTCTTGTATTCGCTGTAACGGCGATTTTGCAAGCCTTGCACATACTTACCACCAGCGTTGCTCCAAGCAGGCTTCCCATTAGGATGCTGATAGATACCCTTGCAAGCTAAAGCGTGATTACCACTGTTCAGCGTCTTTACAATGTTGCTACGGCAAAAATTTGAAACGCCAATGTTGTAAGCAAGACTTGTATAAGCTTCGTATTCCTTCTGGCTAATCTGGACGTCAATACATTCAAGAACACCCTTGCCGTGTTTGTTGATTTCTTTCAAAGTCAGTTCGTTACACTCTTTCTCAGTGTACTTTTTACCGACAATAATGTCCTTGCCTGTATACCCGTGGCAAACTGTAAGCACACCTACAATGTCCTTATAAGGAGTCTTAACAGCCTCCTTTCCACCACTCTCGTACACACCAATACTGGCAATAAGAGTGACAGGGACAAGCGTAAGAAAAAGTCTATTTTTTAAATTCATGTTCGTCCTCTGTCTAAGATGCGTTCTTCCATACGCTCAAGCCGTGTTTCAAGTTTGTCTGTCTGACGGTCTAGTGTTTGTGTGATGGATAGAATAAACTGTTTAAGTTCTTCACGAGTGACAAAGCGGGAACTAACGTCCAATTGGTGTACCATTAGCGCTGCCTCTACTTTGTCAATATGAGTTTCGTTTTCGTTGTACTTAACATCACACTTGGTGGAAATTTCCTTAATGCTGGTTTTCAAATCTTGGATGATTGACCACAGGACAGTGGCTGCAATAGCTAGACAGCCATTTAATGCCCACATCAATAGTTGTTCAAAGTTCATAGTTTTTCCTATTTAAATTTCTTCGATATCTAAAGTGGCACTCTGATATGAGAAATAGGGTGTTTGCATCGATGGGCTGGATGAGAGCCTTCCATACAGTACATGGGATTGCTCAAGCTCTTTGTCAGAATTATTAGGGTGTAGGCTGAGAAACAGAGGTTTTACGATACCGTTGTTCCATAGGATAGTCCACATCTTTTTCTGGTCAGCCTTATTCAGCGAAGGCATAGACAGAGTTTGCTTTCTGTAGCGTGGTTTGACCGTAATGTGCATATCACCTGCTTCTGTTCTAAACTGTGTGCTAGAATCTACCATTGTCAACGATGTACCTTCTTGTTCTACACCGAAGGATGGTTGCCAGTATTTACCGACAATAAGCCTGCCTGCCTCGATATAACCTTGAGCGTTAGAAGGATCGAACAATGTAATTACAAGCTTACGTACAGTGATTGTAGAATCAAGCCAATGAGTAGCATACACCCCTGAGCCGTACGCAAGATTATTAACTCCCTTCACATCTGTAACTGATCCAAGAGAGGCAAGATTTGATTTGTTGTAAACAGGGATTGTATCACCTATCTCAGTGTACCCTTCCACACTGATTATTGCGTTAACACTGGCATTAGTAAATGCAAATGCCGTACAATCTATTTCCTCAGGAGTGGTCCACGTAAGTGTCAATGTAAGCGCTGTTCCTGTACCTCTGCAAACCATACTCTTGATGTCACTCAGCAAATTAGCAGCAGGTAGGGAACTGACAACAGACGAAGAAGTGATTGTTGCTCTATTGGCTGCGTTGTCGTACACAATTCGGATATTAGGCATACGGCTCCAGATTCATATCCCATGTAATCCCCTGAAGATCAGCCTCTGAGGACGCTTGGATTATTCGTTGAATGATTTCGTTACGGCGCATTGCATCAAGGATTGCCACCTTACCGCACCGCCCTACAACTTGTATCTGAGCGACACTGTGATCCCTGAATTCCCAAACACCATCTTCGTCTGCACACCAGAACGGTGTAGTCCAATTGGACTCTGGAGGCTCTATCAGAGAGTCTGTGACAGACGCCATCAAATTCGTCTGGTCTGTGCTCTTAGCAGGGTACAAGAATTCCTCCCCCAAAGCAGAACACTTAAATCCTTCGTAAATCTGAGCTTCACATTTTGTTCTGATTTCCACCATTTTGCGTCGTTTGAGGGCGGTTAGTGAGTTGGTCAAATCAGGCGTTGTGATACTGTCTTTAAAAATATCGAAGGTATTGACAACGTACGTTTCCAAGTCTCCAATCAGCGCATATACATTATCGACTACAGAGCCAGTTGACAAGCTCCAACACCATGCAGCGGGCAATCCGTTCAGAGCGCTCTCTTCGTCAGCATGAGATTTTAAATCCACTCGTAACAGTTTATTTACGTCATCTATTTCGATTTTTGTTACGGTGTGGTAAGATACACTTACTCCCGTGTCTAGCCTTATACTTTTTAAGATTGCCATATTATTCCTTATATTGGTTACGGCAGCAATATGCCTTCGGATACAAAAAACGTAGACGGGAAGGAAATTGTATTGTCTGCGGGCTTAAAACCGGGACTTGTGCGTTTGTTAATAGTGCCTTCATAATAGGCCACAACATTACCAGAGTCTCTCATGACAAAATTACGAGTTTGTGTGGTGTAATATCCATTACTCTCGTTATCCGGATCAATATTGGTATATCTAATTCTTACAAAAGGGCTTGTCCCTACAGATATTGGGCGACCTACCCCAGCTGGAACTTGAGATGAAGTGCCAATTTCCCCAACCGCCACAGGAAAGGAGATATTAGGCAAAGCTAAGTCGTGAGTTAGGATGCCACTCGTACTAAATAGCTGAATACCGTAATTGCCCGAAGGGGAAACACCTGTGCCAAATGCCCACACATCTACGGGGTATTGTGCGTCAAACCCATCATTGTCTGGAGAGTCTCCGCAATAAACTTCAATTGTGTGAACACCGTTCCTGTAAGAAGATGTAGAGATTCCAACTTTCCTACCTACAGGAAGATCAATTCCCCACAGGACTGGTGCATTATGCGAGAACGTATACACAGAATATCCTGATACTCGACTCGACGCCATTCCGACAACTCCGGTAGGTTGTACAGTTTGTACATGACTTGCCTTACCTAAGCATCTGGTACTTTTTGTATTACTCGACATTACCATTTGTCCACTAGGATTAAATATTTGGAACCCTATCATTTTAAATACATCCCCACCGTAACTCCTGCCACACTATCTGGAAAAGTAAATGTTGGGACATTGTTTACCAGAGAATAAGACCAAGGAAGATTAATAAATCCAGCACCGAATATGACGAAAGGGTTGGAAGATATAGGAGCTTCGGGGAAAGAATAAGTTACAGTCCCTCCCGGAAGAAAAACAATATCCAGACAAACCCCTCCTGTAGCGAAGTTGGAATCAAAAGCTAAAACTCCGTTAAGATTAAATAACTGCATTCCAGAAGGCATTTTACCAAACCCCTATTCTTACAACCATCTGACCGTTCGGCGCATACACTCTAGTGCCGTTTTTATCAATCTCAGTGCGTTGGCCTGAGTCAGCAGATTTAATGGATACTTGCCCGTCTTCTACGCGAAAGGTTGGTGTGTAGATATTGCCAGTAGCTGTAATTTGTATATAAGAGCCGTTGTTTGGATTTCCCCACAGAGCGCCTTCCGCACCCACGTAATACCCTGTTAAACCAGCCGCAGGCCAAGCGTAGCCATTGAAAGAACCTCCAGCAATATTCCCACGTAGTCTGACGTCTCCAGCATAGAATGTGCCTGTGCGCTGCAAGAGCCAGCCCGCCCCTCCCGGCCCAACAACACCGTTCCAGTTTGAGCTATAAAGGTCGCCACCAAACTGTGTGTTGGTGATAGAATCAGGAAACACCTTCATCGCAGCATTTCCGGGAGTGATTACGTTGTCACTCCAAGCTGTTGCTTTGTACCCCGTCTCCAACTTAATGTCTGCCACCTCCACCTGATTTGCATTCCCTGTTAGGCACCTAATGACAACCCCTGATGTGCCCCCCGGAAGAGTGAATGTTGCCACATATTGTTGCAAAGACCCTACAGGGGGTTGCACTAAAAATGCCCGGACAAACAAATTTGGAGACCCTATAATATCAATAGCCAACACGCCCGGTTGACCATAACTAATCGCCAAACAACTTAGCGTATACGTTTCTGCGTAGGGCAATAACTGGATGTCTGTTTCGACAAATTTACTATCAGAACTCGCGGGGAAATGTATATACTCCCCATTTGCTGTATTGTCAGAGCCACCCAGAGGTACAGCACCTCCAGTCCATCTTTTCCATTGCCTAACTGATGGTACAAAATTGGGGCTTGTTGCAGTCTGTCGAGACAGTGGGATACCGGATTGCAAAATTAATTGATTATCGGAAGTGCTCAGTTCAAAACTCTTTGCAGTCATTTTGCCGTTGCTGTCGATACTCCAATTTCCAGATGCATCACTTACAGTGCCAGTGACTGTCAAATTACCAGTGTTTACTACGATAGCAGAAAGACTGCCTACCTTAAACACCGACCAATAGGGTACACTCCATGTCACAAGATTTGTGGTTGGATCATAAATGCCATCAACTTGGAACATCCGCTGGCCTTCTGCAAGTGCAGGTACGGTCTTTGTATATGTCCCAACAATTCCGCCACTATTAGTCTCTGGGACGCTGTTTTTGCCTGTTGTAGGAGGTGGTGCAGTGTTAGACGAGATGCTTGTGGAAGCCGCGTAGGCAATTACGAATGATGCACCACTCGGCCCTGCGCTGCCATTCGCCCCGGAGCTACCTGCAACATAAATTGAAGCAGATGCCCAATTGAATTCAGTTGTTGCGTTCTTGGCAGAATCCACAATATTCACACGAGCAGCCCACAGCGAGATACCTTGTGATGGTGGGTTAGGCGGAACTAGCGACCAACCACTTGGGGCAGCGTATGTCCCATTACTCCATGTGTAAGTGCCTGATCCAATCGGGCCAGTAGGAATAGATGCTGCCCACTGATACACAATAGCCGTAGCACTTTGTACACCGCTAACACCATCAGCGCCATTTTGAGTCCAAGCTGCAACAGAAGAATTGCTGTAAGATACTACTGTTGACGCTGTGTTGCCAGATGCTGTGATATTCACAGATGCCACGTACAACCTTGTATTAGGCCCGCCCGGATTGGTCGGCACCACTACACTCCAACCATCATTTGCACTATACGTGCTATTTACAGCAGTGGCCCAAGTGTATCCTGAAGTTCCCGTTGGCTTTGCTGGCGCAGCCGGTGCGTACTGGTAAAGATACACAGTTGCAGTTTTATCCCCTGTAGCACCGGGCGTGCCAGTGTTACCCGGAACTCCTTGATCCCCACGAAATTTGGACCACACATAATCTACTTTATTGGTGGACTCGGTGGACGTAGTTTTGTTGACTGCAATTCCAAGGTACTGGGTGCTTGCAGTTGGTGTGTCGTATAGCCCGGTTCCATCTGAGAAATCAGAATATTTAATCCAAGTGTACAAAGTCTGTCCATCAGCACCTTGCCCGCCCGGTTGTCCGTCCGTACCTTTAATCAAAGAGAACGCATAGTCAGATGCTATATTAGACTCAGTGGCTGTTGCTTTGTTATAGGCAAAACCGATGTAAGCTTTTCCTGTAGGGTCATCACTCAAACCTACCCCTGCTGCGGAATCCGCATACTTAACCCAAGTGTAAAATGTTGCGCCGCTGTAAATTTTACCTACCTCTACGCTGCTGGTGAACACTTCGCCATTTGAATTAAGCTGCGCAGTGATAGTGGCAGAATCGCCAGCCATGTCAAGGTAGGCCAGTGTAGCTGTGTTATCCCTGTTATCAGTAATCGTTGCACCAACAGCAGTGAAAGTAACAGTGCCTACTAAGCTAATAAGGTTGGCAGTGATAGTAATAGTACTAGGGGTTCCTGTATTGTTGACGACCCTGAAACCGCTAGGAGTGCTTAGCTGGAGAAGAATATCTGCGTTCAGTGGATTGTTGGCCCTTTGAGGTGAGCCGATTAGGAGTGTGTCCCTGTCATTAATTACATCTGCCATTTCAATTCCTTTATGTTAAAATACCTACCACAATCCTCCCTGTGAACCAATTTGGAGATAGCGATACAACTGTGCCCTCTACGCCTTGCGACAAACCATACCTGTGATGCTTCAGCAAAACTGCTCTACCAAGCTCCAAAGAATCAATCAAATCTGAAGTTCCCTCAAACTGAAACACTGTTCGTTGCTTGCTCCACAATAACCTACGGCGGTCTGCTTCTAAGGCTGCGTCTGTTCTACGAAGCAACAATGTGTTAGTCTGCTCTGGCGCAGTGTTTAATTTGTAATCTGACTTGACAGTGTTGTTAGTAGACGTTACTGTAAGCCACTCGTCTGAAAACATCTGCTTATGTTCGTCGGGGATACCTGTCAGCAAGTCCTTTTGAACTGTGTAGTTCTTGTTAAATCCCAGAGTTACAGACGCCTTCACAAACGGGCGCGCCGAAATCCTCAGAGAATCTAATACAATTTGATTAGAATTAATTTCAACAGGGGTACCTACACCCGGCACACTAACTTGAATAAGGCGTAGCTTCCCAAGCCTTGACGTAACCAATCTTGCATCTACGCTTGCTGCCAATTCTTGGCAAGTAAGCAGAACGTTAGAAGTCCCTTGTAAAAATGTTCCTACAGGCTGTGAACATTGGATATCGAAAGATGTAAAATTATTTTCGTCAATATCCCCCGAAGAATATCTAGACTCAACAGTTCCATAAGATGTTGCCAACCTACGAACAAGGGAAGCAATAGTTGGCTTGAACGTGGTGTTCTTATCCCCTTGAACGGATGCTGTAATCGTCCCTTCCGAGGATTGATTTAATGTGAATGTCCCGTTGGAGAGGTTTCTTGTAACTTTCGACCAACCAATGTTGTCATTGGCGATAGGAACTCCGTTATCCCTAACCTCAAGGAATCTCTCAATCGTTGTGTCGTGAACTTTATAAGTTGTGAGACGTGCACTACTACCGTCTGTACTAGTAATAATATCCGGAGTTACATTGTGCGCTTCTCCGAAGCAGAGACTCACTACATCACCTTTGTTAGTTCCCGTACCACCAATCTTACTGTCTGTGGCGGGGGTATCCAGCATTTGCATTTTGTCCCGAAGCATTAAGACAAGTGTGTCTCTGCTACGGCAATCAATAGATGCTACAGCACCATTAAAGATCATTTGGAAATCACTACGGTTCCAACTAGGATCACCAATCCATGCTACAATACTGCGGTTATCCCAAATATCATTCAACCAACTGTCCCGCTCCCCGTTGTAATTGGCAATTTCAACATCACCGCCAGACAAACCACCTTCTCCTGTCAAATCCAACTGTTCAACATACTGAAAGCCAGCAGTAAGCACTGGCTCGTAGTATTGATTAGAAGGAGTGTCAGAAGGAGAGGTTACGTAGTGTGCAGTAGAGAGATAGCGGGTTGTTTCTTGTCCGCCACTCTTTACTTTCACCTCTACGATAATAATACGGGGAGCGGCAGGGTTTTTAAGCCATGCCGCGTAATTAACCATAATTATAACCTTTCATCAAACATTTTGCAAGTTTCTTACACATCTAGAAACTTTAACGTTGTGCAACAACATACGTCCCAGTTTTATTTGAGCTAGACTTGATTGCCTCACTAACTCCTGCAACTGTATTGTTAGAAGCTTCAAAATTAGAGTCGTATGTTGCACCAGCCAACTTGCGAATTTCTGCTACAACATTCTCATTCCCTTGAGCCACTGCTGCTGTCAGCAACGCCACAGCTTCCGAGGTTTCTCTGTTGCCCCCTTGCGAAGTCGCAGCAACACTAACCACAGGAGTTGCCGAGGATGTAAAGCCGCCAGAGGAATTGAACATGTTGTTCAGTGTGTTATCAATGCTGCTCAAAGCGTCTAGCTGCTTCTGCATAACGCTCACTTCAGTATCAGCCCACTTACTAGTCATATCCAGATCAGATTGCACCTTATCAAAAATAGTCGAGTAAGCATCACTGCTGGCGTATAATGTACGACCAGCTTCTAGATAGGCTTGAGCGATGTTCGTCAAGTTTCCTTGTGCATTTTCATCACCCGACACAGCTTTTTGGAGCGTTGTCTGATACTGACTAGCTGCTGCTGCAAGTTTCTGCTCAGGAGTTAGAGTAGACAGATTACCCAGCACTAATCCATTTCGGAAGTCTCGGATAGAATTGCCAAACTCTTTGAGGCGATCAATTGCCGAAGTCATGCTGCTTGCAGATTCTTTAGCTACAGCTTCTGCTGCATCTGCAACTTGCCCAAACGCAGGGGCCAACTCCAACAAAGCGTTAAATGTGCGAATACTTGCTTCATCAGTCAATTGCAATCCATCAACCACAGCTTTAAACTGCTGCTTTGTCTTGATTCCGCTGTACCCCAAACTTGCCATTGCATCGCTCAATGCTTTCTGCACAGGCTCAAGTTTCTGAGAATCTGTGTAAATTGCATTCATGTACGCTGTAGTTTTCTGAGCAAGGCTATCAACACCCCCCGACAAATCAACCAACAACGAACGTGCCCCCGCTGAACCTAGCCCTGCTTGTCCAAACATCTGCTGCACAGAACGCCCAAGAATATCCGCCACTTGCTGCGTTGTGGCAAACACACTGGAAAGGCGCTCCATTGTCTGAGAAGCAGATTCTCCTTGCTTAGCAAATGCTGAAATATTTGGGATAAGCCGAGTTGCCATTTCATCGCCGATGCTGACAAAGAAATCAGAAATTGCTTTTTGATTGGCTTCGGCGTCATCCGTGAGTTTGATGTCAAATGCTTTCGTGTACCCTTGCAGTTCTGTCGAGTTGATTCCGAGATTCTTTGCAAAGTCATACGACGAAGCTTTCATCTCGTTAAGGCCACTAGTGAACGAATTCACGATGTCCGAGTTCAACGCAGAAGTGTCAGTACCTTTTTTATCTGAACGGAACCAACCACCTTTTTGCATCCAATCAGAGTATGATTGGCCTGAAGTGGTATCACTGGAAATTGTGCCGCGAATACCTTCCGAGGTAATCTCTTTAGGCTTGCGTCCGAATGCACGATTGACTAATCCCGACACTGCCCCAGCGACTGCCCCCCCAATCGGGCCAAACACTGCACTAGCTGCTGCTGTAGCAATCTTCTCGGCTTTCATGAAACCGTTGCCAGTTTCGTAGCCACCCGAAATAGCTTTATTAACTGTACTACCTGCTGTATATCCAGCCACAATATTTCCCGCTGTCCCTGCCCACTTACCTGCCGTAGCGGAATTAGAAGAAGAGAACCCAAGTTTCTCAAAGCCAGTGCTTACGCTTTTTGAAATTGTAGATTCAAACTTCCCACCACCTTTAAAGATGTCGTACAGCTTCGTTGCAGTGCCAGTGATTGAAGATGCTTTATCTCCCCCCATCGCATTAGCTGCATTCGACAAATCGTCTGCACCAATGAAGCCAGCAACCGACGCAATCACTTTCAGCATCAGAGGCTTTGCAAACTCTTTATAGATGTAGTCCATAACCGTAGTCTTGAACATGCTCTTGAAAGTGGTTGCCATGCTTTTCCAGAGGCTCGTACCTTTCTCTGTCAGATTGTAGAAACCTTCACGCCCAATTTGCTCAATGTCATCAATTGTTTTCTTCCAATCTTTCAATTTCAGATTGTTGGTTTCCATTGATGCGAGACGGTCAGATTTATTTGACGTTTCAATGTAAGCGTTGTAAGCTTTACTGTAAGTTTCAAAATCTTCTGGGCGTGCTGTGCCAGATGTCTCTTTAGCGATGTACGCATCCTGTGCTTTCTGGTACTCAATCGCCAGAAGTTTCTTGCGAGTTTCGTTAGCAATAGAAACTTTTTCAGCTTCACTACTAGCAAAGATCAATCGGCTTTCTGCTTGTGCATCTTGCGAAGCTTTGTTAATATCAATCTGTTGCTTCAACAAATCATTATATGCCGAGTTCAATTGCTCTGTGGCTGCTGCTTCACGCAAAGCACTCTTAGCAATTTTTCCAGTGATATCATCGAGCTTTGATTTCTGAATAACCAACTCAGCGACAGCCATCGCACCAAGCTTAGTGTTCTCGCCGTACTTGAGCATTGTTTCAGCTTCTTCTTTAGCCTCCTCTGCACGGTTACGTGACGAGTCTGCTGCGGAGTTTAGCTTGACGATTGCTTCCTGCTGCTTCTTGTAAGTGTCCATCGCATCAGCACGTTTACGGAGTGCATCAGCAGCTTGCTCAGACATCGATACAACTTGAATCAACCCTTCAGCTTCCTTGCGGAGAGCGCCAAAGTGTGTCATGCTACCTTCAGTAGCTTCTACGTTATAGGCTTTTTGCGCGGCTTCGAGTTCAGCAATTTTGGTGGCAAATTCATTGACTTTTTTCAGCTTCTCATTTTCAGCCTTAGCTTCGTCAGCAAGCACAGCAAGACGCAACTGAGACTGGTACAGAACATTGCTTTTCGATTTGCTGCCGTACTTACCTGCTGCCAAGTTTTCAAGTACAATTGCTTGTTGGGCCTCCGCTGCAACATGCTTTCCGAGTTCGATGCTTTGACGCATTGCTGCATTTTTGGCTTCATATCCGGCTGCAAGTTTGTTAAGTTCAAGAGACTCATTCTGGTGAAATTTAGCAGCCTTTTGTGCTGCTTTTTCCATATCACCGCCGCCTAATTCCCCTGTGCCAGTTGGCTTGATCCAACCCTTTTTAGCTGCCTCATCTGCCAATCTGCCATTCTCTTGCCGGTCGCGGAACAAAGCGTGCTCTGCTGTTTGAATGTCCTTCACGGTGTCTAGATGCTTATTGTAAGCGCCCATGTACTTGTTAACCGTGTCAAGATAATTAACAGTGTTGCGACTGCCCGACGAAACCTCTCCGTTACGGATCATTTGAGCGCGCTTCTTTTCATTCTCCGACAGAGCGGAATATTGCTGGTCAAGCGACAGCTTCATTGCTCGAACACCTTCCGCAGAAGCTTCGACAAGCTTAGCAGATGCAGCCTTATCACTGGCTAGTTGTTCTTTCCTAGCAATCTCTAACTCTGATGTTCCGGCCTTGCGCATGCGCAGCGCTTCAGCTTCCTTGATAGCAGCGTCTTTCAGACCTTTCGCATATTCATCCAAGCTTCCTGCATTTGCATCGTTATCCGTGATTGCTTTATTTTTCTGATTGCCGTACAATTCCCAAGCAATACCAAGGGCTGTGATAGCTAAACCAAGAGGGCCAAGAGACGCAGTAAATCCACGTGCAGCTACCTTGGCAATATCAAAACTTTTAGCCATTGTAATCAACCCTGCTGCGAAAACACCAATCTTCCAACCGGCATAAGCTGCAACCATAATAGCAATTTGCTTTGCATGCTCAACAATAAACAAAGTCAAGTTTGCAACAGCAGTGGCAATAATCTTAATTCCGTTCAAAAACTCAGGCGATGCAAAAGCCACCTTTAAAGCACGAGCCACTTGTCCAATTTGAGGCGCAATAGATTCAAACGCTTTTGCCAAAGTCACTTGCAGAGTGTTGCCAACCGACTTCATTTGGTTAGTGGCTGTTTGGGACATCGCCAAGGCTGCTGTTGTAGCAAACGCAGCGCTCTTTTCAATTTCACCAGCTACTTCAAGCAGCTTATTTTTGTACACATTTCCGAACTGGTCGAACTCTGTAGATAGTGTGTTAACCTGCTTGATAAGGGCAGCACCAGTTTTAATACCTCGCTCACCAAACAATTTATCCATCGCTTCGCCGCGCGCTTGAGGATCAAGTTTAGCAAACCCTTGCTCAAGCTTAGTTACTAACTCTACAAGATCAATAAAACCGCCGTTGGAATCCTTAAGGTCGCGGAGGGACAGGCCCATATCTTTCAAAGTCTTTGTAGACTTTTCAGTTCCTTTGGACAAATCAGCGTAAAAGTTTTTAAGAGTCGTACCCGCAGCAGTTGCTTGAATACCTAAATTTGCAACAGTAGCCAAGCCAAGGCCGATGTCTTGCAGGCTGGCTCCATAAACTTCACCAACAGCCGCTGCTGAAAGAAATGCTCCAGAGATACTATCAACACTGGACATAGATGCTGCTGCTGTTTTAGCAACAACGTCTGCAATGTGTCCAAAATCTCTTGCTGTGTAGCCCAAAGATGTGCTAATCTGAACAAGAGTGGTAGATGCTTTTTCAATACTAACATCGCCTGCCACAGCCAAATTAAGAGTTGCCCCAACACCTTGCATTGCCTCTTGTGCGTCCAGTCCTGCCAAAGTGAGGACAGAAAGGGCATTTGCCACGTCTTTCGGGCCTTGTACACCTTGACCTAGCTCGAACACCACTTTACGCATTTGGTCAACTTCAGCAGTGGTTGTGACGGCAAGAACACGAATCTTTTCTAACGTGTGCTCAATGTCCGCACCAATCGCCACCACACCCTTGATAGCCATACCTACAGCCGCCCCTGCAATCAAAGGGAGCAAGTTACCGTACGTAAGCCACAGAGCACCTAGCGATCCCGACAAGCCCCGTACAGCGGCATGTGTATCCGCCATAGTAGCGTTAGCTCTGCGGGCTTCCAGTTGTAATTGACGGTATTGACGTTGCAGGCGCTCAAGCTCACCACCTGACACAGCGCCTGCAACATTGCTGCCATAGCGCTGAGAAACATTGCCTCCTAGATTGCCATAAGATTGTGCCCGTTGGAGAGTGGCAATCTGTTGAGCAAGGCTGCTGGACGAGTAAGTAGAATTCATGACACGCTGACGCTCAGCCGATGCTTTCGCAGCGGCCTCTTGTTGTTTGCGTTGGCGATCCATCAGAGTGTTTAGACGATTGCCATCGGCTTGAGCACGAGCATATTCTTTGGCAGCAGCATTGCGACGAATCATGTCAAGCTGTTCAATCTGCTTCTGTTCTTGAGCACGACGTTTAGCAAACTTGGCAGCATCCTGTTGGTTGATGCGATCCATGACAGAGTTCATTTTGTTTGCTTCAGCTTGCGCCATAGCATAAACCCTGTTATTATGGCGTTGGAGAAGATTGTATTCTTTCTCTTTAGCCTTGCTAACTTTGTCAACTAAATCATACCAAGTTTTTGCACTCTTATCAGCAGAAGCCTGCGTGGCTTTATCAGTCTGTGCCAGCTTTTTAGTGCTCTTTTCTGCTTTGTCGCCAGCCACTGCCAATTTGTTAAGGGCATCTGCCGCATTAGTGATGCCGTGGCTTTCTACTACTACTTTAAGTCCCGAGGCTTCTAAACTCATATCATCTCTTCTTTCTGAATGCCCTCATGTTAGCGGCGATTTGAAGGGCAATTGCAACATGATCCACTTCATCTTCCTCTCTCTGTTCCTGATACGGAGCAGGTCGATTTTCATCCGTGGCAGCAGAAGCTTCCCTGCAATAAGCGTGGCTCATCTTTTTAATCATTCCACGTTCCCACAATGTCAACTCTAATTCATTCACTTCTATAAATGCCCTAATCTCACTCCATGTCAATTCCACCAAACCACCCATCGTCTGTAACGCTTGCCCTGATAACAGAAATAGTTCCCGAAGATGAGCGAAAGGCCCGAGTTCAGGCAGTTCAACATCTTGGGGAACTATTGGGACACTGCCAGAATCGTCAGGCTCAGTGGAATTTTCATTGTCTAGAATAGAAGCTTTTCTTTTCTCAATAGCCTCTATCCTGCTAATCTTTTGTTTGTCCGGGGTTGCTCCAAGCCATGCGAACTGCCGGGCGAAGAGGATTAGTTGCTCTTCGACTTTCCCAAAAAATTGCTATCCGTGAACACGAATTGCGTCACTTGTTTGGTCAGCCAATCCCACTTAGGGTTGCTGTAAATTTTACGGAAAGCTGCTTGAGTTTCTACAATTTCCCCATCAAATGTGATGTTGTCAAATTTGACAGAGACAGCCACCAAGAAATCAACACTCTCGTTTCGGACTTCATCTGCACTTGCTAGGCGCTTGCCACGGGCATTAGTTTTTTTATGCATTACCTCCATGGCTTTGCGATACTGTGCGGATGCCGAGCCATACACAGTCAAAGTGACAGGCCGAGAATCTTCAGGCTGATCTTTTGCCACTGGTGCGTAAAGTTTGCTGCCATCATCACGAGGGTGATCCAAATGAAGTTCGGCGGTTTCGCTCAAGAAGAGGTCGTTCAGGTCAAAATTGAGTTCAGTATTTTTAGTCATTTGTATTTCCTTTTATGGTAGGTTGTGTATAATGAGTGTCTGGGCACCCTTCATCAGTATTTCTTCTAAACACTCTTATGTAAGAATCCTTAGAAGAAAGAGGGCCGAAGCCCTCATGTATTACACTGCGTCTGCGGTCAGAACTTCGTCATCAATCTCAATGGTGATACTCATGTCCAGAATCTGGTCAGCAGTACCGATCGAAGTAGGGAGCGAGACAACCACGCCTGTGAAGTATTCCACTTCGCCAACAGCGGTTGGGTAAACGATACGGAATGCGCGTGGTTGGCGGTCAGCGAAAGCTTCACGCAGTGCAACCATATCAGCACCTTTGTGGCGCGCCATGGTGAGTGCCATTTGACCGTAGTTAACACTACCACCGCGCTTAACAACCTTGCCAGTGGAGACATCGATGTGATTAGTAACAGTAGTGGTGCCACCGACTTGACCAGCGTTGCTGAGTTCGGTAACTTGAATCCAATCAGTGACAGCTTCAAAACCGGCTTCAGTGTAAGTGGTTGGGAGAGTTTCTGCTACCCACAGAGTGGTAGTAGCCGATGTGGTGATATCTTTAACAGCCATTTTATTTCCTTTACATATTAATTAAGATGAGCAAGCTTGCCCGATATTCCTTACGGAGATTTTTACAGTTCTTGCCTGTATTTCACACGCACAACGGCGCACCTGAAAATGCCCTCAGAAAATGAAGAGCTAACAGATGGAGTCTGCTCTACGGTGAAATTTTCAAATTTCTGTTTGTTATACACAGGAAATAAATCCACAACAGACTGGGTAAGAGTGTCTAGCGGCCCCATACCACGGTTGTCTTCGATGAAGCAGATGATTTGGATAACGCCGTACTTACGAACCCTAGTGACATCCACTGTTGGATTTAGCACAACAGGCTCTTCCATCATGTACTCAAGATAATTTCCACTGCTAGGCTTGTTAAAAGCTTGACCTTCACGCGCTAGTGAGATACCTTGAGAGTCCACAAAGGCTTTAAGAGTCTTTTCAACTTCTTGTCTAATGCTCATTTGATTGTCTTCATATAAAGAGTGGCTTTCTGCACGGGTGCAAAAATGATCCGCTTACCAGTCCAATTCCACCCGCTTTTTGGATCATACCCTTTAGGCCAACCCAAGCTTTCTATTCTGGCCGCGTAGGAAAGATTATTACTCAAGCTGACAAAGCCATCCTTACGAAGAAAAGCAGAATTGTTCTTGACAACACTCTCAATCCTTGCCATACTTCCTCCACCATCAGCTTCTGTAGCGGGAGTTATAGAGCCATCAAAAGTGTTCACAGCAGGGAACCAGTTGTTAATAAAGTGGCCTGAAACATAAGGTCCGTCCCCTACGTGGGGAGATTTCTTAACAATGTAATTGAAGAAGATGTAAGCCCGATGATTAATCTTGTAATTAACTTCTCGTAGCACTCTGTCGATATTTTTACGGAGACTTGCTGCAAAGCTCATACTGTATCCTTTAATCCACGCATTATAACAGAACTGAGCATTCTTGTCAAATCTCACTTCACAATGTAAGAGCTAGATACTAATGTTCTTACGAAGCCGCTAGAATCTACCATCTGTACATTGTAACGAAACACCCCAGACGCCAGAGGTGGAGTCTCAAATGAAACCCTCCCTAGTTCGGCATTAGTAATTACTCCGTCCACCTCGCATATGATGTCTTGAGAATTTTCAATACGTAAAACAAATTTGCAATACGTACTGTCAAAAAACATTCCTGTTTTCTCAAAGAACACTGAGAAATTGTCTGTTTGATACTCGGAGGCATACTTAGAAATACTGAGAGTGGGAGAACTCGTAGGAACTGCCTTTATGTTCTCGTGGACTAATATTGTAGAAGCTCCCCTTCCTCCGCTAGGCTTAATAAGAAATTTGCTTGCGTCAATCATCAATTATCAACCTTCACAAAATTAATTACCTTATAGAATCGCTCAGTGTTGCTGCAATCCACTTGAATAGTGTACGTGTTAAGAGGGTCAGCACTTATATCCATACCTCCTAATTTAAACACCAGCAAATTACCTTGGATTTCTGGCACAGCGATTTCCTCAACCCCGACAGCATCTGTAGTGATTCTTGAAATAGAAGTGGCACTGTCAGTCATATCATTGCTAAAGTCTGCCACATAGTAGTTTCTATCGTCCGGGTCTTTTTCAAGAATGTACCTAGTGTCTTGCCGATTGAACCAAAGAGTTCTGTCGAACCGTTCCCCATTGGCACACACCACGCGGAAAGTGCAGAAATTATTCGCTGTGTTTAAGCTGTTGAATCCTCCAATTTTGATAAGAATCAATACCCCTTGAATTACAGGATCAACAAGCACTGTAACTCCTGCGACAATTGCCGTCACTTGCAAAGCCGTTGTTCCCCTGTCTTCTAAGTCTGCCCCGATGTGTGCTACATAGTAACGTTGATCGTCTGGGTGTTTATCAACAAACCACCTACCTGCACGATAATATGGAGCATTTGAGACAGCAGTGTTAGGACGAGTCCCGAACATTACTACTCGGGTTCCTCCGGGGAATACAACTTTCCTACTCGCAGAAATTAATGTGCCGTCAATATCTGAAGGTATTTCTGAAGTAGGCTCATCAGCTTTCAGATTTGCAATCAACGTTGCTGTAGACTTCAAAGACGCACTTATATAAGTTACACTGTCACGCAATGTTGCAATTAGTGAGGACGTCGATCTAATAGTGGTGCTAATTCGACCATCGCCTACAGACATTCTGGCAACAATAGAGCTGCTTGATTTTATTGATGCTCGAATGCTATTCGGGGTGTCCGACTCAACCTGCTCTGCAAATATCGCATTTCCCGAAGAGTCCCTTTGTTCTGAAAATATTAGGTTTGCCATTGAAGACCCCTCTTAGGTTAAACGGATATTAGTTATCGATCTGGCACGCGAATGCCGCCGCAGGAAAGCTTGGAGCGGGTGAGCCAGTTGCAACCATCTTTGATTCGGCCAATGCCCCTTGAAACAAGGCGTTTCCTCCGGTAGCGGCATCCATAATTGCCACTCCGAGAATCGTGCCCCAAGATGCAGTAGGGGATGGGAAAGTAATTGTATTGTTGTTGCTAGTGGTGCCACTTGTACCAGTGGACGCTACAGTGGAGCCTGCACTTTGTGTACCAGCCCAGTTAGTTGTGTTAGAAGTCACAGCAACCCTTGCATACGATCCTCCAGACACCTCGACCAAGCTTGTGCTATCGTCTGGAATGTTTGTAAGAAGAGCAAAGTACAGAGTTGTAGGGGGCGTGTATGTAACCCCCCGGAACAAAAGATCAACCAGTTTGTTCTCAAGATAATTCGTCATTCCAGCCATAATTTTCCTTTGTGGAGCTAAATTGCCCCTGCGGCAAGCAGGGGACTCTTTTTACAAAATTGTCACGGGGCCACTAAAAGCTTTATGCAATGTGGTAGGATTTCCATCACTGTCAGAGATAATTAGCCATCCTGTTTGTCCACTAGCAAGATCGGTATCTGGAAGGGAGATTATAATTTCCCCTGTTCCATTCTGTGTCACCAAAGTATCTGCCCATGTTGGAGCAAGAAAATCCTTTGGTTGCGCTTGATCGAACCATGCACCTTGTAGGGTAGTACCATTAGGGAGTGGCTGACCATTTTGACCTATAAGACGAATCTTAATTTGGACAGGAGTAACTACGCCCCCACCACCAAGTCCTGCAATAGTAAATGGTGTTGTACCTGTAACATTCACTGTTGCAGAGCCATCACTAACAGTGAGAGTTGGTGTGTATGTACCCGCAGCTAGACCAGTATGCGTAAAATCAAATGTATTATTTTCAATCACAAATGCGAGCGGCCCAACAGTAACACCCCCGTTACTCCCCGTAAGGGTGTACAACCCAGAGGTAGCATTTGACGTTGTGCCTGCAAACCTTTGATTCTGCCCATCCGGGGCGGGCTGGCTTGTCACAACACCTTTAGGTCCGATTTGCTGAATCTGCATTTCAGTCTCAACTGTCATAGGTAAAGCAGGTGTTGTGTTACCATACAACTGTGTTGCTGTACCGGGATCACCACCGTCAAGATAACGAAGCGATGCCGGAGGACTTACACAAGTAACGGTAAAAGAGGTGTTGTTAATTTTAGCTACGCTAGAAACAACAATCGCTGTTCCATCTGCTGCAAAAGCTTTAAACGTTCCTGCTGCCGGTACTGTAAAGTCGGTCGAACCCCGATGTTGAATAGTGCAGGTAACAACAGAGCCATTGACAGTCATAGAGACAATTTTTGGCCCTCGACGGTAAACCCCTCCAGACATCACTGTACCGAATTGGTAGTTAATGCGCGTAGCAAGTGCTGGATAACCGGATGGCCCTTTAGACAAGTGGACACCGTCTTCAAGTGGGTAATCAAGAGATTGAATGTGGACAACGCCAACATCATCACCAACCTCGTTCTCTGCCGTCCGAATCCAGTTAAATTGAATATCGTTTGCAGCAACACCCGGCCTGCGATTAGCTCCACTCAGGGCAATTGGAATTCCTGCGCAACCCGGAATAGCTCGCACGTTCGAAATAAGGGTTCGGAGACGCTCACGGTGGATTTCTTTTGAAGGAACTGTGCCGTTACCACCATCGTTTGAACCGACCGTAATAACGCATGCCTCAAGTCCTGTTCCGTCCAAAACAGCTGCGGCTGCAAATGGATTCCAGCCCGACCCTTTAGCTGACCAAGAACCTAATGTAGCGCCACCTACACCAAAGCCCAACATACCTACTGGCACACCGAGACGAGTGGCCAAATCATTGGCAATCGAAATACCCCACCCTTGGTCATTAAGTTTAGACCAACCGGCAGTGCTGCGAAGGCGAACATCAGAACGTGGGACAAAGCCGCTGCCGCCGTTTCCATTAGAATTAAAAGCATACTGAGCGCTGCTAGAGCCGATCATACCGCAGCGAGCACCAACCGCCCAGAGTTCCGTCTCAATTCCGCCCGTGGCAAGAACAACGTTATTTTTCAGTGTACGGACGCGGCGTCGATACATACCGCCTTGAGGAATAACTGGCGTGCCCGACCAACTGCCGCCGCCGATGGAAGGTGTTGGAATCGCTGTCCATGCACGCAGAATCGAAATACCCTCTTCGTCATAGAGTTGAATTTCTACGCGGTCTGGCACATCTCCCGTGTAAGTTCCTGCCATAGTAATTGCGAGAGAAGTTCCGAGCCTCTGATAGATAGTCTCTGCTGGCATTGCTGTAGCAGTCACAGCGTTTGCAGGAGGTGCTGCAACAGTCTTAGTAGGGCTAGTTGCAGATGTGCTTCCTGCAATATTTGTAGCAATTTGTCGCACTGACACTGTTTTGCCACCTGAATCTGCCGGGAGCAAGAAAGACACCCCTGTTGCACCAGAAACATCTTGACCGTTGAGCAGCCACTGCTGTGTGACAGTAGGGGCAGGAATTCCACTAGTAGGCGCGCGAGTGTATGTTACGCTCTGCCCTACTAATGGTGACTCATTGACAGTGGGAGTGCCAGTAATTGTCGGGGCTTGATTAGATGGCGGATTAGAACTATCATAGCCAAAAGCAATTGCGTTCCCAGCGGTAGGAGTGCCGTTGCCAACCTTAGACATAACCAGACCGAGTTCACCACGATCTGTAAGGTCTGTAGGGGTATTCATTCGGAAATACCACTTAGGGGTTTTCCCAAGCTCTGTAATTTCCATACCGTAGGCCATCATAGCCATTTCGTGGTCGCTAATCTCCCCAGTATGGAACCATAAACGCGCCAGCGACTGGTCATACTTACGAGTACCCGAATTGCTGCGCCCCGTCATAATTCCGGGAATGTCTAACGCAGTGTCAACTTTCGCTTCAGCAAGAGTTTTAACAAACTCGATTTTGACAGCAGAACCGTCAGTTGGTTGTGTCATCAAAACTTGACAAGACCTTAGACGGAAGCCGTTGATAGTGTCTGCTGACAACAAGAACAAGTAAGCCCCGGTTGTAAAAGTATTCGTGCTAAGATATCCACCAGTTCCGCTTGGAGTGTAAATGTGCAACTTGCCTTTATTTGCGTCATTTGCATGATGACCGGCTACGATTGTATTAGCTGAACCAACAGTTCCAAAATTGAAAGCATACTGTAGCTCAGTAGTCTCAAGAGAGCCATCCATGCTTTCAATCCACCCCAGAGTCCACGGGGAAACAGAAGGTGCAGGGAAGGTGGTTTCACCAGTAGCAGGATCAACAAATCGCAAATAAAAATCACCGGGAGATGCTGTGTGGCGAATACTCATGGGGCATCCTTCGAAAGAGCAATTACATTGTTATAATTACTTGACATTTTTGTTTCCTTTATTTTATTTACTGACGTGGAACAATTGCAAATTGGGGGTTGGTATCGTAATTAGGCTTAACTGTGCGGTTAATGAAAACATCCCAAGCTTCACGTCCGTGTCGAGTGTTGAACTCGGCGGTGTATGCAACAGCAATTTGTAGATTCGATGGGTAGCCTGTTGGGCTGTCTGAGAACCCGTCCATATCTCCGGGGAATGGGTTACTAACACCATCTTGGAATGATCCTCCAACTGTCATGCGCCATGCGTCATTAGCCTTCCAAGCATCGGCCATTTCCTGCGTCCCTAGATTACTGTTTCGGGCCGCTTGCTGAACTGCTGGAGAGAACGTGCCTGCATACACTTCTTTCATGGACTCATAATTCCTTGAACCAGCATTGCCTTCACGGATGCGATGCACCCATGCCCCAGCCTGCACCCAGTGAACACCTTCTACACCATATAACATTGCATTGGTATATTTAGCTTTGAAGGCCAATAGTGGGAGCATGTCCGTGAATCCAAGCTCTACTCCGCGCCCAACCGACGCAGTGAAGAAGTGATCCATGAAAGTTTTGTTGGTATTAAAGAACCCAAAAGACACCCCGCCATTGCCGTAAAAGAACTGATTAAACAGCGCCCCAAGCCGTGCCTCTTTTTCGGCGCTGTTTACGTACCGCGCATCATACCAATCAACGTTACTCTTCCGGATGTACTCAAATTCCGCCTTGCCCATAGATGCCGGAGCAATCCAAGCTGCATGGATCATGGATCGGAAGCACCAACCTTGAGCACGAACTTCGTCGGCTAAGAACAAACCCTTGTCACCTTGACGAGTATTTGGGTTTTGCCCCCATGAGCAATACATTGCCCAATAAATTAGTTCTTCCAAATAGTAGACATCTCCTGTCACCAAATAAGGTAAGAATGCCTGATCTGGGTGGTGTGGCCGATCTTGAGTCAGAGCATTGGTGTTTGCATTGAGCGGCGCAGGAACGCCATTAGGGTACTTCGGCTGCGTCGTAAGACTGATAACTCGTCCAGTTGCTTTGTCTCGGCGGTGCATACTCCAGCCACCCGAAAGATTCCCTTGATTAAGAGTGGCAATTTTTGAATCCTCATTCCCAAGTAATACATACAGTACAGCGTATCCCGGAATGATGCCAATCTCGCCGTGTGCTCCAGTGGTGGGCATTCCTGCAAGAATAGTCCCATTACCGTAAGGTCCACCCTTAGTTATAGTATTGTTTTTGTGCGCTGTTGCTGTTGCTGCGCTAGGAACAATACTTGGCGAGTAGTTAGGCAGAATTCCTTGGGCCGCAAGATATGGGAAATCATGCTTAATGTGCACAGGCGGAACAGAAGTATTCCACCAGAAGGTGTTCCTATAACGCGCACTTTGCCTGTGAATGAGAGCCGTATAGGACTTAACGACTGAATCCCCGACAATCATCGAAACATCTGCTGTAATCTCTTTAAAGCCAATATTGGCCCAAGTGTTCTCAACCGTAATATCTACAACAGCTTTATTTTGCCCTTTATAAGCCCTCACGCAGAAGCGGACATGCAAGTGTGCGTGCTCAACGCCATCTGCTGTCTTGGGGGAACCATAAACTTCCCATTCGCTTACGATGTTACCAGATAGCCAATTAACTCTTGTCCCTGCCAAAAGATTGACAAGAGTCACGCTATAAGCCACACCTGCTTCAGTGAATGTAACAACAGAATCCAATCCGGGGAAATCTGTAGGGATTGCTGGGGCAGGTGTACCGGATGCTGTTTTCCGCAAAATACTGTAAGATGTGGAAGAGCTTGCAGCCATACTTGGAATGATCGCAGAAATTACGGCGTGCTTAATACTGCCGTCTGCGTAAGTGTCACGAACATCTAGTTGCGAAGTAATTGCAGTTGCGCTGCCCGCCTTAAGTTCAACTGCCGCATTCGTGCTTGGAAATGCCCCTCTGGCAAATGCTTGCGCGAAAGTAATAGGGACGTTTGTCTGTGTTGTCGCAGAAGTGTTTTCAATTGTAATGGAAACCAAGTTTGAGCCAACTGACACAGCAGCAACAGACTTCGGTGCTGGAAATGGCAAAGAAACCGACACAGGTTTACTGACACTCTCTCCAACATTACCTGCGGGATCGTATGCTTTGGCGTAATAGTGGCGAGTCCCATTCTCAAAATATGTTGCATTGTCTGTCATCTGCCAAGGGGCAGAAGTACGTTCTCCTAGCAAAACACCGCTGCGATAAAACTCTACTTTTGATACGCCATTACCGCCTGTAGGTGTGGCAGATAGAGTAATGGGCTGATTAGTTGTGACGCTGCTAACACTGGTAGTCAGGGCCACTGCCGGTGGTGATGTGTCAGGAACCCCTTCTGGAATATTAGGGTTAGGGAGCAGGTTGACGGCACTGGTAATTGCAATAGAATTGAAAGCGGTGGGATTGACAGGAAGAATAAAGTCTGCCCCAGAATTCGGCAAACCTAGTGTGCCTTCAAGCCAGTGTCCATTTCCTTCAATCCGCAAAACAGAAATACCTGTAGATAAATCTGCTGCTAAGGATGTGGTGACATCAGATGTAAGCCCGTAGTCTGTAATATTCTTTCCGTTGAAAGAGAATCCACCATTAAGCGCGGCATCACGGAACAATGTCCCTGTAGCCCACACCAAATTTTGACGTGTGGTTGCGTCACTACTGCGCTTGGCTTTGATGCGTTTGGCAGAGCCAAGGGCGCTATCAAGTAAACGAATTTGACTATATTGCGAGGTGCCTGTTGCTAAAATCAATGCTAAACTGGGACTAATCTTAATTGCCATAATCTACCTTTCTGGTAGGTTTATTTTCTGATGTAAGCCTCGTATAACACACAGCCTGCACGAGACATGGATGGATTGTATTCCTTGACAGTTACAATTTTATACACTTCGTCATTAATCTTTAATCGATCACGTCCGGGCGTTATGTGAGGTAGCGGGATTCCCGTTTCTGTTTTGTGTGGTGGCTGAATAAGAACTTGCTTGTCGCCAGATTGCACAAGAGTATTACCTTCTGTACGTGTTCCAGCCATCTTGTCCAGATAATCGAAGAAACAAGCCTTGACTCGGTAATCAGCACGCACTACAATATTCTCTGACTTGTCTTCGTCAAAATACTCTCGAACAGCAATGTCAATGTAAGCGTATGTACCGTACATCTGCATCATGTCGCTGACCATGCTATCAAAATCAGCAATCATACTTTAACCACATATTCAAGGCAACCGCAACTATAAGTTTCAGCCCAGTTTTTCTGGAACATAGTAATCGGGGAGATACCAGATTCAGAATAAGGCAGTGGGGAGATGCCGGTGAAGTCTGGGTTTTTGACTACCATCTGGAGATATGACTGATAGTTCTTGAATGCTTCCGATCCCCAAACTTCTAGCCCCATCATTTTCTGATGGCTCTTGAAAGCAAGAGTGGCTAGAATGTAATGTGCACACAGGATAGAGGCAGATTTGATGTCTCCCTTTTTCTCTGCAAGTGCGCCAGAATAAACTTCATCAGGGAGAATAGGGATGTCACGAGTATCCCCGCAACGAAGTCGCATGAGAGAAACCGGATTAGATAAGTCGAGGATCATATAATCTCCTAGTAGAATTGTAAAAGCCCCCTCTTGGAGAAGGGGCTTCAGCAATGTTACTTACTGATTAGTTCGAGCTATACACGCGAACAACGGCTTGTGGACGCAGCAGGGCCGAGATGTGATTCGACTCAGTTTCCATGGTAATCTTGGTTCCATTCGACGCAGCTTCTTCGAAGACGTACAGTTTCTCACCTTCAGTGTTAACGATGCCGAAACGTTCTGCTGGAGCAAAGTAAGTACGGAACATGTCCGAACCCATAGGCACAGCAACGCCTTCGTTTGCGGTAACAATCTTCTGGCCGTTGTACGAATCACGGATTTCGCGGAAGGTCACACCACCCCACGAGAATTCACGACCATTTGGCATTGGCGAGCCATTTGCCGCAAGACGGCCACGAGTTGGGTCCATACCAGCGTTAGCAACGTGGAATTGGTATGCAGCTTTCACCGATGGATGGGTGATGATACGATTGAACAGTGCGGTATCCATCGGGATCACAATTCCAGTGAACGTGCCATTACCGCCCATACCATCATGTACAGCTTGGATAATTAGTTCGATTTGAGCCAGAACTTCAGTACCATTTGCACCGAGCAGAAGATCGACTGATGGACGGGTGACGTTAAACTCCGTGTACCAGTTTTGGCTAATAGTGCCATTAGGTGCATAAGCAGTACCCGTGAACAGTGCTTGTGCGCGCGCAGCATTCAGAGTCCAATCATGGTTCTGACGAATACGCATGATTTTGCGTTGACGCACTTTGTCCAGTTGCTCCACAGCGCTAAAATCATCGTAGGCCGAGCGCGATTGCAGGTCTTTTGGCGAAATGTAATCGTCCAGTGGGAAGTGAGGAACGATGAACGAGTGTGCACGGCGCTTTTCTGGGCCGTTGACGTTATTTTTGTCCCCACGAACGCGGTCGATAATCAGAGCGCCGTCATAGGTTTCTTCCATGAACATCACGGTTTCAGTCGTGACGCCTTCTTCAGTGAAGATGCCCATTTGATTGAAAGCGCCGTACTGAATAGGGAGATTGCGAACTGCTGGGGTAAGATCAACTACGCCAGTCAGGTCAAATGGGTTGGTAATCATTGGCATGTAAATAGTTCCTTGAATATTATTAGATGGTTACGAGAGCGTCAATACCGATTGCCGACAGTTGGCGATACACAGTTTGCAGTTCTTCTGCGGTGTCAACACTTGCGCCGACGACCAGAGCACCACGAGCAACGCCAGCAGGGCCACGATGCAGCACCAAGAACTGGGTGTCAGTGGTTGCTTTCATGTCTGTAGTGATTGGACGACCAACGCTGTCACCAACAACGATAGCAACAGCGACTTCCGAACCATCCGTTGCAGTGGCTTCCACAACTTTATATTTGCCGCTGGCAGTAACTTTACCCAGCACAGTTCCGATGGCGACTTTAGCGGCAGCGCCGTTGACAGTAACCATAGTTTTGCAGTAGCCTTTTTCGGGCATAAATTCGTGTTTAACAAGAGTCGAATAACGCTTGTCGTCAATGGCGATAATTGGCATATCTAATTTCCTTTTATTTAGTAACAGTTTTAAATTGTGCTGCCAGATTATCTGCCAGACGTTGTACAGCATCTTTTTCAACAACAGGTGCAGGGGCTGCATCAAGACCGGCCTCTTTGAAAAGCGGGCTTTCTGCTTCTGCTGTGTACGAAGCTGCCATTGCACCAACAACAGTCTCGAACATCTCTTCACTTGCATCAGCCATCGTAGCCATCACAGCTTGAGCTTTTGCGTCTCCGACGATTCCCGACAGTTTTGCAAGACGGGCGGTATTCATGTCTTCTTTTGCTTTTGCAGCCAGAGCAGCCTGTGCAGTTTCCGATTGCGCCAGAGCAGCGTTAGCAGCTTCCAGTTGGGCCAGAACGTCTGCATGTTGCGCAGCCATAGTTTCGATGGTTGCCTGTGCTTCAGTCATTTGACCTTGCAGCGTAGCAAGTTCTGCAACAACCGTCTCGTAATTAGCAAGCTCGACTGCTGGAGCTTTATCTTGTACACTCATGTCAACTTCTTCCTTTTTAGCGTCAGGGTCGATGCCCATCTTTTTCAATAAACCGTTAAGCATTTAAGCTCCTTTAATTTTAGAGGTAACATACCGTTGAAATTCTTGCTCAGTTTTGATACCATCAATCAGGCCGAGCTTAAGTGCATCTTTAGAGAGGAAAGTTTTAGCTTCCGTACTCTTGATTGCGTCGGCAGACAAGCCAGTGTGGAGGGCAACGTGACCTACGAAGTTCTCGTAGAGGGCATCAATCTTGTATTGAAGGTCAGCAATGAACTCTTTACGAATGCTGCCATCTTCTGCATAAGGAACTTTGGATTCTCCCGCATGCACGTAGATTCGTTTGAAGCCTTCTTTTTCCATATACTTGCTGTCATCAATCAGGGAACATACCACTCCGATTGAACCAGTCTCAGTGTCCGCGTGGGCGTAGCCTTCGTCACATGCGCAAAACCAAGCGTAGGCGGCACTAGCAGCAATACCATCAGCATAGCCGTAGACTTTTGCACCAGCTTCGTCTACCATAGAGCGGAACTGACTAACGGATGTAAAGCACGAGTAGGCTTCGCCTCCGCCAGAGCTAACATGCATCACGATAGTTTTGATACCGGCTGCAAGCATCTCATCAGTTTGCTCAAGGATGGCTTGGTAGGAAGTCCCCACTTCGCCACACATAGTTACCACTGGACGAGCGCTCAAAGACCCTGTAATATTGATGACACCTACACCAGACTTAACATCGTAGTTAGGTTTAGCTTTCTTAGGAGAATCATCTTCGTCCCAAGAATCATACATGCCGATGAAAGGCTTATTCAGCGTGCCATCGTTGCGAGCTTCAAGGTAGTCCCGGATAACTGCATAAGCTTCTGGTGTAATAAGCTGCGGGCGAGAGAGAAGTTCGTCAGTGAAGCGAACAATTTTATTTTGCTTTGACATAGTTTCCTTTACGCCGCATTTTCTGAATTATTGACCGACCTGTCCTGCCCAGAAGATTCTCCTCCTACGACAGATGTGCCATCGCCTGAACGACCGGCTTCAAATGATTTACCAGAATTAGATACGTTCGTAGAAAGCGCCTCTTTATCTACAGGCTCATCATCAGGACGTTTTTGAATGCCCATAACTTCACGAGATTTGTTAAGAACAGCGCGATCAATTTCCATAATTCCCGTACTCGCCAGTCGCTGCATACCTTTAGAAAATTCTTCGATACTAACATCACTAATATCTGTCTGCACAAACTTAGGAAGATTCTCTAGTTTCCAAGAGTTCAACTTGTAAATTTGTGGAATCAAATCGTGATTCAGAACCGAGGCAATCTCTTTAAGCCTGTGCCCCATTGCCAAAGCAAGAACATTAGTGTCATTATCGGCAAGAGAGAAACTACCAGTATTTGTCCCGGACTTCAGAATATCAACAGACAGGGCCGACAAGATGTCATCTGTGTAACGACGAATGATGCTGTCAATGCCTGCACCGTTGAATCCTTTTTGATCCAAGAGTGAGATGTCAAATTCATCTTTTTTAGAGTCGGCATTATAGAACGTAGGGAAAACAATACCTGTGCTAGTGCCGTTTCCAAGCTGCTTCATAATTTCCAGAGAAGTTTTATAAACAGCTTTTTCTTCGTCTGAGGCATCAGGAGACATATACTTGGCTGGCATACGAATGACAGGAAGATTGGCAGCTTCTTTTGCAGCACCTAGCATCTCTTGGTCAATGAGCATCGAACGCTGTCTCCAAGCGAGATATACCCCCTTGAGCACTGAATTGCCAAGAGGATTACCCCTTGTGCCATCGGCAGAGAACAGCATAAACTTCTCACGCGGGATGAAGATTAGATTCTCATCATTTGTAATTTTTGTATAGCGATAAGAATTTTCCATCCTTGCAATAGACTGATGCACTCCGAGCAATTCACGCCCGTCTTCGGAGAATTCCCATTTGTCAATAGTTTCTTGAGCACGAGGGGAGATGCGACGAAGGCCAATCAGGCCATCATTGTAGCGAGAGCCGTTCTTGTACAGACGTCTGCGGAAAACTTTCTCTTGCACGCTGTAACCATATGGTAGATAATCTACGACATCAGCAATGAAGTCTGTCCAGCTATTTTCCATGTCGTCTTTAAGAGACTCGATGAATTTTGCACGTTCTTTATCTTCTTCAGTTGCACCTACAGGAGCTTCAACGCTCCAAGATGCACGAGACAGGAGAACTTTGTAGACGCTTAGGGCAGAGGCAATAATTGCCGTCTTGCGCATCTCATCAATAGTGCGGAAGAAGCAGGGGAAAGTAAATGCAACGTTTAGCTCTTCGTAAATTCGCCCGTTGACTGTTCGTAGTCCGGTAAAGCCTTTTTCACTTAAACTCAATCGCGGTACAGTAACACCTTCATCAGCAGCCAGAGCAGCCGTGTCTTTTGTAGGCTTCTTAGTTGCCATTAGTGCTCCTTTTTATTCATTAAGCAGAATTGTAACACTTGAGTTGCATCTTGTCAAATCTTGTGCACAATTCTGATTTTTGTGTTATAATTTTGGGATAGGGGAGTTGCCGGAGAATGTTGGGAGGGTGAAAGTCGGGATTGTCACAGTCCTAGCCAATGCGTTAAAAGCCGAAGCCGTGGCGTCAACTTGGTCATCGACATTTTTGCGTTCTCCGGTGAAGAAACAAACCTCATCAAGCCATGCCCTATTCCAGTCACCTTTTACAATCTTGACACTCTTGTTTGTGGCGACACTAGCAAAAGGATTAAATCGTGTAACTTTATTGCTGTGAGGATTAATACCTTCTGTTCGTGTATCAATACCGTTTTCAGCAAGAAAAGTTACGTAGAATTTTGAGGCCACCTTTCCAGCTTGACCGGGATCAATTGGCAAAATTTGCGTGACGTCTAGGCCGTCTTGCCACCCGGTATCTTTGATTCCCTTTAAAACTCCGTCAATTTGACGTTGGAACCTAACTACGTCTTCAATGAAGAAATTCCCAAAAGCATCTTTTGACATAAGTACACCAACAGACCAGTCGCATTTAAAAGAATTCGATTCGTTGGGGATAGATGATGCTAAATCCCATGCCCTGATTTTTTTAACTGGGTTGATAGGTGGGTGGTCTACAATCTCGAACATATCTTCAGATACTAACGCGCTGCCTTCAATGGCAGCATCCCAAGAACCATAAAGGAGGCGTAACTGATTAACGCGGGGCTGGGCAAGAAGTCGTCCGGGGTAGCCGGGGTCAACCTTGAGCATCGCTAAATTGTCGTAGCAAGTCATAGGGCAGAACTTAAATTTAAGGGCTACAAATTCTTTGCCCCTCTCTAGTCCCTGCCCATACTTTTCGTATAGCTCACCTTCTGAATCCGCCCACTTAAAGTGTGAATTTTGAATTACGAAATATCTTACTTTATGCTCAGTCCCTTTGAGTGGGACACCTTCAGAATCTAATGAGTAGTTAACTACATCACGCAACCATGAAGATTTAGAGGGGTTGCACGAGAGCATCATAAATTTTTTACCTGTGTACGTAGCACTACGTAATCGGCTAAGTACGGCTAGAACTTGGTCTTGCTCCCACTCTGCTGCCTCGTCAATAATAAAGTGAGTTCGTTCCCAACCCTGAACTTCATACAAATCTTTAGGCATCGCCTTAAAGTCAATGGTAGCTCCATTAGGAAAAACCCACTCCCTTGCTTGTGTCTTGTAAATTGCACCGAAGTGAGGGTAAATTTGCTTGGATGATACAATCATGTCTTTAAGCATGGGGTATGTTAGTCGTAATACCATCACTTTGGCGTGCTTATCTTGAACTAGCTTTGCTGCCCGGACCAACGATAAAAAAGTCTTACCGGACCCAGCGCCGCCGCCCGTGAGGAACAGGTCTACCTCGTTCTCTGTCAGAACGAGGCGTTGTTTTTCACTGCATGGCGCAAAGATTGGCTTGTCGTTGCTCATAAATCTCCTTTAATTCTATAATTCGTTTTCGGAGATTCGTGACATCATTCATGTAGAAAGTTTCTGTATAACCGCAGAATTTTTCTTTTGGACTTTCATACGAATTTCGCAATTCCCCAATAAGTTGTGTTTCTATGTCGGAACATATTTGTCCATCCATGGTAAAGAATTCAATAACTTGAAAACTCTTACCATAAGATTTACTAACGGCCTTGGCTCTGACTTCAGGGTTGAGATTAGTGATGCCAATCTTGGCCATTCCTTCACACTGCATAATGTAAAGATTCCCCGGCTCGCTGGAACTATAACCACTTGGCTCGGCGTGACACCTGCAACCATGACCATTAAGAATTTCGGTGGGCTTCTTTTTAAATGTCGTACCACAATTATTACATAGAATGTCCACGTAAGTCCGTGCGTTCTTATATTCAACTAGATCGTAATTGTATTTAGCACCAGTTATTTTCAGGGCTTGCTCAACAAAATAATCTTTTGTATGGCTCCGATCTTTAGCAAGCTTGTTGTTCATGCATGTCCTACAACCCTTGTTGCGCAAATGGACATCTGGACTCTGCATGAACCATGTTCCGCACGTCTTACATCCAATTTCGACTTTAGTTCTTGCCAGTTTGTATTCCACGCGGGAGTAGTCAAACTCCTTGCCCGAATCTGTTTGCACAGCATTCGCTTTTCTTATAAAATCTTCTGTACTGCTTCTGCAAGCATCAGCACTGCGCTCATTGCCGCATTTAGGGCAACCTGCCTTGCGTGTAGGACTCAGATGACTTGATGGCATTGTTTCAAAATATTCTTGATGTTTGTTGCAAAACAATATAACCTTAGTCTTCGATGATACGTAATTGAACTTGTCGTACCTGTATGCATCGCCATGCAAAGACACGGACTCTGAAATTGCCTGTTCATTAGTCTTACGTTGATTATTACTTCCCATTTCTTTTCTCCTGTACTGAGTTAATAAGTGTGGCTATCTCAGGAGTACAGCCCGAGAGAGGATAGCTAGTCCGTTCACCACGCAAAACACAAAAGCCCGTCGCGCATTTCCATGCACGCCGAGCCTATAAAATTGGTGCCGCAGCGCCACACTAAATCCTGCCTGCGATCTTTAGATGCCAGTTTGCATCCCTCTCCTCTTACTGCCGAAGCAGCTATCTAGACCCGTGGAGCAATGTCCCTTGGCCTGAAATTAGTACGTGTATTAGAATCGGCCCACGGTGGCTTTCATGACTTCCGACGATGATGCTACAACCAGTATTCTTAATTGCTGCAAACAGGGCACTCATACCAATGCCCCGCGTCAAAAGCCCCACCTTCACCATAACAAACTTTACAGCGCTCCAGTTTTGGCTTATTATCTTTTTGTTTGAAAATGTTGTCCCAGTTATTTGAGAACGTAGTTCCATCTACACTTTTAACTCGTGGCTTTGAGCCTTTTCCAGCTTCGGCCTGATATGATTTACTCAAGTTTCCCTCCTTGTGTTTTAAATTATGTAGGTGCCATTGCAGTGATATGCACGAACGCTTGCGGATTTGTATCCACTCCTAGGACAGAAAGACCTAGCACAGTAACTGCTGTGGTTTTAGTCAACTGGACTGTGGCTGAAGTGTTTGTCAAGGAAAAAATCTTATGATTGAAAGACGCTGTTGTTGTATCTTGTACAGTTACGCCAATCACAGGAATTACACCGGATGCAAAAGGTGTGGGGAATGTCCAGACATACTTTCCTGTTGCATCAGTCTGAGCACGGATACCAAAAACAGTTTTGCCATCTGCACCTTTTGGCCCTGTTGCGCCAGTATCCCCCTTCAAACCTTGCGAACCTGTAGCGCCTGTATTTCCCTGAATACCTTGTTGTCCTTGTGAACCTGTAGCACCAGTCTCTCCAGTTGCTCCTGTGTCGCCCTTGGCTCCAGTCAATCCGCGAATACCTTGAATGCCCTGTTGACCGTCTGCCCCAGTATCACCTTTAACACCTTGAATACCTTGTGGGCCAATATCACCAGTTTCACCCTTTGGACCACGTTCACCGGGAATACCTTGAATTCCGTGCTCGCCGTCTGCTCCATCCTTGCCGGGTTCCCCTTGAATTCCTTGAACACCATCTTTACCATCTACTCCGTGGTTTCCTTGCGGTCCTTGAATTCCACGAGGTCCGACACCTCCGTTAGAGCCATCAACGCCATCTTTACCTGATGGACCTATTGCCCCTGCTGGCCCTTGTGCGCCAGTGGCCCCAGTTGCTCCTGTTGCACCTCTTACTGGAACTGTGTTAGTGTTTGTTACGCTTACATTCACCCTTGGGAAGATTGGCATGTCAACCCTCCTGCACTAGAATAATTCCACCGTGAGCACTATACGCCCACAAACCATTCTCATTAGCTTGAATCATCATAAAACCGTCAGCACCTGTATAAACAGGGACACCAAATGTGGCGCTTTCTGGGGGCTTGTCATTAATAGCCAAATAAAAAGACTGGCTACCTTTGTTGTAAATTGAAACCGCAGTACCTACAGGAATTCCAGAGGCGGCGAAAAGATCAGTCCAAGTGGATTTTGGAAGAATTACGTCTTGTCTCGTTGTAGCCATTGTAGTATTATTTAATTGTGTTAGAATTCTGTGTGGCTCGGAATTTCACCGAACTCATTAGACTCTGCGAGAGTCCTCGTCAGCCGTAAGACTAACAATCTCTAAGGTAGGAGATTCTGGAGCGGGATGACGGCCTCGAACCGACGACATTCAATTTGGAAAACTGACGCTCTACCAACTGAGCTAATCCCGCATGTTTGGTTGCGTGGCCCACGAATCGAACGTGACCCTCTAGGTTATGAGCCTAACGTGCGTACCTACACACTCGCCCGTAATTGATCTTGCCTCGCCGTAGCTACGAGGACTTTGGCTGTAGACCGGAGTATCAATCCGTCACTATCCACAGCTACGACTTGTACGTATTCGCAGCGTTGTGTGCGACAGCCTAGAGTCATGCCAAGATGATTAGCCTTGGTCTTAGCTACACTTTCTGGTGCCCCGTGACTGAATTGAACAGACGATTGATGATTACAAGTCAACTGTTATACCACTTAACTAACGGGGCTAAATCTTGTAAGGACGCTCTATCCCAGCCACAACAAATAGGAGGGGAAATTGCCGCCGCCAGAAGAGCGTCCTTACAAGGGAACTCGTTAGAATTCCTATGCAGCCAATTCTTGTGCAGGCTATGGCAAGCCTGACATTGCTCTGCACCCCCAACAAGGACTAACCTTGGAGTCTCGCAACAGAACCAACAAAACGAATTGTACACGATTGACACCATCTTGTCAAATCTTATTTAATTCTTACCCAATCTTGCGCACATCCGACAAATCTACCACGTTCTCTGCATCCACAACATCCTTGTTAGCAAAGTCTGGATGAAGTTCATCAAAATTCAACACAGGGGTGTTATCCTCTGGTACAGTGGAGCCTTGCCCGATGAGACCCATCTTCATCTCAATAAGTGTACTGTTGATTTGGTCTTGTCGGATTTCCTTGGCAGCGTCTGCATAGAACTTGATAGACTTCTCAGCAGCAGCAACACGAATCTTCTCGTCTGCGCTGTCCATAGCTTGATCTAGTACACGAATAGCCTTATCATTGATACGCTTGAGAGCTTTCATCATCTTAGTTAGCTCATGTGTACTTTTAAACAACGACTGACCCTTGGCTGGTCGTCCCATAGTGCTTCTCCTTAACATTCTTAATGAGCGAAATTGTAACATCTTTATTGTATTCTGTCAAATCTTGGCTTGACATATGTTTGAAGCCGTTATATCATGCAGCTTCTTAACCAATTCCTAGGAGGGAAAATGAATTCTTACAAATGCTACTGGAAACAGGGTGATAAACTGTGCCTAATGGACGTTAGCAATGTTGATGACTCTAACACTGCAATTGAAGCTGTGAAAGACAGCCTGCATTACGCCACACCAAATCACGGTAAGAAATTCACTGTGCTTGCTGTGGTGAAATAACAACATGACAGACATTGAAAATTTTGTAGTAGAGCTAGAGCACCAAGAGAAGAATCTTATGGACTTCGATGACATTCGATTTGGTGAAATTTATTTAGATGACCAAGAGGAGCAAACTTATGAAAACTAACACCACCCAGCCACAATCCATCACTAATCAAGAGGAAACTACCATGCAAGAAAATACTGTCCCAGAAAATGAAGTTGTTCAAGACGAGCCTGTCGGCGCTGATGTCCCAGCAGACACCCCTGACGACATCGAACTAAAGCACGTTGTAGAAACTTCGTTCTTCGCCCTCGTGCACGAACTGGAAGAGCACATGACTCGCGGTTGGCGCATTCATCCCGACAACACTCCTTCCAACAATTGGATTCTGTACGAAGTTTGGCTGTACAAAGATCGCAATTCCATCAAACGCACTAAGACTCGTATTGACGAAGTGCTGGAAGCTCGTAGTGAACAAAACAAAGAAAAGGCCAGCGAGAGTATTCAAAAAGCTCGCGTTGCACGGAAAACTAAATCAGAAGACCGTAAGAGTGGCCCTGCTGTACAAGAGATGCTGGTTAGCCTGAAAGACGCTGAGCATGAAGATAAAGTTTGAGAATTGTGAAGTAGAAATTTGGAAACTGTCCCGTAATACTCTTGTCGCAGTAGAGGACAAGTTCACTTTCATAAATGACTTGACTTCGGTAGACTTGGTTAATGGGAAATTTATTGCTAGAATTTATGTAGAGAACATGGGGTATGAAGACTATTTCTACTCCGACGAAATCACATGGTTACAGCCTCACTAACTTGACATAAAGAAACAGCAGTGGTATCTTGGGAAGTATTTAGCCACTTCCCATTAACATTTTTAGCAGAGGATAACGCATGTCCGAACGGGCCAAACGATTTACGCGTAAACAGAAGAGGGAGGAAGCACCTATTGTGCAAGCTCACTCTGGTGAAATTATTGTTCCAACACAACAGAAAGCAATTAAGTTTGAGCCTGCCAATCCTCGGCAGAAAAAACTTGTAGAACTAATCCGAAGTGGTACTAAAGTGTCATTTGCTCTTGGCAGCGCAGGCACAGGTAAATCTTACGTAGCAGCTTACCAAGCAGCAGAGCAGATGCGCCTTAAAAAGATTGATAAGATTTATCTTGTGCGAGCTAACGTCTCTGCTGGTAAAAGTCTTGGAATGTTGCCGGGAACCCTTGAAGAGAAGTTGTTGCCATTCTTCAAGCAAACTCTCGGACATCTTGCAACATTCATGGGTAAAGGTTTCCTTGGCTATTGCATGAACAATAAGAATGTTGAAATGCTGAGTATCGAACACATGCGTGGCATGAGCATTGAAAATGCATTCGTCATTGTAGAGGAATCGCAAAACCTCACAGCAGATGACCTTGAAATGTTGCTGTCCCGTATCGGGGAGGGTTCTCAATGGGTTTTCACTGGCGATCAGAAGCAGAATGACTTGAAAGGTGCCAGCGGCCTTGTCAAGACTATCAATCTTATCGAGCGAATGCTTGAAACTGAACCAGAATATCTTGACGATGATGACTTGAATTGCATTGACAGGAATGTTGGCATTGTTACGTTCACTCCTGAGGATGTTGTTCGTTCTGGCCTGTGCCGTGCGTTCGTGAAGATGTATTATCATAATTAAGGAGGAACACTTGGAAAAACACAACAAACAAGCCCGTGGAGGTGATGACGAGATTGACCAATTCCCAATCTCCTACGAATCTCACAAATCTGGCACATATAACATCTATCTGTTCGGGCAGATTGAAAGCCCGTCTCAGTTTATCGGTGCATTGGAAGTGATGCGTAATGCTTCCGAGAATGATGAAGTGGTGATTCACTTGCAAAGCTGCGGAGGATCACTGGATGCCACTGATACTTTCCTACAAGGAATGCAGGAATGCGAAGCTCCTATTTTCTGCAAGGCATCTGGAGGTTGCCACTCGGCTGCAAGTATCATCCTTCTTGCTGCTGACTCTTTCCAACTGTCTGACAACTTCAGCAGCTTGCTCCACAATGGCAGCACAGGAAGCATGGGTAAGTTCTCAGACTACCGCAGCGAAACTGCTTTCACTTCCAAGTGGATGGAAAAAGTGATGCGCAATGCCTACGAAGGATTCCTCAATGAAGTTGAGATTGAGAATCTTATCAAAGGTGTTGACATCTGGTTGGATTCTGAGGAATGGGTGCAACGCCATAACAATCGTAACGAGTACATCGCTATGAAGCTCCAAGCCTTCCAAGCTTCTTTGGAAGAAGAGGAACAACTAGTTGATGTTCTTGAAGAAGTGAATGCTGCCATTGCTAAGATGGAAGCTAACCCAGTTGCGATGCCAAAGCCGAGGCAAGCTCCACGCAAGCCACGAGTTAAGAAGTCTTAACATTGCCGCCTTCGGGCGGCTTTTATTTGTCCGTCACTTTTACACAACAAAATAATTCTTGTGCATTCTTACGGATTGTTGTACAGTAGGGGTGTTAGCTAATTAAGGAGGAAATATGTCGAACGAAGTGAAATACTACAAACGTGGATTTCTGAATCAAAATGAAGGTATGGCAGCGTTTGAGGCTGATGTCAGTTATAAGCCTGATGAAGAAACTTTCTATAGAAGTGTCTGTGCAACTTTCTGTATCACTGATTGCGGAAGGAAGATTGAGCTTGATTTCTACGCAAGTAATAAGTCTGACATAGAAAACAATCGCCATAAGTTGAGCACTCTTATTTCAGAGCTTCAAGAATTTAAGAATGTTCTGGACGGTGCTTACTCAGATGCTGATTTCAAGGGGCAAGCAGAATGAACAACACATCCATCAACCTCTTCAAAGGTGGCTTCTTCGACTATGCTGCCCCTGAGATGAGTGATTTCAATATCAAAGACATTGCTTTGGGTTTGTCGCACGAATCCCGTTTCACTGGGCAATCAGACCGTGGCTATTTCGTTGGTCAGCACAGCGTCATTGTCAGTAAGCTTGTGCCACCTGAGCATGCTCTTGCAGCGCTCATGCACGATGCTGATGAAGCATTTATGAAAGACTTGCCTCCACAATTGAAAGCTCTTGTGCCTCAATACAAAGTGCTGCAAGAGGCTGCATTGAAGACAATCTTCAAGAAGTTTAACATTCCGTATCCAATGCATCCGTGCATCAAGGAAGCAGACAACCGAGCCTTTGTGACTGAAAGGCGTGACTTGCAACCGGGAGTGGCATTAGATGACAAATACAAACACATCAAGCCTCTGCCAAGTTTGATTATGGCTTGGGACAGCAGAACTTGTTATTTGAACTTTCTTCGCAGGTTTGAGGAGTTGACTAAATGAAACGTAGTCTTATCCCACCGCCACCACCTCCTGCACGAATTGTTAATGATTCAGTAGATTGCAGAGAAATTAATTTTAAAAATATTAGTCGCTGGAAGATGCTAACTCGTTTAATTATGATGATTAACTGGGATAGGAGTATTTACGGATGATGAATAAATGATCATTATTAAAACAGACCTGTTATTAATATTCCTTGTGTCGTCCTTGCTATCCGCATCGTGGGCAATGGCTACGTATCCTTGGTCAGTGACTTTACTATTGAGTTTAGGAGTGGGAATGAGTCTGTTTTCTATAGGACATGGGATTTATCAGGTAATCAAATATAAACGGAATTAGGCTTCAAACTACAACTGAATTAAGGAGAAAATATGGATATGTGTGCGTGCATGGGGGCAATGTACGGAGAGCCGTACTGTCCGTGCGAGATGGAACGACGAGGGCTGTCTGAGATTATGAATAAAAATCCTCTGCGTATTGAAGAAAATATCAGATTTGAAAACGCAATGAACAAATTCTTCAAGGAGAGTCAATGTTCGGACAAATGACGCAAGAGGAACGTGAAGCCTCTCTAGAGAAAGCACGTCTAGCACGAATCGCCACGGCTGAGTACAACAAGGCTAATGAGTACAAATACAAGCTGGAATACATGGACAGCAATCATTGGGCAGAACTTGGCAGCAAATACAAAGTGAGGATGCCAGCTTACAATGAGCCTTGCACGCCAAAAGGATTTAGGAAATACATGAAGCGTACAGGTGTCTCCAATGAAACTTGGAAAGAGCATTACACTAGCATGGATTATTTTATGGAGAATAATCCTGAGTGGGTGCTTTACGGGGCGGTGGGGTTGATGCTTGAAATTAGGGAGGGGATGTGATGAAAGATAGGATTACAGAGCTTGTCCACGCAGCTTTGATGACTCTTAACAAAAACAGAGAATGTTACGTTGCACAATGGATTCTTCAAAATCCAAATGCAAATATTGGTGACTACACTCTTGTACGGTCTGAAGTTTGGGAGGGATGTGTGCAGACAACCACTTTCACTATGGAGAAGAAATGACTGACATCAAACGATTTAACGTAGGCTACATGGGTCTTGAAGAACACCCTAAAGGCCGCTACGTGGCACATGGCGATTACCTTGATGTTGTTAAAGGTCTGGAAGCTCGTATCACCACTCTAGAAAACCTTCTGTCCGAGGCTGAAGAAAGCATTGACTACTGGAGTGACAGGGCTTATGACTGACATCACACGCTACGACATCAACGAACATGGTGAACTTCCTCTAAGCAATGGTAGGTATTGTCGGTGGGAGGATGTGGAGGATTTGTTACGGGAGCATGCTAAGGATGTCAATCAGCTTCACAGTAAGATTGATGACTGCGAAGACGATTACTCGACAGGCTTTGATGATGGATGGCAAGAAGGGTATGAAGCCGCACTAGGGGATCAGAATGATGACTCTGGTGTGTTTGTGGTGGACTTCGGGGATGAGGGACCAGATCGACCTTATAGTTTGGAGGATGATTGATGGGTAAAATTAAAATTATCACCGAAACATCGGAAGGCAACTTCATTCTGGGAAAGGTATACCCAACACAGTACACACACAATAGAAATTTTGTGTGGGTAGAGGATGAGGATGGAGACATTGAACCTGTGTATGTCTATGAGTTTGAGTGGGTGGATTGATGACTGAAAATAAACCACAGAGTGGTGTTGCAGACGTTGCCAGCAATCTCGCACTAGAAGCAGCCTTGGCGGCACTCTTCTCTAACTTGTTACAGAACTCCGTAGACATGAACTTAGGAATCTCCGCAGAAGACTTGTGGGATTTGTACGATGATTGACACAGGCCCGCTGACAGGAATGTTGGCGGGCTTTTATTTTGTTAAGATTTGACATAAAGCAACTCTGGTGATAAGATTCTTACGTTGAGGACTCTAAAGGAGTCCTTTTGTTTTTACAACGGAGAATCTATGGAAAAATATTGCTTTGAGTGTGGCAGGCTTGCCAGTGAAGAACATCATGTCATACCTGAATCATTAGGAGGAACAAAAACAATCCCGCTGTGTGGAGGTTGTCATGCCCTAGTTCACGGTGGATACAACAAACGTCGAGACGACCATGTGGAGCTAACGAAGCTTGGATTGCAACGAGCTAAAGAAAGAGGTGTTGTACTGGGTAATCCAAGACTAGGCGAATGCAGGCATTTGGCATCCGAGATTATTAAGGAAGGTGCTCTTGAATTTGCTAAAAGTGTAGAGACAGAAGTGCACAAAGCTATTGAAGAAGGTGGCAGCTACAGCAAGGCAGCTGAGATTCTTAACGTCAAAGGTGTAAGTACATCCCGAGGTGGTAAGTGGTCATCATCTCAGATTTGCAGGATTTTGGCAAGACTAAAATTTTCAGATACCCCTTTACAGGTTGTCTAAACTGTGAGAGACTAAGCACATCAAATATCTTCCAAGGAGCAGAGCATGAAAAATATCATTGGTGTGTGCCGAGTCTCAACCCGCCATCAAGGACTGTCCAAGAATGGTCTTGAAGGGCAACGAGCAGAGATTGAACGTTGGGCCGAGCTCAACGGTTACAATATCGTTACAATTATGGATGAAGTGGCCTCTGGTAGTTGGCCTCTCCGTGATCGTCCTGTGATGTCTGCGGCCTTGGCAATGGCAAAACAGATGAAAGCTCAAGTTGTTGTCACCAAGACCGACCGTTGCAGTCGTGACCTTAGTGTGATTGACAACCTGATGCATCAGAAGAAATTAGTCATGTCGATTGATCTTGGTGCGAACCCTGACGAGTTCATTGGGACTGTCTTTGCAGGTCTTGCTGTCAAGGAACGTAAGATGATTGGTATCCGCACCAAGGCGGGACTAGCTGCTGCAAAAGCACGCGGAGTTGTGCTGGGAAACCGAGTCAACTTGAAGGAAGCTCAGAAGCTCGGACAGGAATCTCAAAAGAAACGTGCTGATGCCTTCGCTCAAAGTATGAAAGTGACTATCCAAGCCTACCAGAAATCAGGCATGACTCTGAAGCAGATCGCTGACGAGTTGAATGCCCAAGAGAAACTTACAGTTATGGGTAAAAACTGGCATACTTCGACTGTCCGAAACATTATTGCTAGGTGGTAAATTTTATTTTAAAAATTTTTGCAAGCGACTGATTCTAAAAGAAAATTTCTAATTTAATATCAAAAATATATCTATGGTAACATGCGATTAGGAGGGTGCTTTCGGGCATACCTCCTTTTTTTGCATTTAAGGGTACTTTCTGGAAACTTGGCAGAGGCGGTTGTGTTGCTTAATAGCCATCGCTGTCACCCAAAACGCCCCCTCTTTGGCTAGGAAAATATCGAGCAACCTGTAGACGACCGCTTACAGGTTATTTTATCTGGCCAGTAGCTTACTCCACCACGCTCCAAGCTGTCGCCCTCTTGCCCCTGTGTCACCCACACACTCCCCATTTCATCGCCTCCTAGGCCCCTCTCCGGCCCTCTGTGAGGGTGTCTGTGCCAGCCACTGGCCCTCCTGCAAGATAGCCCTGTCTCGCCACGCTGGATAGCCCCTGTGTGATGTCCTGCTGCGGGAATGTGGGGATTGGCTGTGACTGGAGGGTGTAAAGGAGACTTGACATGTTGCCAAAAGGTAACTGTATTACTCCGCTAATACACCTTGCACACACTGAGGGAAAGTACACTGATGAGTGTAGTTCTGCGACGGTCTAAGAAGGAAAGGTTATTTTGCTAGACCACAGAGTCTAGACAGATACCCACCAGCTATCCTATGCATTGGCGATAGGCACTATTAGGGCAAAGAGAAAGTACACTGAAGAGTGTGGTTATAAGAATGTTGCAGATACGAAAAAGCGCCCCGAAGGACGCCTATTCTGTGTTAATAATACCGCGACAGATCAGCCTTGTACTGTTCCAACTCAGCCCGAGCGTAAGCCGATCCCTCGTAATCTTCCGCATCAATCATTTCATCAATCAACTCTTCAGTACCTGCTACCAAGCCCTTAAGCATCTTGATTTCTTCAGCTACTTGCATTTCGATGGTTGTCATGTTGCTCTCCGGTGAGTAGTGCTTTCCAATGACTCTAGAATAGCACACTCCCGTAAGAACACAACAGCTATTTATGCAATCTTAAGAACTTCTTCTGCGTTGTTGTATTTCATACCCTTGAAGATGTGGGCCACGACATCCGCTGTCCAGCCATTGCCAAGACTCTTGTAACGCTCCCTAGTGTGGACACCAGGAACAAGGGTGTAGTTATCAGGCACTGTCTGCAATCGCTCGTACTCGATACAAGATAGCTTACGAACAACACCATCCTTACCAGTCACATAGTTGCAGTTCCATGAGGCGTCACTACGTGCGGTGAGACAGTTAGCTTTCATAGGGTCTAAGGCTGCATAGCGTGCCTTCAAACAATCTTGCCCCTTGCCTTCAGTAAGCCACTTGTACCGACCTTCCTTCAGTGCAGTTTCTTCAGGACTCGGATCATCTTCTAGGATGTCTTGCAAAGAAATGTTCTTCACAGCCATGGGCCGGACATTGATGTTAGTCCAGTACAGACGGTCCCTATTTTGTGCACTAATAAGATTACTATTGATTCGATGCAGTTTGCCGCCAACGAGTTCTGTAATTTGCTCGATAGCTTTCTTGTTCCCTTTGACGTTCTCCAGCAACCACCACGTAGGATTGATTTCATCCCTAATGCGCAACCAGTGGAAGAATAAGCCGCTCTTACCTTCTAGGCCGCTACCATCTCCTAGATTGCTGATTGACTGACAAGGGCTTCCACCAATCACTAGATCAATCTTCCCAACATTGAATTCTCCGTTCTCCGTGTACAGCGTACCATCTTTGTAGCTAACCTTAGTGACATCACCCACTTGGACAATGTTAGGCCAATTATGCTTACTAATCTTGATCGCATGTTGGTCAATCTCCGAAGCATAATAAGCATCAACCTGGATACCTGCTCGCTGCAAAGCGATCATTCCTGCTGAGATACCATCAAACAAACTTAGTACAATCATATTCTCTCCTATATACAAACGACAAAATGGGAGCTATAAAGGCTCCCTGCTTAACTACTGTTTAAATTACGACAATTATTCTTTTATGTAACGTTCCCTAGCATCATCACACCACAACAATACCCTTACTCGCATACAGTGCAATCATCCCCTCTATAGCACTAGCAGGAAACTCCATAGCAACACCGTGCATGACTCCAGCACGCATCGAATCAATCATCTCTTGCGCATCTTTCTGCGCCTTCTCAGCCTCTTTTGCAAGGTAGGCATTGCCCATACGCCCACCACATGCTTTGCTGTCATTGCATGTAGGCTTCCACTGTACAGCGCCTTTAGACAAATGACCATTCGATTGCGTAGTGTGTTTGTACCACGACATCTGTTCGCCAGCTTTGATGGTTGCTTTGCAGTGGCAGCATTTGCAATCTTGTTTGGCGATGGTCATTTCAGGCTCCGTTGCTATGTTGTCTTCCAATGAGTTCTATTCTACTCCTTCAACAGTACATGTCAACAAGTTTCTTACAATCCCCCGTGCAATGCCTTGCTGTGTTGT
>Ga0265797_10000321_pt1 | contig 88755 bp, 79 predicted proteins | sample P2T30metagenome_FD_192433 | JGI IMG/M metagenome (GOLD analysis project Ga0265797, IMG submission 192433) | Plant litter microbial communities from East Loma Ridge, Irvine, California - P2 T30 | ecosystem: Environmental > Terrestrial > Plant litter > Unclassified | place: USA: California... | reverse complement strand
AGAAGATGTATTACTTCTTTTGCAAGTCCCGTCTCGTGACATCTTGACCGGAGCAAGAAAGGGGCTGTTTTCGGATACTCCTCTCGTTCTCAAGAATCAATTGCAGTCACTCGTCTCAAATTCCGTAAACCTTCAGGACACACTGAACGAGATTGGCGACTCAAGAAATGCGGATAACCTCAAGCACAACTCGGACTACAACTACGTATGATTGCAGTTGGTCTTTCACTAATCTCATTGCCAGATCAAATGCGATAAAGGGCAACCAGTTTGCTATCAATGTGTCACGGCGAAAACGGACTGTCAATATGTTGAAAGACGCCAAAGACCAAGGTTAGCCCAGCAACGGGTGGCAGTACAGCACCTGAACCAACGACTTGAGTTTCTGGAGAAGCAAGTGAGTCGGGTTGACTCTTCCGCAGGCTCACCGTATGTCTATGTACACAAACTTTTACCACTTCAACTCACAGAGCGTTCGTAGGTCGATGAGTATACGCACGAGCGAGTCAGAAGCAGTATCTGAACCAGGTGCTAGCAATGGCCCTGTTCCCTCAGTTCCCTCGCCCAAGGTTTCGTTGACGGCCGGCGATGGTCCAGACTGTAAGTTTCCACCATCTCTACCTTCCGGCAGAATAGCGATCTCTCTTGTCTACACAATTCACTGACAACGCCTAGCTTGGATCTATCGAATGGCCTCGGACGCAAGGCGTAACTTCCAGAGCCAAGCTACTCCTATAAGTACCCCCACGCCACGTATAGACGATGCGATGTCCTCACTGAACGATGCTCTCAATGATCTTGGCAAGCTGCGCATACGGACTGATGCTTGCAAACTCGACTTGACGCTCTCCACCGACGAGGCTAGAGCCTGCATCGACACTTTCGTACATCTCGCTAGCAATATGTTGGGTATGCGTTTCTATATGTAGCTCATGTGGAACGTACACTAACTTCAAGCCTATGACTCATGTAGTGCCAGATATGATTGGTGTTCCTATGTACGCCTTCAATCACTAATCAGCTCAAGGGAGAATGGCGGCTAACATGAACAATCAGAGACGCGGAACTTCTTAAAATGATACCCGACTTGATCAAATCGCCTTACGTGAAGGTTGAGCCTGGAGCATACGTCATGTATTACAACGCTCTGTATTTTGGTGAGCAACGTCTACAAAGGAACTTGTCAGACAAAAGCTGACATGGTACATCCATTCTTAGGTCTTCAGCAGCTCCGTGGGCCGGGAGATCCGGTGGCCCAGGGCATGTACCTTAAAGTCCTGGAATCTGTTCCGGCATGGCTTGATACTACCAACTACACAGATATGGACGGTCATACCGCTGCATTGACGGCATGGACTGCCATCAATAACCACGACTACCAATTGTCTTGGAAGTTCCATTGCAAGTCCTGTCACTACATCAAATCTAAGAACATTGATCAGCTCGATACAGTCCCCGCCAAAACGCTCGAGGACGAGCAAAAGCGGGAGGGGTCACGGTTCCTTTACTGGCACATCTTGTCCACGGACATGTTGTTCCGTTTGTTCTACGGGAAGCCGACAGTGGTACGTTGGATTTCAGTGGACATGTACCGCACTGACATAGTCAGGTCCGCTGGATAACAAACAAGGTCAAGCCTCCTACCTTACTCCGCAGCGACAACATGCATCCGTCATTTGCGCAGGTTAGCTTGTTCATTGTGTGGATAAGATACACCATCATGACCGCGGAGATACTGAATGCAATCGATGGTTATCCTGTCGATACCGAAGGCCAGGACATCCAGCGTCAAGTCGATCGGTTTTGCGTCGGCATCGAAGACCTCATATGTGAATGGAGTCTATGCTCGACCATGATGGATGAGAGCAAGACCGAATTCTTGCGCTACCTCGTTGCGGATCACGTGAGTGCAAAAAGACATCCCATATCAATGCATGTCGATAGTATTCTGACGGTCTGAAGGTAATGGCTATGTACGCCGTCATTATCGGAGTCAAGCGGTTGGTAAAACTCAAAGACCCTGCGAACCGTGTCGACGAAACTACACTTCGCGCCGCCAGAAAAGTGGCACAAATTACATTAGACTGTGTGTAAAGCTACGATAAAACATGCATAATCTGCTAATTACGCCCTGTAGTCACTATTGATCCCACGCCACAGGCGAATCGGGGTCAATACGTCTGCATTCAGTACGACAACCATTCCTTTCTACTACGCTTCAAACACGCTGACACGTCCGCCTAGCTTCATAGCCTTTTACCCCTTTTGTGCCGTTTTCTCGTTATACGAGTATATCATAGCATGTGCAAATCCAGACGAGTGCGAATCGGATGTGCAGCTTGTCGAGCGTATCGGTGCAGCTATGGAAAAGGCTTCCGCCTCCCAAAGCGACTTCACGCCGCTTGCGCGGACGATTATCGCTCTGAACAAGGTGACACGGACGATACAAGATGAGCGGCGAAGAGCAGGCGCGGCATCAAACTCTGGCCCTGGAGATACAACGAGTGCGATGACTGATTTCGATTGGTCGACGCTGTCTTTCTTCCCTGACTTTCCTTTCAATTTGGACGATTCTACCCAGCCGCTCGGCTTTGTTAGGGCCTTGGAAAACGACTTCACGGGCAGGAATTGGCATGAAGGTTGGTGGGATGCAGGCGCTGGACTGGAGGATCCAATGTCAGGGCTAAGTGAAACGTAAGTTCGCCAGGCGCAGTTGGCTTCTAACCGGCATGATGTGGCAGCTGACCTCCAAAGCAGTGGGGCATTACAGCAGCCAGCTTACGACTTGCCGACGCCCAGAACTGAGTGATTTGACGACCATCAATTACATGCTCTCAATGCAAGGATGAAGTTGCTGCTGCTTCGCTATTTTGCCGTGCTGAATGCCCGCTGCGAGCGAAAACGACACGACTCGCACAGAAGTGGAGGGAGGTGGTTTCAGTGATATCTGATTCTGAATGGCTATGAGGTACTTTTATACGACAACGTCTTGAAGGTTGGCTGGGAGGCAGAGTTCCGGCCAGAGCACATTCTCAAGATGCAGATGCGGAGGTAGCGGAGGTAGCGCTGATATTGAAGTACACCGCGAATTGAGTACAATACGAGCTGCTGCTTTGCCGTTGGCCATCCAATCGTTTCAACAAGCTAGAACTTTACACGCAACCACTTCGCCACCGCCTCGCTCGTCTCTTTGGGCTTCTCTAGCTGAACCCAATGTGCAGACTCAATCGTCTCGTATGTCAAATCGCGACAGAATTTCGACTGGATTTCCCGAAACTTTGGTGTTGTGCTCGGTGAACAGGTGGCGTCGTGCTTTGCGTCTATAAACAAGACAGGAAATTCCAGCACGCCTCCATTCTTCTCGCGCTTCGCATATTCAGCATTGACCTCATGGTTGAGGTAATATGCCGTCGGTGGAAAGAAGCCATGGTCTTTGTGGCTCCTCAGTAGGTTGCGATACAACGACTCGTCGAGCAACGTGCTTTCCAGCGGAACATCCGGCAGCTGTTCAGGATGCCCTCCGAACCACCCACCATTCTCCAACACTCCACTCGTCGCGGCGGGCTGCCCATACTTGCTCGGATCGTGCCTCAAGTGCAGGACCTTCGTGATCTTTTCCACTTCGCTCTCGAAACTCTTCACACTCTGCTCTGTATGAAGTTCATAATATCTCATGTACGAGAACTGGCCCCACTCATGTTGATCTTCGGGGTATATCTCACGGTTCACCTGGGTCTTCAAAAACTCTAGCCCAAGTTCAAGTGATCGGTATGGCACTGCCATAACTACAAGACCGAGGAAAAGCTCGGGATGATGAGCGGCAAGTGCGCTGACAACTCCACAGCCCCAGTCATGCCCGATCCAGACGGCCTTGTTGATGCCCAGTTTCGTTGCAAGCTCGACGAGTTCTGATACTAGAACCTCCAAGGAGTAAGCCCGTTTGTCCGCAGGGGAAGAGGAGCCTCCGTAACCACGCATGTCTGGGGCAATAACGCGGTATGCGTCCTGGGCGGAGAAGAATGAAAGTTGGTGCTTCCATGTTTCCGCAATATCTGGCCAGCCGTGGATGAAGATCAGAGGGGTTCCGTTCTTGTTGCTGCCTTCGTAGTAGTGTGTCCTCTCCCCATTCTTCAGGGTTACGTCGCGAGCGTCGAGGGACTGCATTTTGCAAGCGAATCTGGATTGGTGATTCCGAATGTGTTCAGACTTTGTCGAAGTGGACGGGGTCTCGTCGCAATGCAGCAAGCACGGTTGTGAGAAGAACTGCGAAGATACCAACAAGACCAAGTTGGGCTATGAACACCTCGGGTCTTCGAATCGTACTACTAAGCGGGGACGTCCCCACCCTGCGCGACTGGAGGCATGCGCACGACATTTGATACGCCCTCTTTGCATACGGACGAAAACCAGAACGGGGGTTGTTAATTGATTGAGCTTGCTCCGAGCGTCTTACAGCGTAACAGATCAGTGAGCCGGTTCCATCCTAGGAAGGACTTATCAAAATAGCTGGCATCAACAATTAGGGCGCCTCAGCGTGCATGAGTTTTTGGGACATTAATTCCGTAATGTCTAGGATCACGTCGTCATCTTGATTGATGATGAGTATTGTTAAGATCAGGCCTTCGTGAGGTAGGGGAATGTGGATAGCGGCAACCAAAATCGCTAGCGTGCTCAGATCGCGTCTTTCCCTGCGCGTACCGCGATGAAACGTCGACACCATATTCATCAATACACCATCCCAGTAACTTAGGTGTGGAACAGAACTAATGTGAGCATATAGACAGGATTATTACGCGCGATGGCCTCGAGTACTCCTTCGGGCTACAATCATACGCATTCGTCGAATTAACAAACGTCTTCTCCCTTTCCTCCAAGTGTCGTAAAATCCAATCGAAGTGGGCAAATTACATCAACAAAGAGGTCTCACGCACCCTTGACACAACCAGGCTGCTTGGCCTCCATCAACGCGACGAGTTCTTTCCAAATTTGCTTTTGTGTATGCTGACCATCAGCATCAGTCATCCACGACGGTACCCAACACCTGTGATGAAATTGTCAGCATGCCATCACCAAGAAGATTGCTACAATATTGGAATCTGCACATACTCCTTGACTTTGCATCCGGATAGGAACTTGCCATGAGTGTCCTCAGTTGCAAGCAAAGCATGTAGGATTGTGCGACTTCCTTCCTCCGCCGTCCTTGCGACCACCGCGTCGAGCACGACCTTGAAGGCGCGGAAAAGAATGCCCGTGTCCCGGGCAAGGTTCGTCGAGCATATACCTGGAGTAACCATGTTTATGGTAACGTGTGTCTTCTCCAAAGGATAGACCTGTGCGAATGCGCGGATGGCGTACATCTCTATGAGCTTCGTGAGCGCGTACCTGCGGCAATCGATTAGTACATCAGGTCGAACTTCCGCAGATCTGGTGCTTACCGTTGGCTCATTGCTTGGTCCTTGCGGTTGTTGATATTCTTCAGAATATCCGAGCGTCCACCCTTTGCCATTTCCTTGCGAGCACCTGCCTGGAAGCCCAGGCCACTGACCAAAAAGATCATTCGAGGTTGTGTGCCATATATCCTGGCGGTCTCCATCAATTTCGGCATCATCAGCATGCTGAGAAACATTGTGTTGAGGACGTTCACAGTCATTGACGTCTCTGTTCCTTCGGTCTCGGTCCAAGAGTCCCACCAGACACCGGCGTTGTTGATCAATGCATCGACGCGGTCAATCTCGTTGTTTGCCTTGCTAGCGAAGGTCTTGATCGAAGGGGACGAGGCAAGATCGAGATGCCAGACTGAGACCACACCAGTCCGACCAGTTGTGCGCTCAATGTCGCTTCTCGCAGCTTCGCCGGCCTTGACGTTGCGGACAGCGAGAATGACTCGCGCTGCGGAACTTTTGGCGAGGTGTCGAGCTGTCTCAAGACCAATGCCCACATTCGATCCTGTAACAATGTATGTCTTGCCTGAGCACTTTGTTGCATCGACCAGTACGGGCAGCTTCTCGCGCTGCTCTGCGAGGATGAGGCGCATAGACATGGCGTTACTTTCGAGTGCTGTGGACTATTTCGTTGGGGAAGAGTCTTTGTGAAAATCTGGTCGTGTTTGTTACGGGATAAGGCAGCTGAAGGTTGTTGTTGAAGGAAGAAGTTCGGTTGGTGATGCAGACTTTGAGGAGATGGAAACCAGCGTCCTCTTAAGTAAGGCAACAAGAAGCTAGCAACATGCTCATAACGGACTTTAGCAGCCTTGCGGACCAAGTCGGTCGGTTACACTCGAGGCCGATTTCGAGTTCATGGTCGTGCTTCACGCTGCCAGACAGCATCTGATTGGTGTTTGAAAGACACAGCCAATCAGAGATTGGTTCCCTGATTGGGGATAGTGCTGATTCTACGCAAGCCACGACCTACGGACACGCTTTGTCTCTTTGTTGTAGAAACATGGACTCCACTTCATCTCAGGCTGAACCGCCGAGACGCTTTCGATCATTCGCTGCCACACGCATTCGTCCGTGTCGACGAATTCTGTGCCTCTGCACCTGCACCCCTTTTTCCTCCGTCCTATTTCCGTAATTTGCCGTGACTGGAACCAGGCATGATTCTACAATTCGTCCCGGGATCCGACATAGGATCTGTGGACCGGCGCCTCATCCGCTCCCATGTAATGAAGGGAAAGAATGCGGGCAAATCACGCACGCCTCGCAGGGCCATGATACATCGCTCTACGCAACCCTGCTCTTCTCCACGAGAAAAGCTTACAGCGTACGATGAATACGCCTTACTCGAAACCGCACAGCATATTACAGTAGAGCACCTGCTATGGAACGACCTCATCATCGCCTCCTTTCCCGAACAAGTAAGCCCCGACGTGACTACATTCGCGTATCATCGTATGATGCACCTCAACTACATACCCGTCCCATCTTCCACTAATCTGCTAGCCAGGAATGTGGATCATATCCAAAGTACTATACCCACCCGAGTTCTGTCAGGATGTCAATCTCTCGCAATACTCATGGTTCACATACGTCCTCGAAGACGCAGCATGTACACTATTTCCCCATCCACTTGCTCACATATAGCTAACAAATATCCCAAGACTTCCACTGCCTCCTTGCCATATCGTCCTCCTTCGCCCACAACAACCTTTGCGGACCGCGAATCTCCAGTGCAGCATCACTGAAGCACATTTCAACAGCATATCGACTCGTGAACGAGCGCCTCTCGTCCAGAGATGCTTGTTCCGACAAGGCCATCGCCGTCGTGACTATCCTCGCTATCTATCAGCGCATGCACCACAACCAATCCCTCGGCCTCATTCACTTCGCGGGCTTGTGTCGAATGATTCAGCTACGAGGCGGTCTAGCGAAGTTTGCGCGAGAGAATAGGATCGTGGCGCAAAAGCCGTGGCGGTGAGTTACCCTACTCCTGTTTCTAACGTGGATTAATGCTCATCGATATTCTTCAGGATAGCACTCGAGTTCGCGCTCCAGGACGGCTCGCCCATAGCATTTGGACTAGACGATGTCCCTGATACAATGCCCCAGCAACAATTCCTTCACACTGGATCTTCATCTCACACAAGTGCTATATCTGAGCTCGATTTGACCCTTCAGTCCCACTCGAATTCCATCTCGTCCTTTACTTCCCAGCTCGACACCTGCCGCAAAAAGCTCAATCCATACGACTACTCCGACGCCGTATGCATCCGTTTACATCGCCTACTCGACTATGCTCCTCTAGATCCCTCGGCTCGACAGAAAATCAAACCGCTCGACAACGTTGTGCACCTGAGCCTTGTAGCAGTCATGACGACACTTATGCCAGAGTACGGGCACAACTCGGCGCGGTACTTTCTACTCGCCAATGAATTGCGAGAGGCACTGCAGGTAGCGGAAGGGAATGATGAAGTCATGCTGTGGGCGATGCTTGTTGCATATGTTACGATTCTATCTAAGAGTGAGCATGTTTGGATACTGCCTTTGGTAAGGGAGGTTTGTGCTAGATTGTGCGTTCGATGTTGGGAAGATGTGCGCAAGGTGCTTTGCAGGTACGCCTGGATTGGCGTGCTTTACGATAAGACTGGTTTGGAATTGTGGAATGCCATTGAAGACGGAAGAAGTTGAGGGGTTAAGTAGCATTACGCAATCATCAACTGGCAGTGTATGATCACAATCATCTGGGAGTCTCGGAAAGTGCATGTATGCCTATAATTATGAGTATGTTTGAGGTGTTACTATCAATGAATTGGATGCTCCGTCTCCATTGTCAAATTCTGCTTTTGACCGCTCGCTGTAAGAAAGAGGGAAAGAAGAGGTATGGACAGGAATCGCCATACCGACCTAGGGTATAGAACTGCCATATATGCTAACTGTGATACCCGCTGAGGTTCGCAAGAGGAGAAAGAGATGAGGGGCTAGAGGTGTTGGCTGCTGATTACTTTTGTTTGATCCTTAGGGACTGGCCTGATGCCTCTTCGCGGAGGTCGTAGAACATAGGTCTAGAAGAGAGATCCTGCTGTACTGTAGGTATTTGAGGAGAGTGCTGTCAACGGTAGCGTTGGGTCGCAGATTTTGCTCGCTTGTGCCGTTTGTAAGGTACCATACAACCACCTTGCGCGATCTGGCCATTTCCTTTGCTGCGCGACATGGTGCACTTGGGTGCAAGTTCGTCTGAAGACATGGAAGCCATGGCAAACGAATCCGTGTTGTGTCCGAAGTAGAGCAACATGCCACCACTCATCTTTTTCAGGCCCAGGATCCCAATGGCGCCGGCTGAGTTGCTATGCTTGACGCTCGGATGACCTGTCTTGCTGTTAATGAAAGACTGGCTGGGAATGCAAAGCAAAACTTACCCATGAACTCGTTCTCAATCATCGCCCGGAGCGCTTCATCTTCATTGACCTCGACATATTCTCCACCTCGGCTCTTCTTCACACTTTGGTACAAGCGCTCGGCGCATACCGTGGCCGCCATTGTTGTCGCCATGTGCTCGCCTGTGCCACTGGTGACAGTAGCCACACAAGACTGTTCGGGGTCATCTGGGTCGATGGGAATCACTGCGGCACCGACGCCAACAAGAGCTGCAGGTCCGACGCGTCCTCGATACTTCATGCCGATGCCACCCGAAGACGCCCCGCAAGCTATATTTCCCCACGAATCTACTGCAATAGCTCCGACAGTGTCAGTGATATGGTCATCGGGCTCGCTGTTTGCGTGTGAGGGCACAGTCGGCGCTGGCGGAAGTGGGGCAGTCTCTCTAACGTGAGTCAGTGGCGTGGAGAGACGTGACAGCATCGACGTTGTGTGCTCCTCGGGTGGTGTGGCCGGTAAAGGTGTTTCGATAGCGACGGCTGTCAATCGCCCTCTTGGGGCTGCTCTCGTTGTCTCCATGCTCGAAGCTGAGTCCGAACCTCCACCTGAACCGTCGCCCCACGATTTGTGCCGCGATCCCACTACCGTCTTGACCGGACCGCTGTGCATGTCCACCATATCGGCATCTTGCATGAATGAATTTGCCTTCATGCTTTGAGACTGAGCGTGGCCTGTGTACTGGCTGACCGTTGGAACTTGTTGCGAGCTGTTGATCAAAGCATTGCGTGAAGATTCGGCAATTGTATGGGGTCGAGTCATTGCAGGTACCGGTGATAGTTCAGACGTGTCTGGTGTCATGACAAGATTGTCGCTGCGCCATGAGTTCGTTGACATCTCTTCAACTTCAAGCGAAGGGTTGGACGAGGTCTGGGTCACACATTCGTCGTAGTAGATAGAGTTATCGAAAGGCGAAGGCGGGCAACCATTCAACAAGCTTACGGTGTGGTCTTCACGCAGCTTGCTCTGCGCTATCACGTCTTTGGGCGTAGCATCAACTCTGACCTTCCAGCACGACGGATGGTTGCCAGCTTTCCTGCCTTTGCGTTCCGCGGCCTTGAGATCGGCTCTCCATCGAAGCCAGCGATCTTTCGCGGCTGGAGATACGAGGGCATCATGAGGTAGGATAGGCATGCCCATCTCAGCAGCAAATTCAGTAGCACCCTGTCCCACGAGGAGGTTTGGCGGTACGCGGCGCAGACTCAGGGGGTACATTGTGTGCTCATATACCATTCGGGCGAGAGATATAGGGTTCTTGATTTCTGATATCATTGTTAGACAACGCCTCGACCCCGGCACGTATCACTTACGAGCAACAGCACCCACAGCGCCGCTTCGACCATGGTGATCCACGATGGTCGCGTCGCATTCCACAACACCGTCCATGGCAAGGTTGCTTCCGTATCCTGCGTTTGTTATTTCTCTGTCTTCGAGTGTTTTGATAGCAGCCTCCACGGCTTCGCAAGCCGTGCCGCCATTCTTCATGATCAGCATGGCTAGCTGCGCAGCACTGCAAATATTAGCATCTTGTCCAATCCACGTGTACACCGCCCGGACCACCTACTCGTTGCAAGCATCCAGATGGATTCTCTCGTTCTGGTGGCTGTGATAGCCGGCACCGGCGTGGACGTAGATACAACACACGTCTTCGATCGGCGGACTACGCGATGCCTTGCGTGTGTGCGACTCGACCGTACTAGAACCGTCTGGGGCTTCATGCTGGCTTCTGGGAGTCGACATGCTCTTGGAGGTGGAGAAACGCCGCCGGAGATTTCGAAGACGCGGACCTATACTATCCAGCTTAGAGGGTTGATGAGTCTTTGGAGTCGATTCTTCAGTTGCTGTGCGTCCGGTGCTAGAGGATCTAGCTAGCTTCGGCGAGGTAAAGAGGAGAGTTGGGCAGGTGGCGTAATCGAGATCGTGCGAGTGAAGTCAAGAGACTGTCTGTTAGGGTTCAGGTAAAGAGAATATCGGGAACGATTTGTCGTCGGAATCGCAGTCTATGAAGGTCCTAGGTGTGCTGGAAAGGTGAGTCGAAGAATGAAAAAAGAATGGAATGGCCGCGGCAATGGTGAAGCGGGAAGACGAGAAGCAGAAGCTTGGTGTGGGCAATGAGAGTGGGAGACGTGCTCGTGGTCAGTAGGATTGGCGTCAGTGAGAATTGAGAGAGTTAGTGGCAGGTAAGTGGTGATGGCGAGCGCTCCTTCCTTCCTGCTAGGCCATGTGGTGTGTTGACATGGCCGAAGTCTATTGGGAAGTGGCAGGCACGTCGACCGACACGTGCAGGAGCAGGGGTACGAGAGATGGTGAGCGTCTCTGATGTTGAGCCTCAATTGCTAGATGGTGCAGGTGGTGAGGGAGGCCGTACCGATATCCCCACCGTCTTTCTCGTCTCCGCTGCCAAGGGCGGAGCGGGGCGGCGTTGCTGAGTCGGGCGCAACCCACATCGACGGCCTCCGCCATGCCACCACCAACGTGACGAAGACACCGACACCTCCACACCCAATTAGCGCCCACAGCTCCCCACGACCGGGCACCTCCGAGCTGCTTCCTGCCTCCCGCCGTCTTCGCACGCAGTCGCAACGATGGCGTCCCAAACCCCCGCCGTTGTCATGGACAAGTAAGCTCCCAGCTGCCTGCGGGCGCCCGCCATGCGATTGAGTACTGACACGGGCATCCAGCGGCACGGGCTACTCGAAGCTCGGTACATAGACGTCTATACCGCATATAGGACGCACGTACTGACATGCGCAACCAGGCTTCGCCGGCAACGACTCCCCCTCCTTCGTCTTCCCTACCGCAATAGCTACGAAGGGCCCAACAGGCGGCAGCGGCGGCTCCGGCTCTGGACGTCCTGCGGTCGCAAACAAGCCTTCCTTCTTGACCGGCGGTGCTGGGCCTGGCGGACACCTCTCTGGGAAGCGTGGTACCGAGGACCTGGACTTCTTCATCGGCGACGAGGCTCTTGCGGCAGCAGCAGGCACCGGCTATGGCATCAACTACCCGATCAGGCATGGCCAGATAGACAACTGGGTACGGAGCCAATCTGCATGAGAACAAAACGTAGTGCTGATATCTGCTAGGATCTCATGGAGCGCTTCTGGTCCAATTCGATATTCAAGTACCTGAGAGTCGAGCCTGAGGACCACCACTTCCTCCTCACCGAACCCGTACGCAATGCCACTGTACAGCTCTAGCTTCAGACCACTGACACATCCACAGCCACTAAATCCTCCAGAGAACCGCGAAGCCACCGCCGAAATCATGTTCGAGTCCTTCAACGTCGCAGGTCTCTACATCGCCGTGCAAGCCGTCCTTGCCCTCGCCGCGTCATGGACCAGCTCCAAGGTACAGGACCGATCGCTGACAGGTACCGTCATCGATTCTGGTGCCGGTGTCACGCATGTCATTCCAGTCGCCGAGGGTTATGTCATCGGCTCTTCGATCAAGAGTGTGCCCATCGCAGGTCGCGACATCACCCAATTCGTGCAATCGCTGCTCCGAGAACGTGGCGAGCCAGATTCGTCTCTTCAGACTGCCGAGCGCATCAAGGAGGAGTACTGCTACGTGTGCCCAGACATCGTTAAGGAGTTCGCACGCTTCGACCGCGAGTCAGACGACCGCTTCAAGAAGCACACTGTCAACTACGCAAACGGCAAAACCACCGTCGTCGATGTCGGATACGAGCGCTTCCTCGCACCTGAGATCTTCTTCAACCCCGAGATCTACTCTTCCGACTTCCTGACCCCTCTCCCAACGATCGTCGACAACGTAATCCAGACCTCACCCATAGATGTACGCAGAGGGCTTTACAAGAACATTGTGCTATCTGGGGGTTCAACGCTGTACAAGGACTTTGGACGACGCCTGCAACGCGATATAAGGCATTTAGTCGATGCAAGGATCAAGGCATCTGAAGCTCGGAGTGGTGGCGCAAAGAGCGGTGGGTTGGAAGTGCAGGTCATTACCCACAAGAGGCAACGACACGGCCCATGGTTTGGAGGCAGCTTGCTCGGTCAGACACCAGAGTTTAAGAGCTACTGCCACACCAAGGCAGAGTACGACGAGATTGGTCCCAGTATCGTTCGAAGATTTGCGCTGCTTGGCGGGCCTGGGTCTACATGAGGTGTGAACCTGTGTGTATGGACGGGGATGATGTTGCGAAGGCATATTGAGCGAGCACGAGTCACCTGCAAAAGTCCAACAAGCAAACCATATCTATCACACCATGTTAATATGTGCATTACCTTTTCGCGGCAATGGAGCGACCAGCAAAATACATTGCTGACTAAGAACTTGATTGATCTAACGACTAGACTCGGTCCCAGTCTCAAGTACTGCCATTCCGTGCTTCCCCGTTCCCGCCCGCATCCTTCATTGCCGCATCCACACTTTCCTTCTCCTTCCCTTCACCCCCCTTCCTCCTCAGCACCGCAACGCCCTCAACATGCCCCGTCATCGGAAAGAAATCAAAGCCCCTCAAACTCTCAATCTCATAGCACCCCTCTCCCTTTCCAAACCCTCCATCGACACCCATCATGCCACCCACCAGCACACCAATATCCCGCGCCTGCGTGTGCACATTGCAACTCACATATACGACTCTTGCAGGCTTGTACTCGACCAGCTGCCTCAGGAACGACTCGTCGCACCCTTTGCGCGGGGGGTCGATCATGACGACTGTTTCACTTGCCGGAGAGTCGATTTCCTTGAACAATTTGGCTGCGTCGGCGGCGATGAAGCGCGTCGATGTTTCGGGGAGATTGTTCAGGCGCGCATTTGTTGTTGCGGACTGTATGGACGAGCTACTTATATCGATGCCCAGCGAGGACTTGAATAGACTGGACAGCGTGATAGTGAAGAGCCCAGAGCCAGAGTATGCGTCGATGAGGTGCGTGATGTTGTGGCCGGGTGTGGTGGGCAGAATGTGTTCGCGAATATACGAAGTGAAGACGGGTAAGATGGAATTATTGTTCTGAAAGAAAGATCCAGCCGGATTAACGAATTGGAAGTCCTCGATGTATTCCGTCGACCTGGCGTTTGCGTCGGTGATGCACGTCTTTCTGTGCACGTACTCGCCCACGTCTTCGATGACAGCGTCGGCGTCGTCTTCTGCAGATGCGTCGTATTCGGACTTTGGTATACGCTCTGTGCTTTCGCGCAGGAGGATGGTGGCGCCTTTCTTGTAGGTTCCGATGTTAGCTGCTACGCGCGCGCGCTCACGCTTGTTGCCGTTTCGCACGGCGTCTGTTCCAATGGGGCAGTCTTCGATATCTAGGGTGGTGCGCGTGCCTTTCTTCATGAAACCTATGGGGGGCACTTCCTTGAAAGTGCGCTTGATGCCGTTGCGGCCGTCACTTCGGCGCGCGTCTGGGGGGCCGTCGAAGTGTGGGGTGAGTTTCGTGCGGTAGCCGTATTGGAGTGGTGAGCCGATGGTGTCGCCGATGACGGGGATGAGTTCGGGCGGCAGGTTGGAGAAGTTCTTGTAGGCTTTTTCGACGATGGTCTTCTTGTGTTGGAGTTGGTAGTCGTAGGGGAGCATTTGGAATTGGCAGCCGGAGCAGCTGGAGAAGTAGGGGCATTTCACTAGGGATTGATCGCGGTGGGGGGAGGGGGTGGTCACTTTGACGAAGTCGGCCATGGTGTACTTTTCTTTCTCGTAGTGCTTGAAGGGCCGAGCGGTTACCGTGTCTCCTGGGGCTGTAAACGGCACGACGTAGACTTGGTCGGAATCTGTACCCTCTTGGAATCCAAGTCCATCGCCAGTGGAAGATATTTCTTTGATCGTGACCTCAATCTCGGAGAACTTTTCTGGTAGATCTTTCGAGGTTCTGTCACCCTCTTTTTCCAGGTCCATTTTCTTGATGAGTGCGGTAACATCTCCCAGTAAAATCTCCTCGTTGGTGCCGTTGGTCTTCAGGATCTTGCTCGCCTCCGCATGTCCGTTCTTCATTCTCTTGTTTTTGAATCTGTAGTTTCCTCGTGGGCCTTCCTCGCTTCTCAATGGCGTTTCGGCATATCTCTTTCCTCCGGAGCTCTCGATGGGCGCCACATTGTCTGAGGAGGAAGCCATTCTGAATAATCCAACTCTGATATTTGGCGATCCAAACGAAAGTGGTCGCAGCGATCGTGTCCAATTTTGTAAGAACATGCAGAAGTGCAAGAAGTGTGTGAGATCAAAAAAGTCATGTTAGTCAGTCTTTGGGAGAGGCGGCGATTGGCTACGACCTTCCTAGCGCATCTTTTTCTCGGAGCTCCAACTTCACTTGTGGATGAGCCGCACATGCACGCGAGTGGTCGCTTTGTGTTCCAAGACACCCAATTGCCCTCCGACGACAGGGTCAAACCACCATGAGCGTCTGGCGCCCCGCGAGATGTCTCTTCACCAAAGCCACGTCCACGACTCTGCCCAAGGCGACACCACAGCGATCATTCCAGACCTCCGCAATACGGCAAGGACGCAAGCGAAGACCGCACTACCCGTCGATAAAAGCCGACGACCTCAAACTCCTCAACGAAGCCGCCGAAGCCGAATACCCCAGATATGACACCTCGGAGACGGAGCTGCTCGCGAAGAAGTACACGCCCTCGCAAATCGCCGCCATCAAGGCCGCCGAAGCAGCAATCGACCCACGAGATGTCATGATACAGGGAGAAGAGAGGTCGGATCCATGGCGACTACCATACGAGGACGATCTCGCCGAAGTGGATCCCGTCACAGACAAGAAGCCGTGGATATCGCAAGAAAACTTCCCCGCCGGCTCAACCCATGTTAGATTCGCCAACGATGTGGAGCGCGACGCAGCAATAGCCCAGCTCGCCACCCAGAATCTGGCCAAGATGTACCCCGACGGCATCCCAGAGGGCACGCTCGACGAGGCACAGGAACAGGCGTTGCAAGACGCCATCGAAGCCTCAATGTCCCAGGCCGCCATGGACCCCCGCGCAGTGTACACGTCCAACAACAAGGCCGTCCTCGAGACGCTCGCCGATCCCGCCTACTCTGTCATACAGCCCGACCTCCCACGCCTCGAGAACCGCATGGCCCGCCAGACACGCCGCCTCTCTACCGAGGAAGAGGAAGACCCGCGGCAGAAGCGACTGCTACAGTATCTTGGCTGGGACAAGCAGAAGCTGCGCAGTATCCGCGTGAAGACGCTTGTCGTGCACAGCGTCACCAACCAGACACGCATGGGCAAGATCAGGAGTCTGTACTACCTGACCATTGCGGGGAACCAAGACGGATTACTGGGTGTGGGCGAGGGCAAGTCGGTGGAGCCCGACGAAGGACGGAAACAAAGCGTCATGAGTGCGATTAGGAACATGCGTCCCGTCCCGCGCTACGAGAACAGGACCACGTTCGGCGATCTGGAGATGAAGGTCGGCGCGACGAAAGTGCAGCTCTTCGCACGACCGCCAGGTAAGTCCCATCCTACCACATACTCATGCAACATCCAACTAACAAACCCCAACAGGCTTTGGTCTCCGCACCCAGCACCTCATCTTCGAACTCGCACGCGCCGCCGGCCTACAAGACCTCGCCGCACGCACACCGCGCTCGCGCAACAAGATGAACGTGATCAAGGCGACGTGGGAGGCGCTGACGAGCCAGAAACTGCCGGACGAGATTGCGCGGGCGAGAGGCAAGAAGATGGTGGATGCGCGGAAGGTGTATTATGGTGGGAGTGTACATTAGTCGAGTCGCGTTTGCATAGCATTGGGGGCTTCCGTTGTAGACGGCTTGCATGTGTATCATATCAATCGCATTTCTGGAAACGCCCGTCTCTTGGTTATATGCGCCGAAGCAAAGTGGGTATCATATCATATCGTCTTTCGCATCCGCGCTCCATTCCATCCCCATTGTTTCGCTTCCTTACACATCATCCCAACTCTTTCATCCTACCCATCCATACTCTCCCTCCCCCTCTCCCCACTCCCATCCCCCTCCCCATCCCCCTCCCCATCCCCCTCCCCATCCCCCTCCCCAATCTGCTGATTCAACACAATACTATACACACTCGCCTTCAACAACGTAAACACAAGACTCGTCTTCCTCTCCAAGCCCCTCAGACCATCCAATATAGCCGCGCTCGGCGAATCCGACAAATCGAGAAGAAGCGAGGACATCTTTGAACCGAGAAGCGTTAGCCAAGTCGTGCAGTTCTAGCATTGGGTGTTGGGGATGCCTAACGTTGTTCAAGTTCCCCAGTAACCGCGCGTATTCGTCTAGGACTTCTTGTTCAAGCGGCGAGAGCGTTTCGTCGCTTTGTGTGGCTGTAGAGGCGGAGAGGTGCGGGTCGGAGGTTTCGGATGCCATTATCTGCGTCAAGATAACTCGTGTGTGTATTGTCGTGGTGTCGCGCGAGGATGTGGGGGTATGTGTTTACGGCGGTGCTCTGGAAGGCGCAGCTGATCGGCTCGACAAAAAGGGTGTTCGGACAAGACCCGTGTCTCGCAGTCGTCGTGCTGGAAGGTTGTGGGAGTGAATTGGAGATCTGGGCGTGAGTTCGTCGCGTCGTTGCTCAAACTGGTGTTGCGAACATGCATTGCGGGGAAGACGTGACTTCCGAGTGGTCAATGCATCGACTTCACGAATCATCGCAAGATCACATGTGCACCAGCGGGTTTCCTTAGTTATCTGTGAAATGTCTGACATTGAATACTCGTCTCATTGCGGTAATGTCTCGATCCAGCTAAGTTCTTTTCGTCCAAGCAGCCGCCACTCTTAGACACCGTCTTCTTCCTTACAGTGTGACCCTCGCTCAGAAATGCGCCAAAACAGAATGCCAACGCCAAAACAACATGTTGTCCTTATCGGCTTAGTGTGCCAGATAGTGGCTGTAACCTTGCGCAGAAGTATAGTACGATGAGTCAATAAGCGCCGCTGCCATGAGAGAGTAAAACACAAAGTCTATCAAGCCGTAGTAAAGAGTGGAATCGGGAGATGAGCAATGTAACGCCTTCCAAAAGTGATGCAGCGATCGTCCTCCTCAAAGCTTCTCCATCATCAACGTTTCTATCGGTGCGAACTGGAGCTCTGAGGCGTGAGTGGCTCAATGTGAGATCTTTGATGTTGCTGCTGATGGTGATCGTCACCGTCGTGGTGAAGTGTGACGCTGTTGAACTCCTCAAAAGGATCCGCAATCTCGCCCATGGGCGTGGCGAGACCAGAGTCGAGAGGGACGCCCTTGACCTTGGAGGCTCCGATATCTATGCTCTGGCTCTCCTTGACATTGCGGAAGTTGGGTGTCTCAACACCAGCACCCTGGTGCGGAACAATCGGTGGCTTCATATGACGCAGAAGCGCCCATTGTGTGGTGCGGAAGAAGGGCGCAGTCTTGATGTCTGACGCTCCTGCGCGGGAGCCCAATCGGCGAGTTTCGTCCTTGATCAGGAGCTTGCGAATGATGCCCTTGCACAAACTGCGAAAGGTTAATACTGTAAAGCAATCATCGCTCAACACGACTTACTTTGATACTTGCGGCGCACCTGAGCCTTCCGGGAACGGTACATCGTCCCGAAGAATGTTGGCAAAGGTTGCGTTGCGGTTCTTACCCTTGAACGGGGTTGTGCCAAACAGCATTTCGTAGATCAGAATACCGAGAGTCCACCAGTCGACGGCGCTGGTGTGCCCGCAACCCTTGATAACCTCGGGCGCGATGTACTCCTCGGTGCCTACAAACGAGTTGGTCCTGAAATTGTTGATACACGATTTCGTATCGATTGTTGGCAGGTTGTTGGAAGAAGTGCCGCTTCGTGTACCCATGATCATGGTCGGGCGACCGCCGGGTTCCGACTGTTTCGACAGATCGAAGTCTGACAACATGATATGACCAGACTGATGAAGCAGGATGTTTTCTGGCTTCAAGTCTCGGTAAATGAAGCCCATCAGGTGGAGATACTCAAGCGCGGCCGTGACCTCAGCAGCATAGAATCGCGCCGCATCTTCGTCGACGCACTTGTTCGGCCGGGTCTGGAGGGCGCGGAAGAACTCACCGCCGCTGCAGTATTCCATGCAGAGGTAGAGGTGGTCTTCGGACTGGAAAGAGTGGTATAGAGTAACAATAAAGGGGTGGTTGCTTGTGGCTAGGATTTCCTGCTCGGCTAATGCGCGCTTGATCTTGTTACGTTTGATCATCTCCTTCTTGCTGAGAACTAGAACATGTCAGTGGGCGTCACAATCGCAGTCACAGATAGCATACCTTTCATGGCGTATAATCTGCTCGACTTCTTCTCTCGCACCAGGTACACCTTGCCGACGTCGCCCTTGCCAATCAACTTGATCTTGTCGAAACTCCCCGGTCCAACTTCGACGTTTCTGACTTTGATGGAGTTGGAGCTGTATGTCCGACGGAATGCAACCGACTGGCGTATCTGTCCTGGCGTGGGTATCGACTTGCCGTTCTCGACTGGCATGAGGTGGGTGCTTGGCTCGGCTTGGGCCGTCTCCACCATGCTCAATGTCGAGGAATTGGGGTGGTGCAGGACGGGCTGCTTGCCGAGCTCTGCGGTCTGTGGCCGGCCATCAGACTTTCCTGACGCAAACAGGCCCTGGGCATTTGGTGCCGAGGCTACCCTTCGCAGCTTCCGCGCCAGCTCTTCCTTACCAGCGGTGGTGGCATCAGCGCCCGAGCCGTCGGGCTTGGTTGTGGTGATAGAAGGGCTGTCGGGCGGCGATGGGGGCACGCTACCCTGGTTGTGATGGCGCAGTGCTGGCGGGCCCTGGTGGGCAAAGTACGGGTTGGCGTGGGCGGTGGGCGAGAGGGCGTCGTCGAGGCCATTGCCCTCGCTGGCGACCGTCTGCGAGCGGTTGCGGGACATGTGCGGCATGAAGCGCGAGCCACGGAAGCCCGACTTCTCGTTCTTGGAGGAGGCAGACTCGTCGGACGGCTTGGCGGCGTCATTGCTGCTGTTGATGCGGAAGAAGCTCTTGATGCGCTGGGAGACGTGGCTGTTGGAGCCGTTGACGGGCTTGTTGGTGGACAGCGAGACGCCGGAGAAGGTGCGCTTCTCCGTCATGTTGGTGTGCGTGGATGCGGAGGAGCTGAAGAGCTGCGTCATGCTACGGCTGGCTGCGTGGGCGTGGAGTGCAGTGGGTGTGTCGAGGGTCAGTAGAGGGCCATTCCGGGGCGGCAGCGGTGATGTCGCAGTGCAGGGCGGCTGTTCGACGTTGGGGATGTGTGGCTTGAGCGCGGCGTGTGAAAGAATGGCGCAGACGGTGAAAGTGCTGGCGGCGCTGCAGCTGTGAATCTCTCGACGCCGGCTAATCAGCTAGAATGAGGAGTTGCAGCAGGGCACAGGTTAGTCTGGGATTCGGGACAGAGCCGTGGGCCGTGGCTGTCAAAGCGCAGCGGCGAATGATGGAAGCGGGAAGGCGCCCAAGCCCAAGATGGCGGTGGGGACTAGAATCTCGGCCAGAAGTTCGAAACGACCAACGGCCTGGGACATGGCATGCAAACTCGTTCTTGTTCTGCGCTGTTGTTATTCATTCGCAGTCATGGTCAATCCTTCACTGCACGGGATGGCCACTGCGCTGCATTTCCAAGCACCACGCAAGCCGTACTGCTGATGCAGCAGCCACTGCGAAGAGCCTCTGCGCCGCCACTTGCTATGTGCTGTGTACCCCACGAGGACCGCCGTCTCGATTTATCAGCATTTGCGGAGCTGTCAAGAAGGGCAACGTCACGTCATCGGACCAATTGCGGTCACTGTCTGAGCTGCGCCGTGTCCATGTTACATCTGCGATACGCGTCGTTTGAATTCAAAAGTGATCCGGCATCTTGCTCAATTGTGCTGTGACTAACTTGGAGCTGGGTTGGCAAGTACCAAAAGTTGGGACACCTCATGGAGCAGAAGAAGGCAACTCGGAGAAGATTTTTTCTTGATACTATACAAAAGGCTGAGTATGTCGATAGCTATTATACAATTGTCAAAGACCTGATGGCGCAATGTGCTGAAGGACAGGGTGCAGGAAAGCAAGCCGGAGAGCAGCCACCAGAATACCCATACACCGTCTCGTTCCCAGCAAGACACCATACTCAAGAAAATCCTGATCCAGTAGAAAAACCATAAAGGATGCATCGTTCGGCCGGATCTGCAGCCACCCCATTACCTGGTATCGATATCGACCGGCGCCGTGAACGATGCATTGGCAACGCAGAGAAAAGTCATGCTGAGGATTGGTGTAGCCGATAAGAGTGTCGCGGAAGCTCAACGAACGTGGTGTGGTTAAGAACGTCGTCATGCACATCGCCAGTAATATCCAAGAAAACGTGATAGTGTGGAGGATCCGGTGCCTTAGTTCTTGGTGTTGCGGTGGTGTGCCTCAATCTCCTCGATCTCTGTCTTCTTGATGACCTGGAAACGCTGTCGCCACTTCTCCGAGCGCCTCGTCTTGTCCTCGGCAGACATCGTGCGTGGGTCGTCCTTTTTGGCCCGCCTGAACTTGTTGGTGACATGTTCGATCTTGGCTTTCGTCGGGGAGTGCTCGCCAGATTTCTTCGGTGAGCTCGGTGGGTTGGGCGACGAGACGCTGTTGTCTCGAGTGTGAGCAGTGGACTTCGCAGGAGATGCTGGAGCCTTCTGCTTGCTCTTGCTGCTCGACTTGAAGCAAGAGGCCGTCTCTTCTTCAACCTCGGGCTGAGCCGGAACTGGTGCTTCGGCGGACTGGCGAGCGGGAACGGTACGGTTGTCGTCGACCTTGGTCTCCATGACCAAGTCTGCCAGATCGTCCATGGCTCCGTCCAGGCCTGACAAGCGGTTGTCAGCGAAAGGCCGCATAGTAGGCAGGGTATCTCCGTTGATCCCGTTCGGGGTCAGCTCTTTGGGAGTTGGATAGAAGCGCTGGTTGGAGAGCGGCGTGCCGTAGCCACGGTTCTGGAGCTGAGCACCAGAGAACTGTCGTGAGAAGCCACCGTTTGGCATGGGTGCTTCGACACGGGACATAGTACCTTTCTGCTGACCTGGTCTGCCATTCTCGTTCTCACTCGGGGCGAAGGCGATCTGGCGGCCCGGCAGGAGCCTCTCGGAGAACTGGCTGCCTGGGTTGGGATACTGAATGCCCGGAACGCTACGCTGGCGAGAGGTGTATGCGGCTTCATTGAACAGTGCGTACGAGACTGGAACATCTTTGGCGCTTCCTTGGGGACTGCATGCCGAATCTCGACGCATGTTGCCGGAAAGATTATCCGTGGACGCGCGAACGTTTTCGTTGTGTCCAGCTTGGCCAGTGTTGCGAGCGAAGCTCATACTGACTGCAGAGTCGTGCGGCATTGAGCCAGCAACCAGACCTCGAAGCGAAGGGGTTCGTGATTCGACGCTGCGCACATAAGGATCCCGCAGATGGGCTTCGATGCGGCCCTTCTTGGACTCGTCGGACAGGAAGTGAAGCAAGCCCTGGATGTAACCTTGCAGGACTTCTGGGTTGTCGGGCATGCCCATGTGGTCGTATCCAGCTTGATATCCTTCCTGGTATGTTGTTGGAGTATGCGCCACCACCTTGTGCGAGAAGGGCCAGTTCTCCTCAGTGCCAGTGCGTTGCTCAGAAGCTGATCGTGTCGGCGCGTTGTTGCCCGCCGTAGAGTCTTGTGCGTAAGCACCAAGAACAGGCGCGCGCTCCATCACCGCAGCAGATGGCTGGCGTCCGGCGGTTTGTCTCAGAGAAGACGAGGACTGTTGCTTGCCAAAGGCCTCAGGCCATGAGGTGAGCTTCGACTCGTTCGTCTTCGACCGCCCTGATAGGCCTTCGTTCCATGGGCTTGCCGGCCAATGCTTTTCGGGTGTAAGAGGAACAACCGCACTGTCGTTAGCAGGTTGCTTGGAGTCGACCGCGGCCGGAGCTAGGCGCGTGGTGGAATGCTCATGAGTGTTGTTAGGGAAAAAGTCTGTTGTGTCTATGCTAGAGAGACTGGGCTTCTGCGAGAGTGTGTCTTTCTGGTATCTGTCCGACTGTCGCTCTCCTTGACGACGCCATGGCGAACGCTTCGGAGACGAGGGTGTAGGGAGGGCACCGTTGCATGCGGAAGCGGACTGCGAGGCAGGCTCGTACGTCGGGCTCTTGGGGTTGAGCATCGGCTTGCCCATACCTGCTTGCGGTGGCTTGATTGCAACCGCGTGAGACCGGCGATTGCCTGCTCCCGGAGAAGTGGGTGGATGGGCAGGAGGCACAACAACCGAAGGTGCTGAGTCCGTGGTTGGGAAGCTGGGAAACCCGCCATACGGCGTCTGATACATCATCATGGGCGTGTATGGGTTGGCAGAAGGGTATCCAAACATGGCCTGTGGCATCGGCTGCTGCAGTTGAGGCACGAACGAGGGCACAGGCGCCGTACCTGGCACGCTACCGATCGGTCCGAGGAATGAGTTCGATTGTACTGTCGTGGTCTGGTCGTTCTCAAGGGCTGTGATCGACTTGCGGAGCGCATCGAGTTCGACGATGAGACAACGCTTCTTCTCGATGATGCCGGCGCGCCACGCTTCGGTCTGATGGCTGGCTTGAAGCACCTCTGTTTGCTCCACTTGACGGAGCTCCTGTTTCTTGAGCGTCTGCTGAGCCTTGAGCGTAGCCAGATCCATTCCGGAGAAGGGAGACGTCGAATGGGCGCGCGGAGGAGCGAAGGACAGTCCGTTCATGCTGCCGCGGCCGGTCAGCGTTGGTGGGTCGGGCATTGGCTTCGCAGTGGGATCGTTCGAGGGAGCATTGTCCAAGGCGGTGGTTGGGGTTGGGTTCATCGCTGGAAGAGCAAATATGCGATCACCGATGTAGATGACTGGCTGTCCGCCGACGAGCTCGATGCGTGGAGGTGCGGTGCCGTTTGCCATATTCTGCATGGGCATCATGTTGCCCGGGGCGACGCGCAGAGTCGGCGGCTTGAAAGCGTTGTCAGGGAAGCGGGAGGTTCCAAGTGGCGCGAGATCACTGGGTACGATTCTGCCACCTGCAGTGACTCGCAATCCTGGCGGACTGCCGTGCTCTTTGAGGAGCTTCTCGGCCTTGCCGCGCTTTATCGATGGAGTGGGGGACGGTTTCTTGAGTGTGCCAACTGGTGCAGTCGGTGCAGTCGATGCGGGAGGTGGCGCAAGAGGCAGTGCAACCGAGGAAGTAGGCCGCAGACTTCTGCCTGACGATCTGCTGGTCAGGTTCGCGGATGCGGATGCGGATGGTCGTAGGACGTGCTCTACGAGAGTACAAAGGTTAGGACAGGGCTTGACTCCATGAAAGGTGATGAAGAAGGAGAGGCGGAGGAGTAAGAGGCGATGCGAATAAAAGTGAGTACCAAAGGTGAGATGAGTCTGGGCAAGCGTGGGGTGAAGTGAAAGTGAAAGTGAAGGAGAGAAGCGAGAGCTGCCCACATACCTTTGATCACATCCTCATCGGCGAACCGTTCGATAGACACAGCTGATTCCGAGACCGAGTCGCGGAGAGCAAGCAGCTCCTCCACTTTGTACGCCAAAGACATGGTGGGTGGTCCGTTTCCCAGAGGGACAGGCAACGAGCCGTCGTCTTGGTGAGGCGGCGTGGGTATTGCGGGGCCAATGAGAGGTCGAGTGGAACGAGTGACGAAAGTTGAGATGGTATGATGCGAATATCCTGTAGATGTCAGTGCCGGTCTGCCCCAATTGCCTGTCGCTCGCTGCTGAGAGCAAGGGGACGGTGACAGCAACGTACCTCAGAGCTGATCGATGGAGGGTGCAAAACGAAGAACGAGCGTCAGCTATCCAAAAAGCCGAACAGCAGCAATGCGGAACAAGAAGGGCGAAACAAGAGAATGGAAGACAAATGAGTGTGTTGGTGAGGGAGAGAGGGAAGCTGGGTAGGCATGGATTTAGGTGCATCTTGACGCGCTCAGCTGGCCGGCAGGAAGCATCAGGCTTGGAAGGTACGCTGGACAAGACGGATAGGAATGGCCGAGCGAGACGATTCGTTACTCGTCGTGCTTTCCTCGGACTAGTCGCACTACACAAAAGACTGAGAAGGTGGATCAAAGTATGGAAAGAAGCTGAATGCAGGTTGTGGCTGTGCCACACACGATGATTGTAAGAGAACCTTGAAATGTGATACTCGGCCGTTTCCATGTGTCGCTCATGCTACATCTTTCTCATGAAAGTACCATTCATAAATCAAACGCCATCGCTATGCTGTACGCGAAGGTATGTACCATGCCCAGATCACCTAATAGATACCAGATCCCCCACAGCAGGGCTCATATTGAAGCCGTGCCGAGTCGAGTTGAGAAACCGTCCTCTACCTCTTAGACCGACCGGGTCGGGCTACTGGCGTCTCGAAAGCATCTTCTTCGTCGTCGTCAGAAATCTCGTCCTCGCTCTACTCTTGATTAGCAGGAACAGCAGATTGTAGAGCACGTTGCGTCACTTACAGGTTCATGTACCTTCTTGCCGCGCGCCGCCGGTGCCCGCGTGGGCTGACTGCGCTGCGTAGCTGGTTGTGAAAAGTTTAACGTCGACTGCTTCGCCGTTGGAGCCTTTGCGCGAGAGGCCGCTGGCTTCTTCGATGGAGATTTGGCTCGTGTCGGAGCCTTGGAAGCCGCTGGTGCTTTCCTCGTGGGTGGCTTCTTCTTGGTCTCCTTCACGAACAAATCGCTCTCCTCGTTAGGGTCGCTCATCATCACTACATCTGAGTCTTCTTCCTCGTCTTCCTCCTCCTCTACGGCCCGCTTCTTGGCACGTCCACCTTTCGCAGCTGGTGCAGCCTTCTTTGCCGCTGCCGCAGTTTGTCGTGTGGCACCCGTGGCTTTACCTCGGCCGCGTGCCGCAGGTTTCTTTGCGGTGACCGAAACTAGACTGGTGTCTTCGGCGCCCTCATCCTCGTTATCAGAGCGGATGAGAGCACCAGGCTGCGCAGCCCAGTGACCATTATCGTCGCTATCCCAGAGAGGTGGCTTCGGCTTCAGCTTGGACTTCTTGGTCTTCCGGAGCTTGCCGGCCGAGAAGTCCTCTTCCAGCTTCGCCTTGAACTCTTGCATCCGATCGATAAAGTCTTCCTCTTCGTCGACTCCGTTGGCGACCATCAAGTGCTTGAGCTGGTTTGTGAGACTCTCATCAACAAAGTGCTCCATGGCGTGTTTGTCATCCTTGTCCACATACTGGTTTACAGCGTCTCCGAAAGAGTTTTGCGGAAGGATTTGGAGAGTCTGAGCTGACAAGAATTCCCGCACGAGTTGGTCCACTTTCACAGTATTATTCGTGAACTCCGCCATAACTGAGTCCTCTGGCATCTCGGCACGGCTCTTGGCTGTCCGGGTCGTTGTCTTCTTCTTTCGGTAGAACTGTACGACATCATTCGAATTAGCGACCTTGTCCACGAAGCGACTGGAGAAACGTTGCGGGTTCTCGACATTGAACTCGCCGGGTTGCGGTGCAGTATACTCGACGCGAAGCCGCACGAGTGGGAGAGGGATTTCCGGCGGGTCATCGCCGTCTTCGCGGTCTTCCTGAAGCTCCAACCACTCCTTCTTTGCCTCTTCAATCAAAGCCGTAACTATCTTGTCGAGGTACGTGGTGATCTTGTTCCGATTATCGGATACTCTCCATAGCTCTTTGATCTTGATTTCCTTCTCCTCGGCTAGCACGATCTCCTTCATGATAAAAGGTCGCACACTCTTCAAACGGATCGTCTCGATCTCAAACTCCTTTCCGGTGACACTCATGATGGCAACGTGCTTCGGTACAGCTTCGCCTGGCATGAGGGATGTTGCTATAGAGGAACCGGGCTGCATGACGTGGAAGCCCATCTCGGGATTGTACCGCGGGTCAATGAGGCACTCATGCTCATGGCCCCACACGACCATATCGATGAAGTCTGGAAGGAAGTTCTCCGGCAGATAGCTCGTTGGTGTATGGGCATGGTGGTTCTGGTGGACGCTCATCAGGTTGAACCACTCGTCTTTCTGCGTACCTGGTTGGAAGAACTTGACATTGCCATCCCGCCAGGTGTGGAAGAGTCGCTCGTCGCGCACATTGCTCAGTCCATACAGGGCAAGCTTCGTTCGACCTTTTTGAAGCAGGACAGGCTTGACAGAGATCTTGTCGACCTCAGGAGTGCGGCCGAAGTAGTTGACAAGGCCCGATGCCTGCAGCAAGTCTAGGGGGGAGAACGAGCCTTCTCCGGATGGATCGTCATGGTTGCCGTGTATCGCGAAAACGGGTATGGCGATGTTGATGTCCTCATCTTCGTAGTTGACGTGGTCGAAGATGCCGCCAAAGTTCTCGCTGGCGTCGCTGAGCATCTCCAGCTCGCAGGGCTTCTCCCCTAGGCAGTTTTGCCGTATGGACCGCATGACGTGGAACATGGACTTGCGCGAAGGCTTGTTCTCGTGGAATAGGTCTCCGGCGTGGAGCACCATGTCGACGTCGTGCTCTTTCGCCAGGCGCATGACCTCGTCGAACGACTTCCAGCTGTCATCCTTGCGCGTCGCATCGAGCTCGCAGTATCCGACATGGCTGTCTGTGGCAATGAGGATCCGGATGGTGTCTGCATCTGGGAGAACAATTAGTCTCGGTACGGATTAGGTCTTCAGATATGGGATGGGACATACCACGCTGCTGCACGCTTCCTCGCGGCGGCATGGTGGGCGGTCGGATTTTGGAACTTCAAGGTGATTACTCCCTGGTTACGTGCCCGTAGAGACGATTCGAGCGAGACTTGCAGGCGGCGAGGTCTCTTATAACACTCAGCAGCGCCTCTTTGGGCTTGATCGATGGCACTTCGCGTCGTCGCGCTTCAGCCTGGGCCAAGCTCGTTAGCCTGCCACGCTAGTTACGCTCTCACGTGCCCGTGTGGGGCGCGATACCGATATCGACGTCGACGGAGCGTTTGCAAGCACGGCGCCGACCGAACTGCACGACGTACGCCGCCATGTTACCTACGCGGGCACTCTGCGCTCGATCCGTCTGGAAGGGTTAGTATCTTGATGCGAAAGCACTCAGGTCAACAAATATACAGACTGACTTTTCTCAGGGCCTAACATTGTTCCGTGAGCTCCCACAATGCAGCGCTGCGCGACCAACCACTAAACCGTCCCAGCCTACCCATAAAGCGAGCGAAACCAGGCGAACGACTCACACCGATCAAGACCCAGGCGCGGTCTGCGACGATACTGCCCAACTTCGTGGGCCTCAAATTCCAGGTCCACGATGGCAAGAATTATCAGGACATCACGATAACGGAGGACATGGTCGGACACAAGCTGGGAGAATTCGCGCCGTACGTTTCATATGTACTCAGTGGCTTTGGAAGCACAATGGCATTGGACTAACGGATGAGTTGTAGGACACGGAAAAACTTCACGTACAAGCAAACGAAGAACAAGTAGGCCTTGCGCCACAGATGCATCAGCCGGAGTTTGGGTATATTTCGTATTTATCTAGAAGCAATTCTTGTATCGATACTGTACAGTTATGGACCGACCCTTCTGTGGGTAGTTCACGCCAGTGATTGATGTTTCCTCTGCATCGTAGGAGATATAACGCCTGCAATGCCATACCATGATTACGCCGATTGTTCCGTTCTCCAAACGCCCATACCGCAACACTCAATGGCTCAGGCGATGACCTCTCATCGATAGAACTCGCCGCGCTTGATGTTGACGCCGTACTCTCCCACAGCCATACCGAGGTCCTCCATAGTGAGCACCGTACGCCCCTGCTGGCCGCCTTGACCGCCACCGCCGTACCCTGCGCGCTGGACGCCAAGGTGGTAGTCTTTAGCTTTGGCGGCTGAGTCCTTTCCGCCTGCCGCTCCACCGGGCGCAGCTGCGCCTTGTGGTCCTCCTGCATTGAGTCCGCCCATGGGATTATTACTCGTGGTGTTGGAGGATCGTATGCGTGAGAACTGGTAGGCGTCGGCTGCGATGTCCGCGATGAACTTCTGTGTCGCAAGCGCAAGGAGGCGGGCGAGGTGCGGCGATGTCTGCGGTGGCGGTGGCAGACCGGCGCGTGTGAGGTAGTAGTTTGTGACAGCGTCGGGTATCTACGTTGATTATTAGATTGGTGAAGTTGCGCATTGCGGACGATCGTAAGCTCTTACAATGGGCGCATATTCATCCATCTTCCCCAGGAACTCCCGTAGTGTCGCATCCTTCTTTGCTGGTATCCGCGCCTCAAAGGTCTGCGCTGGCTCTGATACGCCGTTGACAATAGGCTCCGGTTCGGCTGCTCCGTAGATGTTCATGGCGTCTGCTTGTGTCGCGTCGTGATTGATCTCCTCCTCGACTGTTGGGTCCAGCTCATCGTTGGCGTCCATGTTGGAGTCGGCGGGTTGGGTCGTGCTGTCTGACATGGTTGCGGTGAGAGAGGTGTCGCTGAGAGAGTCTTGAATATGACGTATGTTGGTGTAGTGAGGTTGCGGAGTTGATAGCCGGAGTGAAAGCGAGCGCCAAGCATTTGGATGCGGCAGGCGCTCTGGCCAATCGGAGTGAGCGCTAGTCAACGTCACGCTTTCTCCACGATTGTTTTGCTATGGTGAGTGCACCTTGGACCTCTCCGCTGACCACGAAATCACAGAATGTCACTCGTCAACAGCATAACCACAATCAACTGCAGACAGGAAGCCACAATCTTCGTGAATACGGAATGTGAATTATAAGCTACTAATACCTAGAGACATATCGGACCTTGTTCGATACCCAGCGGCGACAAAGCGTAAGTGTGTAAAGTAGATACAAGAAGTGTAAAACGTCCTCGCGTTCCTAAAAAAGAAAGAGAAACCCATATCCCAGCGCTGACTACCATGGACAACGACTTGTCCAGCAAGGAAATCGAAGAACGTCGCAGGCGACATCGAACATTACTACCAGTGGAGATAACCAGCTCTAGATCTGACGCTGGACACATCAGAACAGCATCCAGCCGATCGTTCTGATGCGGCTAGCGCTCATTGTGACGATTGTCTCGTCTCTTGTTAGGCCTAGAATCCAACAGGCGGTGTTTCTTCCACTCGTGCTTGCGCTTTGCGTCTGCACGGTTATATGCAATTTTACAGACACGACACACTTTGTCAAGCGTCAATGTCATCAAGCCATGTTTCACACGAACATGTCTTGCGCAATTGCCTTTCGCATACCTGTGCGTTAGAGTCAGCATCTTAGCACAACACTAGCAAGGGAGCGGTGAACTTACTTGCCAGTAAACTCCTGATCACAAGTCGAGCAGCACGCTTTTGGCCAGAGTACACGCTGTCGGCCGCTGGCAAGCTCGGCAGTGAAAAGAGCTTCGTGACAAGCCCCTACGTCCACGACCGGGTGGCAGTGTCCTTGGTTTTCGCATTTAGTGGTTTCAGCGTTCACGGACGGTGCGTACAAGTTTGGAAGGTTCTGCTGCACAACACTTCCAGAAATATGCATGGCCCGGCTGAGCTTCTTGTACCACCTGGAATTGCCTCTTTGGTTGCCATGAAACGATACACCACGACTATCATTCCAGACGCTCCTCACGTCAACTGCCGAGCTTGTCAGGGTAGGCGTATGATGAATGTCGCTTGGGACTTTCTCGACGGCGTCGATGTATGACGTCTGAACTGGCGACAATCCTAGCGCATGTTCCTGAGAGCCGTAGTAATCACATGGCACGTCCATCGGCCCTACTACTGTGGGCTTAACGGACGTATTCTCGTCCCAGGTGGGAAGATGTCCGTCGAAGTAGTGGGCGACATCTTTACTACTCACATGCTTCTCCGCAGACGACGAAAAGAGCTGGTATGGGGCCACCGTTATCGGACTCACGATTGAAGAGTTATACCCTGGCACATGTTGCGTGGTCGCAGAACTCGGTGTGGCGGGTGAGATAGGCGATGATTCCAGTGACCGATTCGTCATACCTGGCGCAGCCAACAAGCTTTCTTCAGAATTTGGTCGTGCAGAATACACTGGGGTAGATAGCGGACTCAAGGCTCGACGGTTGAACCGCTCCCACGAAGCATAATTGGGTTTGGTGAGCTCCTTATATGGCACATCCAGATAGTAGTTGTTGACAAGATCCATCGTAGAGTCTTCTAGCTCAAAAACCGGAGGCGATCCCTGAAGCTCTGAGGTCTCCGAACTTTCGTCCGCCTGTAATTCGTACTGCTGAATTGCGTTTGAAGCGGAATACGGTCGCTTTGAACACGAGCCTATGCTACGGTACTTCAAGCTCTCGATTGACTGTCGGTAACGAGATCTCAAGGACTTCCTCGGCCTTACCACAAATGGTTCCGCACAGACCGACTGGAACTGTACAGAAATCCTAGGGAAATAGGTCTTGCTCAACCGGTCTTCTGTTGTAGTGACGGCAGCTGTTTCAGTGAACAGAGTGTTGTAATCAGGCGGGCTCTGTGCAGCGTCTGAACAACGTGGGAGTACAGTATCTGAAATCGGCGGCTTTACGACGCCTAAGCAGATTGGCGGGCGTTCTGTGTCAGAATTTTCGGTCGTAGTGTTCGTGCTGGACCGTGAAATACGTCGAGAGGCTTTACGGGGCCGTAGCTCCCTGGATACCTTAAGCCTAAGTGTGGTCAGCATCGACACTCGTAACATCGAAGGATAGAGCAATGCATACAGTGGGCTTGACTCACTCTGCGCAAAAATGGCTGGTTTCGAGAAAGAGACGCATCTTTGCCACTGGGGACAGCTAGGCCAAATACTGGAGATACATAACAGTGTCCTAGGAGGACCTTATCAACAACAGCTGCCGCTTACTTCCTCTGGCTGCTTGGTCAAGACGCGGTGCATTGGTCCGCGAGGAATACTCTGCAGACACTGCGGGAATACAGAGTGACTTGACGCCAAGGCATTATGATGCCTGTCGAGTCGCCTTCCTATGCCCTTTTGCAAAGTGTTCCGGATCAGCTATCCCGTCATTGACTTTGTCGGCCGCGCGTGTTAGCGACAGTAGTCCGGAACTACTTCGCCTGGAAGAAGGCAAAAATCCTTTAACGAGTCTGTTCCGTGGGGTCTCCAGGAGTCATTCGCCAGAAAAATGTGTGCAACTACGTGCGTTAGCCTCACATGAGGACAACATGGTCCAAGACTTTGATTCGTCCGCCTTTCCCACTTGGATGCCGATGTCATTGGTACCGCTGCCCGCTGCCACCTAATGAGGGAATATTGCTCGAGTGAACAGTCGCCAAATGTGCAACGAAGGACTCATCCAAGTCTAACTGTTAGAGAGCGTCAACATTGGGCAAACTCCCAAGCATGCTTGTATGCATGACCGGAGGCTGGCCATGGGTGGCAGTGTTCTTGGCGATCCGTTAACCGGTGTCAGAAATTGGGCAACACCGCAAGGCTGTTCTCGAGGCAGACGACAAGTGCCCAATACAGTCGACCAGTTTCGGCGGTAAGTTCTTGCGTGCCTGAAGTGAAACGAACAAATCGTGATATGAGTGCCAAGGAATGTACCGTGGGGTGCAGGAGGTCGGGTGGATGAGGAACGCAGCGAGAACAGCTGGAGAGTTCTGGAGGAACCTAATTCTCCCAGAAAAAGGCGGCACCAAGCGCTGGCATTGCGGTAGTTTGGCAGACTAGTCGCAGACAGCGTTCAGCAGAACTGTGCCTATTTCCAGTCGAACAAGAGGCGTGGCTGAACAATACAGAAGTTCCATTCATCAAGAAGCATACATCGACCCATATCCTCGTTGTTATATCCCCCATTTCCACGGCGAAGCGTAGCATAGCCTTCTCCAGATGTATTTTGAGAACACTGACTCGATGCTAAACTTGAGTTGTCACAATTATGGGGGCAGCTGACGCGAATTTCCCATAATTAGTCGTGGCTATGCAAGCAGATGATCTCCGGTGAAGCTTGCCGCATATTCGTCGGGAGTCGGACACCAAGATGATGGCTGACAAGTCGACGCCTACGCGCTCTAGACCGGGAAGCTGCTAGTGATCGATGGTGACTTCAAAGACATCTGACCGAGAATGAGGCGGTCGTGAATCAGGCGATGTTGGCTCCTGACCGAGATGGCGGTCTCAAGCCAGGAAACGGTGAATGGTAACATTAGCCAATCGACGGCAATAACCAATGCTGGATGATCGTAAGCCTCAACATCTGAGACATTCGACATTAGAAACTTGTTTCTGGATGATAGTACACTGAGGCTAGACCGGTGTGTGAAGTCGTTGAGCTGTCACTCGTCAGCTAAGTGTGGGATGGACGAGCGGCCTCTTCGCACTGGACTATCTGCCTTTTTTGCCTCAATGATGCCCAATTCTGACCACAAGTTATCGTCCTCCTCGCAAAATGAGGCTCACATTTCGAAAGCTAATGAAATGGCTGCATGGCACGATGCCTTGATGTTCAGGGTGATGTCGTGGTGCCTTTACGTTTGCGCTAGTTACCCCGCGCTCGGTACGTCTTCTACCCAATGCCCCGCCTGAGTGGATGAACAGCCGTTGGGGATGATCCCCGATGGCTCCACGCCGAACCCCCATCGTTTTCATCGAAATTGCATTTCACGCATAGTATCATCAACGTCGCGAGATCCCACAAAACCTTTCCAGATATCTCAAGGATGCTAGGCGATCTATTGTAGGACTAACCACGCAAGCTACTCAGAGGGTTCTCTTCGCCCTTTTTGCCCTTCTCCTGCAGGACTCAAAGACCCAAAGCCCTTATCACACCGATAACAGAGCCGCATATGCATACCATTGAGATCCGAGCCCAGGAAAGAAAACCCAACACTCGATTTGCATGTATGGGGCTCTTATCAAGGGTGATACCAGAGACCACGTGACGAATCACACATGCTTCTGCTCGCACGTTGCTTTTTCCGACCAGCTGTCCTACAACAACATAGCCTTTCGGGCCGCAATCTCACGATGCAGATGCAGGTCGCCAATCAGTCTTCATAGGGTCAATCTGATTGATCACATTCGACACACCCGCATCGCTGCTGTCCACTTCGGGATGAGTCCGTATAGCTTACTCTCGTACGGACTTCGGCGCAACTCTGTAGCCCTACGCACGATCATATCGTTAGCCCTACAGATGAATCGTTCCATACCAATTCCATGGCTAGCCAATGACCCGGCGCAATGCTCTGCTCGCTCATCACAGCTACTGCAGCTGCAGCTTCGTCACCTCTAGCCCTACCCCAGCTTCATCACTTCTTGTCCCTCAGCTTCGTCCTTCACGACGCGCACGCAATGCGCTGGCAAGACGGCACGGCAAAACAGTATGACTCTTCCGGTGAGTCGCTTCCATTGCAACAGTGACATTGATCGGCAGCAAGTGTGCATGTGTGCGTAGGCGAGCTGTTCAGCTGCTCCGGGGTTGATGGGAACGAGGCTCTGCTGCAGCATTGGCATTGCTGCCTGGTGCATCACCACGAGGAAGAAAGTGTACGTGGACTGAGACGAGAAACGGATGCAGAGTGAATACATGAATCAATATTAATGCTTTGAGAAAATAATCGTCAAGCTACCTGCAATGTGCTATCACTGCTCTTACTTGCGTGTCATGCAAAATCATCACCTCGTAGAACCCCACTAATCACCAACGTCAGCACAAGGCTTGAAAATGCAACATTCGCGGTCGGTAACATCTCAACCACATGCTGCGGTCAGGCACCAGGCCCATACCAGGCCATCCGAATACTCCGCCCCAACACCAAAAGCGCCATACTGCCAAACGCAGAAAATGAACCATCTCATGATCGACTGGTGCCTGTAGCTGAAAATACACAGCCTCGCTGCTAACGCCCTTGACCCTAAAGAATTGAAAGTATAAAAGTGGAGAGACGCGTGAGACTTCGAACCATCAGTCTTCCTTCACTTCAACAAGTGTGATGCTGCTCCTGTCGTCGAACGCCCACATCGTCGCATCAATTTCTTCGTCCTGATATTGGCACTGCGGATACTCGTCATATCTTTCGTAATCCGATTGTCGTCCCACGTAGCCGACCGCATCGTAAGGAGTAGTTTCGCGTGCATCGCGTGCGAGTTGGCGCGTGGTAGTCTTCAATCGCTCAAGGAGGTCCGGCGGGGTCAAGTTCGAGTATTCTACCGATTCTTCTTGGTGAGGCTTTGACGCATAATTTTGGTGAAAGGAATATGCTGGATCGACCATGACTGGGCGTAGCTCCCTGGTCGAGGTGTGGCTTCGACGCTGGCTTTGCCCACCAGATTGTACGAATAGTTGAGTGTACAGGATACTCTGGCTCCGGCCGTATGGTGGGTTGACCACGCCTCTTCCCGACCGTTGGACTTCTTGATAGAGCATTTGTTCGGCTTCACTAGTATAATTCGGGTAGTGGTAGTATGTACTGCGGTCGAGATCCGCGTCTTGGATGAAATTGTCGTAACGTGGAGCGTGAAGCGTTGGGCCTTCACTGGCTTCAGATGTCCATCCGCCGGTGAGAGCTGTGCTGTATGTAGACTGCTTGTACTTCGCAGACTGAGTACATGGTCAGTGACTAAACTTTCAGATCACTCAGGGCAAGATGCACTGACAGCAGAAGTATTCGATTTGCTGGAAAATGGCTGATGATGACCTGGCATCGCAGCTCCCTGGGTCGAAGCTTTCTGACGTGAACGGAATTTACGGTCTAACTTCGACATGGTGTGTGTGGAAAGATGTAGAGGTTGACTGAAGCTCAGTGTGAGAGACTGAAGACCAGCCAAGAGTGGCACTACACGTTAGAAGATACGGTAGCAAAATCTGAGTCCTTTGGAAGCTCAAATCATGCGGACCAGTGTGCAACACAAAAGTATATCAAGACTGTCGAACCGATTGATGAAATCTTATGTATTGCCGAGTCAATTTGCCGTGATGACCAAGGAGTGCAGTGAAGTTCAAGGCGAGGGAGCTGTACGCTAAATATGATGAGGTACCAGTGTCCCCGTCCGAGAACCCGGACCCTCGGACATTCGCCCCTTTGGAGCAAGGTGAGCCTCAGGCACCGTGCGCCGATATGCCTTCACGTACGTGGTATGCGGATGCTCCTTTGGGTATGTAATTTTGGACATAATATGCCTCCGACATGCTTGTGGAGTCTTGAAACTCATTCGCTGGCGCCTATCCTGCGGAACGGATGCGGGTTGATACACCCTAGTTCTCCGGGAAAAAAAAGTGGCGTACTGTACCACTCGATCAGCAGATATGATCCGGTTAGGAAGGGGCAAGGATGAAATCGCACGTGCTGTTACGCTGTCCACCAGGCCGAGCAAAAAGGGCGATGGGCGTGCCGGGTCGCTTGGAGAGGGCACCGGTCATATCTGGACGTGACGTGGCAGATATGAGGAACAAAGACATGAACTGATGCTCTGGATTCATCAGCGGAATGATCAGTTCGATGGGTCTTGATCGTCGCGCGAGGTTGGCAGGAAGGAAGTGGCGTCGGTTAACCAATGATGCAAGCCAAAAACCTGGTTGGCGGTCAGCACCAAGCCTTGCGTTTCTCTTCCATTGCAGTTCTGGTTTCCTTTTCGGCTGCACCCGCGGCCGGCTTGCTGGACAAGGTTAGACGGATATCCGATTAGTGAATGACGTTTCTACCTGATCCAAACCCATCGCCAGCCCTACGAAGCAATCGGACAAGGTCGTTCAATGGCTGTCCTGGTCACGCATGGCTACAAAGCCCAGCTGATCATGTTTTTCCAATCGTTTGCCCACATACGAAGTAGACAAGCTGGAAGCAGGTCGCATGCATATGCCGCGTTTTGGCTTGCGTTGCAAGACCCCAGGTCGAGTTGAATGAGTCAAAGGCAAAGAGCCCCAAACGCGGGTTTGCATTTTTAGAATGCGGCTCTGCGTGTCTTTGTGTACGTCAGCGTGCCAACGGGCTACATGAAAGGCCGCAGACGGGTGACAAACGTTCCGACGAGGCTGCAAATTGCGTATGTCGAAGCCGCGCGTAACGCAAGCCTGATGTTCAAGTGAACGAGTGAGAGATCGTTCCTCGTCGATAAGGAACGTCGTAAAGCACATTGTTTTGCAGTACATCGTTCTTTGTGCTGTAGTAAATCTGCCGCAATCTCCGAGAAGACGTAAGCAGCTAGCGATTGAAAACAATGGCCGGGGTCCGAAGTACGTCTCGTAATGGCATTTTACAAGTTTCGCAGCGAGTACACCGACTTCTTCTCTGGGTTGACATCCACCTATGGCAATTAGCTATACTGACTGATAACCACATGCATGTATTGCGCTTACGAAGTTCCTCTCACCGTCTTTCGACACTTTCACATGGCCCTCATAATGCCATACTTGCAGCTCCTCGGTGCTCTCAACCGTTCCATCACCCACTGGGATCCTCATCTCTCTTACCCTGTCTACTTCGAAAGACAGTATCCTTGTACTGTACAGGACTTCGTCGACTATGTCGGCCCAGTACCCGGTATCAAGGCCGGATTTGCTGAGAAACAGACTGTTCATAGTGTATCGGTGCCGTCTGATGAAGTCCAGAAGCTGTTCTGCTTGAACGTATATGCCACCTAGGCTCAAGCTTCGTAGCTTCGGCCAAGTCCCAGCGAGTCCAAGGCGTGAGATCATGGTGCGCTCTGACCCTGATTGCAGAATCGCCATGGCCTCGTGATCCGACATGCTGTCAGTGAAGTGAAGCGCGAGATTTCGCAGTTCTTCGGCGGCAGCAAGCATCTTGCGCAAATTGGTGATTCTCTGCTTGCCGACTTCGTTCTCTTCAATCCAGGACATGAAGTGTAGCTCGCACCTCTCAAGCCGTTGGAACAAGTATGCGCCGGCCTTGAAATCTACCGCATCGGGGAAGTCGAAGATGGTCAGAGTGAAGGGTGTACCTGGCTCTCCTGCGCGAAGTGGTTTGATGCGCAACTCACGAACTCCGGTATATTGCGCGACGTAGAGAGCCCCGATAAGAAAACGGAATGGATGACCGGAGCTGTGAGCAGAGAGTTGGGAGGCATGGAAGTGTGGACTATCAATTAGCGTGCCACGGGGAAGTAGGTCTCGCATGACCTTGGACTCTGTGGGTAGCAAGTGAGGGTGAGGAGAGTAGACGATGGATGCCACGTTGGTAGTCCACTCCAGCCCTTTAGCCATAGTTTGCAGAAGCACTCCGTCAAGTTTCATATCCTCTTGCTCCATGTACAGGGCTTTGTATCGCTTCCATCTGTGGCGCATTAGTTGCAATTCGCTGACCATGTAGACTAAGTAAACAGACCTAGTTCTGTTACCCCAGAACGAGGTCTGTTGTAGGTTCTCGAACTTCTGAGCTTCTCGCTCATAGACTTGTTCATTCATCGCAGGCCCGGGGCTGTAGATCGAGCCGTCAAAAACGATCTCTTTAACATAGGTCTGCAGAATCGAGTTGATCGAGATGTTTTGAAAGGCCCCGAGAGCTTCATAACGAGCACAGGCGACAATGCTTCGGAACAGAGCAGGCGAAGCATTATCTCGCAGCTTCTTGCACACTGCACGCGCAGCTTTAAGACTGATATTGTCCAGGAAGGTGCATATCTCAAGTTGGAGTTCTGCGGGTAATTGATGAAGACCCATCGTAGAGGGCGTAGCAGTGTATCCTAAGTGATTGAGATGCTGAGATTATTGCTTCAGGTGTGCACGGTGGTGGAGGCGAAGAGGAGTGTTTGCTCGAATGTGGGGAAGGGCTAGTCAGGCTGCAGGGCAAAGAACGCCAATGAGGCGAGAGCACGCTACCGCATCTATCACCATGCTCAACGGAGTGCGTGTGGACAAGATCTGAAGGCCCCTTCAAAGCATGGGATGCGTTTGTCACATGATGTCACTTTGCGAGAATGATTGGCCTGCCCGCATGTCGCAAGGCATTCAAATGCTCGCCGTGGACCTACAGTTCAAACAGCCTAGAAAATTATCTACAGATGGTGACTGAAGGACGTGTGCTTACTACTTTCTTAATTTACTCAGGGCCGCCATAACACCCTCAGATAGGTCTTCCTCGACTTGCTTCCTCTTTGCTGGCTTCGACGTGAGACTTTGTGGTTCATCCGTAGCAGCTGCATGACCCAATCGCGCTTCCATCGACACCTCACCATCTTCAACCAGTCCAATGTTCAAGTCCTCCGCTAGACGATAATTTGGTCTTTGGTCTGCATCTGACCCTCTAGCAGCAGACGTCAAAGCGGTTCTTCGCATCTCATCAGCAAGCGGCAAGGCTCCGTCCACTCTGTCGCTCGCAAATGGCTCTGCATCAATCGAAGATCTATCACCCTCTGCCATGGAGATGTCTCTCGACATGGTCGCCCGGGTGTCATCCCGGCCGAGACTCCTCCTGCCAGCTTTTTGAATCCTGAAAGGCTCCCTGACGGCATTGGACCATCGCTGGACTTTCTTCTCACCCCATCCAGCAATCAATCCGATCTCTTCAGGCCCAGCATTGATGGCCGTACGAATGCTGCCAAAGTTGGACACCAAGCCAACGGCATCCGTCTTGTTGATGCTGCGAGGCACTGTGATGAACTCAACCATCTTCTCGGAGTAGCTGGAAGACTGTTGCGCGCGTATGCTAGTCGGCGCAGCATTCTCAAACGTCTTGAAGAGCTCCAGGTAGCGGCCTGCTTCTTGGGCGCTCCAGCACAGCATCACAGTAACGTTGTTGACCAGCGACGTCTTGGAGAGTTCTTTCAGCGGCTCCTCGTGGTTCTCGATGTCGACCATGGTCAGTAGTATTCGCAGATTGTACTGGCCCTTGAGGTCTCTGATGCGATTGTAGATGTACTCTGGGTGCAGGCGGTGGTACTTGAGCGATAGGAAGAGCGCGCATGTTGTGGCACCGACGACATAGTCGGCAGGAATGTCTGAGTACTCCCAGGCGACCGATTTGACGCCGTTGAGAATGGGATTGCCCTTCTGGCGCGGGGACACGAGGATTGAGCTGGGTCCTGATCGCGACGGCAAGGCTTGGGGTTTCGGTTGTTGGATAGGCGCGGCGGCATTGGGCGCATTTGGTGCGGCACCGCCAGCGCGCACGGCGTTATCCATACTGGCCATCGGCAGGCAGTAGAGGCATTGGGTTGCGCAGGCGACGTGGTGAAACTGTTCCTCACTTGTCTGTCGCTGCGTGGGTCTGTAACAGCTTGGGGGTCTAATTAAAGGCCGGCCCTTGAAATGCATTGACCGTCGGCATGGTCACGTGCGACCCATGGAGCAGCCCAAACGGCTCCAACCATCAACCAGTCGACAGTACCAGGACACACCCTCTCCACCACCGCCAACCCGCACTCACCACCACGCACACCGTCAACCCCTCCTACCGCCCCGGGACACTCACCACATCCCATGCGCATCGCCTAGAGGGTCGTCCACGCTCGCTGCCGCGGTCGGAAGACGCCAAGCGCGCATCGCCAGCAGCACCCTCGCCCTCGCCCTCACCCCGTCTCTGCGCGCCTGCAGCCCGTCGGCAATACGCGCGCCCGCCTACTCGGGCGCATTATTCATGTCGGAGCACACCGTCAAGCGCCAGAGACTGGACCAACAAGGACGCTTCTCACCGGCCTCTCCGCCCTTTGACGTCGTCGCCTTGGCAAACGGCCACACAAAGACGCCTGCCCACCCGCGAACGCCCACCTCTCCACCGTACCCCCCGATGAATCCGCAAGCAAATGGACCTTCTGCCATGAATACAACTGCTGCGCCCTCAGACAAGAGCCCGCCCGCCTCAGCCGCCATGTCACAGTCCCAGTCCCTCACACAGCCCAACCCGCCGCCGTTCCCCACACCGTCGAGTACCGCCGGTCTTTTGTCCTCTGCGGCTGTTGATAGCGATGGCGATGCGATGATGGAGGACAGTGAATCCACTCACACACGCTCCAACCACGACCGGCAAGGGCAGCTGGAGTTCTCAGAAAGAGGCGGACTGAAAGCAGCCGAGGGCGTGTGTGGGGAGCTGCTGTTCAAGGTCGCCGACTCCACGTGTGGAATGTCGCGACCGCACGGCTCGCAAAACCTGTTTCAGCTCTACAGTCTGGAAGACCTGGCCAGGTCGGTAGCACGGACAGACGCAGTGACAGGAGAAAAGATCAACAAACTGCGGAAATCGTACGAGGGGCACATCAAGCAGATGCAGATTGCGGGCAAGCCAAAGGCGGTCAAGATGGAGAATGCGTTTACCACACCAGCTAGCTACCCTGCGGAGGTCTGGAACGACCTTCACGTGCGAGGGAAGGAGATTGACCAAGCGCTGAACCCCGAGGAGACAGCGCTGGACTCGGCATTTGGCGATCTTCTGGACAGCGCTTTCGCCGGCATGGCACCCGGACCGCTACCCAACGCAGATGCCGCGCGATATAGGACATACATTGGCACAGACGACGCAGTGAAGCCGAAGCCGCAAGACGCGCCGCCACATCGACCGGCACCCCACACGTCTGCCGCCCCGACCCCAGGAAGCTCCGCCGGCCGCGGCGGCATCAGACCGGAGCGATCAGGGTCGAAACGACAGTACACAGACGCAGCGTTTCAGGGCTACGGCGAGGGCTACAACGACGACTATAATGCAGAATCTACGGGTGGAGAAGACAATGCGCAGGGAGGCATCAAGAGACGGAAGATACAGTTTGAACGACCACCACATTCAGTCGAAGTCGGCGGCGCACGACGATAGCAACCTCGCACGCGCATACGAAGGAAATGCGAATCATCGGACAATGATTCCGACCAGGAGTTTACACCGAGCTAAAATGGGCTTTATGAACGGTGGTGCAAGTGAAATATTCACAACACACCACGTCAGTTCTTTCTTTGGCATAATGCAGGGGAGCAATCACGCGAGCGCTTGCTATGACTTTTGTTCTCATTCTTTTCTGGCTTATATATAAATTTGCTGCGATACAGCTGGCGTTGTTGGGCTCAGGGAACGTCGAATCCCTTCATTTCCAGATTTGGGAAAGGTATGATTGAGGCTGCGGTTGTGCATACTGGGTGGGTTTTGCATTGTTGTTTCTTTGGGCCTCATGATACCCTTTTAGGATCCTTTGCATGGATCGTAGAAAAAGCTCAAAATGAATCGAGTCGTCTATATTATTTTGCTGTTCCCGCGCTCTCTGGCGACGCACGATGATAGCTCATGAATCATCGGTCTTTAGATCATGTCCACAGCACGAAAAGGCTCGTTTTTGTTGGGTTGCCGACTTTCGCGTTCAGTGTGTCCTGAAGGGCGATACAATAAGTACGAACTTCATTGTAGTCTCCTCAAAGCACGTCTCTCACGCCTGTCCGACTCACAGAACGGCCTCCCCAAACAGCCCACTACTCTCCTTCTTCCTCTCGCACATCTTGCCCATCTCGCGCTCCAAGTCCTTGCTAAACTCCTGCAGCCAGGACGCCATACGCTACGCCGCTGCTCTGCGTGAGCATCTTCCACCGCTTCTTGTCGGCGCTCACGTACACGATGGCGCGCATGACGATGACCTCCCGAATGGCGCTGCGTGGTGTGGTGGGCTGGCGGCACGTCAAGAGTGCGAAGCCGCAGGCGGTTGGATGTGAGGAGTCGTAGATGGTTGCTGTATACTCTGTCGGCATTCGGGAGTGGTTAGCATAATTCGGAGTGTGCACAAAGAGAGGTCTACCGAGAAGTACTTCTTGAGCTCGCGCTGGAGGCGAATTCCTCGAGGCGGGTCATCGCGGGCAGGTCGTGATTCTCGTCGCGTTTGGCCATTGCTGAGTCTGTAGCGGGTGAGGTGACGTGCAAGTAGGTGAAAGAGAGTGGACTTTGGGAAAGAGCAGGTGGGTGGGTTGCAGTTGCCTCAACAACCTGAGCATCTCGGCAAGAATTTCGTCAAGGTTTTTGTTGAGAAACGTGATCTCATTGCTGCTTTAGGATTTGCAACGAAAAAACGCCGTGAACTTCTCCTACGCACTACTGTCAAGTACTACCCTTTCAGCACTAAAGTCGCGGTATTGTTTTCCACACATTACTTGAAACTTGATGTGGAATGCCCTGGCGACATCTATATTTTGCAAAGTGCTTCAGAAGTCAGTGCCTCTGTACTTTCTTCCCCCACCGGCGATACCATCAACCGGTGTGGTTCGCCCTGGATCTTGAAAGTCGTACAAAGGAAGCTTTTCACTAGGGTCGAGCACACGGTGGCTTGATTGGCGTACAGTTGTGTCCAGGTCGTCAAGAGATATGCCATGGGAGTTGCTACCTTTTCCCTTCATGCTGTCCGTGGCGGACTCGCACATGCCTTTACTCCGCCGATTTCTCTTCTGGGTGTCCTTGAGCATTTTCCCAAATGACGCATGGCCTTCAAGATCATAAACGGCGGTAGACTGCGACTGTAGCCGTGAGTCTTTGCTACTGAGTAGGCCATGCAGGCTCGAGCCAGGCCTGACTGTGGCCAGCTGATTGCCTCCAAAGCTGGTGACTCGCTGACTGTTCGTGTTGCCCCATTGCCAGCCAGGGTCTTGGCTTGCCCTGAGGTCCTCGATGTGCCGTTGTGCCGTGGAGGGGGCAACGGCGGCGGCGCCCCCTCGCGTGCTCGCGGGTTTGGATGTAGATTTGCCAAGTTGCCATCACTACCCACTCTGATAATCTCCTCAAAGGCGATTCCACCATCGGAGGTAACAGAGCCGAGCCGTTGACTTGAAGACGAGACAGATAACGGCGAGCCCTGGGCACGCTGGAAACGTGAACTAGTGCAGTTACGATCAATTCACAATTGCTCTGAGCGACGGTGATGTAGGTCGGCGTGACTGCTATTTGTGAGACGATCCTCTTGCGCAGCTCGCGAAGGCGGCAAGGAGGCGCGCCTCAAGGTCCATTTGACGTTTCGGTAAACCATGTTTTCATGATCAAAATCTCCCATTTCAACGGCCTTTATTTTCTTCTTTGTCTGAGCACAGCCGAGGCAAGGGTCCGCATGGAAGTTGGACGGAGTCGTGGTGCCAGCGCTTTTCCCTATAGCTTCATCGTACCAAATGCCACAGTCAGAGCTAACGTTAATGTATCAGTATGTAGTTTGGTGGTAAGGCATTGGCCTTACCATACGAAGCCACCTCCAGGGCAGCGAGAGGCTTGCGGCGATCTACAACGCGACATAGGGCAAGATGCGTCATTTCTTCGTGCCTATGACGATCGCCATAGTGATCGCAGTCCCAGGTAAGAGTCTCGAGCCGGCTGTAACAGTTTCGGATCGCCTGTTGGACTTCAAAAGCTCGTAGCTTCCTTCGCTAACCTCCAAAGCTCCTGGGCCTTGCCTGAACCAGATGTGTATCAGACCGTCCAAGGCCGCGAAGTCGTACTCTGAAGGTACGGGGTATTTGCGTCCCAACGCATCTTCGACGATATACGGAGCTTGAAAGTGAGTCCATCGCGTATCTACCATGGAGATCGAGTCACGGATTTCAAGCACAACCGTGTAAATCTGTTGAGTAGAGACACTTGGAGCACACACCGTCAGCGAGAATACATGGAGGAAACCCCGTTTTCTAAGCACTCACCACACCCTGTTAATGACCTGAGAGAAGTGTTGGAACGACGTCTTCATTTCTCCACACACCAGCTTGTACAAACAGCCAAGCATCGATTTCGCTTGACGCAAAAGTAGTCCTTGAATTGGTATATCTTTCTTGATGCTTTCAAGCAACGTTTGAGTGCTCGCTAGCTAAGCTCGGACTGCTTGAGCGTTCGTCTCCGCCGTCCGGTCGCTCAGATCCATCTTCTCCAAGCCATGCTCAGCGAGGAGAATGTTGATAGTGCCAATGTGCACGTTAAGATATGTCTGCAGCCTTTTGACATCATCGCTATGTCCAAAAGTCCAACGCAGCTTATGGGTGGCTGAACTGACAACGCTTGGACGGCTCCAGGTTCCGAGTGACTTCTCATACTTCTTGACCTTTGCTAAGAATTCTTCCAGGGGGTGGCGACAACTCAACGCCACACACTTGATGGACGAGACATGTTGAGAAGGTCCTGCTCCAGAGTCGAGTCGATCCAGTTGGCACAAGGCTGCGTCCAGTGACCGCAGTTCGCGAACGAGCTCCTGATATTCCGATCTTGCTCCGCCAATAGCCTGGAGAGACGTAGCTATCTCGATTGCCAACTTCCCCACGGCGACAAAATCGCCAACTGAAAACCCGAAAGACATGAGGGAAGTGTAAGGGATGGTCTTCATGTGCGATGCGGAGCCAGCAAGCCACATGCAGGGCTGAGCTCGGATGAATGCGCTTCCGCCACCATGCTCAGCCTTGTCGTGTACCAATGAGAATCTGATACTCGTTGGTCCGCGTTGGTGCACTATTATGTGGCTTCGATATGTGGCAACGTGCCTTACCTCCCATAGCTTCTGACAGCTGTGGAGGACAGGCACATATCACGTCTTGCAGTGAAGCATGTGGCATATGAATACATACAATCGATACATGCGCAATACATCAGCTACACCTTGATCGTGAACCTACTGCGCTCGTCACTCGTTATCACCTTGCCTGTCCTCTTCTCCTCCCACAGCTGTAAGCTAGTCATCGACCTCAACTCTGCCTCCCGCTTCAATCGCTCATCTTCCTGCTTCTGTTCTTCCGCAGTAAGAGCTACGCCCGCTGCTTTCTTCCGTACAATGGCCTCGTTTGTCAACACCTCTTCCCTCTTGAATAGGTTTTGAACCTGCTCTCTCAACTTTCTCGCAGAGGCTCTCTGCTGGTTCTCGCCTTGCACGCCGGCCGAAGCAACAGCATCATTTTCCTCCTTCTTGCGCTCCGTCTTGCCCCATGGCGCCAGGTCGGGTATCTCAGGCCAAACAAATGGCTTCTCCATCTCCACCGTCATGTACTTCTCCGACTCGGGCCGAAACCAATGTCGCATCTGCTCGCGCGTGTCGCGTACGGGCATTTGCTTGACGTACGACCGTATGCTGTAGCATTTGACGTTGTAGGCATGGAACAGGTAGTCGCGGAGGTCATACTTCGAGAAGTCGAGCGGGACGAGGAAGCGTGCGTGGTATGGCGACAGCCGCGGCGTTCGAATGAGTGCGATTGTGAACTTGGGACTAGAAGCGCAATTTCAGAATATGCTATGTGCAGCACTCGTGGTGCGGTCATACAGGTATATCTTCTTGCTGCCGAAGGCGATGATCTTCTTCGTGATCGGTACGGTATCCATTGCAGGTAGGGGTCCAATTGACCCAACACCTCTTCAGTTGAGATTTTGGCGCGGTGAATACAATTGGAGAAGGCCAAAGCCGCTGCTTCGGGTACGCACTGGACGTTGTTGGGTTGGCGATGCGCGGTGTTGTTGCGCTCAGAATTTAGTTCGGAGGTGCACGAAGTCTCCGCGTCACGTGTCGGCTGAGTAAGTCGTCCAGATCAACGCTTCTTATGAAACCTTCACTCTTACTTCACTCACGTCGCGAATGGTAGACAAATGTTCAATGCTCTATTCGTGCGTAGAACTTGGCTATCACCATCAGCGGGCCTACTGGACAGAGGACTGCTGTGGTCCTAGGACGTTCTCAAACAATACCATACAATCAGTGTTCTCATCGGTATTGCTTGGAAGACATGTATGGCAGCATGCCACTCATAATATCGGCTACAGGAGTGACATGCCGTAAGCAGCAGGTTGTGCTTCAGGTTTGTTCCCTCCACTTACATCACGCATCACAAGCACAAAGTCATTGCGCATTCGACGCCAGAGGATGACAGTCGTACCTGTCGGCAAGCACTGGAAGCGATTAAATTCTGTCCTGAAGGCAGACGCATTAGTTTTGGTAAGCCCTGCAAGCCATCGAAACTGTATCTTGAAGGCATACGCCTGATGTGCATGTGTCCACCTGGATGTAGTTCTCAGGTTCGAGGCGAGGAGTTGTCAGTCCGTACTCTTCTTGTTCTGGCCGAAGCATGATCGAGAGAAGCAGTTCTGCACTCATGATGCCGTACAAAACGATGCACACTGAGTAAGTAGTTGGTCATAAACGATTTCATTCGACTCGGGTTTTCGTTCAAATCTCTCTCACTTAACTTCACTTTGGCAGCTCCACGTGTCGTGTCAAACGAGGTGCATATTACTTCACTTTTAGCTTGCGGTAACTGTAACGACTTCACGTCATTGTTTGGTGAGCTCTTTCTTAAATAAGGTGACCTCGCCTTCCTCAACAACACGACGGCTACCTCGCGTCCTCGCGTCCTCCGCCGACGACATTCGCAAAACCTAACACAGGCCAACCTCAAGATGAATCTAGAAAGACCAGGATCATTACCTACCATATGGGATGCCCCGCCATCAGCGTCGGGCGTCGACAGAAGTGCGTTCATTGGGAAAAAGGCGAACAAAACCATCCCCGTCCCTCACGAGTACCGCCGTCAGACCACTACCCGCGAACGCGACAACTTGGTCGCCGACATCAAAGACAAAACGAATTGCGCCGTGATCCCACGCCTGGAGAATCAGGGCAGGGGTAAGATCAAGTCTTTCGACGTCTACGGCGCAGGCTCCGGTCTGGAGAAGGCAGTCCGCTCTCTTAACGTGTGGATTTCCGACGCCAATGTCAAATCCATCGGATCCTCGGCATGGGCGAAGATTGGGGCATACGACAGTGATACTTGGTATTACAACAAGGTGCAGCTGTTGGAAGATGAGCGGAAGCAGCAATTCAAGGGACCCATTCCCGGAGAAGGCGGAGCTGAATCCATACCTTTGCACTCAGTAAGTCCTGAACCTACTCACGACTGCAAGAACGATGACTAAATACGTGCAACAGGTCAGAGTAACTTGGCCTGAGGATCTCACTGAACACGATCCTCCCATCAACCCTCGAGATGTGTTCGGAAACAAGCTCGAAGGCCTGGACGGGCTTCGCATGCAAGACGAAGTGTTCATCAATCCTGATCTGAAAAATCAAAATGGACGATGGCAGTTGGAGATCGTCGGCTATGATCTCGCTGGCGTGGAGGTGGCCGAAGACCACCTGAACACAATGATCGAGAAGGTGCGCGTCGATGCAGTTGGTGTGCAGAACATGCTCAACGTGATCTTAGATCAACGTGAAGGCATGGCTGTTGAGCTTCAGCGAGGCGAAGCATGGTGGCCGAACTGTGCTGACACAGTCATTCCTCGTCTGCTTCCATCGCCGATGATGGACGAACCAGGAAGCTTTCGTCAAGATGGCATCGACCGGGGGCAACTTGCTATAATTCAAGAATCAATCAAGCTGGCCCTCGACAGTGTTCGCCACAGGAAAGGCGCATACGATTTTGTGGTTCGCCTGGGATGTGTTGCATTGAGCTCGAAGCAGGTCAAGGACGACAAGATTGGAGAAAAGTACCCGACAGACAAGTTCTTGAAGATGGTGAATGAGAAGTTTGAAGTGGATGTGAAGAAATGGTGAGTTTTCGGCAAGGATTGAATATTATTATTGGAATTCTGCTGACCACGGACAGGCTGGCGAACGATGAATTGGGCTACCTCATCCTGCATCGTCTCATGAAAGCCGAAGAGTTCCTGGAGCCCACAAAGTCGGCAGCATACTTTGGTTATACCTCAGCATCTTTATCAGATACACGTCCAACGTTCCGAGGAACCTGGATTTTCAAGGATCCCAACGTGTCAATCGATCAACCTCAAGCGACATTTCGTCATGCTGGTCGACCTGTGCCACTTCACGGCCCTACGAAGGAGAATGTTCCGTCACCTCCTGCTACTCTGTATGTTGTCCAAATTGACTGGACCCATGACGAAGGCAAGTGTTGAACGTACAAACTGCATGTGAGACAAACACTGATTTCGTAAACTTACCTCTCTAGAGGGCCAGTACGAGAAGGGCTCACCGCGGTTCTACAAATTGGAACCGGGAAAGACCGGACCGAGGAAGAATATGGACATCAACCTTCTGGAGCTTGGAGAGAGCAGAGGGTGGCATTTTGCGCTTGAGTCCTTGAATCTGGTCGCGACGAAGACGGTATCACCTGTCCTGGTTGGCTTCGCCAAACGAGTGGCCATGAAGCTGAAGTACGACATCAACTCGACAGATAGCTTCGCCACGTGGGATTCTTCTCCGACTATCAAGAGGTATCTTCAAACAGGCAGGCTCGATAGCATCTACACTTTCGGCATCCAGAAGACATGCTACAAAGTTGAACTCACAGCTATGTGGTACCCTGCACAGAAGATGCCTGTCTGGGGCCTCGCAGTGCGCCATACCGAGTGGACAACACACCTCGCCGAATTGGAGCGCCTCTCGATCGGCCGTCAAGCCAGCTGGGGAGACACGCTCTCCACGTTCTTCCCCGACGATGGTCAGTCCTCAGGCCATGCTGAGCTCGACGGCGAGGACCTTGGCATTGTGAGGCTCAACATCGAAGATTACATGGAAGCACCTCGCGATGGCATCCTCGGGTTGGCAACTGATCTCCTGAGACTCTCGGGGATTGTCAGCTCCGTCACTGAATCAGGCGGTGTTCGCAACTGACCCGATTCTGGGCGATGCCATGAATATTCTTCAGCTCGCGCCCTCTCGACGGGCCCCAGGTTGTGGTCCTTGACTACACACAGGCTGTCAAAAGCTAGGAATTGGTATGAAATATGGCTGTCTGAAGACGACCAGGTTTCATACGAGTATTCGGCAGATCAGATCGATGAAGGCGACAGTTGCTAGCCTACATAGGCTTCGGCTCAGGTTATGAGCGACCACACTATACAGTAAAACCATGCTGATGCACCTTCCGAATCTCCTCATCAATTCGTGATACGCCTCGCTTGTGACGCACGTTCTTTCACACTTGCGGAGACATATCTTGCCCTGCCTCCTTTTTGCAAACTTGCAGTCCTGTGTCTTGCTTTTCCTGCTCGTGCTTCCCTTCACCCACTCTTCTCTTCTCCCTGTCCCTCCTGACTTTGTGCATTCATGACCCGTACTCTCATGACCTCCTCCACCATCCTAACATTCCTCGCCTTCCCCTCCACCACAACCTCCAGATCCTTCAAGCTGTCTCCCAAGTCTTTGACCTTCCTCTCGTAGAAGTCTTTCGCATCGTCAATCTTCTTCTCCACGAAGAACCCTGTGCCCACATCGACTAACACATGCTCGTGGTCTGTGAGCTTGCCCGGAACGTAGAGCGAAGATGTGAGTGGGACTAGTAGAGGCGGCGATGTGGTGGGCGTAGCACTTGGAAAGGCGGATGTGAGAGAGCTTATGCAGTCGCGGAACTTCGATTGTGCGGTCCGCAGCGATTGGAAGGATGTGGACAGGTGCGTGAGTTCGGCGTCGAGTTGGGATTTTAGTTCGCGCAGTTGTGGAATGGGCAGTTGTGCGAGATCGACTGTGAGAATGTCAGCGATGCACCAGATCGTGGTTTGAGCGGCGAGAGCGTACTTTGCCCGCCTTGGCCTTGCTGCTGGGACTGTTTGGACGCCATGTTGAGATGTTGCGTCGCGTGCTGAGCTCGAAATGCGGCCGAGGAAATGTTCAAGGACAGCTTTGGCGGGGCTGCCCAGATGTGGGGCAATGTAGTCTTCGGTAACGTGAGAGCGCGTTTTGTGTTTCGGGAGCTCGAGCTTGACTCTGCATCGTCATCTTTCATCAATTTTCGACCAACCCCAACCCAATGTTCCCCACACGACGCAACCTTGCCAAACAGGCGGTGAAGGTTACAAATTCGACAAAGAAGCGATTCAAACAAGTAAAATATCTTGAGTTTAGCGCTGAAACTGGGTTGAAAGACTTCAATCCAAACTCGCCGGCACGCTTCAAAAATACGTTTCGAGAATATCCAGCCATTGCGAAGTGGTTCATACGCCCGGCACCTGAACTCAAGTCACCCGACCCAGCAAGGTTGAACCTCGGATATCTTGAGCAATTCGGCACCACGATCGTCCCATTGGAGCTCACAAAGTCCGCGCAAGATGGCACCTCCGAGTTTAAAAGATTTGAAGCACCACTGTCACTGCTGTTATCGCACATGACAGGCAAAGATGCACCTAGCTCCCAGCTCTACCTTGCTCAACATGCAATCTCTGATCTTCCTGCTGGCATGCAAGCGGACCTAGCTACGCCTGAGATTCTGAAGCATCTTGGAAAGGGCGACATATATGCCTCGAGCCTGTGGATGGGAAGACCGCCCACGCGTACACCGCTGCATCGAGATCCAAATCCCAACCTCCTCATCCAGCTATCAGGCAAGAAGGTCGTTCGATTGATGGAGCCAACGTTGGGAAATAAGCTGTATGAGAGCGTAAAAGAACACATCGGGAAAACCGACAGCAGAGCAAGCATGAGGGGAGAAGAGATGATGCAAGGAAAAGAGTTGAAGACGCTGGAAGCGGCAGTTTGGGACGACAAGAATGGTGGTTACACGGAGATGAAAGGCTTTGAAATTGAGCTGGGGCTCGGAGACGGCTTGTACATTCCGTTGGGGTGGTGGCATGCAGTCCATGGTGTTGGTACCATACCTAATGTCTCGGTATGCTATTCGTTTGAATCATAAAGTGGTCATGCTAACAGTGTGATAGGCAAACTGGTGGTTTCGTTGATAACTGAACCAGCGAGTCACGTCTATACCCCATCTCTGACTCCTTAAGGCTTAATTTCCACCCTTACCGTAGCCTCCGAGCCATCGATCCAAGTGCCGATCGACCTCGTGCCAGGCACAATCTCAACCTCTCTCATGACTCTCTCGTCCTTGGTTTCGTCCTCACTGTCGTCCGAATCGTCCCAATCATCAGCGTCAAAATCCCCCACCAGGCTCTTCGCCGGCATCCAGTCGCCCGTCTCCCATAGCAATCTGCATTTCATAGGCTTCATATTGAAGTGTTTGCCAACCATACCGAGGACCGTGTACGCTGTGCAACTCATCGGGATCTCAGCCTCATATGTGCTTGACGGCTCTGTTGCAAGATAGAAGCGTATGCGGAGCAGTCGAGCAGCTAGTGAGTTTGGATTCACTGCGTTAGCCGAGCGCTGCACGTCAGGTTCGCCGTACTCCTCGCACAGCCATGAGTATCTCGGATGCGTTTTCAAGATTTTATCCCGCATGTTTTCTGGCGCGAACTGGACCTCCTTGGCGATCATCGAGAGGTAGTATGACTCGGCGTTCAAGCGCTCTTTGGAATTGATGGGGCTGTGGTTCAACGTCTTGAGGTTGCCGAGGCGCGCGAGGGTGAGCATATAGCCATCATCGGCAGTCAACGTACGGCCATCGGGAGCTCGAAGAGACTCATAGAGTGGATTGTGCGAGACGCGAAGACTCGTGAGCCCTGGAAAGACATCTTTGAGCGTTTCGATGAAGGACCAGGTAGAGATTTCGTTGAAGGAGATATCGACTTCTGTGAGAGTGGTAGAGAAGACTAGTCTTGGCGTGCTTGTCATTGAGACCTCGGAGACCTTGTTTGCCTTTAGAACGAGTCGCTGGAGCTTCGGAAGTTTGGTCAGGCATGCAATAGCGGACAAGGACGGTATAAGGTTGTCCTCCAATATCAAGTCGGTTATCGACGGATTGAGCATGTGGAGTGTGAGTGTAGTGTAGAGGTTGCTCGAAGCCCCAAACGTCGACAGTGCTGGGAAGAGGTGCGTGATCCTCGCTAGGTTTTCCCATGGCAACAAGTTCTCTTCCAGTCTCAGTGTGCTGACATGTGCAAATGCTCTCCGGCACCGTGACGTCTCCTCGTCAGTCAGTGAGGTGTCTCTAAACCTGTTCCCACTACAAATAAGTCAGTGTTGATCACAACTAAAGGATATTGCAGCAAACCCACTCTACTCTCAAGTTCTTCAATCGCTCTAGCTGTTCGCATATGTCCGCGACCTCTCTCCAATCCTCAAACAAGTTGCGACTCACGTCCAGCTCCACTGTCTTTGGACACGCATCTCTGGCATCAGTCGCCCTCGCTCTCTCCATCCACGCCCCGCCCCTGGCGTCGGGTCTGTACATGCACAGCCCATCCAAGATCACAATTCTTAACTCCTCCAACTGCGCTAGCTGTTTCCGAATCTTGTCGAAGCCAACTTCCTCGGCGACTTTGCCGCTGAACTTGATGGGTTGGTTGAGGCGGACATTCGGGTCTTTGGATCTTCGGCTATTGTCGCCTGGCTGCGTAGCGAACACGATGTGGACGTCGGGGTCCTCGTAGTCGGCTGGGAGTGGGTCGGATGCATATTTGGATTTGAGGGCCTCAGTGAAGGAACGAGACGGGTCTGGTTTGCGAGTGGGTCGTACAAAAGATGCAGTTGTGGGGCCTGGGTGGACGCCTGTGATGCTTTAGCAAGAAGCTATGAAACAGTAGAAACAGATTGAGCAAGTCGTCACTGCCCGAGTTACAGTGAGCGTAGATTGTAGCGTAACGAAAATATAGGGTATCCGCTCACATGTGAAATATTTTGTGCCTTGATGTTCTCCCGCATGCTTTCCTCGAGTTGGATCGTCCCATTCTACACCAAGCCAGTCGCCTTTAGTACCCTCCACAGATCCGTGAAACCGGACAGTACAGAGACGACCATCGTACGAGAGACGCTTGCCGATGTGGACCTCCGAAGCCATACTGGCTGTTCGATATCTCTTCTGTGTTGCAAATGACGATTCTTCCTGTGGCAGATACAGCTAGGTCCTACGACGAGCAATCACAGCCTGGCAAATATGGGGGCCATGTTTGATGGAAGCTCGCAACCTAGATGAATATAAAGTATTGAGCAGAATGCTGTGAGTGGTAGAAACATCTAGCCTGCAGCACGTGATCGGCGGCCGCTAAGGTGACTAGCGCGGTACTTCGATCGCAGCGTCCGTCACCAAAGAAATTCTGGCGACTGTACTGCTTACGCGCAACCACCACAATCGCAAATACAAGCTACCACCGACACCATATCATACAGTAGTATCTGAGAATCATCTCCGCAAGAAATCGTACACTTAGTGAATCCGTGAGAAGCGCTAGATCATGGACCACCAGGTATGTTGCGCGCTTTCCACATCAGCGCCAGCTACTAACAGCGCCCACAGAACCGTGCAGGCTCCAAGTTCGGCGGCGGAGGTGTCGCGTCACAGTCAGCTACCAACGCTGACCGCCGAGAGCGCCTCCGCAAGCTCGCCCTCGAGACCATCGACCTCGACAAGGACCCGTACTTCTTCAAGAACCACGTCGGCAGCTTCGAATGCCGCCTGTGCCTCACAGTCCACCAGAACGACGGCTCATACCTCGCGCACACACAAGGGCGGAAGCACCAAACCAACTTGGCCCGCCGTGCTGCCAAGGAGCAGCGCGAGGGCAAGCGCGACGACGCCGGCCAGCAGGGCTTGCTCGCAGGTGTGCAGGTTAAGAAGAACACTCTGAAGATTGGCCGACCTGGCTACCGCATCACCAAAGTTCGCGACCCCATGACCCGCCAGAACGGCCTCCTCTTCCAGTTCCAGTTTCCGGACATCACCGCCGGCATCATCCCGCGCGTGCGCTTCATGAGCGCCTACGAGCAGCGAGTCGAGGAGGCAGATCCCAGCTACCAGTACTTCATTGTTGCCGGAGAGCCATACGAGACGGTCGCAGTGAAGCTGCAGGCTCGCGAGGTCGACCGGAGGGAGGGCAAGTTCTGGACGTGGTTCGACGAGGACAACAAGGAGTTCTGGTGCCAGCTGCTGTTCAAAACAGAGCGCGACGAGCGCTTCAGCGCCGTGCCCGGACTAGCACCTGGCCGCAACTGAGAGCTGAGTGACGCGACTCTCCAAAGCTACAGAAACTGACTGTTCGACCTCATGGGTGAGGCAGAGGCGCTGCACTTCTGTTCAGCCTTGAGTTTGGTTTGTTGCAACAAAATAGCTCATCTTTCGATTCGTGCTGTAACAGCCCACAGCTAACTCCAGTCAGTACGAAGGTGCTCGTTTAATAATGTCAACCTTCAAGACACACTGAACGCCAAAGTTGATGACTCAAAACTTACGAACACCTTTGTACATCAGCGCTTGTTTGCGGTTTGGAGGGAGTACGGCTCTAGGAGATTTCACCCGTAGGTAGCCCCAAACCCAGCTTGCAGGCTTCAATGTGACCCATCCTTGCAGATCATCAGTTTCCGTACCCCGTGATCCTTTACTGACAGTATCTGATGCCTTGATACTGTCGGGTCTAGACTAACCTGTGGGAATGTGTAGAGTTGAATGCTAATGGCTTGGTCCAGACTCAACTTCCGTCTTCGCAGGCGATCTGCACCCACTAACCCCTACCTGCTCTGTCGGTGCACGGAAGTTCAGAAACAAGCTACAACTCATCGAACACGATTTGACCTTTGAATCTATCCAGGACACATTGAGAGCTGAACTCGTGTCGTCCTAAAAGAGCCTTGCGCAAAACGCAACCTCCGGTAGGCCTGACAAAGCTCGATTTGAATATTGATACTGGGTTGCTTATTTAGGAAGTTCCGGGCACCGCGAGAGCTCTGCTGCTCTATACTCTCTATCTTCCGGATCTCAGCCATGGAGATAGGCCATCTCATCCTGTTTGCTGCCGACTACGACCCCAGTCTGACGATGATTTATTGGATAGGGGTCTACCCGGGTCATCTGATGCTTGTGATTGATATCGGAATGCTAGTTGAGACTCTCTCGAGTTCCGTTGAATGTACATGGTCTCCGCCTGACCATGAAGATGCCTATCATGAGTCCTGATTGGCGGCCAGCACTCCGATTGAACTATAGATGTTCTGCGGCCTCACCACGCATTTGGAAACTGGAGGAACTGTCACCGCCCTCAGCTGCCCAATGCACCAGACTATCGACATGCATACGATCGTAGCTTGAAGTGAGACGGGCGCTATTTGCAATCTTGAGAGACCCTTGGAGGCGTCGATTGTCCATCCGAGAAGCGGTGAGATCGCAGCTAAGGTCAATGTCCCGCATCTTCGAATAGCGTCGCACGTCAACCGTTATCGGGGATATACAGCGTCGCCATTCAGCGGTGATCGAAAGGCATTTGCCGATGCTCACAGATTTCAGTTGGCCATGGACTGTGGTACACTAAGTCATCGTAAGGTGTCTCCCCATCTGCAACATCTGCCAAGGGCCACTTCTATCCCTTCTACCTATTTGTTGCAAGCCGACAGATCGGAAGGCCTCACCGCCAAAGCTGTACTACCCTTGTATCTACCCCACTGGGAGGCACGTGAACCGGCAAGCCTAGCTGCTCCAGGCCTGAGCGATCGAGTTACATGCGCCCATCACCCGTAGCGAGCAGTCACACTCTGAACCTCGTCCTCGGAATCTTGAAACGGTTCATCCGCGGCGAAGACGATGGTGTGGCACTGTCGCAGCCTGCGCCTGCGCTGATGGTATCATAGGCAGGCCTAGAGCGGCATAGCCTCGCAGCGTCGAGCTCGTAAAACCAAGGCGGTGGTTTGAGGGTCATATGATAACCTTCAACTAGCTACCCTGGTATAAATGTAGTGGCATGCCAAGAGGTGGACGAGGACACTTCCGTCAGCATATTGCGTTGACCATGACAATACCTGCAGGATCTACTCGTTCAACGGGTATGATCCGACCTCGGTGCTGTTAGGGGGTGGCTTGGGAGATCTCTGGATTCAAGTTGTTCGGATTATTCTGCTTGGATGTGCATCGACGAACAGTTTGGGACCGAAAAAGTCGCCCCAGTCGATGGCTGTTCGTAAGTCTCCGAGTGGGTCTCCTATCCAAATCTCGTGCAGTGACTGCGCAATGGAGATAATGTAGACGGAAATAATACCTCGCACTTCTATACCTTTGAGATGTCTGCCACATTTTGCGATCGGCTAGTCGACGAAAGAGGTTGCTGTCCATCTGAGCAGATAGATGATGCAAGAGTATGGATAGCGCCGCTGGAGTTCTCCACACAGCCTACATATTTGCAGCAACGCAGTGGATACCTGAGAGATGTGGCTTTATACCGTGTGACGATGAGAACGTTCAGGCCGCACAGCTGGGATTGCGTGCGAAATCTCGAGAGTGAGATGTAGTACTCAGTAATCAGGCCCTATGTCTGTAGACGTTGGAGGCTTATTGGCCTAAAGAAATCGCCCGAACAGTCTGTGTCAAAGAAGCCGCAATGCAGCAAAAGCAGGTAAAGTGACATATTGGGCGCTTATGGACCCTGCAGTAGATGAGCATATGACTGAAGTCTACCCTGAGACATCGGCCTTGGTGGCACAGCCTCTACCGGACGCGTCGACGAAAGACGCGCCAGCTTTGGATTGATTGATTGATTGGCGCATCGACACGGCAATCGTTTCCAGGAGCTTAACAAGTAGACTGGACTAGACTGCGACTACCAGGCTATTCCTGTACAATGCTATCTCGTCTGAAGTAATGTCGTCTTTGTAACGCACAGACGTTGTCGGTTTCATGCGCCGCTTAGAATGAAGTGGCGCGAGCTACGGAAGGGAGGGATGTGAGATATGGACCAGGTAGGACGGGGGAGATCGATTTGCAAGCACGGGCAAGTCAGCGCCCTTGTCCGGAGAGCGGGAACGACTTGTGGAACGGATCGTCCAAACTCTGTCCACACAAAACGCTGATTGCTACGGCATGAATTCTAGCGCTCGCTCACTCCTCACGGCCAAACCAAAGTGTAGGGAACGACACCGGGAAAATGGCACACTTTTTTCAAACCTGTTCAGCTGCATCGGCTACTGGCCCAAATGCTTGCTTGCTTGGAGCGAAGCCGGCGCTACGAACGGACGACGCTTAGTGAGTTCTTCTAGGAAATTGAATTGCGCATCGAGCCTTTGCCGATCGGCGCATGCGTTGAGCGGAATCACGGGACAAGGCAGCGGGCATCAGGCAGCAGAGTCGTGCAATCATGCTGGGACAGGGAGGCTTATCCACCGCAATAACGTCAAGCTGCTCTATTCGGCTGGTGCGGCAAGCATTGGGACGGCCAGATGAGGTTCTTACGGCTTCGGGGAGTCATCAGACGATACGGATGGACTGATAGAAGGAGGATGAGAGATGCATGTCGACCGCGGCCGCTTATGCAAGTCCTGCCTTGGGCGTGCTGCAGGTCTAGGGCGGTTTGATCAAAGTGATTCGACGGCAGCCTGCTGACCCCGTCGCCTTGCTCAATCAGCAGGGTGGAGGTCCTGTGACTGGTGGACGCGGACGAACTGCTCGCGAAGCCCTGCTGCATAGTCGCCATATCGGTGCGGGCTCGCCATGATAGGCAGCTCTGATGAGCAGGCGAGCTCTGGCGAGGGCCTTCGTTCTCGCGGGAAGAGCTGAAGCATGAGGCCGGAGGCGCTCGGGATCCTGCGTTGCTTGGCCGCACCGCAGTGGAGTAGCAAATATCGAGATCCACGCTAAGGGTCGCTATCTCATGCCTTCATGCCGGTCATCGTCCTGATGCGCTCTGAGCGCGGTCGCAAAAGCGAGGTAGGGGCCTGTGCATGGCTCCCGCCGCGGAGTCTGCTCCACCTTTACTCTACACGGCGACGCCCAGGCGATGGAGGTGAAGGAAGTCGTCATCGTTTTCTATTTGCTCGCTTGACGACGTCGCCGCCGCCGTTAGCTCTGCCGTATTCTTTGCGGGCCGTCAGCTGGGTTCTGCTCGTCTCGTGGGGACTGCGACTGCTGCTGTCCAGTGGTCTTTAATCGGATTGGGCTGCCCTTGACATTCGCAATACCTCGTCTACGGTCTATCTACCACGCTGGGCGCAGAGCAGCTTTTATTACTCTGCCAGTCTAGCGGTCGTGCCATCCGGCCTCCCACATCTTGCGGTGCGGACAGCCGCGAGCGAGTGCCACCGATCTGAGGGCCTTTACCTCGACCAGTCGCGCGAATTATCGGCCTCTGGTCTGACAGGCCAGCACCACCAAGGTTCGTACCGCCAGCGTTTCTTCCTTTCTATTTGCGCGCGCGCTCGCTCGTCGCCGGCGCCGGGAATGCAGCAGGCTGCAAGTCACCGCCGTGCAGGTCGCGGTTCACGTGGCGTCTCTGCTATTGCCAGGCATGCTCACACTGCCACGGTACTAACTTTGCCGTGCTCGTAGTACCTCTGCTATCTCTTACCTAGCAACTAGCTAGCCCTACACTATTGCGCCTAGCCTACTCTCTCTGCGCTTCCCTCGCGGCGATCGCACCCGCCATTTGTCGTGCACGCCTATTGTACTACCTGGCCGCCGACCTTGCATCGACCCACGACGCGCAGCCTATCCGCTTTGCTGCACTGCGACTGGCCTCGCCGTCTCCGAACTCCTGTTCCACTGGCCTGTCTACGCTGCATTATTGTTCTGTATTTTGTATCCTGTCTTCGCCCACGCACGCTCAGACCCATACTCAGGCTTGGCCCCGCCCGCTGGAACTTCGGGAACGGCGCCTTGCATCGCGACTACTCTGCTGGACGCTCCTACCCTCTGCAACTACAACTTGCAACGACGACCAAGACGACGAATGCTCCTTGCGCCGCACCACCACCGCGCGTCGCAACTGCCTTTCCTAGCCAGCTGCCCATTGGCTCCGCCCTAAGCTCCAGCTCCACGCCGCTCGCAGCACGCCCGCGAGCTTGGCTGCTCCTGCGCCGCCTGGATGTACTCAGTGCATGTGCAGTACCCCCTCCAGACCATGTCCATGCCCAACGGTGGCATTGGGAACGGCCTCATGGATCCCTCGGGGACCATTGATCCGTCGGCCCTCAATGCAGCAGGTACGCGTGTGAATTGATGCTGGCGGCGATGCGGCGAGTCGTCGCGTAGCACAGGCCCGTCCGCTGCGCGCCCCGTCACGGTAGCAGGTGTTACAGCCGCTGCGGGCGCCCGTGGACGTCGACTGGTGTGCGCGGTGAAGAGAAGGTGCTAACTCGCCTCGCAGGTGTGCTCGGAGGGCCGCCGCAGCCCGTGGCACAGCAACCCTCGCGCGGGCTCAAGCGCAGTCGCTCGCCCGAGAACAGCTACGGCGACGTGCCGCACGCCGACGATGGTACGTACCAGCCTCTGTCCGACTGGCGACAGGTAGAAGCCGACGCTGACGGTGCGCGCAGACGACAGCAAACCGCGAAAGCGCGGCCGCCCACCAAAGGCCGCCAAGGGCGCATACGCCGGCAGTCCCCAGCGCGCGTCCCAACCTCCCACGCCCTCGCACGCCGTCCAGACGCCCCAGCTGCAGAACGCCCCGCTACCCCAGGGCTCGCCGCCGCGCGCCTCCCCAGCCTCCAAAACGACCCCGACGAAGCCCGCCGTGATCAAGGCCCTGCCCACGGTGCGTGACCACACCACCGACCAGCTGAACCCCGAGGGCGACGAGTACATTCCGCGCGAAATCGACGACGCCGGCGAGCGCAAGGTCACCCAGACCGGCCACCCGCTGGACGGCCGCGAGTACCGCTGCCGCACCTTCTTCGTGCCCCATCGCGGCGACAAGCTGTTCATGCTCGCCACCGAGTGTGCGCGCGTCCTCGGCTACCGCGACTCGTACTTGCTCTTCAACAAGAACCGCTCGCTCTTCAAGATCATTGCGACGCAGGCGGAGAAGGACCACCTGATCCACCAGGAGATCCTGCCTTACTCGTACCGCTCGCGCCAGATCGCCATAGTCACCGCGCGCTCCATGTTCAGGCAGTTTGGTAGTAGACTGATCAACAACGGCCGCCGTGTGCGCGACGACTACTGGGAGAGCAAGGCCCGTAAGCAGGGCTTCACCGAAGAAGACGCCGCGGGCGAGAAGAGGCCCGGCGCCGCAAAAGCGAGAGAAGCAGCCGCGGCGGAAGCCAACCACGCCAGCGCCATGGCGTTTGCACACCCAGGAGCCTACAGCGGCAACAACCAGGACTACCTTGGCGCAGCAGTCAACCCACTGCAGCCGTTCGGAGGCCTCAACCCAGCACCCGGCAGCATGTCCTCAGTCGGCACAGACGCTTACACCCAGCGCACCACGACCGACCTGCAACCCCGCGACTACAGCGGCGTGCAGCGTCCAAGGCACGAAATGGCTGGAGTGCCGTACCAGGACACCACCAGGCCAACGCCGTCTGGTGAAATCCTGACCCAAGCTGCCCAGACCGCAGAACTCAACAAGCAACTGGAGCAGCAGCGCAAGGGTCGCAAAGAGTACCTCGACAACGTCTGGACGCGTCCCCACGAGCCACCCGCGCCTGCGAACCGCCCGGGCACAGCCGACGGTGACCAGATACCCCAAGTTTCGCAGGCCGTGCAGTCCCCGCGCATTGCTTCAACGTCCGTGACCATGCCGACTAACCAGTACGGTATGCCTGTGCAGACGCCACAGAGGCAGAGCCAGCAGATGGCGCCTCAGGCCTACCGCCCCCAGTCCTTGCCACAAAACAACATGGTCCCCTCTCCAATGGCCCAGCAACATAGCGCAATGCGCCCTGACCAGATGAGTCGTCGCCCACCAAGTATCGGCATGCCGCAGGGTATGGGCCCAACTGGCATGGGCCCCGGCGGCATGATGTCTGGTGTACAAAACCCAAGCCATGGCTATCCACCATCTCACATGTGGCAAGGACCTCCTCAACCATCACCCCTCTCACAGCAACACAACATGCAACAATACGCTCAGCGCCCTCAACAGTCACCACTTCCTCAACAGTCACCGATGCACGCCTCTCCACAGCTCCATCACGGTCAAAGTAGCGGCTCAATGCACGGCACACCTATCCCTCAGTATCAAACAATGGCCGCCATGGGCGATCCCTCGTACCAGAACATGGGCCAAAACCCGTACCAACCCAGTCCTAGCCCCCACCAGTTCATGCCGCACCAGAGTGGAGCAGGCCAACAGCCAGGCATGTCTGGCTGGGCTCCTCAACCAGCACCACAGCAAGGGTGGCAGAATTACTAGAAGAAGTCCGCTCCCCTAAGAACAACTACGGCCCGCGCCCTAGTTTCAAAGGCGCAGCGCTTGTCCAAGTCGGAAAAATTCATACTCGATTCGGCTGCCTAGAAACTACCAGGAGATGATTACACATGAAGCACGTGAGATGATCACGAAAGAAGATGCCCCACAACGAGGAGCGAGATGAGCGCGAGACGAATGGCTTGGACGAGGTGGAGGGCAAACGAATTGTCTCGTATCTTTTTTCTTATGACTTCGGTTACTGTCTCATTGCAGCATACCACCATCGCTTGCACATTGCATTCGTTCGCCATTTTGGACGCCCGTTCACCCTGCCATATCATCGCATCTCATCGCACGGATACCCTAGTCTTTTGTGGGAGATTGGTTGCATTGCATGGGTTTGCGGGATAGGCCGATGCCTTTGAAGGTTTGCATCGGAGGTGGCGCTTTCTTGGACAGACTGTTACACATTTCTCCACACTGTTTGGTTTTCACCCCTCGACCCCGTATCCGTTCCCATTGGTGGTTTGATTTGGATGTCCATATTTGCACAAGATTCCCCCGATTCCCCGTCTCATTATCATTGCGATTGTGTTGTGTTGCATATTTGGGTATTGGAGGGACAGATGTTTATGCTTGGGTCGTTGGTACAGGGACCGAAGCACGCATTGGAGGAGTATATTTCGGAGTCCCTTAATATTAATTACGCCCGTTTTTGCAACTCGAAATCACTTATTGTTCACAGCACATAAAAATGCGCATTCACTTGAAGCAAGTATTTGCAAGTGCAGTCCCGAACCTCACTTACTGCACCCCAGCTTACAGGAACCATTACCAAAACGTACATGCATGAGCGCAAGATTGCAGATTAGATCCGATCAGGCCACACAAAACGTCACATTCATTGCCTTTGTAGGAGGGGCGCAGCGAACAGGGTCTGGTTACAGATCATCGTGCATCGTGCAACACGGGTAGCGGAGCGGGTCCAGCGTTCGATTCGCCAATCTGATCATGTCTGACAAGCCGGGGCGCATCATCGACGAAATGGATGGCGCAAGTACACTTCCGCGCCCGGGCCACCGCAGATATTATTGATGGGTATGGGGGATATTGCTTCTTCGCAACATCTGCCCGGCGCTGCACAGAAGCGGCGCGGCACACACAACTCCTTGCTCCTTGCTTCTTGCGCCGATATGATATGATCGCCAGCTATGCGCGCCTACGACGTTACAACGGCTCGGACACCCTTCGGTCTTTATGACACAGACACACAAGATCAGCCACCACGCGATTTCTGATGTGCAGTGTGACTGACGTGTGCGCTTAACGCGCTGATCGCTACGGTAGATCCTGCGCGTCCATTCACAACGGCGCCGCACCTGCCTCTGCAGTAATCTTTTCTTATCATCGACTTAGACGCCGTCGAACCTTGGAAGAACTAAGAACTTTCCAGCCGAAGCAGGCGTTAGTCCGCAATTTGGGTGATCACGCTGTAATGTGGCTGCAGGGAAGGAAAGGACTGACTCGAGGGCTGAAACTCTGTCGAGTGTGTACTTCCGGGCGGTGAGCAGCATGTTTATTTGGATTATTTTGTACTAAGTTAGGGAATAATAACCTTTTCGAGATGTCGTCAAGTCAAGTCTCCACATGCACGAAGCACATGGCACCAGAGTGGGACCTCGCAGGCAGGTCCACAGATCTCACATGCCGAGATGCTGCAGGTTTCGGTAGCACTCGAATCCGGCTTTTGGGATTGCGATTGTGGCTCGGGCCGAATGGAAGACTACGTTCTGGTATTTTCGGTCTTTCTTGTGATGGCTTCAAAGTGATGCCGCCGAGCTGAGAGAAAACGTGAGCAGATCCATCGAGATAATCGAAAGTGAAGCTGACTACTCAATTCGCCTCAGAGAAGTTCGGGATGTTTGGCTGCCACGACATTTGACTTGAATTACAAATTCTTGAAAACAAGAACGTGTGTTTACTGGACAGGAAAACATAGCCGTCGTCTTCGTAGTCCATTTTCACAGCCACGAGTCTAGTTTCGGCACGCGTGGACCCCATGTTCCACCGCATGCGAGGCTCAAACCCATTCAACTGACGTCTGCAAGGTACAGTACCCGTAGCGATCCACCATCGACGCATCGTAGATAAATCGAAAAGGGTACAAAGTCCGTTTTGCTGATTGGGCGGGATTTTGCTCCGCGCACAAAATACACTTCTCCTTTCTTCTTCTCGGGTTCATCGGTATCTTGACCTTGGGGGATCTAGAAATGGGATGCTGATATCATGGGAAACTCGATTCCGCTGCTGTTACTGGTGGAAAGTTGCGCCGTGGGAACGATTTGAGCCGCGGCTCGGTTTTCGGTCTGGATGTGTAGGTACTGCGTTGCGTGTACATATGGACCGAACATGCTTATCGCTCCTTCCGGTCGAGATGCTAGATCGGAATCTGGATAGCATGCGAGATGCGATCCAAGGCATGGGAAAGCGGCTCGGCTCTTGAGCCCGGTGGTGTTGCAAGGACTTTTTGCACTAGACTAACGGGCATCGCGATAGCATGGACGTCCCGCACTAGTTGTTCGAGAATGTCATGATCTGGAAGGAATGGATGCTGGTGTGTCCATGGCGTGTTGACGCCACGACTACGAACGTTGTACAAGCTAGTAGAGGCGGCTCATGTGAGGTGTGGAACATCATCATTTCGGGGTGTCTAAACGGGTATACTTGATGGTAGCGAAAACGACGCATCTGTGTGAAGCTTGTAAGGTCTCGTTTCGTGATTCCAGTGGGGAGCTGTATGGTTGAATGTGAACGTGGATACAAGTCATAATACTCTCATGTAATTCGTATAATTACTTCAATGTTTGGCTTGATGTTCATTTTCGCACATGGACGTCATCTTGAGCTCTGAATGCCTTTCAGCGGTCTCAAAAATGCCAGCATATACTCCGCACATATCGAAATTTTGCAATTGTGTTGGTGTAACAGATACAAGCTAAACTCACTGGGTATATCAGATTCCATCTCTACAAACATCCATATCAAGATATTCCAAGTCCATCCCATGCTCAAGGGACCAAAGCACTCATCGCTAAGCCCGCAATCGTTCATGGGATCACAAGCACTTCCGTACTGAGCTTCTGCGCACTTCCAACTCAACCATAGTTCTCCCTCATCCTTTCTCCCTACCCCGCCTCACCATGACTCATTGACCACAACATTCATCAATATAGCCCAAGGGCACAAAGTCACCGAAATTCCATGTTCTCCTCACATGTTCGAGATCCCATTCAGTGGCCATTGGCTGGCTAAATAGCACTGCTTCAATATTGCATGCTCCACGGCACAGACCCCGTATCGTGGGGTCTATAGCACTATTGTATGGCTCAGATATTGCATTCGCCGGAAGTCGGAGTCGGAGCTGCATGCGAAAGCGAGACATGCAGGGGTCCGCGAGAAGCTCTGGTACAATTGATTGGGCCTCGACTGGTGAATTACAGATTTACTTCCAGGAGGTTGGGCGTTCCGATCGCTAGATCATGTAATACGTCTGGTGATGGTACGGTGATGGGAAGTGATATGTATGGAGAAGGTCGTGACTTGATGCGTAGAGTGGCATATGTGGTGAACCACTGAGAGATCAGCTGCTAAAATTTCTTGTCCATGTTGAGGTAATGGCCTTTGCGGGGTCACTGAGAGCAACGTCGCGTGATTCCAAGATGGCGGGAAGTCAGCCGTCGATACGGCCAAGCCGCCGCTATTGGATGTGTTTGACTCGGTCTGATGAAGCTACTCTGCCTCAAGTGCATGTGGTACGGCGTCACATCTCTTTCCATGCGTTCCTACCCGAAACGTGGTTGCACGTTATTCGATACAATGCACAGAGATTCGTTCAGCAACCTCCTTCTTTCCAGAGCTGAAACAGAACACAATTTCGCAGCACCTACTTCACCGGACCTAATGTTTCTACTCGTCCATGTGTTATCGTGGCCTGTATGTACCAAACGCCATAGAAATGCCTATCATCCCACCATGCGCCTCAAATATGCCAACATGTCCAGCAGCTCAGGGCTATCTCCTGCCAATATCGAGTGGCCAAGGACCTGTCCCTTCATACATCACACTTTTGATCCCCCCATCCCAGCAGACGCCCCTAGCGCCAGCCTTCACGCTGATTCGCCTTCATGCGAATCTGATTATCATTCTGCTCTCGGTACTTCTTGACCTCTCCAGTGTACTTCTCGTACTCTCCCGTCCAATGCTGCACGAGGCCGCTGACGTCGTCCACGAAGCCATCGACACCTCGGTTCCACACCCACAGGCCCAGCAAGATGATTGAGCCCCATAGTACAAGCCGAATGGCCATGTTGATCCAGAACATGACGGCACGGTACATCATGTCCAGGATCTTCATCGAGACGAAGAGAACGAGGATGAGTATGAGGATTGATGTGACATCGGGTTGTGTTATGAGGCGCGTGATGAGTGGCGTGAGGTGTGTTTGGAGGGTGCGGCTCAGGCCGAGGGTGGTTGTGAGGAGCGTGAGGAGTGGGTTTGCGAGGGATGCGGGAAGGAGACGTGGGAGGAGGGTCGCGTAGTCTGATGGGTTGTTAGCTGGTGCTCAACTGTACGTATGCGTCTGGATTCTTCGCACCTTGTATGAACTCCATGGTATCTGATGGCTCCTGTCTTTGGAGGTGTTTGCTGTCGTGTGCTCGAGGCGATGTTCGCGTTTGCGGGGTAAGAGATGGATGTCGGTCGCGCAAGTGCAGTTGATAGAGTTTATGCCGAGGTTGAGAGAGAAGCAATGGTAAAGAAGAAGAAATTGATGCGATGCGCTGCTTGCGTGCACTTCGTCGCGGTGAGAGCTGTGCCTGGACCTACACGATCATCCGCCTTAGTCATCGCCCCGTGATCGTCCCGCTTCCCTGCGTCCAAGCCACGTTGTGCACCAACCCGCGGGGTGTACCTTGCATCTCACGCACGCCAATGCCAGCCACCGCACAGCTGCACATCATCGTCCCCGATTCATGCAAGAAGTACCACGATCGCCAGCCATGGACGGCCTATCGCCTTTAGAGTTTCAGATCTCCAGAGACTCGCCCGGTGGTGGAACTGGCGGTGAAGGGACGCCGCAGTGGAGTTTGCCGAAGCTGCGCGGCTTGTCGCATTATTGTATTGACGGAAAGCGGGTGCACGTCGGATTACACAGATTTTTGACGCTATCCTTTGGTACCAATACACTTACAACGGGGAATTGCGTACTTTCCGCTAGGAGGCGCGAACGTCAAGAACATGCTGTAGTATGGCGGTGGCTCCAGAGAATCGATCGACCCATGGTAGTGTTCGGCCTCAACCTTCTTCACTCAGCGCTCCTTGCACAGTCAAGAAATCGAGTTCAGATGCAGTGGATGAGTTGGTTGAGAAAGTATTGTTTCATCTATTTCAGATCTGTAGGACTAGCCTCCAGAAGTAGAGCTACCTGATTGTGTGCATTGCGTGCTTCTGTCACACAGCGTTCATCGTTGACATTTTCATCGACCATGCTTCAGCGCCGCGATCTCAGTAACATTGGAAAAATAGGAAAGAGGCCGGTCGTGGCCTGAGAGGTGACTAAAGTCTGGTATCATATATGCAAAGATCCTGAACGCCGGGAGGTATACATGGTATACAGTAATGAACAAAGTCGAAAGAAGTGGATGTAGTGCCGACCTGCCACGAAGTAATTTGGACGAAGCTGTACCGTTGCACAGCAAGAGGCAGTGCAATGTGACGCAGCCGGCTGTCAATCGGGTGTGACTTAATCGTGTGTGACATGGGGCATATACGGACGACAACTGTGTTGTGTCGCTTGTTGCAGTTGAAGAAGAAATGAATCGTGTTGGACAGTAGTCATCATGTCCATCGGCTATTTCCATGCTGATGTGTGCCGTATCCGAAGTCAAGCTCGAACTTGAAGGCACTTGCCTCGGATACTGAAGGACGTATCAGAGGTTGAGATTTACGCGAAGATGTAGACCCGCGGTTGAACTCGCTCGAGGTTGGCGAGTAGGGTGTCGGTGGTCTGTCGGCAATTGATGATGCCACACTTGATTTTCGGCGAACCCGTTTTGGCTTTTGTAGTGAGCTTGCGGGTGACTTGAGTGGTTCGGCTAGATCTTCTGGAGACGGTGTTCGCGGTATATCGTAGGTATGGAACTCTTTCTCGAACATAGTAGGCGAGATGCGGTCTCGCATAACGACAGGCCGAATGCCATACTTCTCAGATCGTTGAGTATATTGACTTGGGCGGCGCCATTTCTCAAATTCGCTGTCATCCAAAGGAGTTGCAGCGCGTAGAGAGAAACCTCGGACCCTTCTCTTGTTCCTTTTCCAGCAGAAGAGGACCGTCACTGCTACGGCGAGCAGCACGAGGGTACCGAGTACAATTCCAAGGATGAGCCAGACTTTGGTCTCCTGATCCATGATTGGTGAGTGTGAATAAGGTGATGGCCTCGTAAGATTTGGTATTGTTGAACAATGTGTGCCAACGGCAGCTGAAGGATAGGCAAGAAGCACTTGATTGTCGCGGCTGTCCAGAGAAAGATGGCGTAGTCGTGCTGGGGAAGGACAATGCTCCAGATAACGATAAGAAAGAGTGTGGGTATTATTCAGTTGCGCCCATGGCGGACGGAAATGCAGCTAAATGGTGCTTGGCGAGGGAATTGTAGTCGATTGAGCGGAATGCTGACTTGATGAGCCTGCGAGGCAGATATGGATAATGTACTGCAGGTCTGGAGGGGTTCGATTGTTTGGAAACCTGGTCATGCGTGGGCTCGCTCCACAATCTCCCAGATCGCATGCAACTAGCGTAGGGAAACGAGACAGACAAAGAGTAGTGGCTCGATAGTAAACAGCGGAGGCGCACCGAATGTGAGGAGTCTCGCGGCTTATAGCGACGGACTGGCTTGGCTACAGACGAACATGCAGGTACAGCGGCGTACCTGATGGAGGGCAGCAAAGTCTGTTACTAGGCTCTGAAATATCGGTGAGCAGTGCACTAGAGCGTGTCCGTAATGGGTGCTAATTTGAACAACTTTGGGACCACCCCGCCGTTTGAGTATTTACTCCACGATAGGCAAGCTGCCCGTGGCTGCTGCCGTGGCACTGCAGGGGGTCCGTCACTCCCGTCCACTGTGCAGTTCCACGCTGCCAGGCACGGAGCGTCGTGGCGTCGTTAAGGTCAGCAGCATGTCGGTGGTGACAGCGCACGAGACGTTGGGACGGCTTCAGGGGCATTGCACCGCGAGTGTCAAATCGCTGCCGTGCACACCAATCCTTCGATTGGCGCACCAGTTTCTTTCTTTTGTGAGAGCCTGCCTGCTGACCTTGACGTGTCAGACCAGATGGGACAAGCAAAAGCTTTGATTGCAGTTCGGAGCGTGAGCCTGGACGGTTTCCTCGCTTCGAGAGTGCCTTGACACGACGTCGATCCACCGAAGCGCGCTAATGCTAGCTGAGAGGGTGTCCACTTCCGCACTGGCCAATACCAGTCGTTCAATAGCGGATTCTCGGTGCGGGACGCACGATAGCTTCCCTATCTATCTTTTGTATTTCTCGATGGCCCTCTATGACGGAGGAAACTTCCGCTCACGAATGAATATTTTTCCAGAGGGAGCACTCATCGCGTCTTTCGATCCGCACTTGTCGCACGAAATCACAAAGGTAGTATGGTAAACTGGGCCCACCTTCAATTCATGATTAAGTGCGTGTAGCCGAGCGTTCCTGGCTAACTTCGTAGCAAACCCCGCTATCAACGGCTCGCTCATGCACGATGCAAGAAAGCGAACTCGAGAAGCACCAACATGTTCCATAGTGTATGCTGTTGCTTGGTGGCCAGTCCGCCATGTCATCCATAACTTACTGCTATCTCTATGCGTCACCAGAGTCCAAATTTCTCCATCCGCCAATGGCGACTGTGTACCTGCTTTCAATGTCCAGATGCATGTCAACGTGAAACGCATGGGAACAGCCCCGGCATCAGCTGGGATGACGACTTCGACGCCGCCATTCACTACCGACACGGTAACATGGAGCCGTCGTCTTTATTCCTCCTTGATGCGATTAGTCGTAGACTAGTCTGACCTGGCCAAAATTCCTGGTATTCCACTAGCCACATCTCGAACAACTTCCGAGGCGCTTCTTGCTTCGCGAATGCGATGGGACTCCTCGCCACACTCAATCAGAGATTTCTTTCTCGCTTCACACAATCATGTGTTGCGTCGGATCATCAACTGCTAGATGGGGGCACTGCGTTCGCTGTTGCGCCTGTACTTGGCATAATCGACCACTCTCCACTCCGGAATACCTTGCGCAAAGTTGAGATCTTCGCATCATCCCGTAACCGAAATTTCAATTTGCTGTAAACCAGTACCAAACAGGCAACATTGTCAATCATTCCGTTCCCACAACTTAAGTATTGGTTGCCGGACCTTTACCTTGAATCTCATGATACAAAATAAATCCATGACACAGGCAAGCTCCACTCTGCTCACAGCCAGTTGGGTGTCGCGCAGAAGATTTGAAGAGATTCATGCTTAGTTGGATTCGCTTCTGCCGCGGGCGTTGTTATGGGCCATTGCGACTCAAACAGGCAACGGCATGTGGTTCTGATCTCTGACTTCACGGTGCGAGACTGTCTTCTAGGGAGCTTCGCTTTCGAACAGAAGCTTAGGATACGATTGGACTTGGAATAGGGAGACTTTTCAGCTCTAAGGTAGTGCTGTAGTCGTGTATCAAGATGTACAAAAGCAGCAGGTGTCAAGACCTTGCAAGCGAGCTGCGAACGAAACATACTCCTAGCCAATCATACCTCGTATGTAGCATGCCACACACAAGCAACCAGCGTAAGCTTCGACGCCACTTGAGAGATCGTGTACAACGAAGCAAGTAACGACGCCCCTCCAGGGCAATAACGGAGGGGTTCACGGGTAAGCAGTGTTCCGTAAGATTTCGCTCACCTTGACCGAACTCATCAAGTTCATCTTTAAGCCGCTGTGGAGAAAACCATCACAGGCTGATCAACTACAGCAACGCTACGATGTACGTTTGATCCTATCAGAACTTCGACCGAGCAGCGCGCGCCCTCCACACACACACACTGAAATGAAGGTTTAAACTTGTATTTTGAATGACCAACCCCCACGGCGTACAATCTCGCCTCGTCTTGTATACTCACCCTCGTGCTTAATAGCACCTCTCATCCGGCATGACTCACGCGAAATCTTGGTCGACGTATCCAAAATGGTGGTGGCAGAGAAATGTCAGCAGGATAGTTCGCACGCAATGAACGGTACGCTTGTCTTAGAAGCCGCCCCGAGCAATCCTTGTTTCCGAGGTTTCTTCTTCACCGCTCTTTCTTTGAGATGCGAATTCTCCGAGTCGAATAACTATTGACGAGCAATTCAATTCTTTGGTGCCTAGGTACATTAGTATCGATCGCTGCGCTGTGTGAGGAGCTCCAGACTATCGTTCACTATGTAGCCATCGACTCATTACCTTCCGAATGCGACAATCTTGTGGGTTAATTTGTGCAGTGCTTTCAGTCCGAAACAGGAGTGGGGTAAGCTCATCTCTGCAAAATACATTTGCGTATCCGAACATTTGGTATAGGATGAATTGAACCGGAATGAGTGTGATCTCGCTTCTGCAGTGCTGAGCCATGAAGTTGGCCACTCGCGCCTTGATCTGCTTAGACTAAATGCCTTCAAGCAGACAATTAAGGTGCAATATCTGCGCGCGCACCTTTCCCCGATTGATGTCGTGAATTTTGAAGACGTCAACCTATCAACGTTTCGTGCAACCGCTAGCTACACCGACTTCAATCAAAGCCTTTGGTAGACTACCGGTATCCTATCGATATGATCACAAACTTGCCGCCTCTGGGCGATCCCGATCGACATCGGTTCTATCCGCTGCTGGGTGTTTCTCCGGCATCACTTCGACATTTGTCAAGCCAGCGGTGCGTAAGGTTTGCGCTACATACCTAGCTTCTCATCGTACCAAACTCTGCTGCATGAATTTGTCCCTACGATCTGGTCTTGCCTTTGGGGCAACGGCAGGTCGGAGTTACTCCGAGAAATCTGAGAGGAGCGCATCTATGGTTCCTCAAGTATGTCATCAGCCACAAGTCTGCGTAATCTACCAGACGAACTTGACGTGGTTCGAGCAGGTTTCGCGAGCCTAGGAGAGGATGCTCGTGTAGCTTGACTGGTATGCGATTTAGCCATTGACTACAGAGTCTGTCGATACCATATGGAACCTCTTGTTGACGTAATTCATGTCAACTGTTGGCAACTGTGAATCAGTATCGATAGCCCCTCAAACGTCACCAACAGGCAGGAGAATGTCGCCTCCAGGAATGCGGATGAAGCGATAGGTAACAATTGCTTCAATAATCGAAGACAATACAGGTCTGCAGTATTCACTTGCCATCGCTTCCGTAATCGGTAAGGCCGAAGTCGCTAAGCTTAATCACCTGCATGACAGTGCAAGTATCCCCCTGATACGTGCAGGCCGCGCCGTTGTTGGCGATCGGTCAACGAATGCCCTTTGCGCAGCAGCAGCCTTGGAGATGTGATACTTTCAACATATGGTCGTGCGTCCCGAGATTGTTATTGCGTGCTTCAGGTCAGACATGTTGTTGGGAGGTCAGAACGTGAAGCGCCTTCGGCTCAGATCGCAGACGGAGGTGCAAAGGAATTAATTCAGACCGAAGCGCTTCCTGATTCTAGGAGAGTCAGTCGAGCCGTCAACATGGATTGGAAATAGGGTCACAGTGAGATTAGGTATTAATTGTACACCGTCCGACGCGACTAGGCATGACCAAGACAACCAATTGACAGGTCTGGTCCGAGCGCTCATATGCTCCATCAAGGCAGGACCAGCGAGGATCTACCAGTGTCTTTGTGCGCTACAATTGATACACTTCTACTAAAAGCTAGTCGCTCAGATCAGTGTCAGCCGCACCTTCCTCTTTCCCGTGCTCTCCTCCATCTCATCAGTGATCCTGACTTGCAGCTTCTCAAATAGCTCCACCTTTCTCTTCACATCGCCTTTAACTTGGAGTACGTAGTTCTCCGGATCAAAGTCCGCCTCGGGCTCAGGGCTTGCCAGGTCTCTCAGGCGAATGAGACTCTCGATACCGAATCGTGGTACAAAGACGACGAAGCCGTTCGAGAAGATCTTCATGACGAAGCCATCTTCCTGAATGTCCTTGCCTTTGAGTGCTTGGCCCACGTAGTATTCGATTGATGCGCGACCTGCGTTCTGTGCGTTGCGGTGACGTACATTTATGTTCTTGCAGACTGCTTCAAGTTTGGCCTTCGACTGTAGGCTTGGGTCAAGCTGTTCGTATTCGATGGCGGCAGCGAGTTGGCGATGTGCCTCAAGATCGGCGTAACGACGGATAGGCGATGTGAAATGGGTGTAGATTTCGCTGGCGAGACCGTAATGTCTGAACTCGGGATACGCTTGCGTGCCGGCGCAGAAGTACTCGGCAGACATCATGCAGCGAGTGGCCATTATACGGACGAGTGTGTTAAAGAAGGGGTTGCTCGGCTCGACACAAGTATCCAGTGAGTCTGCCAGTGCCTTGGAGCTGTCAGTCTTCAGCTCAAGGCCCTTCTTGATCTTGAGTTGGTTTGCCAACTCCTCGAAGTTGGTTTTCGGTGGTGCGGCGTGACGACGCAGAAGAGCGGTTTGAGGGAATGCTTCGTAGTTTTTGGCTGCTACACTGATGTTGGCGAGTAACATGAACTCCTCCACAAGCGAGTTGGTATCGAGCAGCTTCTTGGTCTGAACATCGACTGGATCTGAAGTCTCAGACTCAGTCTGTACTTTGACCTCTGGTGAAGCAAGGTTCAGTGCCCCTGCATCCATACGCTTCTGCTTCAGCTTCTTGGACAGCATAAGCAGGGTCCGCATGCCGTTGGTCATGTCGTCTTGTTGTGACTTGTCATCAATGCGTATCTGAGCTTGTTCGTAGCTGAACGCCTCTCGTGAGCGGATGACCGACTTGGTGAATTTGGACGAGACAATATCCGCATCTGGAGTAATTTCCCATAACACAGAGAAAGCGAAGCGCTCCACGTATGGCTTGAGAGAGCAGAGATCCGTTCCGAGCAGCATGGGCAACATATCTATGCGTTTATCAACGAGGTAGACGGTGGTTCCACGCTGGCTAGCTTCTTTGTCCATGGCATTATTCGGCTTCACGAAGTGTGATACGTCCGCAATGTGCACACCAACTGCATAGTTACCGCTCGGTAGTTTTTGCGCGTGCAGGGCATCATCGATATCGACACAGCCCACGGGATCGATGCTGCAAACCAAAAGGTCTCGCAGATCTTTTCGTCCCTTCCAGCCCAAATCTTCCATATTGCCGGGTACCTTCCAATCATGCCCTTCTGCGGGTAAGCAGTCCAGCACTGTTTTTGGGAATGGCTTGTATTGTACATCGTATTCGAGTAGCAGAGCCTCAGTTTCCGCGCCCTTGGACTCAAGCTCGCCTAGGGATCGGACGAAGTGGCCAACTGGGTAGCGCGAGTCTTTGTCCCATGAATCTATCGTTGCTAGAATGCGTTGTCCAAGGAGCTCTCCAACTTGTCGTGTCCTTATACGAATTTTTGGTATCCGCTTATCCATGGGTACGAGGAAAACAGTCTGCTGTTGCCTGCTCGACTTCGAACTTGATCGTACAGAGTCTCTGTCGATGTGACCGACGTATTGTCGCCAGTTGCGCTTGGCAATACCGACGATGCGCGCCGTGGGTTGTGGCTTGCCCTCTGCTGTTTGTCCGTGAACACGTTTTACTTCCTCTTGCAGGGCCTTCCGTTCCTTTTCCGAAACAACGTTCTCACCATCCTCAGCTTCGGCGTTGTCATTCTTGTTGAGCGTTTCTTCCTCCAGAATCTTTGTTGAGGGGGCCTTCCATTGGTCTCGTGGTAGTACTTCTACAACGACCACGTCGCCGGAAACTGCTCGGTTGCTGTTCTCTCGTCCTAGGATCAGAAGCGACTTGTCGAAGGCTGGAACATGCACAGATCCTTCCAAGTAGTTATACGTCGATACGTTGAAGATGCCTTGGTGCATTGTTCCAGCCTTTACACCGGTCATCATCTTCGAGATAGAGTAGTGGTCAGGATAGAAGACTTCGGTCTTCTTCGATCGGACATCCCTCTGCTCCTGTGCGTTGCTCATCATATCCAGCAGTTCATCTGCGTTCTCCAGACCGTTCACGTAGCCGATTACTACGATTGTTAGCTCGAATCGAGTCAAAAGCACGTATACTGACGGCTCACTGCGGGGACCTTCTCTTTCTCGGCCTTGCGCAGGTTGTCTTTATCATCGGTGATCATGATGGTCGTTGGTATGCGCTTTTGAGTCTTGCTTCTGGCAGTCACGGCTTCTGTGATGTGGTGATTGTACCATGCCACTGCTTTGCGCACCGCACGGTCGTTTCGGTCGTTGATCGTCTCTCCAGACTCTCGGGGCACATGAGTCTCTTGGCGGAACTCGTTGAAGAAGACGTAAAAACGCTTTCCTTCATTCTTCGTCAAGGCAATCAAGCGATGGTAGAGCGGTAGCGAACGATTCTTGACCTCTTCGAGCACAGTCTGGAGAACAATGACGTCGTGAAAGGCTGTCTCGAATTCAAAAAGGTCCATTCCCGTCAAAAAGGCGTTTGTGTCTGGCACAAGGTATCGGCCATTTGGATATTCTTCAGATCCAGCTGGGGTATCTGAGAGTACAAAAGGCGAGGCTGTCATGTATCAGCATCCTCCTTTTATGGCGCGGTCACGAGTAATACCTTTCTTTGAGTAGTCGGTAGGCGCAATTTCTAAACATGCTCTGCACAGATTTGAGGAGCAAGGAATGTCTTGTCGCAGGTAGAGCTCCCTCACGATTTTCTGCACCTTGCCACTTTTGGTGGACCGCACGTAGACTTTGCTTGACAAGTTGGCCTGGCCCCGCTCACCGGCACCCGATCTTTTCAGGCTGAAGTGCTCCATGTCTGTAGCGGTAAATGTGGGCGGTTTGTGTCGTGGTGGAGGAAGTTGTTGATTGTCCGAGAAGGGCTTTGATGCCAAGAGATGCTGGGCTAGAGTGGAAGAGGCTAGTCTGGCGTGGTGCTTGAGCCAGATGACGGAGGTTGCAGCTTGGGTGGGCCGTGATAGCACCAGAAGCACAACACCAGAGCTCCCGCAACCGTTGACCGCATCCTATACAGCGCCACTCCTCGTGTGCAGTTGTAGTTCCAGAGATACTCGATCACGATGGCTACCGAGGCACCCTCATACCTCGCCGCAATCCAGAACAACATCCGTGCGCGGCCAATATCATGGGAGGGCGCGGTGCGGGCCAAGACGATCACAGACGCGGACCTGAAGAAGATCAAGTCAATTGACAAGGTCCGGAAAGAGCAGCGGAAGCAGACAATAGAGGGTGATGTCGACAGCTTTGTGACACTGCTGCTGGGCGCAAATGGGTCGCAGAGCATCTTCGAAGCCGCTGCAAAACGTCAAGACATTATACAATACATGCTTGTTCTGCTGGGGGACATGGTCGATGGTATGTCGCAGGGTCTCTCTAACATTTAGCGGATGATGTCCAATCTGACTTGTTGTCGTGTAGACATACCCACTCTCACTGAAGCCCTCGTCCAGCACGAGGCGCCCTACAAGCCATTCCTACCGCTCCTGAAGAACAACGAGGACACAGTCCGTCTGCTCGCAGCCACAGTCCTCACTGGTGTGCTGTCACATGCCGTCACGAAGTCCTCTAAGAACACTCCACAAGTTGATGAAGCGCTGCCCCAGCTCTTCAGCTACCTTTCCAGCATCGCGAAGACGTCCGACGCCAGCCTCCAAGATATCGCCGTTCGATTCTACTCGGCTGTGTTGCGCAGTTCGAAGGCCAGGCACGCATTCTGGAAACAAAGGCAGGAAACCCTCAATCCGCTGTTCGACATCCTTGGGGCCGCAGCAGGTGCTGCCAAAGACACTGATTCGACACTCTATGGCAGCAACAGCGTTCGTAGCGAGGGGGGCCTCTCCGGTGGCGTTGGGTTACAACTGTTATACCATGTGCTGCTCGTTATCTGGCAGTTGAGTTTTGAAGGAGAGCTTGTTGGCGAGGGGCTCCAAGAGTGCGTGTTCATGTGGTGCACAATTCGTTCTTGCTGATCAGAGATAGGGACCACGACATCGTCGTCTTGTATGCGCAGCTCCTGCGTGTATCGCCGAAAGAAAAGACTACTCGCATCCTACTCTCCACCCTCCTCAATCTCCTTACCTCCAACCGGCAAACCCTTCTACCGACGGCCGTCCTCGCCCGCGTACCGGCGCTGTTGAATAGCCTCAAGTCACGCCATCTTACCGACGAAGACGCGCTCGAGGATCTTCAGTCGCTGAACGATTTGCTAGAAGAGTACACCAAAACACAAACAACCTTTGACGAATACGCTGCCGAGATACAGTCCGGACGTCTCCGCTGGTCGCCTCCCCACCGCAATCCTACATTCTGGCGTGAGAACGCACGGCGCATTCTCGAAGATAATAAGGGCGAGCTACCCCGCAAGCTTGCTGAAATTCTGGGAAAGAGCTGGGACAACGATAAGCAAGTGCTGGCTATTGGTTGCAACGACGTGGCGTGTTTGGTCAAGGAAGTACCAGAGAAGAGGCAGCAGCTCGAAAAGCTAGGCTTGAAAGGCCGAGTCATGGAGCTGATGCAGGAGGCGGACGAGAGTGTGAGGTGGGAGAGTCTGAGGGCAGTCGGAGAGTGGCTACGCTATAGCTTCGAGTCGAAGAGCGAGCTACCGGTGCGATGAGGTGAGTGAGAGCTTGCTTAGCTGAAGGAGCATATGGTATATAGATGTGCATTTGAGCGTACATTCATGATCAGTGCGGACTAATTTCCTCGATCGACTCAGAGTACTTTTGCGTGATGAGATCTCGAGCCTCCCACTACTAACAAGTGCACATGTAGTAAAATGAGCAGCGAGGCGGTCAGGCTTGACTCCCTGATGGAGCACATGATTGGTCTTCGTGGAGATTTGCGAAAGTTTTGGAATCAGCTAGAGGTACCATCGAGTCGACCTTTTAACACAATAGCGCTCGCGAGGACTTGTGGTATCCAAAGCAGCCAGCTCACCTTACTGTTTGTACGCCACCTGGTTTTCATGTGGAGCTAGACAGGATCACAGTTTGCAAAAACGCTGAAGATAGCAATGCCTCCAACATTTCCTATCGTAACTCATTCCCATCTCAGCTTGCCTATCACAGCTTTGATATGGTCAGCGCCTAGCGCATGGCATTCCCTCTTCGCATTCTCTTCTCTGTCCCCAAACAAATACTCCCTTTCCTCGCAGTAAAACTCCTCGTCCTCGTGCCATCTCTTCTGTCTCGCTTCTGCTTCTGCAAGCAACGTCATCAAGGGTCGCGGGTTGCTGCCGTTACCATAGATCTCGCTCTTTAGTGCTGTTTTGACCATGCGCTTCCAGTCTTTTGCCTCGAGCTCGATGTTGAAGCCCATAGGGCAGTCTAGTGTGCCGGTGTGAAGATGCTGTAAAGCTGGGTTAACCTCACCGATGCGATACGGCTTCTTTTCGCCGTTTTGTTCGAGACGCTCAGCTTCTGCGTCGATACCCATGAGCACTTTGTTGAAGCGCTCGACGATGACTTTACATAGAGAGGCGATGGACGATATGTTTTGGGTGGCGGAAAATGTGTCTTTCGGACACTGGGGGCAGTGTATCAAGTCTGACAATACACCCATAGCTTTCCGGAGGGGGATGATGACTTGAGGGAAATCAAAGGATTGTAAGGCCTGCAGTTCACTCAGGGTGAGATACATGGCTGGAAGACATGTGCAAGGCGCCATGGTTCCCTGGTCGTCGGGGGTTGCTGCGATGGTAGATGTGTTGGTTGTGTTGTCCCATAAAGAAGGGTCGATTGGTGGGCCCATTGGGTTGAATCTAGATGGGATAAGCTCCCACTAATAGATTACATAGAGATGAATACTTACTCTGTAGCGGAAAAAGGCGACACGTGAGATTCATTCAAATACCCATCACTTTGCGAGAAAGATCCCAACGGGAACGTCGAGTCGTGGAGCTGCTGCGGCGGCGTAATCGTGGCAAGATTCCGGTAAGACGACATGTCTAGATCAACGACGGTGTCGCACATCATATCTGTGGACGCTGCGACGTTCCCGTTTTCGTCACTCTCTGCATCTCCTTCCCTCATCCTCTTCCGTGGTCTTCCCATCTGCTTTCTCGGCGAGAACACGCATTCTATGTCCTCTTTTCGACAGCGACTACACAAGGGCTTTTCACCGGAGCATTTTAGTTTTCGCGTTCCTGACCGCAGTTAGCAGTTGATGCATCGTGCTTGTCTCGTTGGAACGTGCTTGCTTACTGCACTCGTCACACGCCGTGTGAAGCTTCCCGTCAGCTTGCACTGGTAGAGAGACCATTTGGATATGCTTGACTCGCTCAACATCAGGAAATGATGTATGTCCGCGCCTCGTGGTGTTTGTCAGCTCGATGCCTGATAGTGCCAAGACATTACCCGGTGGGTGGCCTTGATCATGTGACAGCGAATATCACATGTCGGGTACTCAATGTCGCTTTGTAGTACAGATACGGATACGACAAAGAACGCTCCTATACAGGTGGCACGCAATGCAAGACTCCCAGAGCAGAGTCACCCAGGAGACTACGCCGTAACTTGCAAGATTTGTAGCATTAATTAAAATATCCGCAGCCGCATTCGCGGTCTGCACTACCGCCGCCAGGGACTTTTTAGCATGTGTACTTGAGATCTTCTTATTTACGAAAAGGCCGTTAGGAATGTGTGAGGTGTTGTCAGGGATAAAACACAATTTAGTAATGCCCAGTAATAGGCATTACGAACAAGATTCAAGCTCAGAGGTACAGCATTTGTCCTTGATCGAATAGAACGCTGGTGAGAGCGAGGCAGTGCCGAGCACGCAGCTGGTGTGCCAATGTTTCCACCCCGGATCAGCGATGCACCAGTGGGGCTGAGCCTCTTAGCTACCGATGATTGGACGCTCGTACTGAGACCCAACGCTGAGGCACTATCAGCTATCGTCTGCAAGATGGTCCGCTCACCGCCACCGGCTTGCGCAAAATTGCGAGAATCTCGTGCGTTGACTGAGCGTACCCTCCTGGCGCCGGTATGAGCACAAAGAAAGAAACATCGTCGCGCAAAGCCCCTTTGAGTATAATCCAGGCACACGATTTACCAAAACTTCAACGAACCCAATCCCACACTGAGTGCCTATTCTCACGGTTGTAAAAGGGCGGTGCTGCTCCGCCCTCTTCAACAGCCGGACCCGTGAGGTCTCCAGTCTGTATCGAGTTAGACATCGTGTAAAGTGTGCAGCTGCGCTAAACCAATATTGTTCTGTGCGCCCTACGCAAAATTGGCCCGCTGGTGCCTTGTGCCTATCCGTGAGGGCAGGTTCGCGACGCAAAGGAGCCAGGACACGAATTTAATCCAACTATGCGCGTATATCTTCAGGGCATAGACATAGATTTGTGTATTTTAGATAAATTTTCCTCGGGCTCGGGATGCTCGGGATGCTCGGGATGGATGGGTGCAGGTGGATGTGAATGTGGATGTGGATTAACGCTAATTTATAATTAGTTTAGCGCGTCAGCTTGGTGAGGAGTCACAGGTTTGTTTAAAAACCTTTCGCTTCCCGCTCTCGCTGCCTGAATCCTGAATCATCATCCCAACAACAAAAACATACACAAGACAGCCATGATGACTGCCTTTTAGCTCCCCAGCGCGCCCGCTCCAGCCGACACAATTAATCCAACAATAACAACAACGCACCCCACCATAAACCCCCCTTCGTCTCACCCGTTCGACTCAAAGTCGTCCACCACGGCTTCTAACCAGCAACCATGGCTCTCTTCACCAGCTCCCCAAGCCTCCCGGCACCAACTGAGATCACCCGCATTCGCGCAGACGGACTTCGTGCTCTACGACCAACCAGCTCAGGTTTTTCCACGGCCTCAGCGAGCACCGAGCGCTCCTCAGCCTGGGCATACGTTTAACAACGGCCAGCATTTCTACGCAAATTCTGCACCATCATCTACCACAGAATTCCAGCAGCCATCGTTACGTCAATACCCTCCGGTACCACTGTTCTCCAGCACTAGCAACAACAACATTTCTCAACACCCACCAAACATTGCAGATATGGCAGGTACGACGCATCGCGCATCCCGCCACCGCGATGAGATGCTCACCTCTCCTGTAGACTTGAACAGCAACAACTCCTTCGATTCGGGCGCAAGCCTGATGCCCGCCTTCCAGGCCGGTGCTTTCAACATGGACCAGGTGTCGGCGTTCACGGCGATCAACGATCCCTCCGCCGCTCCTGGGTCCATCCGCACCGTGTCTCCCAAGGACATCTTTGCTGACGCTTTCGGGTCTGCTCCTCCATCTACGGCGTTTACAAACTTGACTTCCCCTGATATCAACGACTCTCCATTCAACGACAGCTTTGATTGTTCCCCAATGTTTCAGAATGAGACTACTATGGGCAACAGCGACTGGTTCTCCTTGTTCCCCGAGGAGGAGTCTAGGGCTCCTGACCTATACAACGGTTCGGCACCCCTGTCTCTGCCCTTGGAGCGCACCATCAGCAGCCACTCCATGGAGCGATCTGCGTCGTCCAGCAATGGCTCTCCTATTGTCCTTGATAGCAGCTCATTCCGCAGGAAGTCATCTGTTACGAACTCTCCTGCCACCAACGGCATCAGCAAGTCTCGTCGTCGAAAGGGTCCCCTACCTGCCATTTCTGTCGACCCCGCCGATAAGACTGCGTTGAAGCGAGCTCGCAACACTCTTGCTGCTCGTGAGTCTCGACAGAGGAAGTTTGATCACGTCTCTGAGCTCGAGAAGCGCAACGCTGACCTCGAGGCTGAGCTTGAGAAGTGGAAGAGCATTGCTATTGCTCAGGGTTACAATGGATCCTGACTACCCTCGCATCTCGGTTATGGTCCCCGGTTGTCGTAAGGACGCTGGTGAAGATCCAACCTCGCCTCTTGGCAAAAGTTTTCCTTATTTGTATTCGTTATTCCTTTCGTCGTTGCCTACCTGTCCTTCATTGGGCGTACGGTAGTGATGCTCTGTACTTGATTTTATTGATTTTCGCCGGTTTGTGCAGTCTCCCGCTCATGGTTGATGGACTCCGCCTGGTGTGGTATTAATGCGCTGTAGTGTTTTCTTCTGTCCTTGCTTCAAGGTGGTAGTAGTTGAGATCTTCTGTGCTGAAGCCTCTGAGATAGTCTCCTTATATATAACTGATTGCGCGAACCATGACTCTCTTACATCGTGACTCTTTGGTGAGTCGTGACTCGCTGTTGCCTCGTGTTCGTGAGTCAATGTATATGATTGGGGATGGCTCATTCTGACGCACCGTGCGCGCTGTTTGTCACTGTGATCCAAGTCGAATGTGCCTTGTGTAAGCCGAGCCGCTGAGCAGTTACTATCGCGCACAATACCTTGCAGAGCCACGTTTCGTGAGGTAATTCTTCGATTGGTTGGACCGCTGCCTGCGTAGTGCAGAAACTGGACTGTGAGCGGGCACATGTCCCAACCCAGAATTTTGCTCAGCTGGACGTTCTCAGACGTCTTGGGGACAATTTTTGTTCTTTGGAAGCTGCCGATCGCTCCGTGCTCAACAGAGTCGCCATGTATGGTCTTTATAAACACACCGTTTACAAATCTGCCATTCTCCTCGGGACAGATATACTGCAGGCTGGAACATACGAACGAAAATCGAAACATGTCCTAGGAGTCCGTTGTCGAATCACAACCCATTAATCTGCTTGATAAACTACAGTTCTAGCCATCGTTCGCTACCTTTAGTCGACAAATACTCCAGCATTTTTCGCTCGTGTGTTCCAGCCTGCAGTACATGATCGTGAGGGTGTTAGTTCAAGTATCGAAAGTCACATGGGATATGTCGAATCTTCGTAGGCCTTCGTACATTCCCATTTAACTATGAAGTATCGCCGCTTGAGAAGCAGCACACACATCACTTTCACCCAGATTGTACCTTTTGCTACCCTCGAAGCCACGCCTCAAATCTTACTCCCACAGCGGATCCACCTCAGCATGCTCATCGTACTTTCCGCGCTTGTCCTCGATAACTGCTTTGCGCAGACTTTCGACGTCACCTTCCAATTCACGACAACCTGTCTTCTGAGCAATGTGCAGAAGGAGATTGTCCGCGCTCGATACTTCCAGTTTCAGACCATGAACAGCTGGATCATTGACGGCATAGAGCTCGCCATCATACAGTACATGATCCCCCAGCTCGTAATTAGAGTCGCCATCTGTGCCTGCTCTGCCCCAGACATCTAGATCGAGCTGTGTGGGTAAATTGGGCAGGTTCTTAAGCAACAATTCGGTGTCCTGCTTGGTGTTAAAGGTGTCTTTGGTCAGCAAAGAGATGTGGCGGACGCATCAGCTGGGATTGCCCATCCTCTTGACGCGTCCAACTTCATGGGTACGAGTGGCCTCGTTTGGTGGTGGCTCGTACTCGATGGTGGTGCGACAGCGTTTCTGCATGTTAAGACCCGCACAAGAGACGAGGTATGAGCAGACCAATACGTGCACCTTGTCCGCTTTGTCATTGAAGTCTTCGATCATTCGATCCTGTTCTTTCTGGCGAAGATCCGTTCTCAGCTGAAGCGCATCAATGCCACACAGACGTAGAACCTGTAGGCGCGGATTAGTCAAGTATCTCAAGGGGATTTTGTACCGACTTACCTGCTGCAACCACTCCGATTGCGCTGGGTTGTTTACCCAAACCAGTACCTTCTCCTGCCCCAATACCACAATCTCAGCCAAGATGCCGAGAAGCTTCCTCAGCTTTGGGGAACCGGTGCAGTGATAACGGAGTATCAGCTGGGTATCATTATTGATATTCTGGAACTTGTTGATGGATATCTGGTTGTTGTCGGCGATCCCCTTGCGCTTCTGACCCGCGCGCAGGTCCATGAGTATGGTATGCGCGTCCATGGTCTTACGTGTCTTGGCTAGCTTTGTTGCCTTGTAAGTGAGTAGGTACAAGAACCCAAGCGAGGAGCACAACAAGCAAAGCTTCCGGTATGTAGTGGTGTTCCACTCAACCGAGTCCTTATTCTTGTTCTTCGAGAAGAGATGTGAAGACGTGTCTGCGTAGGCTGCGTCGTAGTGCGCACGCTCTTTTGATGTGAACGCACACTCAAAGGTCAAGCGCTGGACACTGGGCAGCTCCGAAGCGATGCTTCGTCCGTTCAGTTTGGACGAGTGTGTTCGTCGTATCATGAGCTTTTTGAGGACCTGAGCCATGCGTTGGCCCTGCACCGCAAAAGTCTTCACCACGAGCGGATTGAAGATGTACATCTGCATCGCTTGTGCATAGCATCGGAGACACGCACGAGAGTGGTCGTCCGGGACCTCGTACGGATTGAATTTCCGAAGGACGCCCCAAAGACAATCATCATCGTGTGCAACTTCTTCCGGCTTGAAGCCAAGAGAATACAGAAAGCCTTCATTTCGCAAGTTCCGATTCTGCATGAACGCCATAAGTCCCATAAACGCTTCAAGCTTGTTGAAGGTTGGCGTGCCTGAGATGATAAGGCGGTACTTGCTGTTGAGGCTGTTGGCTGTGAAGCCAACTTCTTTTTGACTGGTGGCGGATTTGATGACCCTCATCGAGGATGACGCGCCAAAATAGCTCAATTAACTGATGATGGGGACAGTCAAATTGAATAGATTCGTACCCCACTTCAGCATCGAACCAGTCTTTAGCATCTTTCTTGCTCTTGTCGCGGTGTTGCTGAAGGTAATGCACAATACACCATTCGCGCTGAAACTTCGGGCCATGCCGGATCATGAGAGTGGTGTAGCTAGTCAGGATGATGATATCGGCATTGTACTCAGTACCGTCGAAGTATGGATGATTGTGCGTCAACCGTTCGTTCTTCTTCGAGCCAAGGTAGACGACCTTGGGGTTTCCTGCCTTTCTGGATGGCCGGTAGTAGACCACCACAGTGAAGCGATCAGTGAATTTGAGAATCTCGTTACGCCATTGTGTTATGAGATTCTGAAGCATCACAATCAATCATAGTGGGCAGCGCCTTGGGGTTGGGAGCGTCGTCGCCACGGTCAATCGCATCTCGCCGCTGGTTGGACCGATGCAGCAAGTGGCCTATCATCTCCACCGACTTGCCCAAGCCGACGTCTTCTGCCAGAAGTCCGCCTTCTACACAAGAGTCCTCGAATCTTGTTAACGCGCAGATGGCAGTTGGCTGGTGGTACTCAAACTTGAGGTTATCCAGCAGGCCATCCATGCGCGGCTGCTCCGGGTTTGGGATCCCAAGCTCTCGACAGGCTTCTTCGTGGTTCTGCGGCTGATACGCGGGATTGTCCATCCACTGGGTGTGTTCGCGAAATGCGGCAATTTGCTCGGCCGTGATCTGCAGGATGGGTGTCAGGGGGCCCCTCAAGCTCCTGTATAATCTCGCCATCTCTTGCGGCCAACGCCAGAATACCCGGATCTGAAAGTTGTGCGTTTATGGTCTTCATGTCATGGCTGTACTGCAAAGCTGTTAGCAAGGAAGTGGTATGATGCGTGGCTACGATATACCTGGAGCGCTTGGCCTGCAGACTGCTGCAGCTGCTCTTCTTTAGTGATGTCTCTGCTCAAAACGACTTCCTCCATCGTGACGTGATCGCCTGATCTCGACTCTGCCAACATGAGGTTGTATCGCCACAGCCGCACCCTCGTGTCAAACTCATCAGCTTCTGCAGCACCGGCCTCGAAAACCATCTCCCTGTATTTCATCTCTCGGTCTTCTAGGTCGATATCTGTAGCGTCGCCTTCTGGTGTAGGCAAGTCCGACGTCGGTACATCACTTGCTTCTTCTGCGAGATCGGCGGGTTCGGTCTTCATCTAGAAGACGATGCTCTTACCGGTGCTGTGTGCCTTTTGCTTTGCTTCGAGGAACGTCGTGTCGCCATTGTGTGCGAGATGCGTGCGACGCTGCAAGTGGGTGCTGAGGCAAAATCGTGTGTCGAATTCCCTCCAGAAATCGATCAGGCCGTAGCCACAGAGGTTGGGTATCGTTACCTTGTCGCAGGCTCCCTCCTCCAAAAGCTCAACAGGCATGCCTTCGCACCATCTGACAATCGCAGTACCTTTGGAGGGATCCGAGTCGTCCTCTGCTTCAGACTCTTCTGGAGAGCGTGTAGACGTTGCCGAGAAACTGGTCGAGGTTCTAGGCGAATGGACTTGCTTGCAGCTTTGATCTCACGTTGCCGCTGGCGCTTCGCCCATACAATGAAGTTATGCGCTCTCCGCCATATCTCTACCTTATCAAGCTTGCGGCCGAAGAAGCAACCCTTCTTATCTGTGACGTTCTCATGGGCCAACCAGAAAGTGCGCCAGGCGTGCCAGTCAATAGGATTAGTGTAGTCTGGGGTTTCTCTGCTTCTCTCAAAGCGCCTATTGCCACCCATTTCGCCCTCTTGAATCCAGGTGCAGAGGTTTGGGAAATCTATCAGCTTGTGCCCAGTCGTGCCCTCGTCCACTTTTAGGTGTTTGGTGACGAATATATTCCACAGCGGCTTCACCAAGGCTGATATGCGCCATTTATCGAATGACTCCAGAGTGTCGAAACCCAGCAGCGCCATCATCTTGTTCTTGTACTCGTAGGGCTTGCCATTGCGGTCGCGCTTCGAGCGGTTGGCGCCCGTCATCGTCGTAGTGCAGCGTAGGGTGATTCGTTAAACGCGGGTGTTGAAGATTGCTGGTGACTAAGGAAGTTGAGCCGGAAGTTAGAGTCGTGTAGCCACATATTAATGTACTTGGCACGTACGAGGGCCTGTGGCGGCGCTGGTAAGGTGAGAGAATGGCTCGCAGAAGTGGTCGGTGCAGGTGAAGGACGGTCAGGCGGGTGCGAGAGTCGCGCAGCCCAGACTTGTCAACGATACGGCTGGCCGTATGGCTTGAAGGCTAGCCTTATTAATATAGGTATCCAGCCAGCCGGCCGAAGGCCGCGAAAAATAGGTATCCAGCCGGCTGGAGGAGTAGCAAAAGCCGTATTTGGCCGGGTCGGCCGGGTACTTTTACATATAGATATAGGTGGGCGTTGAGGCTATTGATTTTGCAGCAAAGCTATCTTACGATACTTTTTTGGTGTTGTAACTAGTTAACTAACTAACTAATTAGTTGCAGGTGGCTTAGGTAATCACCCACCTTGACGCGTCTTCCCCACATACACGATACTCTCGAATCTATTGATCCACCACCCATATACTCAAATTTACTGGTGTTTTATCACTGCTTACTTGCTGTTGTCCTTATGCCTATCGTCGCCAAAAACTCCACAAAACGCGCCTCTTCTGACGCGTTATCTCGCCCGAAGAAACGCGCTAAAGGCACCGCCAGTCAGCCAATTCCTATCGACTCTCAAGCACCTGCTTTATCTCCTTCTGCCACTCCTCCTCCGCCTATCACGAACGCCCTTCAAGCCCTTGTGAGCGAGTCACAGGCACCCACATTCGAAGCGCGTATTCGAGAGTCGCGCGCTGAAGACTCTATCGTCGCGCCGCCCGAGGGCAGCGAGCATGCTACTGCTGCAGCTTCTGAGGCACCTGAAGATGATGAGGATGAGGATGAGGAAGCTGAAGCTTTTGACGCCGACCTCATGGACAAATATGATGGCATTGATTGGAGTCGCTTGAAGAAGTACCAGCTGCCTCTGAAGAGCTACAAGTACAAGAAAAGCTGGGTCTATCGCCATGGCTATCGCGTCGCCGCGCGCAGCGACCCAAGTCGTATCCATTGGGTATGCCACTACTGTCACCATCACCGGTTCATTGGCCGTGGAGTCTATCATACAACAAGCTCGATTTCTGCTGCTAAGCGTCACCTGGAGGAGGATAAGCCTGGCCACAATATCTTTAAGCCAGGCACGACACCAAAAGCGAAGCCAGAAAGTACTATTCACGACGCCCTAATGGCCGGCGGCAAGCCCGTCTCGCAGGCGGTTGCAAACAAGCTCAGCAGCTTCAATATTCACCGCTTTAGGCTCGCAGCTGTTGAGTGGCTTATTGAGAATAATCACCCACTCTCTGAGTTCGAAAAGCCAGCTTTTCGACGCCTTATACGCCTTGCCAACCCGTTGGCCGAAGACGCTCTATGGTCGTCTCATCACAGCGTCTCGCGCTACGTCATGCGCCTGTACGATTATCTTAAGCCGCTGGTTGTTATAGAGCTGTCACACGCAATAAGCAAAGTACACCTAAGCTTCGACGGATGGACGACAAAGGGCGGCAAGAAGGGCTTTCTTGGTATTGTCGCCCATTACGTTAGGGCCGACGGCAGGCTTTGCGACCTGCCTATTGCGCTGCCTCAGCTTACAGGCGCTCACTCAGGCGACAAGATAGCTGAGGTAGTGCTAACAATCCTACAGAACTTTGGCATAAGTACACGCAATATTGGGTACTTCGTCCTCGACAATGCGAGCAATAACGACACGGCTATTGAAGCTATCGCGCGATCGCCCGAGTGGAGCTTTAATGCTGTTCACCGTCGCCTCCGCTGCGGTCCCCACACGCTCAACCTCATCGGCCAGGTGCTCCTTTGGGGCAAGAAAGCAGAGGCCTTTAACAACGATCACGCTACATCCGATATTGTGGAGGAGACGCAGCTCATGAAGGACTGGCGACGCGATGGGCCATTGGGCGTACTTCTTGGCGTTATCACCTTTATTAAAACACCGCAGCAGTACAAGCTTTTTGAAGATTTTCAACGCCTGGCCCAACGCGAGCTACCGACCGACAAGCAGGAGATACTTGAGCCCGTCAAGCCAGTTGTCACACGCTGGAACTCGTACTACTTATGCTTTGAGCGCGCTGTCAAACTGCAGGCAGCAGTAAGTGCGTACGCGAACAGCCACATCGATCGCATCAAAAACGAAGACGCTTACGCTCGAAGTCGCAACAAGCAGCTACCTGACGCGCCTGCGTGGATGAGATCAGACGGCCTTAGCGCTGCTGATTGGCAAGTGGTCAATGAGTATATGGACGTTCTTAGGCCGCTGAAGGAGTGCACAAAACGCCTCGAAGGCCGCGGGCAAGGCAA
>Ga0265797_10000320_pt1 | contig 89590 bp, 60 predicted proteins | sample P2T30metagenome_FD_192433 | JGI IMG/M metagenome (GOLD analysis project Ga0265797, IMG submission 192433) | Plant litter microbial communities from East Loma Ridge, Irvine, California - P2 T30 | ecosystem: Environmental > Terrestrial > Plant litter > Unclassified | place: USA: California... | reverse complement strand
TTGTTTCGTCCACGTTGATGAGGAGGCGCTGCAGAGTGTGCTGAGGGGTCCCGAGCGCGAAAATGAGTACGGCGAGCTCGCGCATGTCAATTTTGTGGACGCGCTGTGGGAGCCTTATGGGGACAGTCACTTCGAGGGCGGTTATGAACCCGATATTTTGGAGCCGATTGACGGGTGCACAGAGGGGAATGTTGGCTGGATGAGGATGAGTGTCCACCTGGTGTTCAGCGCCTACATTTACGTCGGGGCTGGTGATTCTACTCATTGGCATTTGTTTTATCGGCGGCCGCCTGACATCGTGTTCTAATGAGGTTTGAGCTTGGGTTGCAATGCTGCTACTTCCCAATAAGACAAAAGAGTCGAGACACGACAAAAAGTCAAAAACATACAACAGGCGGGATTCCCAGATGGTCACCCACTCTAGTACTAGTCGCCCGGTTCAGTGCTTATGTATGGCAGAGCGGACGGGATGCCCAGTTCTCACTGACCTATGGTCGTATGTGCTCAACTGCGTTGATTCAGACACCGAGAAGGTTATAAACAAGAAATCCTTGTTCCGACCAGCCGCAATCACTAGACATGAGACGATGGGTCCGGGGCGACGCTGGCAGTCGTGAGGCAGTGCTGGTTCAGGGGAGTGCACTCGCACATAGGTGGCTCGCACACAAGTCGTAGACAACAACATAGCAAGGTAGAGTGTTTCTGGTATGGATGGTGCATCAACTTCGGAGCCATGTCCTGTTAATTGCGATATGGACCAACGAAGCTGCCACATCTCCTCTGACGGTTTCCTCCGACCATCTTGGCAGATGCTCAAGAACGGTAAGCATGATCGCGGCATCTTCCTGCGCTAATGCGACACCGATTTTGAAACGATGAAACGATGCTACAAGACGGCTGACGTGTTTGTTCTTCTAGACAACCCAGTCCATAATTTCGGGTTGGGAGGCAGCCGTAAAGTTTACCGGCCAACCAACCTTTCGAGCTTAGAACTCCTGGCGGTGGCATTGGTGGTAGGCGAGTCTCACAGCGCAAGGTGCAAAATCTTCCATCCTCTGCGAGCGTGTTTCGAAAAGGGATGGGACGGCTACTGGCGAAGCAATCGAGGAGGTACACGATTCGGATCGCTAAGGCAGGTGTTATCCTCGATTCCTATTATCTGCTCCGCCAATGCCGTCGAAAATCCTCGTCTTTACCAGGCGCAATGCTAGAGCCCAGTCTTTTGGAAGTCGATACACCTGGGACCCTCTCAAAGTAAAGCGGGCTTTCAAGGTCAATTCTTAGCGCCCTGTGATGATGTCCAACCATCTGATCGGGTCCAAGTCCTCGCGTCAGAACCTCCAGACTGTCCGACATCTCTGCCGTGACCATGCCACGCCGGATCCATTGGAGTGCCGACAGCATATTCAGGGATGGAACCGTGCCGGTGAGCTTCCCGATGATAATAGTCGCTGAAGTCCTTGAAGCCGTCTCTGAACACAATCACAGCGGTGACGAATGTCCAGACGCACAAACCAATCCCTACTGGAATCAAAGGCCCGACCCGGGGAATAAACTGCGACAACCCAGTGGCGCCTCCACCACAACTGCCTCCCCAGATCACTAGCTTCCACCAAGGTTTGTTGAAGTAGCGACTGTTTAGTATAAGCCATGAGAGCCCGCCGAGAAAGATCAGTGAGCCAAGTCCTATAACTAGCCATGAGCCTCTGATGTTGTCCGGTGTCTTGATTGCGTCCATCGATGAGGCGGCTACGATGAAATGGGCTGCACCCGAGGCCATAGCGAATACGCCAATTTTGCGGTCATGCTGTGTTAGAGGTTGGTAGCTTGGAAATGCCATGGTCGAGAATGTGGAAAGATGTGACTTGCGTGTGTGGTGGTATGGAGGGTTTCGATTACTTTTTCGTGGCAGGACCTGGTTCCTTTGAACTTGCGAGTCTTGTCTGCTTTTCCGATCAGCCGATCATCTGCTCCACTTGGTTCAAAGGTCACGTCAGTCTGTATACCTAACAGCAGTACAAACTCCTTAGGTGATGCGCTGGGAACACCGAACAAGAAGCATTCTTGAGTCAAGCATTACTAGTCTACGCCAAGCCATAATGCCAAGCTATAAATGATTCCGACTGCCGGACTGCCGACATCATCCGACAAGCTTTCACCTGTTAACCGAATCCTTCTCACTTCCACGCTCACATCATTTTTACATACACAAAACAAGCTCCATCACAGATCGCGGATATGTCATAAGTTTGGCAGTATGCTCGTGGTGGTTGTATGGATACGGAAAGAATGCCAGGGTAATCCGTCCTGGGCTCCAGATCACAAAGCTCACTCATCCACGAGGTCTTCGGACCTTGTCTGCCAAATCCTAACAGGTCATATGGTCAGTTGACCAGAGGACGTCAAAGCATCCACTTCACGCGGCGACACCCTCTGCTACACTTCCACCGAAAGCTTCAGCATTTCTGAGCATTGCTTAGCATCAACGGTAATGGAAACGTCACTCTCTCGGCCGCCTAGTACGTTTTAAAGAGTAACGATGGACGTGCATTTGGCACGATAGCTAACGCGAACCGCAACACAGATAGCGGCTAGATTAATGCATCCTTCGAAGTCCGAAGTTTCAACACTCTGTAATCTTCCTCAAGGCAGCCTGAATATTACCCAGCTACGAACGACAGGGCTGCTGACTGGTGGAAGACATCCTTCCAGCAGTCGAACATATTTGAGTGTGCTTCAGCGTAATGAGTAGAACTCACCTTTCTCGCTGAGTAGATCACACTTATGGACAGTAGACTAGCAGCGTCACACGCTGGGAACTCTTCGAGCCAGAACAGGTAGAGAATGGGTTCCACTGCAAGATCTCTAGTCTTAAGTAACTAGTGATAGTGATTCCACATGAAGACCCAACGACGGCAATTTGCACCGATGCGATCCGACAATGTATGTACGCTCAATCCTGATCGCGATTGGAAAAACCACCAGCGAAATTTATAAAGTCGCCGTCGCTGTTGCTGCTACCAAAGGTCGAACTCTCCAATACTGTCCCTACCCAGACGTCGACTAGCTATACTGCAGTCATGTTTTTCGAAAAGTCTTCAAAATACCAGGCCATGCCCAACTTGGAGTCAGCTGCCATCTCCGATTCGATTCTTGAGGCGCGTCTCAATCGTGTCGAGAAAAGACAGAGCAGATGGATCCGGTCTTGTACGATCGAGAGGGCTCCAAGCAGAGCGAGCATACGATTGTGAGAGAACGAGCGGAGGAGCGGGAGAGTCAGGCGATGGTCGAATTGCTGAAGAGCGCGAAGAAGAAGGTATCGTAATTGCATACCGTGCTTGATGCCCTGCGTAAACCCAGGTTAAAAGAGAAAAATCTCTCGTGTTGTGCAACGCATGCTTCTCGCCGATCTACGATCGTATGCTTTGCTTGATTACATGTAACCATACCACGTGCAAACATGTTGCCGCAGAGCCCTCCGCCATTCCCTCCAACCACTCGCCTTCACAACTCACTCCGCCGTCTGATCTCATCCAACCGATCCTTATAAACCGCATCGAGATGCCGTCTCCTCTTCTCCAAAAACTCTTCGCGCCGGAAACCAGTCTGCACCACAGCATCAACATCCCACCCGCACTCCAGATAAATCTCCTTGAGCTGGCGCAAAGCCAGCCATTCCTTTTCACGTCGTCTGACTTGCAAAATCTCTTCATCGTTGAAACGAATGCCATCGCGCATGGGCGGGGAGAAATCCGAGAATTCATAGATTATCTCATGTTCTGTGCCTGCCCACGGCGGCCTGTTGAGATATTCCAAGCGACGGAACTTGTTGATCAGCGGCTGCAGAGCCTCGCGCGGTGACATCGATGGGATGTAGGCGCGGAAGTAGTTGAGGCTCATGTCTCTTTCCTCTTCGTCGTCTACACCTGTGGAGAAGAGGGTGTACCAAGGGTGTATGAGTCCTGCTCGGGGATTTAGCTTGGGCGAAAAGGCAAAGGTCCTGAAGACTTATTTTCCACGTACTCGTTTCCGCGTCGTAAACGTATACGCACCCATCCCCCTCTCCGCCATCAGTCAACTTGATAGCCGATGGCGGTGCGTCGAATTCATCTATACTGCAAAAACCATCGTCGTAAGTCTCCCTCTACGTTCCAACGTGTAAGTGTGCAAATCCAGCCTCAAGGCTAAACCTACCCATAGATAAGAACGCGATGATAATCCCAGTAAGCATCACCCAGAAAGCTCACCGCCGTCGTCATCGGCTCGAGCTCTTGTGGGTAGGCTGGGTATGGAATCATCGACAATACTCGGACGGCTTCTTCGCTGAAACCTGCTGCGCGTGCGGCTTTGGAGTGGAAATCGCTGGGGGGCCATACGCCCGTGTCGGAAGGGGGCAGTTCGGCAGTATCAGGTGGTGTAGCGGAGAGAGTGTCCAGTAGGGTGTACAGTTCTGTCAAGACGGAGATGAGCTCGCTGTGATCCAGGGGAGTTGAGTCCGAGGATGACATGGTTGTGGCGCTGTAGTGGTAGATGAAGAGCCGTGATAGAATGAATGCTGTTACGAGGAGGAGCGAGCCGAACTTCCACATCACTGCATTCATCTAAGCATTTGGTTTGCTATCACCAGAAGTTCCTTGTTGATCAAATGTGTCTGGAGATTAAGAATGGTGTGGAGTGAGTGGGTGGCGACCAGAATTTGAAGCCCAGATTCCACTGAATCATGCCCGTCTTGATCGATGAAACATCACGACAATGCCTCCCCCATCCTTCTCACAAGCAATGCTCGGGCCGAAACAGAAGAAGAGAAGATATATCATTTGATTCCAGAACTTTCGTTTGATTGTTTGCTCATTTCGATTGAGCTCCCCAATCAGAATTCTATGCTTCGATGATGAAAACGCGCATCCCAAGTTCCCAGAACGCCTTGCTAGACCCGCAGAACCAAAGAAACGTCGAATCACAAGCGACGTGAGGAGTAGAGATCTGGTGTGACAAAAGAGAAAGAGAAGACCTCAGAATGACACCAAAACCACTCTTGATCCCCCAAGACAGAGGGAAAAACAACTACCTCAGATACAGTCCTCCCTCTCCCATCCAGACGGCTTGTTGTGCTCGATTCCCTTAGTCGGATGCGGCCTGCCTTCAACCTTATAAGAGCTGGCGTAAGGGTTGGGGTCGTTCTTCTGGTCCAAGTTGCCGAGGGTGTGATTGACTTCGCGGTGTTTGCTCTCGTCTGCACGAATGTACAGTAACAGGTCGCGCATCGTCCGGTTGCCCTCGGGCATCGCCCAGTACTTGACTGCGATGTCGGGCGCGTTCATCTTCTCCCACAGCGGCAAGCGGCCGGCATCGAGGTCTGCGATCTCGCGCGTGTAGGTGATGACTGCTTCTTCTTCGAGGTAGCCGACGAAGCGGTGACAGGTGCGTGGGGAGATTAGGTAGGCGGCGAACATGAAGTTGAAGAAGAATCTGTATTGGGTCTGGTTAGTACTTGCTTTCGTGAGAACAGTGGAGATGTTGCGTGACTTACCCTTGGGCTCCAAGAACCATGAGACGCATGAATGGACCAGGCTCAGCCATCTTGAGGAAAGTGAGCAGGTGCATGCGCTCGTTGTAGGATTCCTCCAGCAGGGTTTCGATCCAGCCGTTGTCGCGCTTCATGCGGCGCATACTGTGTAGGTGGCGGAGCATACCTGCTACCATTCCGGGTACTCCGGCGACGGACTCAAGGAAGATATTTCTGTGGAAGCTGTCAACCGGGTGCGTTCTTGCTATTTCTCATCCCTATCGACAGCAGAACATACCTGATCATCCATTTCCGTTCACTCATGGCATATTTCTGACGAGCGGCTTCAGGATCCTTGTTTCCCAAGGCAACGGCCTTGTCGTGCTTGTATCCAGTGGCGGTATCGAGACCGAATCTCAGAACTTTAACCATGAAGAGGGCCACTTTGTCCGACATGGTCTTGGCTTCTCGATGAGCGACGACGACATCCTTCATCTGTTCCGCGGTGTAGACGGGATGCGACCAAGCGGCTTCGGTGACTCGAATGTGAGGTGCGTCGGGTGCTGGGAAGAACTCTTTGATCGCTCTCGTGGGTGTTGTGCTGAATTGCCTGTGTGGCGATGTGATGTGCTGTGTGCATGCGAGACCAGGTCTGCAGGCTTTGCTAGCGATGCGAGTGCCATTGAAATTCTTGAGGACCGAGGCGGCGGATTGCCTGGTCAGTAGGGTGTTGTTGTTGATTATTCTGGTGCAACTCATTGGGTCGTTTGTTGGTGGGTTGCTCGATAGAGTGGAATCTTGGGTTTGTGTTGATGGTAATGGTGGATGTGAATGTGATACTCTAGGTGGCGATAGGGGTAATGGTAGTAGTAGCAGAGGGTGATGTGATGTTTTTGCTTGGTGGTGAATGATAGATAAACTAAGGAACGTGAGACGGGTGGTACTTATTAAAAGACTCTCAGGCCAGGCTCGGAGAAGGATTCGGTCAGGTCATGGCGCCAATTTCTTCGGATGATTACTATTCTACCGGAAGCGGCTTGAGATGATGGCACACGAATGGTAAGAGGCATGCCCAGGAATCAATCGGGTCAGCAGCAAGGCTGACCACGACACGAGCTAAGCTGAGGTTGTTGTTGGTCGGATCGGGCCAAGAACCAAAGCCGGCCCCGACTTTTCGAGACTCATGTCCGCAAACAAGCCGCAGCCATCAGACAGCCATCTTTCTTCACACTGTCTCGAATATCAATCCACTTGGGTCCAATCAGTCAACTCGAGATATTCGATCATGCCATTCGATTGAATTTCTTGAGTAATAGCCTTTTCAACGCTACATACAATCACAATACTTTCAGCTGCCATGCATGTATAAGACAGCCATTCCACGTGATATCGGACCGCAAACAACGAGAACCCCCCGGAACGCGGACATCTATCGCCGCATTTCGCCGCCGACGACAACGAACATTCGCTGCCATTAGATGCCGCCACCGTAAGAAATTATCTTGCTCTTATTACCGCAAACCTGGATCGTGGATGTCATTACTCTTGCCGCTTTGTTTCTTATTTTGAGTCAGTTGATGGCACGTGTGTCACGGCAAGGGCATTACTTTGATGTTCGAAGTCTTCAAACGCCGTCTGGACGGACGACTTAGCTCGACGATGTTTCGTGTTGCAGACTTGATCCGGATTCATACGCCGTCTGGTTGCGCAAGATTCTGGACATGGTTGGATGCACTTCGATCGAACAAAACACCATTGCGGGTGTTTCAACTCTTCCCAATCCTCGTGGCCCACCTGTGTACGAGTATCAGCTGCATTCGCACTTGCACCAGGAAAGCAAGCAAAATCAGAGATGGACGTTCCTGTGATGCTGTCGATGAGTTATGGTATGTTATGTAACGATGCATCTCGGTAGGCTTCGAGAATAATCTAGCCCAACTTTAATCGTGACAGTCGAAACGCCACTTCTTCCGCCATGATCTTCAATGGCGTTTGAAATGGCGCCTGGGTTACTCTGATTCGCAGCGCTCATCAAGCACCGAAACACTCTCATCAATCGCTGCCGTCGTCTCCACTGTCGCCGAAGTCGACCAGACCCTTTGGCAACAATCGGCCGCCAGGCCTCTTCGCCCCTTCCGCCTTTTCTCCTTCTTCCTCATCTCCATCCTCATCGTCATCGCTACCCTGATCCTTCACATTAGCGTTCTTCTTCGCCCTTCGCCCACGCCCACCAGTCCCAAACTGCTGCTCAAATTCCCTCGCAGCCTCCAACTCCGCTTCGAGTTCTCTCGCTTCTTTGATACTCTTAGCTTTCTCCGCACTAAAGCGGCCGGTCATGCCCGCATCGGTGAGCATTGATTTGAGATGTGCGATCTTAGATTTGGAGGTGGGGAATTTGTCGTCTGCGAGTTCGCGATGCCAGAGTTTGCGGATACCACACTTGACGAGCCAGGATTGCAGACGTTTGATTTCCTCTTCGTCGGGGGAGAGGTCTTTGCTGCTGGCAGTTGTGGTCGCCGCTTTCTTGGTAGTTTTGGCTGTCTTGCTGGTTGTGGTCCCTGGAGAGGCGGATTTCTTTGCGCGTACACCCTTCTTCCTAGGTGGAGGGTCGTCAATCAGGACGGACATGTCGGAGTCGTTATCTTCGTCGGCTGGTTCTGATGGTTTGGAATGCGAGGTCCCTTGATCGTCATCTGGTTTCATGGTTTCTGACGTCTCGTTGGTCTGCGGTTGCTCGTCTTCGGCCTCAGAGTCGATTGTAGCCGCTTTCGTTCCAGGTTCTGCTTTGGGGGTGTCGTTCTTCCCATCTTCATCTTCATCCGATTCAACGACTGGCGGCGATGGCTTCGCCTTGGTCTTTGGTTTTGCTTTGGGTTTAGGCGGCGGCTTTGCTTTGGCTTGCGCTTTGGATTTGCGTTTCGGCTTCTCTTCTTCTTCCTCTTCCTCTTCCTCGTCCTCCTCTTCTTCTTCGCCCTCCTCGGTCATGCTCTCGTCCATTTCGTCATCGTCATCATCCGACTCAACCACTGCACTCTTTTTGGCCCTCTTCGTAGGCTTCTTAGCCGGCTCCTCGGACTTCCTCTTGCGACCTGCTTTCGGCTTCTCTTTCAGAGGAGATTCCGGCTCATCGACAGCAGCGGTGATGATGTCCTTGCTGCGTTTCTTCCATTCATCTCTTGTGAAGAAATCGGCTCCTAAGCCTAGTTGCTCTTCGACACGTGTGCGCGCAAGTCTGACCGTGATGTTCTCATCTTGTTTAAGCGCGTCGCGAACCACGCGTCGGAGCTCTGTCTCGAGGGTCGCGTCACTGGGGATCGCGTGTGACGGCGCATCTGATAGTTCCGAGTCGGACATGATGGTGTTGCGATATTTAGCGAGAGGTCGCAACGGTAGAAAAATCCCAATGGCGCGTGGGAAGTCAAACCACAATGGCGACGACGGTCCAAGCTCTGCAGGCGCGATATCACATGTCACTTCGATGGCTCGGATAGTTACCCCACAGAGTTAAAGTTGAGAAGACAGGCTTCGGCTAAAATAGCCAGCCTCCGAGAGCTGCTAACCTTAGGAAGCGCGGGCATGGCGCCGACCGCGTCTATCATTTGTCCGAGTCTGCAGCACTTTCAACGTCCTCCGCCTTTGCACGCTTATAGAGACTTCTAGAAGAACAGATAGCACTCAATCGTTCAGAACATCGAGTTTCCAAACACATCTTCCTCACACTTCCAAGCCGTATCTTTGCGCTCGTCCCTGCTCTTCGCCCCAAGTATCGCCGGGTTTTTATCGCACAGACTCAGGCTGTCGTCACATCTTCCAAAACCTTGCGTAACAAAGCGTCACCCAAGCAAAACAGCATAGCGTGACAGGCGAATCTTCACCCACCGCTCTCCCAAAGCGCCCAACAGCTTTTCCGCAACACTCAAAAGCCTCGTACTCCCTCCTGTGCCTTGTCCGCTGCCATTTTGACTGTGCTAGTGAAGAGTTGTCCCATCCGCAGACATTCACTGCCCAAGCCCGATTTCAAACTTCCGATCCGATCGCCAGACCTCATTCTCACTCCACCACCACCCATCGCACACCTCACTCCTGCACTCGCCAGCTCGCCCAACGACACGCACTACGACAACCACCAATCTGCCGCCGTTTGCGCACTCTCACCGCGAACACCCGAAACAAGGAAAGAGCAGGAATAGCGCGAAAGCTCGTGAAGCGCACCTGCCAAACTTGCTGTGAACAATTGTGCCACGCGCACCTGACAATCCAACAAACGTGAGTTTGCCAACTTCATTCATCTTTCACACTGCCGGATTGTCCCTTCATTGCACCACTTTGTAACTTTACTGCGCGACCTCCCCCGTCTCTCCCCTCTTCTTACACCACACCCCCACCTTCTGGACACAACCAGACCTACCCTCTCACACACCGACCCTCGACGACCCTGCGCTCTTTCACCATGATTGGAAACAACGACCGACTTGCCTCGAGCAAGAGTGCGCCCGATTTAGGTAGTCTTCGTCTATGGATCTCCACTCTGCACTTCATTCAATTGGCACGTTCGAGCACAAGCTGATATATTATCAAGGCCACCTCTCACTTCTCAATATGAACACAAGCGAGGACTCGGTCCAGCCGCAGGGCCGCCTCCTTCTTATCTCGAACCGTCTCCCAATCACCATCAAGCGCTCAGATGAGGGTCACTATGACTTCTCCATGTCCTCCGGTGGCCTGGTCTCCGGTCTCAGTGGACTGAGCAAGAACACACAGTTCAAGTGGTACGGCTGGCCCGGTACTGCACCTCCCGAGGACGAGATCGACCACGTGAAGAAGAGGCTATTGGACGAGTACAATGCCGTTCCCATCTTCATGGACGAGGATCTTTCCGAACGTCACTACAACGGCTTCTCCAACTCTATCCTCTGGCCTCTGTTCCACTACCACCCTGGTGAGATCACGTTTGACGAATCCGCATGGGAGGGTTACGTGGAGGCCAACAGGCTGTTCGCCAAGGAGATTGCTCGGGACGTCCAGGATAACGACCTGGTCTGGGTTCACGACTATCACCTCATGCTGCTACCGGCCATGCTTCGTGAGGAACTCGCAAAGGGACCTAACAAGCGAAAGAACGTCAAGTTTGGCTACTTCCTCCACACGCCGTTCCCTTCCTCGGAGATCTACCGCATCCTGCCCGTACGCAACGCCATCCTCGAGGGCGTCCTGCACTGCGACTTGATCGGTTTCCACACTTACGACTACGCTCGCCACTTCTTGTCTTCGTGTGCTCGCATTCTCGGGCTCGCCACAACTCCCAACGGTGTCGAATTCCAGGGCAAGCTGGTTACAGTCGGCGCGTTCCCCATCGGTATCGACCCTGAGAAGTTCTCGCAGGGTCTGCAGAAGCCTAATGTCGTCGAGCGTGTCGAGAGCCTCAAGAAGCGCTTCGAGGGTGTCAAGATCATTGTTGGTGTTGACCGTCTCGACTACATCAAGGGCGTTCCCCAAAAGCTGCACGCCTTCGAAGTGTTCCTCACTGAACACCCTGAGTGGATCGGCCGCGTTGTTCTTGTGCAGGTTGCCGTGCCTTCTCGCCAAGACGTCGAAGAGTACCAGAACTTGCGCGCAGTCGTCAACGAGCTGGTTGGCCGCATCAACGGAAAGTTCGGCACCATCGAATTCACCCCGATTCACTTCCTTCACAAGTCTGTGAACTTCGACGAACTTATCGCGCTATACGCCGTCTCCGATGTCTGCCTCGTCTCTTCTACTCGCGATGGCATGAACTTGGTCTCTTACGAATACATCGCGTGCCAGGAGCAACGCCACGGAGTGATGATCCTCTCTGAGTTCGCTGGTGCTGCACAGAGTCTCAACGGATCTCTCATCGTCAACCCTTGGAACACTGAGGAGCTTGCCGATGCAATCCACGACTCCGTCACCATGGGCGACGAGCAACGTGCAGTCAACTACCACAAGCTCGCCAAATACGTCAACAAGTACACCAGCGCTTGGTGGGGCGAGAGCTTCGTGAGCGAGCTCACCCGCATTTCAGAGCAGGCTGAAAAGAAATTGAAGGTGCGCAAGCAGTCCTTGATGGATCCTGCGAACACCAACGGCGACACCCCAGTGAATGGACACGACCACGGAGCCGATCCAGCGGAGATGATCAACGGAGATGACAAGTAGGAAATCCTGATTTCAGCTTACAAGAGCGAAATCTCCGTGTGCATCCTCATTGATGGGTTGAACGTTACTAACCGAACATGGTGTTAGCGCCGTTGAGTTGTCGAACCATGAGAACGAGGGTCTGGTCATGAGGACTGCGAGATCAAGGGTTACTTTCACCGAAGCCTGGTCCTGACGGCTACGGTGCTGCTGAAGGTTGCTTTCTGATCGCATGGGCGCCAAATGAGCGCGCTTTTTGCGGCGACACATTAGAATTACATAGATACACTTTTGCTTTTATTACTTTATGATCGAACGAGGTGGATGGGATGTTCATATCCCCCAAAACTTGCCTGGGATGCAGAGACCTGGAATGCAAACATGATCCAGGAAGTGACGAGCCGTGTTTCTCATGGACTTTCCGGGAGGCTCTCAAATCAAATGAATCAAATCGACTCAAATCCAATGCCTGTCACTCGTATATGTACATTAGCTATCAACGTGTAAAAAGCAGTGGTTCGAGATTTGACTCAATTCATAAGGGACCTGGGTGATCGATTGGGTCACGTGCCATCAGTATGCGGCGAGCGTGCACCTCCGCGCTTCCCAGCTTCACTCGGGGGAAATATCGCAGCAGCACTACGGATTGGCCAGTAAGAACCGCCGCACCAAAACACATACACACCATGAGTGCCCGCGCCATCTCCCTGCCCATCAGGGCTTTCTCGCGGCCCCAAATTGCCCAGCAAGCAGAGCGATACACTTGCCGACGATGCTTGCACGGAACCCAGGCCCAGGCGCAAGAGGCAACCTCAGTACAGACTGATGCACAAACACATCTCACCCCGGCACCTCTTGGACTTCTCAAGAGGGTTCTACCTCACAGCATCAGGCCGCAACTGCTGCAACACGTGGATCCCGAAAAGTTGAATGGACGCGAGAGGGAAGCGGCGCTGAATGCGCAAAAGCACAACGAAATCGTCGGCGTTGTGGTGCGGACGGGGAGGATGGAGAAGACTGTCAGCGTGAGGGTGCCGAAGCAGAGGTGGGAGCCGAGGATTAAGAAGGTATGATATGATCTGTTGAGGACATTGGAAGAAGACAAAACTAACATTCTACAGTACTTCGCCGACCACGAGAACCACCTCGTCCACGACCCCAACAACTCCCTCAACCAAGGCGATGTGATCAAAATGCACCGCCTCAAAGTCAGTACCGCCGTCCACCACGTCGTAGCCTCCATCGTCACACCCTTCGGCACTCCCATCGAGTCTCGCCCTCCGATCCCCACCCCCGAAGAGCGCCTCGCTGCATACAAAGCCAAGCGCCTCCCACAACTACAACGCCGATCTCTCCGCCGGAAAGCAGCCGAAGGCTCTGCGGAAGCAATCGCCGAACTGAAGCGACAAGGTCTTGACCCCGGCGCGGGCGTGGCACCGGGCAAAGGCGAGACATTTGGCACTGAGAAGGGTGCGGGCAAGGTCCGCAATCCTAAAGAAGGTGCTCTGATGGGCAAGAAAGGACAGAAACTGCCCAAGGGAGTCCTTCCGGGTGGAAAGCACGAGGTTGGCAAGATCGACGCGCGGGCAAAGCACAACAAGGAAGCGGCGTTGAAGATGCAGGGGCAGGCGAAAGCGAACTTGAAGCGTGCGCGCAATGATTGAGAAAGGGACATGGCGCGAGGTATTTGGGAGGAAGCGACAGCTCTTTCGAACTGGCGAGTATCGAGGGCTAAAAACCGCCGGCCGTCTTTGTACTTTTTCAAAGGCCATCTGATTACTAACGATCGCAAGCGGCATTTTTGTAAGACTACCAGGCAAATCTTGTAAAATCATTTGAGACCCATGGCGACTTGTCAATTTGCGTCTAACCAATGTCTTGACTGAAATATGATGACACCAAGAATACAGGACATGGACTTGATCAGCATGCCAGAGAGGGCTCTACCAGCTGAAATCGTACCGAGTACACGAAACCGAGAATGGCCAATGACATCAATAAGACAAAACAAGAAAAGTCAATTCCTCAGTTCTGGACTGAGGACACAAATCGAAACGAAAACAGACATTACGAGACATCGTGACTTCCGTCCCGAGAAGGCTGAACAACATGAGCCCGACTCCTCTCCTTCCATTAACTTCGCCAGCACCGCGGTCCTTCGACTCCTGCATTTCCGTCGCCCCTACTACTTCCTATCCTCTTTCTAGGGACTCTTACTCTTGCCCTACTCGAATCGGTTAGCAATGATGATCGGTCAAGTAACCATCATTGACAAGGCTGAATCAGGCGACTTACCCTCGAGGCTCTGGCCTCGTCCTCCTCCCTCCGAATTCGCTCGGCGAGTTCCCTGACCTCCGCGTCCGAAACCGAAAGCGGCCCAGCAACCTTGAAGATCCTCGCCACGCTCGCAGCCCTGGCCCGCAGCTCCTCGGTCAGCTCTACTGCGGACTGACCCTCCTTGGCCTTCCCAGTACGCCTCACCTCCGCTTCTTCCCGCTTGATCTCCTCGGCCAACGCCCTGATCTCCGCGTCCGAAGCTTCCCTGTTGGTGCCGAGGATGTTGCCGATCGTGGGAGCCAAGGCGGCGGCGCGGACGCGAAGCTCCTTGGTGAAATTTTCGTTCTGGTCTTCTGCGTCGTCGGCCCTCATTCTTTTGGTGGTTGCTACGGCGAAGGGTCTGGCTTTGGGCTTGGCTTTGGATTTGGTGACTTTGCTCGGGGCAGGAGCCGGGGATCTGCTGGCTCGGGCTACTGCTCGGTTGTATCGGCTTGTGGTCGTGCCGGTCTTGGGTTTCGGTCTTGGGTTCATGGTGTAGACAGAAGTGAGGGAGTAGAGGGAGGAGGAGGAGTTGGAGCCGGCACCAGAAGTAGTTTTGGTGGGCTTTGTGTTGGTTTCTTTGCTGGGTTTGGCGGCAGTAGTAGCGGCTTTCTTGGGAGCGGCCTTTTTGGTGGCTGCTGTTGCTGCTGCTGCTTTTTTGGTCGCGGGTTTCTTCTTGGGAGCGGCTGTTTTTGTCGTCTTCTTCTTCGTTGCCGCTGCTGTTTTCTTCGTCACGCCGGCTGCTTTTTTGCGCGAGACTGGTGCTTTCTCTGTTGCTGGTGGAGCGGGAGAGGGTTTGGACTGGATCTGTGGAAGGTGCGGACAAGGGATTAGTCGGTTTGCTTTCTCGATTAATGTGTTGAGCGATAAGGATTGAAGGTTTGGAGATCGACGCGTTTGTTACTGATCGATGGACTGAGGTCGATGATGAGAGGAGAAGGCAAGACTCGTGAGGGTCCTTCGGGCTTCGACGCGTTCTGTTTGTTTGTCTTGATTCTCGATGTATGATCGAGCAAGACTACCTAGGCTGGAGGTGGAAAGACAGCGTGCAAAACGTACCTCTCTGGTCACGCCGGCCGCTTTTGTGCGCGGGCCTGGGGCTGTCGCTGTTGTTGCCGGAGGGGCACTATCCTGGATCTATCGAACAAGATCAGTTGGACCTGGTTGAGCAATGGGGGCTAAAATCACGTATTGGTTCTTTCTCGGGTGTGACCTTTCTATCATACGCGCGTTACATCTTTCGGGCCCTCTCGCACTTTCCTCGTTGAAACGAAAATGATCAAATGCCAGGCCGAGTGGAGGGGAAGGCTTGTATATGGAATATACAAGAGTATGACATGATATTTGAACAACGTACGTTTCTGATTCGCGCGCTTCGCCTTGGACCTACAGGAGCAGGAGGAAAGAGTGGAGGAGCCGTCCACACCCACTCCGGCAAGACGAGCGATCGATCGGTCGAGGGTAGTAATTTTAACCATGGTGGATAAATGCTGTTAGTATATGACGGATGGGCAGTTCGACGACGTCGGCGACGTTGACGTCGACGAGATGAATTGACGATGGCAGACGAGAGGAACAATAACGACCGACTGACAACAACGACGGCGACGACGACAAACGTGTAAGAGGCGCTTTCTTCTTCGCATTTGTTTACCTGCAAAAAAAGGTAAGCCCTCCCTAGATAATCAAACTCGACATTCCTCACTTCCGTCAGAGGAGTGGCAGCCAGCCTACGATTCCTGGGCCCTGATTTGTTTTTCCATGCGCATCATCAAAACACATTTCCCTAGCATTCCAGACGAATGCCATCATACCCAAAATTAAGGGCTATACTTTCCCTCCCCCAGAAAAACAAAAAACACCGAACAAGTATGCCTTGCCTTTCCCTCAATCACAAACTTTTATCCGTTTTTTCCGTGTATGCATGTTCCATCCGTGTATCCCATGTATTGCTTTCCCTCGCTCGCTCTCTCTACTGAAGGCTCTTGGCCATGCGCTTGTTCATGAAAGCGAAGAAGCTGACGGGGCTGGCGCTGATGCCCATGCTGTAGATGAAGCGGCTGGCGAGGAAAGAGCCGAAGATGGCGCGGAGGTAGGCGTCGGGGACCTGTGAGATCGCATTGTTAGTAAAAATCATTTCATCGTAAAAGTATTCGAGGGAAATAAAACGTACCCTCTCCAGAATGCTGTCCAGGCCGATCTTGTCGAGAAGGAGCTTAGGCAGAGCGTCGTTCAGCACACTCCTGCGCAGCTCGACGTTGTCCCACAGCTCGGTGGCCTGCAGCTCCTCGTCCATGCGGGTGATGGCGATGCTGAGACGGTCGGAGAGAATGCTCCTGCTCTCGCCGGTGGCCTCACCTTCACGCCAGAGGGTCTCGAATTCGAGGCGGGCGTTCTCGCGGATGGTGGCCTGCACCTGGCGGACATAGGCCTGGTAGAACTCGGGGACGGTGCCGTCGTCCTTGACACACATGTGCTCGATGAAGCCGGCATCGTCAAAGGACAAGGAGGCGAGGACCTCGAGGGAGGAAGAGGTGACACCACCTTTGTTGGCAGAAGCGTCCTTGAAGACGATCGTGCCGGCCTTCTCCAGACGGAGTTTGGCCTCTTGCGTGATGAACAGGTTGGCACCCTCGACGATGTAGGGGATGTTGGGCCTGCCGTCGGTGATGAGGCGGGTGGCGGAGGAGAAGTCGATGCTCTCGGGGCGACCACCGCAGGGAACGAACATGTCGAACTGCTCCTGGTTGCGCAGGTGGAAGGTGTTGCGGAAGGTGGTGCCGTTGTTGACGACCTCGCCCGACGGGAGGGTAATGTTATTGTCCTCGACGAGCACGCGGTAGCCAGTGTTGGACAGCTTGGAAATGTCAAAGTTGTTGATCATCTTGCGGTTGGTAGCAAGACGAAGAAGCTCCTCACGGTTGATGCCATTGGGATCCACGAGGACACCAGCACCGTCAACGATGGCGACGTACTTCTCCTTTCCGAGAAGGATCTCGTTGGAGCCGAGGTCACCGTCGGGGCCACCAGTCTGCAGCTTGCGAACCTGAGTCTCATCGAGACCGAGCTTGCGGTAGATACCCGAGACGTACTCACGCACACTGAGAGTGGTCATGCCGTACTTGTCGTGAGGAATGCCACCGAGCTTGGGGTTCTTGCCAGTGAAGAAGGACTTCCACCAAGGCGCACCACGGGCGCGGGCGTGGGCAGTAGCCCAGTTGACCAGCTCGGCGGTGTTCTCGTCAGGACCCATGAAGAGGATCTCCTGCTTGCCGTGAAGGTCGACAATGGGGTCCTTGATACCAGGGCTGGTGGGCGGGAGGAGCAGATCCATAATGGAGTCAATGTACTTCTCGAACGCAACCTCCATCTTGTCCTGGTGCTGGAAGTCCAAGAGGACGACACCCTTGCTGCCACCTTCGGGAATGTCCTTGTTCTTCTTTTGCTGGGTGTTAGCCAGGTTATAGTTCTCGTCAAACAGCGAACGGGCGTTGATGGAGTAAGCCTCGCGACTCCTCGACTTGACAATGCGGATACCGCCACGGGCAACATCTCTGAAGCGCAAGTGGAAACCTCTGAACTCGGAGCTGATGACCAAGAACATGCCGTAGAGGGGCTGGGCGTACTCCTCTGAAGGCAAGAAGCTCGGGTTAAGACGGAAGGAAAGCGCGACCTTGGTGGGTGTGTAGAAGTTGGTCTTCAGCACGGCGCTGTTGAAGATGCGGAACGCGGTCATGACCATCAAGTGGTGCTCGTTGGCCGTGTTCTTGGAGATCAATTCCTTCAATTCGGCGTCAGGCAGGGCCCTGTCGACGGACATGCGCTGGTATGACAGGGTGGGAAGGAAGTTGTCCGCATCACCGCGGGTCTGCACGTAATGTGAGTTGGCGAAGGAGAGGTAGAGCGAGCGGATCAGCTGAGGGTACTGGTCGATGATCTCGAGGATGTACTCTGCGGTGAAAGTCTCGTTACGCAGGCGTTTCTTCAGCTTGGCGAGGATCTCGGCGTGGACAGTGTTGGTGGGGTCAAGGACCGAGGCGAGAGTGTTGTACTCGTTGCCGAGCCTGTTGAGGAAGTGCTGGGTGAAGATCCACACGCAGTGGGCGTAAATGGACTCCTGCAACGACAGGCGGCCGGAGATGAAGTGCGATTGGAAGCGGTTCTGGGGGATGCAGTACAGCAGAGAGATCTCCTTCATGATCTGATGGATGCTAGCCTCGATCGGGGGGTGCATGCTGGACTGTGTAGGTGCGGGTGCAAGGTACATTGAAATGATGGTGATGCCGTTGGAGAACTGCTCGACGTACTTCCTCGAGGAGGTCAGACCGTAGTAGTGGTAGAGACTGCTCAGGGCAGAGAAGAGACCTAGAGCAGAGCCCTGCTTGAAACCAACAATCAGGCGCTTCTCGCGAGTGCCCTCAATGTCGTACATGTCGATGACAGGGCCAGTGCGGGACACAACCTGGTCCATGATGCCCTGGTAGATGGCCTTGGTGTTCTGGGTGGCCTTGATCAAGAAGCGCTCGTCACCGAGCTCCTCAATGCTCGACTCACCAGGCGCCGGGTTCTTGTTCTTGAAACTCGACTGGTAGACGAAGTAGCAGCGAATCGACTGCTCGGCATCTGAGGAAGCGCGGAAAGTCTCGACTCTGTAGCTGTTGGCGCCTCTGCTGCCATCGAGGTACTTGGACTCGAGCCTCTGCTCGTAGTTGGGACCATTGGGCATAGTCACACCGGGAGTGCTGGTGTCGATGTATACGGCATGATCGGTGTCCTCCTTGTCAAGCTGAACCCTCATCTTGTTGTCGCCGCGGGCGTAGGCGGCGACCTTTGCGGCCCACAGAGAGTGGATGTGGCTGGAGATTGCCTGAACGCTCTCGGTGCTGAAGTACATGTCGTCAATGCCCAGGGCGTTGTAGAACCATTCGGTCTCGCTCTTGACAAAGTCCTCAGGAATGAACTCGGCGCGGTCGAGTTCGGCGACGACCTCTTCCATCTGCTGGGCCTTGCCCTCAAACTTGGGAGCGACATAGCCGCTGCCGGTCTCGTGCAGGATGTGACCGTTCTGGACGGGGGTAGCGGTGCCTGGAACACCGAGATGTGTGGGTTGGGGTGAGGGCTGGCGGCCAGGCTCGCGGACGACGGTGTCGAGGAGCTTGTTGATGGGTTTTGCTGCGCCGTTGGCAGTGCCGTTGGGTGTGGGAGTGGCCATGACGGCGGTGAATGTGTGTAGAGGTGTAGAAGTGGTGAATCAGTCAGGTCAACCGTGAAGGTCTTGAGGGATCTTTGGCAAGAGAAAGTCAGCGGTGTGAATATTTATGGAGGGGCAGTCGGCGTAATTGCGCGTCAGAGCGCATCGTCAGATGACGGATCACGTCCCCTTTCACTTCCACAACGTGGCGGAGGGTGAAGTGTGAAACGACGTACCTTGAGTTACACCAATGGCAAACGGCTCGAGCTTATCGCGCGTGGTGACACGAGATGCAGACGGACCAAAAAAAGACTTGATGTGAGGCCCGAGGGTGAGGGGTGAAAGAGAGCGGTGGGTGATAAGAGAGAGGGTGTGCAAGTGAGGTAAACAACGTGCAGTATAGGTAGTGTATGGTTAGTTTTTCTTCATTCTTCATTCAGGTCCTCCGGCGGGGGGGCAGCAGCGGCATTATATATGCTCCCACGAGGTTCATGTCACGTCTTGCATGGACAATTCACGCAATTGTTCTTCGCAGACGCCGGCTGGTGTCGGCCTATGATGGAGACGGTACCTGGACCATCACCCAATAATAGAGACGCGACGAAGCCGGGGTGGCGCACGTGAGCTGCATTCGAGCGCATCGCAGCCGGTTTCCGACGCCTGGACACAGTAAGGCTCAGCCGATGTGTCAACCTTGACACCACCAAACACCCAAACCCGACCTAGCTAACCCTTCACGCCCTCCCCTACCGCCCAGCCATGCCAGCCTTTACGTGAGCCTCCGCATTTTTCGCATGGAGAAACCCCTTGGGGTATTCTCATTACCCCTTCATTACCCCCAACTAACACCTCCATGGTCCTCCGGGTAACGAACACTCCCGTTTAGCGCCAAAGTAGTATGAGACCGTGACGGTCAAGCCCGCAGAGTACCCGTCAGCCATGGCTTTGGGCGTTGCTCGAATCGCGATCAGAAAATCTCGAGCTCATGCGCGATTTCTGCAAGCTCTGCATCGTTCGCATCTTCCCTCATATCTGGCATACCCGCTCACTTGCTTCAGTCCCTCTTGCCATTGAGGTCGACGTTCTTCACTACCCGGTGCATTGCATCATCGGAAGTGTAGCGTTCTTTTCGAGTCTTGAGTATCTTTGCAGAGTATCTGATTGGCGATGGCATATCGATGGTATCCAACCAAAGCTGCTGATGTTACCACATTTGAAGGCTTGACCTGGGTTTTATGATGATGGCATTAATATCTCACTGCTTTGGAGATCATTTCAATATCCGAGAGTTGCTGATACCACCACATAGAATATCGATCAACCTCCTCTCCAACCTACAGCGCACACTGCGTCCCATTCATCGTACAAAACGGCATCTGGATCGGCTCCGCCCCAACGCCCCTCGCAACCAACCTCTCCCTCATCTCACTCAACCTTGGACTCGCCTCAATCTGGCTCCTATTCCTCCCTTCCCCATCCTTCGCACCGCTCCAAAGCACCTCTGCAGCCGCACAAGCCCGCGGCCAAATCATCCGGTCCATATTAACACTATCCGTCTGCTCGGACCAAATGTGCGTCTCGCCGCCTAGGACGAGGTGAGTTTCGTTGGCCGGGACGCCCGCCAGCGGATCGTACGAGTACATGACGCGCCAATTGTGGCGCGGGAAGCAGTAGTCGTTGTACGGCCAGAAGTTTTCCGAAGAGGCTCCCGGGCGGAAGTCGAGCCATTGGCCGGAGCCGCAGTCGAGGTACCAGTAATTGTAGTTGCCGGCTATGACGCGGTAGCCTTTCGAGGCTATGGCTGCGACATTCTCGTCGCTCTGCCAGCTTTGCACGATTGTCGAGCTGGGGAGGGTCAGGTTCCAGTCGAGCAGCATTTCCTCCCACACAAGCGGGGTGAAGCCTGCTTCGGTGATCTGCTTCATGTTGCGGTCCATGAATTTCTGCATCAGCGGCTGCAGGACGGCCGACTCGTTGCTGCGGACTGTATCGTCGAGGTTGTACGCGTTCTTGTTTACCTCGTCGCCGCCAAGGTGGAAATAGCTGGCCAGTGGCTTCAGCCGCGGCAGCAGATCCTCAAACAACTCTTCTAAGAAGTCGTACACCGCCGTCGAGTTCAACTTCAGCGTCCCCGAAGGCGGTTCCGCGGCGTACGTGTCCCAGTTTGGCAGGACCTCGAACGCGGCGATGAGCTCAGGACGGCTGTACCAGATTGAGGCAGTATGGCCCGGTTGGTCGATTTCCATCACCACCGCGACGCCCACCAGCGCGCCGTAATCTTGAACGGCCTGCACGTCTTTGGGCGAGTATTTCTGGAAGTCGACGTAAGCGCCTTTGTCCGCGACTTCGGGCATCGATGGGAGTTCGAGGGGCCATGATTGCGAGTCTGTGATGTGCCAGTGCAGGCGGTTGAATTTGCTGTAGGCCAGCGCGTCGATGGTGCGGTAGATGTCGGCCATTGACTTGAACGTGCGCGACGTGTCGAGGTTCAGGCCGCGCCAGGGGAATTTGGGGGCGTCGGTGATGGCTACGGGCGCCAGGGGTGTGTATGAGCCGCCGTTGGTGTGCGCGTAGAACAGTTGCGTGAAAGTGGTCAGGCCGTGTGCGAGGCCGATGGAGGACGCCGCTGTGATTGACACTTCGCCGGCTTCAGAGACGGTCAGCGCGTACGACTCGTCGACACCTCCCGTCGTGGGCTTGAGGATGTTTTCTGGGTCGCTGGCGTTCTGCCGCAGCGCGATGGTCTGGATCAACACTTTCTGCGCATCATCGCTGTCGGGTTCGAAATCCGAAAAGCGCGGATTGAACTTCCAAGGCACGAAGTTCTGCTTGAAGATTGTCTCGAGCGTGCGGTCGATGGCTTTGGAAACTATCCGCGAGGGTGAAGATGAAGAAGAGCCGTTGTGATGGTTGTTGTTATGGTCATGGCCCCCGTAGGATCCGAGGTCGGCCTGGTAATGTTCATGAGTGGCTTCCTTGGATAGTGTGATTTCATTGTGTGGTAACAGTACCTGTCCGGCGGCGTCATTGCCATTAAAGGTGAATCGAACGTTTTGATCGATCCACAACACTTTCTCGCCATGCTCGTATGTCGAAGGGATGGGCCAAATCGCCGTTGCAGTGGCGACGAAGAGCGCCGAGTAGCAGAGTGTGAGCTTCATGATGTCCACAGTAGCAGCTCCACAGAGCAAGTCGATGTCAGATTATCGTCGCCTGACCGACCAGCAACTTTATACAGTCTGCCAAGAAGGGTCCGGAAGACTGCGGTAAACGATGTGAAGAGGAGGAGATGAAGGAACTCACACCCGATGTTTCACCCTTGTATATACTTTTTGCCTACCTCTGTTCCCTGTCCAAGGTCGTGCCTGCCTGCGATCTGCAGTTGTCCAAGCGTCTTCCCAGTCTTGCCCCAGCGCGGGGTCGGGAAACCAAGATGTTACGGTGACACCAGAGACAATGCAGGCGGTATGCAAGGGCTCACGAGACAATCTCATTGATTGTTGTAGTTCAAGTGGTTGCATGTGTCGGTCGATACTTCCTCGTCACTCGGATGTTACAGTCTCGTTGTTGTTACGGCATCTTAGGTGGGGAGTCGTATGCTTAGCGTTTTCTTATCTCGGCGTCGGCGTCTGCATCGATTAGATGAAACAGATGGGTCGTTGAGCTGCTTTACTACCTAGGTATGTACTGTAGAACCGCAGAGACAGCTTCAGAGACGTGCAGCTTCCTGTTCACGAGATCATCACCTGCATATCTCGCGATAACAGTGTGATTGTGTCACCGTTATCGATTTCCACGTGTTCGCATGTCGTGAAGTGCAGAAGCGGACAGTAACATCGTCGATCATTCCTCGTGTGCTCTATGTGTGGTCCCTCACCTATTTCGAGCAGTACTTACTACAAGGGCAGCTTCTTATGCTTGTACTGCTTGCCTCCAGCTCCGTACATCGCTGCTGTCTGACCGTTGCCTATAAGACGGTACTCGTGGATCATCAGTCCCTCCAGACCGACTGGGCCTCTTGCGTGCACCTTGTTTGTGCTGATGCCAACCTCTGTGCCAAATCCGAACCTCATACCATCGCAAAAGCGAGTGCTAGCGTTCCAGAATTTGCATGCAGAGTCGACGCCGTTGCAGAAACGGTCTGCGACTTCCTTGCTGGCGGTCAACACGGCATCGGTGTGGTGCGAGCCGTGGGTGTTGATGTGGTCGATCGCGGCGTCCACTGCTGCTATCGGATCCGATGATGAGGCGGGAATTGTGCGGACGGCGATGATAAGGTCAAGGAACTCGGTGTTGAAATCAGCGTCTGTGGCGTCTTGCAGCACTGACACTTCGTCCTTGGCAAGTTGGGCTGAGAGAGATTCTTTGGACTGCTGGTCGCACTTGAGAGTGACACCCTTCGCGATGAGCGCCGAGGCAACTGCTGGCAAGACCGTCTTCAGTGCATCCTCGTGGACCAGAAGGGTCTCGACAGCATTGCAAGCAGCTGGGTAGTCGGTTTTGGAGTCTACGGTGACCTTGACAGCCATGTCCACCTCGACATCTGGGTGGATGTAGAGATGGCAGAGTCCGTCTGCGTGGCCAAGTACGGGCATGTGTGCTTTCCTCTGGCAATGGCTTACGAGATCGTTGGATCCACGGGGGATGACAAGATCGACATACTGACTGAGTCCAAGCAGCTCATCGACAACATCTCTGGTTGCAATCATCTGGACCGAGTCATTGGGCACGTCGGTCTTGTCGAGAGCCTTTGAGATGACGGTCGAGATGGCCTTGAACGACTCAGTCGACTCTTTGCCACCCTTGAGAATGGCAGCATTGGCAGACTTGATGGCCAACGAAGCAATGTTTGCGATGACTTCAGGGCGAGCCTCGAAGATGATCAAAAGCACACCAATGGGGCATGTCTGGCGCTGCAAGATCAAGCCATCGTCTAGCTCTGTGCGTAGGTCAACCCTGCCGACTGCGAGGCAGGGTCAGCAGGGTGATGAAAGAATAAAGGAAGAGAGGAGAAATAGAAACGCTGGCGAAGACCTACCTGGATCGTCAAGATTTCTGACGTCTTTGATACCCTGCAGCATGTCTTCAAACTTGCCAGGACGGGAGAGGTCGAGACGCTTGACAATGCTGGGATTGAGCTGGCCATCGGTGGCAGACTTCTGTGCCAGCTCCAAGTCTTTGGCATTGGCAGTTAAGATATCGCTGCGGGCAGATGCCAGAGCGTCGTGAACGGCGTCTAGTGCGGCGTTTCTGGCTGACGTGGGAAGAGTGGCCAATTTTCTCGACGAGAGCTTTGCTGCGCGCGCAGCCTCCTCTGCGGAAGCATTGGTGAGAGACATGGTTGCAGTATAGACGTGAATTGTAGTGATGTATCCTGTACTGTATGGGTGGGTGTCTCTCCAAATTTGGTCTTTCAAGAATGATCTGCAGTCGAGTCACCGAGGCACGCACGCACCGTTTCCCAGCCAAGCCTGTCTTCCCTTGTTCCCAACCACCTCTTTCAAACTTGCTCTCTAAAGTCTGCTGGCCAACCCAGCCACTGACTACGCGGCAAATGCATGCATCAGGCCGTATACGCCCAAACAACGCATCGTGTCATGCTACAGCTATAGCACACACCGCACCCCTTTGACGTACGCGTAGCAGGTCAGGCACATGTAGGTGGCTGGTTACCGCGCTATCTTTTCCTATTACCATCGCCCTTCACGCAGCTATCCCATACCGGCTATTCCATCCCATCCTTGTGCTCACTCACTCCCGTCCGGCACTGCAACACAACACAGCACAGCACACACTACCGCTTCCTACTCACCCAAACTGTAGCAAACTACCACACCCATGCTCTCCCTCGGCGACATCCTGGCCATGCGCTCGCCGCTCAGACTCGCAACTCTTGCGACCATATCAGCAATCCTCTTCGCCTGCCCTTCACATCAACAGACCTACACCAAATGCGACCCGACAACACAAGAATGCCCTCCAGATCTCGCTCTCGGCAGGGCTGTCAACGTCGATTTCACATCCGGCCAAAGCTCAGAGTTCACACAACAAAGCAATGTCGTCTTCGACTCGGACGGCGTTCACTTGACCGTCGCAGCGACGGGTGACGCACCTCAACTCAACTCGAACTGGTACATCATGTTCGGCCATGTGGAGGTTGTGATGAAGGCTGCGCCCGGCGCCGGTATTGTCAGCTCCGTTGTGCTGCAGTCGGACACCCTGGACGAGATTGACTGGGAATGGCTTGGAGCTGCGAGCGACGAGGTGCAGAGCAACTACTTTGGCAAGGGACAAACGACATCCTACGACAGAGCAGCAGTCCACGCGGCAAGCGGCTCACAATCCGAGTTCCATACCTACACAATCGATTGGACGCAAGATCGCATCGTTTGGCAGATCAACGGCGAGACTGTACGAGTGTTGGAAGAAGGCGCTGCGCATGGCCAGTTCCCCCAATCTCCATGTCAGTTCAAGATCGGTGCCTGGAGTGGTGGTGACCCGGGCAACCCCGAAGGCACTATTGGCTGGTCACGCGGTCCAACCGACTACACGCAAGGCCCCTTCACAATGGTCGTCCAGTCGGCCTCGGTCATCGACTACTCTACCGGCGAGAAATACAGCTATGGCGACAGGAGCGGTTCATGGGGTAGCATCGTCTCGCAGGGCGGTGTGATCAATGCCAACGCTGGTGCCGCAAGTGGCACTGACACCAATGCTCCCCAAGTGTCGTCGGCATCTGCCAGTGGCAACCCCGAGCCCTTCGAAGGCACCCACCGCAGTGAAGAAGGACCTTACACCACCCCCACCGTATACCCTTGGGTCCCTTACTCTACCACCTTCAGTTCTGCAGTCGTCACGAACACCAACTACCCGGGCTTGCCATCCGGCTGGACTGTCTCTAGTGATGGAAAGGTCCGTCCTCCTAGCAGTGCGGCCCCTGTGAGTAAGTTCACAGTGTGCCATGTCATGAAGAAACATAAATGCTAACAAAATCCGCAGTCAACATCCCCTCCCGCATTGTCCTCCTTGTCACCGGCAGCCTCAGCTACGGGCTTTTGTTCCGCTTCTGGCTATAAAGTCGTGACATCCTACGACGTCCAAGGCTTCCCCACCACCGCGACCATTGCCGAAGGAATTTCCACCGGCTTTGACGACCGCGGGTTCCCTACCACAATATACCCTGCGAACTGCCCTACATCGAACTACCCCATGGCAGCAGGGGAAGTATTGCAAGCCAGTACGATCATCCGCCAGCAATCTGGTTCGGAAACATCCGGGTTGATCTTCTTGCCAACGGACTCTGGGCTAGGAATCGCGACTTCGGCCAGGGATTCCTCACAATCAGAGGGAGCCCGGCGAAGCGCCGAGTGGTTTGTCGCGTGCAGTGCGCTCATGTTCGCACTCGCTTTTGCATTGGCACTTGCATAATCTCGAGGATTTGCTTGTGGGTTTTGATTGGGTACGTGTTTTTGAGCGATTCTGTTGCCACAGCAAGCCAAGCGCTGGTTTCTGCGAGTGTTATTTTGGATTGCAATTGTTGGGATGAATGTCTACTTTGGGTTGTAAAGACGCAGAAGTAACGGCATTGGATACGTACGCGATTGTTGGATTTTTTTTGTACAGTCATCAACGTTAGCGCGTCAATAGGCATATTGAAGCTGTAACAGTCAGCCCCATACTTGGACACCGTGCACTTCATCGCAATGGTCTTACAGAGGCGCGCCTGTTGCCTATTTCGCGTCTATCCGTACTGTCTATAGAATACCGCTGTCGAAACTCGATGACAAGAATTGATTCGGTTCAAAAGTGACTCACTGGACGTGACACATCTTCCAATATATCCCACATCTCGTGATATATAAAACCTTCTCCCCAGCCGAACGACTTATACCTCGTTGTCTCAACGCCTATCGATCTAAGCCTCAATCCACCCGTCAAACCAACCGATATCAAACTAAACCAAACCAAACCATCCCCACCGACCCCCAACAAAAACAGCATGACAGACCCCGACTTCCTCTCCCTCCCTCCAGAGCACACAATCCTAACCCCCCGCCTCCGCCTGCGAACCGCTCGCCTGAGCGACGCCGAGGCATGCAAATCTTTCATCTGCGACTATGAAACGATGAAGTACTCCACGACTGGCGCCGTCGCGAAGAACGATCTCGGAGCGGTGGAAAACTGGATGAAAGCTAGGGTTCTGGGGAGCGAGGTGTTTCAGTTTGTGGTGACGCTGAGGGGGGGGCATGATGATGATGGGGACGAGGGACGAAAAGAGGAGGCACGGGGGAAGACGAAGGAGGAGGTGGTGATTGGGATGTTGGGCAGTCATCATGCGCCTGAGGTGGGCTATTTGTTGGATCCTGGTGAGTTCTTCTTAACCTCTTTTTTCGGTTGCCCTTGGTATCATCGTGTATGGGAGAGGGAGAGGGATCTATATCGGATCGAATGCAAAAGATCGAAGCCTCGCAACGGATTCTCTCTCTCGCACCATTCAACCTATCCAACCTACCTACCTCCCAAATCCATCACCACCAACTCGAAGTGTAAAAAAAAAAAAGTGACAATACTAACACCTCCCCCCCCTTTTCCCAGCCCACGCAGGCAAAGGCTACGCAACCGAAGCCCTCCGCGCCTTCATCCCAGCCTTCTTCGCCCACATGTCTTCTTCCTCCTCCTCTCCATCATCAAACCCTCCAGCAAAACCTCAAACCCCATCTTCTTCTTCTTCCTCCCCCAACTACATCCTCGCCGAAACAGACCAAGACAACCTCGCGAGCCAAAACGTCCTGCTGAAATGCGGCTTCGAGTTCGTCGAGCGGTTGGCGGGGGCGTTTGACAGTCCGGTGTTGGGGGTGAGGGATACTATGGTTTACAGGCTTTGGAGGGATGGGAAAAAGGATAAAGAGGAAGAGAAAGAGGGGTTTGTGCCGCCGGTACAGTGATGGTGGTGTGGTTGGTAGGAGGGGGGTAATGGGGTGTAGTGTAAGATTGTGAAATGTCGGAAGAAATGGAAGTTGAGTTGTTGAAGAAGTAGCAGCCCGCAGCCAGTCTATAAAAAATTCCGACTTGTAGATTCGATCGAGGTAGTCCGAGTGGATTCGTTCGAAACAAACGACGAGTGAGAGTTGCAAAGTATGTCTCTCACTCTTTGAGGTGGGTAACTTGAGTCGTTTTATCAACCACTGCCGTCTCAACGTTATCGCCTAAAACGGGGTGGCGACGATCATTTTGTAACCCAACCCACCTTTGACCGTCGAGCACTCAAGAAACAGTGATGGCACGGATGAATTGGAGTGTTGTGTTTTGTGTAGTACAATTTCTTTTGCCTTGTTCTTGATCTAGACCTGGCTTTGGAACTTTCGCTCAATCGTAATTACAGAAACAGGGAAAAAAAAGAAAACAGACAGGGACTGAGATCTCGCTATGGTATCTTGGGTAAAACGGAAAAGGAAACAAGAATCAAAAAGGATCGCCGGGCAAGGGATGGCTAGAGATGGAGTTTACCTCCTCTAGGTTCATCGTTTACTGGGCGCCTGATTGAGGGGCTGAAGAGGGCGGAGTAGACTGCTTCATGTGCTTCTCCTGCTCGATCGTCTCGTAGGCCATGGCGTGCCTGTCTCCCGCGGCGACGGGTCCGTCGCTGTGCTCGCTGGGCTCCTTGCCCTCGAGCATTTGGCTGTGGCCGACGATGCCGTGGCGCTCGCCTTGGGGAATGTTGTGGCCTTCCCTGGTCTGCTCGCCAGTAGCGGGTGTCCAGGCGAGGTAGTCGCGACGGACCTCCACGTAGTCGTAGGCGAACTCGCCGAGTTGGTCGTCGTCCATTCCGAGGAGCTCGGCTTCCTCGGATGCGCGGAGGTGGAGGCCAGGGATGAAGTTGATGGCGTATGCGATGATAGCACTGATGACGAACGAGTAGGCGGTGCAGGCGACGATGAAGGCGATTTGCTTGTAGATGGAGGCGAAGTTGCCAGTGACGAAACCGCCAACGGCGGGAGTAACTTCGGCGACGCCCTGGAGGCCGACAATGTAGTCGGCGCCGAGGAAGGCGTTGAAGAGAAGACCGACCATGCCGGCGACGCCGTGCTCGGCGAATACATCCATGGAGTCATCAATCTTGATCCAGTACTTGATCTTGGTCGAAAAGTTGGAAACGACGCCAGTGACAATGCCGAGAATCACAGATCCCCAGGGTGTAATGTAACCGGATGCAGGAGTGGCAGCAACAAGACCAGAAATGAGACCAGAGCACCACCCGACCATGGACCACTTGCGCGCAAGGCGCCAATCGAGAAGGACCCAAGTCATGGCGCCGAAGACACCGGTCAGGTTGGAGTTCCAGCAAGCCATAACAGCGCGAAGGTTAGCGCCAAAGGAGGAGCCACCGTTGAATGCGAGCCATCCGAACCACAGGAAGACGGTGCCGAGGGTGATGAGAGAGACGTTGTGAGGGCGGAAGTTGAGCATCAACTTTTCTTGACGGCGTCCCAGAACCATGGAGTAGGCGAGTGCGGACATACCAGACACGATTTCGACGGGTCCGCCACCAGCGTAGTCGAGGACTCCCCAGCTGAATGCCCATCCGTTCGAGCCCCACGTCCAGCATGCAACGGGGCAGTAGACGAGGGTTGCCCAGAAGAAGATGAAGACGAAGAATGGGATGAGGCGACCACGCTCTGCGACAGCGCCTGCGACAATGGCGGCGGTAACGGCGCAGAACTGCATCTGGTAGAAGGCGAAGAGGAGATCGGGAATGAGGGTGGAGCCGGGACTGGGGACGGCGAGTGTGTTCATGAGACCGAATTTCCTGAGGTTGCCAATGAAGCCGTTGGTCGCGGTGTCGCTGAACGCCAGAGAGTATCCCCAGAAGTACCATTGGAAGCAGATGATGGAGTATGAGCCCAGACAGGCGTAAATCATGCTGAGGGCGGACTTTCTGCGTGCGAGGCCGGAGTAGAGGAAGCCGAGACCGGGTACCATGAGAAGTACCATTGCGGAAGAAATGATGATGTATGCTTGGTCACCCTGGTTGAACCATTGGTTCAAGTTTTCTGTGGCTGTCGAGTTGTTAGTTTGATGAATGGTATTGATGACACGTGATGCCATGTTGCGTTCACGATATTGTGACAAACAGAATGGATCGGAATGCAAGGACGGGTCGAGGGGTTTGACGTACTGGAATCACCGCCGGTGCTTTCGTTGGTGCCATTGAACGGAGTAGGGTCTCCAACCCAAGAGTAAGACATGTCGGCGTGTTAAGAATGGATAGGGCGATACGCCGAGGTGGTCGTGTGTCGTTGTGGTTGTCGTTTGGAGGGAGAGGCGGGTAGAGGTGAGGTTCGGTGGGAGAGAGTTTGTGGTCGGTGGACAAAGAGTGGCCTCGTGGGCGTGGGGACAGGCGCCGGGTGTGATGTCGAGGCGTGACACACAAATGCGGAGAGTCGAGGAGAGAGAAATGGTCAAAACCAGGGTGTAGTCTGGAGATGTCACAAACGGGAAGCAGTCAGGTCATAAATGGATTTGGAGCTGGACCGGTGTTGGGCGATCTGCCCACCCGACCGGGGCCCTTAAAAGTCACCTTATCTTGCCTAGGAAACTAATTTAGACGAGGCCGCGCCGAGAGCCAGTGTTTTGCAGTGACGGCAGGTAGTTGGTGAGAGACGAGGGCTTGGCCTATAGACAAGCAGCCCCATGGAGATGTCGATAGTTGCTTCTGCCGGCCTGCATGACACGATTCCATAGCTCATAGCATCTTGGGATCTCCCCACGCTGCATGGCATGGCATGGATGCTTACATGTGTTGTGTTGTTGATGTTATTATTATCGCCGTCGTCGCACTGCAGCGGCTCTGTTTCACCTGTTTGTTGGTGTGCATTCCACGCTGCGCCGATACAGTACAACGATTATTCCACACGATGCTGACCCTCGCTCTCAGGATGGACCGCCGAATATGGCTCAACGGCCGCGCTGCGACGGCACCGTTTGGACAAAAGCACGGAAGGCATGACGAAAAGTGTGATGGCGCTGCAAGAAAGAGGCTTATCCTGACGAAAGATTTCGAGTGAGGACGGTGAATTACGTCGGGCCTACCACGAGCGCCGGCCGTGATTGGGCGATACCGTCGATGCCATATCAGGGTTCGGCAGATAAGGCTTAGTGCCAGATACCAAAGAACGTCTTCATTGGCTGATGTCGCAAAGATAAGGATCCGAAAGAGGCAAAGACGAGTCTTTCCGTGAGCGAGGACGAGTTCCAGTCTTCCAGAGAACCAGACGCTGGGCATGGCCTCTCAATCAAATCGGAGCATGTCGGTCTTGTTTTTTCCATGGGGGGCTATACACGCCTGCATGAGACTGCCTGGATATAGTCACTTGGCATTGTATGATCGAGAGATGAGACGCGAGTTGATAAGCAAGTAATGGAAAAATGGCAAATACCACACTCTGGGCCAGCGGATGATGTTGCGTGTTTGCAGGTAGCGATCGCCACTCCCTCGGATCCACAACCACGACACTTTCGCTGCTCATACCTCAGACCCTTTCAAACCTCGACCGAATCCCTCCGATCTCTCCCGATGGCAGTCGTGTGGTGTTTAGCCTTTCATCCAGCCTCTCTTCTCTTCTGCCTGCACATGGTATGTAGACTCGGCTGTTGGGAGACGGGAATCGGCCACATGGGTCAGGCCACGAACCACGAACTACTACTGCCTCCTGCGATGTCGGACATGGTCCAATCTTACTGCAATAACACCTGCATCTACAAACGCTGCCTCCTCGTTGGTCGCGATAACAGGTCAAAACAAGCGTTGCCGGCCCGCTCCCCGTTCGTCACGCCTCTCCATACGATAGATTAGATGGATGAATCCTTGGACCGCCTAGAAGTAGTAAAAGTCGTCCCTAGCATGCACGCCATGTGCCCGCGCCAACCCACGCACCGCGCTGCCGGTTCACTATCTGCAATCCATCGCCTAGCTTCGTGGGGTTTTATCAACACTTGCGCTTGCCGCCTCCATACCACACCTCCTTTGCCAATAGCAGTCTTGTTCTTGCCATCTATAATCTCTCCCAACCAGCCAAGCAAACACCAAGACATACTCGCAGGACACTCCCGGCTTTGGCTTTCGATATGTGCTGTTGATCTGGTGATCATGTCTTGTCTTGACTCCCAAGTCGCGACACCTCCAACTCCCGATATCAAGTCATGGCAGCCAATAGCCAACCGCTCATCAACTGCGCCTTTACTTTCTTTGAGTATTGGCATCACGTTTATGGCGTACACAGAAGCTCGTGGCAGCCCATTCTACCGGCATGCAATCGATATCCGACTGACAAGACCGAGGTGATACGTTGATACGTCGATACATGCAGGCACACATTTGTCACTCCCACGCTGGCTGACGTCGACAGCAAGCCCAAAAGTCAATAGTCGACCTCGCGTATTATTCCTTCACGTTCATCGTGATTTCCAGGCAAATGCAGAGATACTGCTTGGCTGACTCGTCTACATCCATGCTGTCAGATCTCACGCTGCATGCACGATCGATATGATCGACCGAAGGACCACGGATGCCCCCAGGCACAACCGAAACCTTCGCCCACGCCGGTAGACTTGGAGCATGACACCATCCATGGTGTCGGGTGCTCTTCATCTATCCCACGCTTGGTATCATGTTGTTGATAAGAGGTGCAGAGGTCACCTGACTTCTTCTGCTGCAGTCTGGACCAAGCATATGCTGCAGAACATTGCAACACACATCTGGATTGCAGTCGTACACCACTTGACACAGCAGTCAGTCCACTGCATACCAGTCGGCTAAGTCTTTCTCTTGGTCTTCCTTCCAGTCCCATCCTTTCCTTCAGCTGTCCCATCAACCTCACCATGACCATCAATACCACTCCCGTCATCCACAAACATGCCCTCCACCGCTCGCGCCCTCCGATCAACCTTCAAGTCAAAAACATCGAATCGTTGATAATACCCGACGACATCATGAAACTGCTTCGGTTCGACACACTCATTCAGATCCAGAGTCGCATAAGCAATCCCTTCCTCCCCCTGCACACTCTCACCCACCTGCACGCCCGTAGGATCGATAAAACAACTCTCGCCCTGCGTCAGGGAATCCAGAGTCTCGGCCGCTGAGGGAACATGAGAAAGGATCGTGTCGCGCATCGTCTTGTCCATGTAGCCCGCGCACATAACGCCGAAGCACTTGGCTTCGAAGCAGTGGGCGGCTGTGCGCGTGCGGTTGGCGGCGAGGTTATTGTATTGCTTCGGCTGTGGTGCATCTTGGGCGGATGTCGATGTTGATGTTGCTGCGGGTCGCCTTGTCGGCCACACCGCTGGCCATGTCGAGATGTGCAGCTGCTCGCCTTGGGCCATGAGACTGTATCTGGCTGTGGTGCCGTGTCAGCCGATTCCGATCATCAAAATCGAATCCAGCTTCGACGCCCAAAAGAAAAAACCCATCGCCACCACGAACTCGACCACAGCATCCAAAGTAAACAATCCAAAAGAAACAGCATACTAACCTAGAGGATTCGTATTCTCCCCACAAATCAACCCCCCAACTCTGCCCACCCTACTCCCCCCATCAACGACCCTCAAACCCCTCCCATCCCCATTCGCCCAAACCAACTTCTCCCAAAAAGTCGGCACCAGCTTCCTCGAATGACACCTCACCACCCCCCTATCATCAACCAACACGGCCGAGTTCCACAACAACCCCACACTAACCCCTTCCGCCCTCTCGTTGAACCCAACATGGCACCAGATGTTGTTCTCGGCGCAGGAATGCTTTATAGCAGCGATTTCGGGCCCGTTGATAGAGATGCTTTGGGAGGCTAGGAGGGAGAACAAAGAGTGGTTGTCGATGGGGGCCGAGAGGGCGGGCCAGAGGGGGAAGCCGGGGATGTGGGTTTCGGGGAAGACGACGAGGTCTGCTTTCCCGGAGTGCGAGGCTTCGCGGATTAGGGAGAGGGTTTTGGAGAGGGTGGCGCGGGTGTTCATGTAGACTGGGGCGACGTTGCAGGCTGTTGGTTTGGCGAGGGTGGTGGTGTTAGTGAGGGGTGTTGGTTGGACTTGGTTGTTTGGTTGCCTCGTTCATAGTCTTTTCTCTTTCTTTTTCGCGATCTTGACGGTCTTTACTCACCTGCGACTTTGACCTTGGGGAGCCATGCTTTTGCCATTGCTGTTGCTGATGTGCGAGTGCCGATACCGCTGCTGACTTGGGGTCTGTTTTGGAATGATCTTCTATCGGCTCGATCAAAGGACACGATTTTGATTAGCCCGATGATCTAGTGGATTTGGTCGGCATATGGGTATGCCACGAGGATGGCTCTACGATTGATTCCTGTATGTATTAATCACAAGTACCACTGCTCGGTTATACCTCACCACGTCACAACAAGTGAGAAGCGGGGCTGACGCCTTTCGACTTCTTCTTCCGGGACACTCGATATGGTCTTGATAAAGGCGGCAGGAGCGATCCAGGTCGACTCTAATCATGTTAGCATATCTAACACTCATTCACAACAGAGGCAATTGGAGTACGCAAAGATAAACCGCCCTGTTACGAGTGCATTGATGGATTGGCTCTGCTCGTGTAACCCAAACCCTAACCCTCGACGTGCACGTTGCTATTCACCGGAGCGATCGATCGACAACGACGGAACGAATGACACGGTTACGTATATAGAATGGGATGAGTACAAGAAGATGGCTCACGATCAATCCGAACCAGAAGATCAACAGCATTCCTCGCTGAACTAAAATATCCAATTGGTCAATTCCAATCAACCTTTAGGAGGATTTCTTTAGCGGAAGCTCAGACTCTAGGATGGAATACATCAGACGAACGGAATAGCAGTTGTTCCAGCACCACAACAATATGAACATCTCCGCGACTACCGGGTGCGCCTGATACCCAAAGGAAGCGTGTAAACCATGAACAGGATCTCGAGTCGGGTGTTGGAGTCACGAAAAGAAGAATCATCCAAAAATAGGACCAACTCAGGCGGTGGCAGTGAGGCTGAACGAAGGATTCGGAGCAAATCAAATCTCCATCAAAACAAAACAACGCCACCAGTAACTGCACGTCCCACTCACTTGCTCGCCCAGCTAGTCAAAAACACCCTTGACAATGATTAGCGTAGCCACCACCACGACGAGGAGCCGCCGCTGCGCCTCAGCCCACGAACAGCCAACATGTCGGTAACTCATCATTATTCTTGATCGAGCAAACCATCCAGAACCTCTTCAGAACACCACAATTTCCCCTCAGTAACAAGTCACCCCCAATCATTCACACACCTCCTCAGATCCAAATCTACTTCCCAACAACAACAACATGTATCCCCCGAGCGCAAATGTACACCTCCTCATATCCTGCGCCGCCACTCTGGCACAATGCACCTCCATCCCCCAACTCCAAAACAGAGGCATCATCCCCTTCAGAGGAGCGCCCGAAATAGTCCCACCACCGCGTCCCATCGTCCCCGAAAGCCCCGGCTCACTGGGAGGAGTCGGCGGTGGCGTGCGACCGATTGGCGGCGGGTTGGGCGGCGGGTATTCACCAGCAGCTGGAGGATGGGCGGGCATCGCAGCGGCAGGAGGACGAGGGACGGCGCCAGAGTCGACGGCTCCCTTTCTGGCCAATGCCGCCAACGGAGGAGGGAATCGGGAGTTGGCGGGCAAGGCGGTGGAAGCTGCGGGCCAAGTGTTTGATTTGCTTCAGAATGTTGTGAGCCTCTTCGACGACGATGATGATGACGATGATACTGCGAAATGGCATGCCTCGACAACAGCACATCTCCCCAGACCAACGCAAGCCGCGAGTACCAGCGACGCCGCATCCAACGCCACCGCCAAGTACATCCTCTCGCGCAACAACGAGACTTACTACACCTTCCTCTCCGACCCCCGCCTGATGAGCAAAGACGTCGTAGCCGAAATGGCCAACGCGAACACTTCGGATCCCCGCCTCATGCCCAATCAAAACCTCTTCACCCCGTCGGAGTACAGGATGTACCTCGAAGATCCGATCTGCTTCTACGCAAACATCGAGGGCATGTACCTTGAAGCCTTCTCCAGCAGCACAGGAGCCTCAGCACCAACCCCAACGCCGACACAATCGCTCCAACGCCGCCAATCCGCCGCAAACAACGACGCCGGCGACAGCAGCGAATGCCCCGTCATAGGATCCCAACGCATCTGCCCAGGAGACCCCGGCTCGCCTGAATGGACGTCTTCGCAGGCGGCAGCGGTTTCTGCCCTGTGGGCAACCGAGCTGCCCGACGAGCTGTGGAGCGCACACTTTGCGACTCCCACTGCCACGGCGAGCGGCGAAGTGACTGCCACGGCGACGTCGACAACGAGCTGCTCCGGGCTGCACGGCAGGGAAGGGCCTGTTACCCAGTACAGGGAGTTGAAGATGCGGGAGACGTCTGGGGGTGACGCCGCGGCGACAACGTCGACGAATGAAGTGACGGGCGACGCTGCGAAGACCGGTGGCAAGTGTGTATTTGGTCACGGGCTTGTGGGAGCCACTTTTGCAGTAGTGGTTGGATCATCAGTCTTGTAGCGCGCGAGCTTACCAACTCCCTTTTAACGTATGGGATGATTACACACATTCCCCTCAAACCTCGCTCTTCTTAGGCCCGCGCCGCAACCTCGCTTTCTTCGTGGCCTCCTCGATCTTCTCTGCCCGCCAAGTGCAGTCCTCGGCGAAATCGCAGATCCGGCACTTGGACGCATCCTCAATGTCCACGCCTTTGGTCGGCCTCTCGCCCCGCCACCAGCCAATCTCGTCGTTGGCGTACGCGTCCAGAACCGCGTCGTCGTGAACGAAAGCCTTCTTGCCCAACAGATCGCCCGAGCTTCCGCTACGGTACTCTGCCACCAAGAGCTTCGAGACTGAGGACCGGACATTCGGCGAAGGAGGAACGGGCATGGGGACTGTGCGCGCGAACTCGGCCATCATGAACGACCACAGGCTGGGCAAGGAATTGTGGGCGAGCAGCTCCGAGAGCGAGTCGTGGCTGCTTTCGAGCAAGACCTGGCCTTCTTCCGAGTTGGAGACGTTGTCGGGGAAGTTGAAATCGAGCTGGCTGACTTCGGCGATGAAGGTGTCGCTGAAAGTGGCTTGGGGGTCCAGGTTGTAGCGCTGGAAGATCTTGGCGGCTGGGGTTTCGTTCGCGGCAAGCGAGGCGAACAGTCGGCGGTAGAGCATGAGCTGCATGTACACTGGCCTGGACGGGCTGCCGTCTGGTGGCAGAGACTTGGATTGGCGGGTTTTGATGTCGGAGATGTAGAAAGTGCGAGGGGCTTCCTCCTCGTGGCTTGACGAAGGTGTGCTTTTGAAATGTTCCTCGAGGATTCGATCGTTCTGCGAGCCGGAGAGGAAGCCATTGAGAGTCTTCTGCCCTGCTTCAAGCGGCTTGTCCTTTTTCGCACCGGTCTTTCTCTCCTCTTCCTTTTGCAATATTCTCTCCTCGGCCTCTTTGTCGGGGCAGACAGTATTGATCTCATCGATGATTCCGTTCACCACCTCCCCATTCAGCACTCCCCAGACTTCCATCTCCCTTGTCATCCCCGTCGCTCTCAGCGTCCTCAACCCTTGAATGACATTCCAGATCCGCAGGCCAAACATATCCTCTCGCGTCTGTACGTCAATCGTGACCTCCTTGTGCACTTGCTCCTCAAGCACCTTGTGCACCGAGCTTCCCTGCTTCATCGCTTTCGTCCGCCTGACCCGTCCAAAGCGCGTGAGGCTGTACCAGTACTGCTGCTCGCACCACGCGGGCGACACCAAGTCCGTCACACTGAGCGGCTTCTTCTGGCGAAAGCGCTCGAGAGGCGCGCGTGGGTCTTCACCCGGTTGCTCGGGAGCCGTGGCAGCGGTGACGGCAGCATCGCGCTTCTCGCCCGTTGCGCTCTTCGCTGTATCTGGCTCTGCTTTAAGGCGCTGCGTGTCAGCCGCGTCAGCTATAGCAGAGGGGGAAGAGGCCCTTTCAGTACACGTACGGGAGAATGCCGAGCGGTTAACTTCGGAGTATTCGATTTCGATCTGCGGGCCTCGACGCGGGTCGCTGGGAGGCGAGTACAGAGCGCGTGGCGTGGTAGTGTCGCTGACTGTCCGATCAAGCAGGACTGTACGCTGCAAGGCAGGAGGCGCATCTTGCAAGACGGGATCTTGCTCAAAGTCTCGATCCAGGAGAGCTCTGGGTTGGCCTGGGTGTTCGGCGGCTTGCGACAGCAGCTCGTTGACGGTCTCCTCGTCGAAATCGGAACCGTAGTCGCTTGGTGGTGCTGCTATGGGCTTGGCCTGTTTCCGGGAGATCTTGAGGCCCACCATTCTCGAGGCATTGTTGCGCGGGTTATTACCTGTAGATTGTTGAGTGTGATGTGATGGAGGACGTCATGCCAGTGCGGTCATCAAAACGCGACTTTGGGCGATCGAGCGAACGCGGTATCACGTGGCTCGAATATAGCATCCGTGGATCTATCGTGTTTAGTTATGGCCTACGAGTGAACGCTTTTGATGTGTACCTATATACATGAATTTACTTGTTTATGTCCCTTTCTAATACATGAAACGGGTATCTTCAGAAAACCAGTCGCCGTGCAACCTGAACGCCTGTATGTTCCCAATGCATGTGGTGTGATGATATCCTTGAGATCAGTGCTTAGCACAGTCTCAATTGCAGACAAAAACCAGCAGTCCTGTCCAAGAAAGCACGATGTATCATGTCGAATCAACCACCATAAATCAGGCCTTTGCAGCGGTTTTCGCACCCTGAATCTTGGTATGCTTTTCTTCGTGCAGAGGCTCAATCTTCCCAGCATTCTCGTTTTCCATCGCTTCCGCGCTCTTGTTCAGCCAACTCAGGTAAGTCTGCCATCCAATTGCGATGACGCCCGCAAAGACATTCCTGTATTGCGGCAGAATGAAAGTGAACGAGAAAGCGGTGACAATCGGCCAGACCTTCCAACTGTTCTTCCAGCTCCTCGGCACCGTATCTATAACCCTTTGCTTCGCCTGTGCAAAAGTCGCACCAGAAAGTAAAGAGTGCATCCCGAAGAAGTATGTGTTGAAGAGCGGCGTGAAGACCGACTGGTTGATCACGATCTTGACTGCCAGAGAGAGGGTATGCGAGGCATAGTTGAAGTGGGTACCCAGGAACATGAACCACTTGTAGGAAGGTATTGAGCTGAGGCCGCCGATCACGAGCGCTTTTAGGCCACGCGAGGGCTCATATGAGGCATCTTCGTTTCCGCGATTCGATACGTATTGCGCGCTGAGATCTCCGAGGAAGTAGATGATCAGAGAAGATTCCAGCTGTGTCAGGAGAGGCGAGCGCTTTTGCATTGCTGCGTATCCGTGAAAAGGTCGCATGAACGGCTCAACCCATGCCTGGGCTTGGGCTGGTAGCAGCCACCGACTTGCGCTGTTGGCGGTGGAGGAGACATTGCGAGAGCCTTTCTTGGGGGTTGAGTTGGACGACTCGTACCGTGCTTGGTGCCGGCGAAGGATGTTGCGCTGGACGGATTGGTGTAGCTGTCGCAAAGTCGACCGTCCAGCGAAGTTCATGTTGGCGGATCTGGCAGGAGGAGGCACATCGGACGAAGGGGAAAGTTGTAGCTCTGCTATGCTATGCTGATACTGAGACAGCCATGGTAAAAGGAGATGTTGAAAGGAGATGTTCTCAACAAAATGAACGCCAGAAATGAAATGCCGGGAACAGCAGTGCCTCGGGATTATCAGGCAGTTGGGCTGCGGCTCCGCGAGAACAATCAAGGGTCCATCGGAAGGTCGACCGTGGGTTCGGGAAACGCGGAAGCCGTTCACGCCGTAGGGCTGACGAACTTGTAGAGTGTAGAAGAAGAAGAGATGGAAGATGGAAGTGGATGACAAGATTTGATTTCGTTCGAGTCGTCGACAACGACAAACCGCGGTCATTCTAGGGTCAGTCAACGCTTGCATTTGGTTTCACCACACTTCTTGTATACGACATTGTGGAATTATGGCGGCTGGCTCGAAGTGTATACCTATGGCTGCTGATGTTTCTCAGACGCGGAGAATGACTGCTCCAGTCAAGTCAAGTCCAAGTCGCCAATCCATGAGGGTGTTTGCTTCTGCTCTACGTGTTCACTGCCGCGGCGTTTCGCTTATCTACAATAATGCAGCTTCCATGTGAGAAGCGGTGTAGGCTTGCAAAATTGCCTACCAGCTAAAAGATAAAAGGTAGCTCATGAGTCCTTCTAATCGAGGCAACATCTTTGCGATGAGACAAAGACTCTGCGAGTAAGTGATACAATCACAAGTGGCTTACTCTCGTTCAAAGTGAAGGAGCAAGTTTGTCTCTGACAAAGCTACAAGTTTGCATTGCTGTGTTTGCTTTGTTAGTTGGTCGCTCTCGAGAAAGACGAGCGAATTGCTACCAGCCAGACAAGGAGAAGCATCATATTGCGGCCGCAAGTCACAGGTCAAGCACGACACATGAGGCGGAAGAAGATGAATCAAGACAGGAGACAGGATGTTTTTGAAGTTTTGAATGTTTCTCATTGCACCATGGTCATTATGATACAACCCATACTCTCGTGCCACCGTGGTGCACCTCGATTCTTGTGATATCTCAAGCCAAAAGAAAACTCCTGTGCAGATGACCCTCTGCCTGTGGTAAAACCAAACTCCCGTAGTATGAAACCCATGCCTATGAACTACCACCGCCCATCAACGCCATGCCAGGCCAGTGAGGTCGAGGTGAAGCTCAAGTTGTGAATGTTGTTGAAGCGAGACGCTTAAGAACGCTCACCGCGGAGACGGCGGGCGAGCTGGATGTCCTTGCTCTGGATGGTGACACGCTTGGCGTGGATGGCGCAGAGGTTGGTGTCCTCGAAGAGGGAGACGAGGTAAGCCTCAACGGACTCCTGGAGCGCACCGATGGCGGAGCTCTGGAAGCGGAGGTCGGACTTGAAGTCCTGAGCGATCTCACGAACAAGGCGCTGGAAGGGCAGCTTGCGGATGAGGAGCTCAGTAGACTTCTGGTAGCGACGGATCTCACGGAGAGCGACGGTACCTGATGATCATGTTAGATGGTGTTGATGTTGTAGTTGGGTAGTGATGTGGGAACTTACCAGGCTTGTAGCGGTGAGGCTTCTTGACACCACCGGTAGACGGTGCGGACTTGCGAGCGGCCTTGGAGGCGAGCTGCTTACGGGGAGCCTTGCCACCAGTGGACTTACCTGTTGAGGATGTCAGTGTATGTTGTTGTTATAGCAGTGATGAAGTGACGTGATGAGGGGTTGTCGTCGCAGTGTGCAAGTGGCAGACGCGTTCACTGTCGTGTCGAGGTGGCGCGATGCCAGAACGCGACGAGCGAACGCGGTGCCAGATTGCGACCGTGATGAGAAGGATGGAGATGGTGATGATGGTATTGCAGGTGGGTTTAACTTACGGGCAGTCTGCTTGGTACGGGCCATGACGACTGATGTGTGTGGAGGTGGTTATGTTGTAGATAGAGGTGGTTGTTGATGGAGGATGTGGATGCTGAGTGGATGGATGAGAGTTGAGAAAGGCGGAGGTAGAAGAAAGATATAGGCGCGGGGGCGATTTCACAATCACTCGTTCAGCAGTCCGCTTTCCAGCACTCGTAACTGTCTAACTCGCAGGCACCAGCTAAGCCGGCATCTGGCTCGTGCGTGGATTTGATTTGGACTTTGCGCGTCGATTAGGCTTAGCGCGCTTCTGGATCACCAGCCTGCAAGATCAAACGCGCGCGTCCGCGACCGCCCAACTTTGCTACTTATTCCCCGCGTCGCCCATCTCTACAACTCTCTCATCATCCACTCACCATCATCTCCATCCATCCACCACTACAACACAACAGCCTCATCAGCTCCATCTCAACAACCCTCTCCCACAAACAACAAACAACACTTCCATCAACATGACTGGACGTGAGTACCCACCCCACTACTGAGCAGCTTCGTCTCTTCGACGCGCTCCAACTCCACTTCCACACTCGAACAACATACTGACATCCTCTTCAGGCGGCAAGGGCGGCAAGGGTCTCGGAAAGGGTGGTGCCAAGCGCCACCGCAAGATCTTGCGCGACAACATCCAGGGTATCACCAAGCCCGCCATCCGCCGTCTCGCGCGCCGTGGTGGTGTCAAGCGTATCTCCGCCATGATCTACGAGGAGACCCGCGGTGTCCTCAAGACCTTCCTCGAGGGTGTCATCCGCGACGCTGTCACCTACACCGAGCACGCCAAGCGCAAGACCGTCACTTCCCTCGACGTCGTCTACGCCCTCAAGCGTCAAGGCCGCACTCTTTACGGCTTCGGCGGTTAAGCAGTTCATCCTCCTGCTTCGACAATCACCACCACCTTCTTCACAACAATCATCACGACATCAGATATCCACCCACATGGCGAGAGCTGGGCATGCGGGTATGGCGCGAACGGAATGGGTCAACGGGTTTTTCTTTACTGGGTTCTGTTTTTGAGTGCGATGCGAGAGAGAGCAAAGGGCTACGGCCAGGCTTCTGAGGCTTCAAGTGTAGAATAGCCATCATCAGTGTTCACCACAGTGACACTAACCAATCAAATGAATATGCATCATCAATCAATCTTGTCTTTTTCAATCGATCTGTCGACCTGTCTGTCTTCTTCCCCTTTGGTCAGCTCGTCTCTTTCCTCCCTTCCCTACTGTCGTCTCATCCATTCACCCCGCTACGCGTGCTGTTTCATCTCTCCTCACGCGTGCAAGTTCCACCGCGTTGAGGGCCCGACTGCCGTGAGAAATCCACCTCCATCTCCGGTCGTGAAGCGTGATGGCCGAAGCACGCCCTCACACGGCAGGTCGACACCAGCAACCGGCTCAAAGCATGGAGTCACACATGGCTCGTTCGTACCTACCTACGGACAATACTCGTACATCGCGTTGTAGTCGTGTTGGCAACAGACCTAGCTAGCAGCCAGCGTTGGCTGGCCGAACGGATTGACGTCGCAAGTATCTTGGAGAACTTCACGCCTTGCTCCGGCCGGAGGGCATGGGCTCGTGGGAAAGCAGTGTGGATGATCGTTTGGTTGTAGGTAGTAGTCATGTGTGTTTCATTTTCGATCAGTTGTAGATAGGTCACCTTTGCGGTCTGGGCAAGTCGTCTTGTGGTGTTCGTATTCGTAATGTCGTGCAACCTGCTTCTGGAGGCCGGGTTTGACAGCAACGACGAGGTATATTGATGGTTTTGCTATGTACGGTTTAATTCATGATTGATTTTTCTCTATTCTATGCCAAAGTATCCAATTACAGTGATGTTAGTATGCAAATATGTGATGGTTGTGTTGAATATTTGAAGTTGACTGTCGTCTTCATTTAACGTGTAGTAAGTCTGATGGTGAATCTCGAATTATCAATCCCAACAACCACAGCCTCCCACACAGAGGTTCAGAACACTTCATACCATACAGGTGATATGCTATAATGATCTAGATGCCCGAAGAATCATCAATAGTCAATTCGGGTGACATTTGGACACGATATGACGATATCCTGATGTGAGTCTAACCCCAACCCCAACCCTCTGTACCCCAAAATTTGGATGTCGAAAAAACCACGCTAGTAGATCGAATTGACAGCCTTCACCAGAATGCCGAACACGACCAAATGATCGAGCATCTTTCCCACGTCGTGTTTGTCACCCGTCTCAATGAGACAGGAGCTACCCAGGACAGAAAGGATTGTCAAGTGATTCGTAAAGCCATGCACCAACACAGTCTTGGACCCGAGAAATCCAGACACGAGCAGTTTGATTTCATTCCCATTTCCATTAACAATACAAACAAATTTTCAGGCGCCTACGCAATGTACCCAGGCGAGAGAGAAAACACCACAGAAACAAGACAAGAGATCATACATCTTTTCCTCCTCCTTCTCGAATGAGTTCATTCGTCACTTCAACCCTCCATCTCAACATCGCCATCGCCGTCAATGTCCTCCGACTCATTCAGAGGCATCAACACATCAAAGCCACCAGTTCCCATCCTGCCGACTCTGCCAGCAACGATACGCGCACTCGGGTTGGTGAGGTCGTCAACATCGCCCTCCTGCACCGCGTCGCGCAAGAACGCCAGCGTGGTCTCGAAACTCATCTTCATGAAAGGACTGGTGTTGCCGCGGTAGCCCATGCGGTTGAAAGCCTGGTAGGCACCATCACGCGTCATGTAGTCGGCAATGAGGGTGAGATGGCGCGGGTCGACGCTGATACCGTGGCCGCCGAAAACGCCCTGCAGCTCGCGCACGATGCCGCCGCGCGCGGCTTCGACGCCGTAGTGCGTGAGGATGTGCCCGATGCTGTTGGTGTAGATGTAGTGCGGGTGGATGACGTGCTGGTAGTCCCACATGGCTTGCAGGTTGACACCCGCGGTGAGGACGTGGGCGATGCCGGTCTTGGCCGAGGTCTCTTCGTCGACGGCGCAGGTGGCCAGGCCGGGGACGGACTGGACGAGGGCCTGGCGGGCGCAGACTTCGACGAGGTGCAGCATGAGGACCTTTGCCGTGTTGGCGTCGTACTCCATTGTGAAGGAGCAGCTGGCGCCGGTCTTGTCGTCGAAGCTGAACGAGACGACGTCGTTGGTGTTCTTACCACCGCGAATGCGGTTCTCGCGGTCCTTGGCGAGGGACTTGCTGCTCCTGCCAGACTCGGCTCCGGGGCTGGAACGTGGGCTGCCGCCGTAGGTCTCGTCCTCGGATGAGTCGTCGGCTTCGGGAGTGGCGTCACGTTCTTGTGCGCGTGCAGCGAGAATGTTCTCCTCCTCATCCTCGTGCGCCTCGTAGCCGGCTTGTTGGCGGTTGTTCTTAGACTTGTCGCGAGTGGCATCGTCATCACCCTCTGCGTCCGAGTCGTCGTCTCCACCCTCACGCTCAGCTTCACCACGGCCCGACTCCTGCTCGACAGTGCCTGCAGACTTGCCAATCTCTGGTACGGCATCGCTCTTCGCAGAAGCCTTCAGCTTGCGCTCATCGCCACGCTTCTTCAGCTCCTTGCGAGTCATGGCCTGCAGTCTCGGTAGGAAGCGGTGTTCAAGGGTAGCCGCTACATCCTCTGCCGTGATGGCGTACTCGCGCATGTACTCCTCCTTGGGGAAGAAGTCGAGCTGGATGCGGTAGGTCTTCGCTTCGTCGTAAGCAGTACCAGGACCAGTAGACTCTGTGACAGAGACAGTGTCGAGAACCTCGGCCATGCTCAGTTTGCTGATACCCTTGGCGAACTTCCTTGCCTCTTCGACAGTGATCTCCTCGTTCAGCTTGAGTGTCATAGTCGGCGTCGCAATGTTTGCGGCCGCAGTCATGACAAGCTCACGAAGACGAGGAATACCAAGTGTGACGTTCTTTGCAGCGTGACCAGCCAAATGGAAAGTGTTGAGCGTCATCTGAGTCGAAGGCTCACCAATGGACTGTCCAGCAACGACACCGACGGCCTCACCGGGCTCAACAACAGAGCGGAGGTAGCGAATGTCGTTAATAGACTGGAAGGTCTTCTTCGACACGACACCCTCGATGTTCTTTTTCTTGTCTTTGATCAGCCTGTCGGGGTTGCTGTCGATGTAGTCGCGCTGCGCTGCAAACATTCTCTCGCTCATGGCGCCAGCGTACACACCGGGTGAGTAGACAGAGGTTGCCGGATCACTGGCAGCCAAATCGCCAGTCTTGCGGTACTTCTTCTCAGCGGCCTTGGTGTGCTCTTGCGCATCCGTAGAAACGATCTTGTCAAAGTCGTCTGCCATGTTCATGCCCTGGAACAGACTCATGTAGTTGTCGGCGGCGAACTTGAAGTTGTCCAAGTACTTCGCCTTGCACACATCCAGACCATCCTCACCGTACAGGAACTGAATAACGGAACCATCTGCATCGCGGACCGAGGTGTCGTGCTCAACCCTAAGACCTTCCATACCCTTGATCACACAGCGCTGCAAGTAACCAGAGCGCGATGTCTTGACGGCGGTATCAATCAAACCTTCTCTACCAGCCATGGCGTGGAAGTAGAACTCCTGCGGGCGTACACCAGTCAAGAAACGGTCGACGATGTAGCCACCAGCGCGGACCGAGGACTCAAAGGGCTTGAAGCAAGGCAGCGTCTTTCCAGACACCATGACGGGAACTCTGCGACCTTCCAGAACCTGCTGACCGAGGTTACAAGAAATCTGGTTGGCGTTGACACCACTACCCTTTGCACCTGACGAAGTCATAAGCTGCATTTGGTTCTTGGGGAAAGCCTTGATGAGCGCGTTGGGCAAACACGCCTGGGTGACCTTTGAAGACAGCTCTCGCGTCCTTGAGTTGGTGAGCTGATCGAGACCTTGCTGCTTCTCATCGTCACGAATGACATCTTCCAATCGGCGCTTCAGCTCACGGCTGTCGCTGGTTGGGTTCTCGTTCTCAAGTGAGACATACTTGGCTGCAACCTCGAGACCGACTGTGGCAGCACCCGAAAGTGCATCTCTGCGCATGTCCTCACCATGACGGGTGAAGATCAGATCCTCAACACCACAAGAGTGGGCACGCATATGCAGGAGTTTGGTCAAAAGACGACCCATAACACTGAGCAGACGACCAGCAACAGTGTGGCCGTAAGCTTCGTAGACACTGTTGACGACACCGCCGCTCGAAGGACCAAGTTGCTTCTTGTCCAGCACACCTTGCATGAGCTCACCGTCCTTGAAGATGACAACGCCCTCCTCAGAGTTCTCGGACCAAAGCTTCTTGGGAGTGGTGGAAACACCGGACATGGTAAGACCGGGGTGGTCGGCAGGCGTGATGTTCTTGAGAACAGAGGTGACGACTTGCTTACCAGTCCAGAGGGGTCTGGGTTTCATGATCGCAGGAGGCACAGTCTCGATTCTTCCAGTAGCGCAGTGGCCGTTTTCGGGACGGAGAGCAGCATAGAGAAGCTGCATGTAGTCCTCACGGTTGAAGAAAGTGTCACGATTGGACAACCACACACCCATGGTGATGTGATCTTGAATCAGACCTCGCAGAGGGTTACCAGCGGTTCCGGAAAGGTATTGGTGGTCAGTGTCGGCGATGCTGAGTGCCTCAGCGCGGGCGATCTCGTTTTGTGGGAAGTGCATGTTCATCTCGTCACCGTCGAAATCGGCGTTGTAGGTGTTGCAGTTGGCGTAGTGCATGCGTAGTGTCTTCTCTCCTGGCAGTACTCGGGCGCGGTGACACATCATAGATGGCTTGTGGAGTGTGGGTTGACGGTTCATGATGACAACGTCGCCATTGTTCAAGTGACGGTGGACCTTCTTGGGCCTTGTACCGCGAGTGCTTGATGAAGGCGCAAGCAGCTGGTTTGCAAGTGCTGTACGCTCCTCTGCATTCTTGCGCTCGAGGTTGACGACTTGTCCGTTCTCGTTCTCGATGGCAATGGCGCCCGGCCAGACATGAGGTCCGTTGCGAACAGCTTCCTGCAACTCCTCAACGTTCCAGACAGTGACAGGCTCAGGGTATGTGAGTTTGACGGCGAAGACCGGAGGGACACCAATCTCGTTGGTCTCGATGTTGGGATCGGGGGAAATGACGGTTCTTGCGGCGAAGTTGACACGCTTGCCCATCATGTACTTTCTGAACATACCCTCCTTCTTCTCCAACTTCTGCTTAATACCGTCTGCGTTTCGCTTGCCAGCTGCTCCCTGGAGCGGGTTGCGGTCACGGTCAACGAGACTGTTGACGGCGTCCTGAAGCTGTGCCCAGGTGTTCTCGAAGTCGGCGTATGTCCTTGCGCGGTACCTCTCGTCGCGCTCTTTCGAGCCTGAGAGTTCGCGCTGGATTTGCGTGAGGACGTCGCAAATGTTGAGGATGTTCTTGTAGAGTGTGTTCTCCTGCGCTTCCGCAATCTCGTCGTTACCAGTCTTTGCCTCGGGACGGAATCTGTTTGGTGGGACCAGAATGTCCTTCATGAAGAACATCTCGGCTGAAATGCCTGCAGATGTGCCCTTCTTCGCTTCAGCGCCATAAATCAGACCCATGATCTCTTGCTCGTTCTCGAAGAGTTGCTCCAATTGGGCGTACACGCGACTCTGGTTCATGTAGACTTCAGCTTCTTCAGACATGGTCTTGGTACCTGTGCTCTCCACGGCACCAGTGTCCATCATATCGCCACCCGCGATCTCGACCTCGCCTTCACTCTCCTCCTCCTCTTCCTCCTCCTCGGATGATCGTTCCATATCGGCAATACCTTCGTCAGAATCCCTCTTCCTCTTCCTGCCCTGCTCCTTCTCCGCCTTTTGCTTCTTGTACATGGCGACTACAGGGTCCTTGGCCTTGAGACCGGACTGGATCATCTTGGTGCGGTGCTCCTTCTTCAGCGGCTTGCGGAAGATTTTGACAAAACGATCTTTACGGTACCCGTGGTTGATACCCTGGCAATTTGAGCACTTGACGCCCTTTGTGATGGTGCCCATGAATTCCTGGATGATGACTCTCCGTGCGTTCGTCAGAGCTTCCGTCTTGTGAGTCGTAAGCCTGCCCTCTTGGCGAGCTTTCTTGATGGCCTTCTTGACGAAGCGATCTCGTGTTTCAATGAGTTCTTTGGCGTCTCCAGGCACATCGTCGTCGTCCTCGTCCGAGCTGCCGGCAGTAGTCGTTGCTTTGCCCTTGCTTCCCATCTGTGCAGTGATGTCGTCCAGGTCGGCGATTTCCTTGATCAATCCATACTGGACGAGCCTGAGCTTGCACGCGAATCTGTTCACGTGCACGCGGCTGAGCTTAAGCTTGCCGCAGTAGATACAGGAGGCTCGCAGAAGCCTGAGCACCTGGTCCATGAAAGTGGGGTGGTAGCATGGCACGGGAAGCTCAATGTGACCGCAGTGACCGGGACATTGCGGAGTCTTGAGACCGCAAGTCGCGCAGTTGTTGTCGCCGAACTGACCCAGCTCCGGAGTGTAGAGTCCACCGGGCACAGGGTTGAGGAGGGTATCGAATGTGGTGGCTCCGGTAATGCGTTTCGCAGAGAGAGCGCGAATGTCCTTGGAGGCCAGGAAGCCGAAGGACACGCCAGCGATGTGGCTGCCCACGGGCTGAGAGATGTTCATTGTGTGTGGTGTATGTGGCGGTAGTTCGAGATGTGGTGCATAGAGACAGGTGTACCTCACCGTACACTGGAGGTTCCTGGGTCAAGCTCAACTCGTCCGGCGGCGCAAACAGCTGCTGAAGACTTTCAAATGATAAATTCTCGAACTCTTGCGCCTTAGACTTTGCCGCTAAGCCACACCCGCGCTGCCGGCCAGCCACTGCCGCGGTACAGCAGGCGAACGTCAAGCTCTCACTAGCCTGGAGAACAACTTGAGATGATCCATACTAACTTACTGTACCCATAATTGCATGTGAAATAATTACACCTGCTCGATAGCAGCAACGACAACAACACATCACTCGGAGCAAAAAACCGCCATGTCGGGCAAACGACCACACGACGAATATGACCAGGATGGCGATGCGAAACGAGTGCGATCCAACAATGGCTCACCCGCGCCCGTACAGAGCGACGTCGAGCGCAAGAGAGCAGAGGCATCCGCCAAAATCGCTGCCATCAAGGCGAGAATGTTGGCTGGACGAACAAATGGTGCGCCTGCAACTCCTGCACAGGCGCCTCCGCCGCGACAGGCTCCGGCATCTTCAGCAGCACCCAGCCCTCCACCGGCTGCCAATGGGACAGACGAACTGGCTGCGAAGCGGGCAGCGACGATGAGGAAGCTCGAGGAGGCGAAGGCCAGGATTGCTGCTGCAAAACGGGGAGGCGCATCAGGGTCTCCAGCTACAGGCGGGTACGGAGCGCCTCCGCCAGCACAGCAGGGGCCTGGGAGCGAAATGGCAGCTCGTTTGGCTGAGCAGAAGGAGGAGGCAAAGAGGAGAGCAGCAGAGTTGGCTGGCAAGAACCGGGCATCGCCAGTGGTGCCTATGCCTCCGCCCCGGCAGGAAGGAAGAGGAGCACGAGGAGGGTTGGGGATAGGTCTCCATCCTTCGCTGATGGGTGACATGGCAGCGCCTTCAAAGACAAAGTCGCATACAGGCCCCAAGTTCAGCACGACCAAAGGCAACCAGCAGGTGGTCAAGGTCAACCCATATCTTACGGATGCGCAACAAGAAGAAGAAGCCAAGTTTGACGAAGAGATATGGGATCCTTCGCTCATGTCGCGCAGGGGAGGCGATCGCAAGACAAGAGACCTGATCTTCAACCAGAAGGGCAAGTTCATTGCCCAGGCGAATGCCCTGAAGCAGCAGGCCAAGATAGAGGAGATGAAGCAACGAATCGCTATGGAGACACGAAAGACCGAGATCGAAGAAGCCGGCGACAAAGCATTCCTCGTCCAAGCACCACCCGAGGTTGAATGGTGGGATGAAGGCCTCCTCGCCCCGGACCAAAACTCATACGAAGACTGGGACACGCCTGGACGCAACCGAATTGAGACCGACGACACCATCATCACAATCTACGTGCAGCACCCCGTGCTACTGAAAGCCCCCCAAGAAGCCTTCCAACCCGCAGCGAAACCCATGATGCTCACCAAGATCGAACAAAAGAAACTGCGCCGCCAACGCCGCATGGCCGACATGAAAGAAGAGCAAGCCAAGATCCGCCTGGGCCTAGTGGAGCCCCCACCCCCGAAAGTGAAAAAGAGCAACATGATGCGCGTCCTCGGCGAGCAAGCGGTCAAAGACCCGACGGCCGTCGAAGCGCGCGTGAACCGCGAAATCGCCCAGCGCCAAAACGACCACGAAGCGGCAAACGAAGAGCGCAAGCTGACGAAAGAGCAGCGCGCCGAGAAGCTCGCGCAGCAGCAGGCGGCCGACGAGGCAAAGGGTGTCAAAGTCGCCGTCTTCCGCGTCGAGAACCTCAGCTCCGGCAAGCACCGCTACCAAGTCGACGTCAACGCAAAGCAGAACAACCTGCTGGGGATCGTGGTCTTGCACCCGACCATGAACTTGATCATCGTCGAGGGCGGCGCCCACAGCATCAAAAACTACAAGAAACTGCTCTTGAACCGCATCAAGTGGTCCGAGAACACCCTGCCGCTCTCGGCTACGACTCCGACGACTTTCACTGGTCCGGTGGATGGCAAGGAGAGCAAGCAGAGTTCTGCGCGCGATTCGTGGCTCAATCCCATGACTGAGGATGGAGGGCTGAAGGATTTGAGTCATAATCGCTGCCAGTTGGTTTGGGAGGGAGAGGAGAGGGCGAAGAGCTTCAAGCGCTGGTACTCGCGCGTTTGCGAGACTGATGGTGAGGCTAGAGAAACGTTGCGGAGGAGCGGCATGGAGAACATGTGGACGCTGGCGAGAAGCATGAACGATGCCATGTAGGTAGGTTCGCATTCTAGAAGGCTGTATGTATATCACGGTTGTTATTATATCCGTCAATTTGACAACACGCTACAGGTATCTCGGATCCGAATTGTCACTGGAATTGCGTGCGCATTAGTGGACATGATGCAAAACTGTGATGTATTTCTCATTACGACTTGGTCGAAGCATGGTCTTGCTCTTGACAAGCTCTATTTGCTTTCTATCGATACAAGCGCTCGTTTCTTACGACTCTCAACTTCGTCTGCTCACATGCCTTCGAAGTCCTCATCCTCAGCATCCACATCGCCCTCGGCAATCTCCTTCGCCAACTCTCTCTCGCGCTCGCGTGCCTTGGTGGCCTCGGCAATCTCTTGACGGTGCTTGTGCATCGGGTAGCGCATAGCCATGACACACTCGTCACGCATGGCTAGCAGGGCAGAGATACGCGCGTGGAAAGCCTCGCTGGGCTCGGTCGTGCTGTATGCGTCCCGTTGTGGCACAGTGACCATGTGACCTTGTGCGTGGTCGAGCGATGCCTCTATCACACCGTCGCGAATCGCCTTCGCGGTGATGTACTCGGCGCTCTCCTCGCTGTCAACACCCAGTCGTGTGCAGATGTCACGCAGGCTGATACGCGAGTAAGACAGCGAGAGCATGCGTACACCGGTCTTGATCACGTTTTGGCGCAGACGCAGGATGAGGGTGTAGGTACCGTCCTTCTTGAAGACTGCTGAAAATGTCTCAACGCATTTGACAAACGCCTGCAGGTCGCCAACGCGGACAGCCTGGACAAGCTTGAAGTAGGGGTGAAGGGCGGCCTCCAGGTTTGGTTGGCGGAAAAGTGAGCGCTCGGGGATGTCACCCATGAGAAGGTTGACAACGACGAGTAGCTTCATGGCTTGCTGGTAGAAGCCAGCAGCTGTGGGAGTAGTGGGGGATTTGCGGGTGGCGGATGTGAGGTGTTCGTGGGCTTGGGTGTAGGAGAGCTGGATAGCGCGGATGCGTCCAAGGTAGTAGAGGTAGCGGCAGACCTGGTTGTTGGAGGCTGCGCTGGGGAACTGCGTCTGTGCAATGAGAAGGTCGGCTTGTGTGATGTCTGCTGTCGAGATGTAGTTGCGGAGCAAGAGCACGGTGACGGCGGCTTGGGTGTCGGCGTCCTTCCTCAGCACGGCGGATCGAAGCGCAGCGAGCAGCTTCGGTCTGACGTTGATGACAGGCGACTGCTTTGAAGGCGGCTTGGGGTTGAGCTGCTCGTGGAACAGGGCGTAGTAGTAGTAGGCCTTTGCGCCGATAGGATCGAGTGTTCGTCGGTTGAAGTCGCGGAGCTTCTCAACGAACTTATCGCTGAAGTTGGCGCCCTTCTCGTACTGCTCGTTATCGTAAAGGTAGACCTGATACTCGTCAGTCACTGTATTGTTGTTCTGCTCTCCAACCGAATCTTACCTGGACCAACACGCCGAGATAGGACCAGATCTCGGGAATCTGCTCTTCGTCGGTTTCCCTCGCGCCCTTGGTCGCGCCAGTCGCGCCAGCATTCTGTGGGAGAAGTCCTTCCAACACTCTCCTCGCCGGGTTGCTCGAATTGGGAAAGGCGGTGCGGATGGCTATGAGGATGGCTGTCGCGGAGTCCTTGGCCTTGCGGATGGTGGAGATGGAGCGCAGTACGCGGAGGGTGAAACGAGCATCGAAGGTTTCGACAGCCTGTGCGAGAAGGTCGAAGTTGTCGATTATGACTATGACAAGCTGTTAGCACTTGATCGTGGTGAACGATGGCGGCGTTGTTGTACGCACTGCGCTCGGGAGCCTTCTCAGGTGCCGGGCCGGATGCTTCGACCTGTTTGTCGGCGGCGACAGCGTCGACATCCATCTTGTCAGCCATGTTGGCGGTGATGGATTTTGTGTAGTGGGAGTGAGGTGCGGGTGAATGGTGTTCGTGTTGCTGTGGCTGTCTCGATGATGGATGGCTACCTACCGTAGAGGCAGCTTGGACCTGGGTTGAAGTCCTGAGGCACGCAATCGTCATTGGAAGAGGCGACGCGCTTCTAGGGCATGGAGCCGTGTGCCGGCGACAGTCGACAACAACTACCTTATACATGTACCTAATACATGTAAACCCGCTGTTGACGACCTGTGGAACTGATCGAACGAATCAGCACTGCAGTTTCCAGGAGTCATATGCAGAATTGTAGCTGGACTCGCTCATATCGCCGCAACCTGCAAAACCATCAGACGTTGCAATTCTCAAGCTGCCCCCAAAGTAAACAACCACGGAAACACCTGCAAAACAGTTAGGTCCTTGATCCAACCTCACCAGACTGCCACCATGGCATCTCTCCTCTCTTCACATCTCGAGCAAATCTCTTTATGCGCCAACTCAATCGCCGAGCTACCTTTCCAAGGCCCTAAGATCTTCACCAATGCTCTGCTTTCCACCCACGACATCACAGCTTTGATCCGAGATACCGAAGCACACGAGAGGGCTTTGTTCCATCTGGCTCCACCACCATTGCCCACGAAAGGTCCCAATTCGGACGCCGCCGTCAGCACTGCCAACACCGCAATCCCCACCGCAAAACGACGAGCGACAGTCTACGGCGGACCGAGACAGCCCAAGAACAAGGCCGTGGCAGCAGTACTGGGCGGAGATCTCTACAACAAGACGAGAGCACCGGAGGGTTCGCGCCAAAAAGGCGAAGTCGACGTGGAAGCACTACTCCATGGAGCTGAGAAACTGGCAGCTGTCTATCCCATTCCAGGTGCGAATGAGAGAATTTCTCAGCTTACGCGGCGGTACCAGCAGCTTGCGGCCAACATTGAACACTACGAGGGACGGGTAGCATCGCAGTCCAGGGAGTTGGAGAGGATGCATAGACCGTCGGGCGCTGGGTATTACGAAGAGGACGACGAAGATATGGTGGACGCAGAGATTCACGCTGTGGATGATGAGGAGAACTTCGTCGCTCCAATGACCAAGGAAGATTTGATGCGAGAGGAGGAAGAGATCAGAGAGCTGGAGAGGAAGAAGCGAGGTCTGGAGGACAGAGTTACTGGGATGGAAAGAGATCTTGGCGGTCTCATGAGGTGATAGGACGAAGTCACCATACGGAAAGGACCATGTCCTTCTGGAACTGTCTCAAAATCGATTGTGCATACTACAGGCCAGCAACAGCAACACCTCAAGCAAAGCTTGCTGGGATGAAAGCCGTACATGTCTGGCGAGACAAGACACAAGGCTCCGTGGCAAAGAATTCCAAAACCATTCTCTGCTAGCCCAGCAAACGAAAGTTCCAAGGAAGAGACCCAAGATATAAACGTCGACATGTCGGGCGGTCATCTACGACTTCCACCCTGCACACCACTTCACACTGCCAGGATGGATCCACCGCCGCCGCAGGAAATACCTCTCGCGCCCCTGTCTGTCACTGACATGCGTCAGCAAATACTCGCTAACGCAATGGTCCTTTTCCCACACATCGTCCACTCGCACAATAACAGCTTCCCGTCAGTCCTATCGCGCGCCGAGGACATTTTCGAAATTTCCGTCACCCTCCGACACGACTTTGAACCATCCGACTTCGTCGCCAGGCTGACACGTCGCCACGAGCTCGCGCCTGCTCTCCACGTCCTTATGCTGGGCGGCGCCCCCAGGATAACATTGTCATCCGCGCTCTGCGATCTCCTGGAAGCCATTTGTAACATGCTCGGCACGGATCAGGCGGTGATTATCGGGCGCCCACCGCAAGGCCCAGTGCTGCGCCCAGTCCTGCACGGCAGCCATGAAGGTGACCGTACTCTGGAGATGCAACGCGCCAAAACTTGCATCGCAGAACTGAAGGAGCTGATCAGGTCGAAGCTGGAGGCTGCTGCTGCTGCTGCTGCTGGGAATGGTAGACGCGGGTTCTCTTTCAGGGGAAGAGGGAGGGGGAAATAGGCCATGATGAAGGTGAAGTCTGATGCTGCTGAGATGTCCGGTTGCAGGCGGGATCTGGAAGATGCTGCTGAGCTGAGGCGGATGCAGAACGAGGAGCCGCATCGGGACCAGAAATAGCAGAGAGTGAGATGCCCTGTATTGCGAACGCGTGGTACCCATGACAGCCCACTTTGAGATCTGGCGGCAAGTGATGGACGCAAGTTGGGGCATGTGAGTTGAAAAAGTCAATCCTGCGTCACGAAGCACACGTACTTTTATCAAATCCATGGAAATCGTTCAACGTCTGACCTTCGTTTCTCAGTACATGTAAACTCGTTGAGAAAGTCTGTTGCTCTCTGCGTTCCCCTCCTTCCTCCCACACGCCATGTCCGCTGCCTCTGCCACGAAAGCGGCATCAGACTCGACTTAGAAGGAAACTGGAGGTGTGAGGGGGTATCATGAATGACAGGAAGATATGCAGACAGACAGATAGACGCTTGGCCGCATATTTCGGGGAGAGAAAAAAAGGGAAAAACGCCAGCAAAAGTATAGCAGCGACACGCTCGGAACGGACACCAAGCAGGATCGCTGATCATGAGAACGTGACATGCAAGAAAAGGAGAGTGAAGGAAATCAAACCCGCAAATCACAGACACTCGCTAAGCTCCATCTCTGACCCTGCCACCCCAAATGACCAAGCCAGCGCCGGCGCCCAAAAGCGCCGTAGCAGCAGCCCGGCTTGCGAAATCCGACAAGACCGTGGACAGAAGCAGCGGCAACAAGAGCAAAGCAACGAGGAAAGCCGCCTGCTCCCACAGACCGCTCTGTGCCCTCGACTCGCCCGATCTCGCCCGGCGGATTGGAGGCTGCGATTGTGGCTCCGGAACGACCAAGTCGTCAGTCCTGTCCAAGAATTTGGTCTCGGCTTCCCAGATCGGTTTGCGTTCCGTCATGAAAGCTTTGTAAGCTGAAATCTCGCTCTCTTCTGCAGGGCGCGAGTCTCGCAGCATAGAAGTGTAGTCTCGCAGCGCGGAGTGATACTGCTTTTGTTTGTTGTAGATCTCGCCTAGGATCACGGTACGGTGGGTGAAATGGGTGGGATAGTTGGGGTTGCGTTCGAGGCGTCGAGATGCTGGTGGGTAGGAGGGGGATGCTCCTGGAGATGCGGAGTCTGAATTGGGTGGGAGAGGAGAGGAGGCAGATATTTGGGCGATGCTTTCGTCTAGGAAGCGGAGCTGGGTTTCTAGTTCGGCGAGTTCGTCTTGAAGGTGGAGCAAGACACGATGGTGCAGGTGGGAGAATTTACGATAGAGAGGAGTCAGAGCTGGCCCTTTGGCCGCGGTGTTGTCGGCGGAAGGTATGCGAGAGGTAGCCAAGCTGGAAGCAAGCAGCTCGTAGCCGGCGAGAGTTGTCTTCGTTAGGTCAGGAGCGTCGGGCGCGTGAGGCGGAGAGACAAGCGGTGAGTTGCTGTTGGTGATTGGGGATGGCACTGGTTGAATGATGCTTGGAGGCGTGTGCCTAATTGGTACAGGCTGATGGATGTAATGTTGAAGCGATTGATGCTCCGATGGCACCGCATGGTCCATGTCCTGTGAGTCGGAGAGCTCAGGCGGAGGCATGTACTCATACGCATATGGATGCTGCGACTGTGCCATGTGCCGACGCCTGTCTTCTTCTTGCTGTCGAAGGCGCTGCTCGTCGTCTAACGCACGGAGCGAGCCGTGGGATGATTGCCTGTGGCTGTTGCCGAAATCCGGAGCAGACGAAGGCGTCGAAGGGGAAGCTGTGCCCTTTTCGCCTATGTGCTCATCGACGTTTTTGCGGCGGTGTTGCTTGCGCGGGCCTCGTGTGGAAGGCTCGATGTTGCGGCTGTTGCTGTACGGCATCTTGGTAACTGGACTGTCCGGATCATACTTTCGACGTAGCTCGGCTACACTAACACTGCGGGTAGTGGTAGGCGACGGCACCGTAGATCGTGAAGACGGCGTGGTGGGTCCTTCGCTCGACCCAGCGTCTGAAGGCTGGTAATGAGATGAGGATGAGGAGGCAGGCGATGTCACCGACACTTCGTCGTGGTGGTCCTCGGCGAGCGGAGGCTCCTCTATGAAGTCGAAAAGGTTGACGGACTTTGTATGCGACATGGTTTTAGGCGCGGATTCCGATATCGTTTCCGGTCTCCCCGACCGTGTCGAGAATTGTCTCGTAGGTAAGCCTCTTTTACGATCGTACCGGGACTGAGTTATGGTCGAGTTGCTGCCACTTGACCTGTCTGAGGCACTGGTCAGACCGGATAAGACTGACAACAACGACGGGTTGAAGTTTGGAAGCGGATCAGATCGTCTCGGGATTACTGTAGTTCGACGCTTAGCAGGATGACGGTGGACGTAGTCGTTTTCGTCCCTATACCGGGTGGATCGGGTCTTTTCTTCCACGTCTCGCTTCTGCTCATTACCGTGGTAGCTTCTTTGGCGTACGTTCGGATCTGTCGCCTCAAGGATCCGGCTCAACTTTGGAAGGAAGCGTCCGAGGTCGAGCTGAGAACTACTTTGATGCTTTGTTTTAGTCAACCTGTCCGGCCTGGGAGATTCGGAAGTGGTGTGTCGAGGCCTGCGGCGTCTTCTAGGTCGTTCCTCATCAACATCGACCCAGATAGCGGAGTTGTTACGTTCATCCGAGGACGCTTCTGATGCTGGCACTCGCTTTCTAAGCTTGGGTTCGTTCCCAGCGAGTGTCGGCTCATTCATGGGCTCGGAAAGCACTGCCAGTGGTGGCACAGGCGAAGAGGAGCGTCCAGACTATGCGGTAGCACAGGTGTCAGTCCAACAAACAATTGCGAGCTGGTGGCAGGAAAGCGCACGGGACTCATCAGTGGAGCGGTGAGATGTCGGCACGAGAACAGAGAACCCACTTACCATGCCTTCTCCACGCCCCCAGGAAAAGTGTCAAAAGCCTCTTGGGTATTCCTACAGAGGCAGAGAGCAGCAGTTCGCGAGCACGCCCTTGGACTACCGTCAGCCATGCGGGCAACGCTGCAAGCGTACCAAACAGAGAGGAGAGACGGAGTTCCGGCGACGCAACAGGAAAGGTAAGACAGCGCAGAGCATCGTCTCGTCACGACGCTGCAGGGTGGAGAGGATTCGGCAAACCGCCAGTGCGCACTGGCGATGGTGGTGCTGTAAGTACTTGACGTGCAGAAGACATGAGATAGCAACAATAGCAAACGTGTCGCACGGCAGCACGACGGCGGCGCGGTGAAACGCGAACGACGGCTGGGGTTGGATGTAGATAGGACGGTCACTGCACTGGCGGGCAGGCTTGGGGGATGCACTTTGTGGTTGGAGAGGGATTGCGAAGGTTGTGCGCTGGCGTGTCAGAGTTGCGGGAGGCATGCAGCTTGCAGTAGTGAGGACGACCTGAGCCCAGGAGATGGGGACGCCTTGCACAGTTGGGGTGGGCAATAATCCTTCCATGCTCCATCAATCGACGATACCGTTATCATGTTTGCTGCAGAAAATCATGTCCTCAGATCCCTATCACGACGGAGATTACTGATTGTACTGAAGATGCATGCTGCCACTACCGTGCTACTGTGATCTTGTGTGAGGACGCACAAAAGGCGTGGTATAGACAGGGATCGATGCCGCCACTTGTGCTCATAAAATAAAGTATGTGCCGGACCCCGGGTGGAGAGGAGAAGATCCGGTAGGTGCCCATTTCTTGTGACAGCTCACGTGATATAGCGTCCCAATTAGGAAGTTGCGGGCAGACACCTCCGATCGTGGACTTTGGGGATTGTAGGTGCACCAGACCGCCTATACAGCAAGCAAACAATCATAATGGCGAGAAAAGCAATCGCAAACGACCAGATCGTCAAGCTCATCGTGGGCGCTGGCCAGGCCTCGCCCTCGCCGCCCGTTGGTCCGGCATTGGGCAGCAAGGGTGTCAAGTCCATGGACTTCTGCAAGGTACATCGACCGCAATTCTTATACATGGCAATCGCTGACGATAACAATTCTTCCAGGAGTTCAATGCCCGCACAGCAAACTACATCGCCGGTACACCCGTTCCTGCGCGCGTTACCGTCCGTCCCGACCGTAGCTTCCACTTCGAAATCCGCACGCCTCCCACCGCACAACTACTGCTCGCGGCAGCCGGCGTCAAGGCCACAAAGAACAAGGTGCGCGGCGCTGGTAATGTTGCCGGACCGAACAGCAGGTTAGGCGCAGATGGAAAGGGCAAGGCTTCCTTCAATCACAGTGCAGCACCCGGAATGGCCGACACAGGATCTGTTGGAGAGGTCAGCTTGAAGCACGTATGGGAGATTGCGAAGATCAAGCACTCGGAAACGAGGCTTAGCGGTGCACCATTCGAGGGCATTGTGAAGAGTATCGTGGCACAGGCAGGCAGCCTGGGAGTGAACGTTGTGCCATGAAGGAGATTCAACAGCAGAGAGGAAAACAAACCACGACGATAAAGTCTAAAGGGCCCCGAGATCTAAAAGGAAGGCAGACCAGTACAGGTCATTTGATACCCGCCGTTCACAACGCGTGTAGAGGGAAGTTTGCATTTCAGCGAGCATCGACAGGAGTTCCAGGCGAGGATTGGTTTTAACGAGATCGATGCCGGCGACCGCATTGGGACATGTAAAGTATTGTAAACTATGGAAAGCTCTTACAAACGAGGTTGCATACGACTGTGTTCGACCGGCCAATACTCCCTGCCGAATGTTTACAAGCCTCGCTTGTTCCGCGAATAGATGTCATGGATTCTCTCGATCTACATGCTGGCTGACAATCTCGAGAAGACTTGGATATTGGTACCACGGTCCACTCGGCGAAACAGACCGGAGAAGCTCGACTATGCTTTTCTTTGGCGGACGTTTCGGTACGGTACATGTTCAACGACATCTTCAGCGATACTTACTTATGTGGGATGAGCAACATAACATGGAAAACTGGATACGACGCACTTTCCAAGGACCTTGTCTAGTGCAACTACGAATTAACTTGGCATGGGTATTGTCATTAAGCTACCTGGCTAAGTACTTGGTGGTTTCATCGTACAGGTACTGTATCTTTTTTTCCGCCGCCAATCTGAACCATCAACTGTTTGTCTGGCTCTCACTCCTCGGCCTCTTCTTCTTTGCCGCCTTTCCCAGTGAGGCCACCCCAAATGCCGCTACCCAGGGAGCCCACGCCTTTGCCTACGCAGATTGTTAGCCTTGTCTACCATGCTCTGTGTTCGCTCTCAGCCAGACTTACCGACGCCACCAACTGTTGAGCCAACACCGCCGACCAAATCGCCCTTGCCGAGCTTGCCGACTCCGTCACCAACTCCACCGGTCACATCTCCTACAGTGTCGCCGACTCCCTTCGTTACTCCTCCAAGGGCCTTGCCCGGTCTTCCGCCGCCGCCAGGGAGAGCGCCAGTCACGCTGTTGCCAACGCCTCCGACAGTATTTCCAACTCCCTTTCCAGCACCAGATACGGTGTTGCCAACCCCTCCACCAGCCCCTGCAGCGGCACCCTTCAAGTTGCCTTTGCCAAGCGCGCCAGTTGTATCTCCGACAGTTTTGCTGACTCCAGACGTGGTGCTCGACAGCGTCTTGCCAACATTGTCCGTGGTGTTGCCAATAGTCTTTCCAGCAGGACCTCCGACGGTGTTTCCTATCTTTCGATCAGCATGAGTCGATGCACGAGCCCAGCTCACATGGTTCACTTACCGAGGTTCTTGCCGACACCGCCAACGAGTTTGTTGGCTCCCTCTCCAGCATCGTTGACCGTCTTGCCGGCTCCGCTACCGACGCCTCCGACGGTCTCACCAGCGCCTTTGCCGAGACCGGAGAAAGTGCCCTTGATGTCTCCGCTCTTTGCAGCGCCCCAAGTGTCTTCGCCTGTCTTTTTCAGGTTGCCAACGGCACCGGATGCTGTGTTGCTCACGTTGCTCCCGGCCTTGCCAGCAGCGTTCGTCGCGCCCTTGCTGGCGTCTCCGACGGTCTTCGTAGCGCCCTGAGAGGTGTCGTTGGCGAATTTGCTCAGCTTCTTGGTCTGGCCGCCCGTTGCCGAGTCGAGTTTGCCTGGCGACATACCATCAGCATTTGACACGTTTTATCCCATGCGTAGTAGGCTTGCTCATGAAGGTCTCGCCTCATCCGCAGCTTTCCACCTGTTCACCAGCCAGTCGGGAAGCCACTGCGCGATTTGATCGGGTTGACCACTCATGTTCATGCGAGGCACGGACATACCTGTCGCATTGCCGACTGTCTTGTTCACGCCTGAGCCGGCGGTGTCAGCGGTCTTGTTCGCAGCGTTGCCGGCTGTGCCAGTGGTTTTGTTCACGGCCTTGCCGGCCTGTGCTGTGCCCTTCTGGGCGGTGTCGCCGGCTGGAGGTCTGTCAGCACTACTTTCTTTACGCGATGCTTGGTAAAAATCTCACCAGCGTTGATGCCCTTTTGACCGGCTGCACCTGTTTGCCCAGCAGTTTTTTTCACGGGCGTCGGAGCCTTGCCTGTGGCCGATCCAACGGTCTTCTGTGCTTGGCCAGTCACTGATCCAGCAGTCTTCTGAGCCTGGCCGACAGGGTTCGAGGCACCAGCTTTGGCCTGGGATGTAGCCTTGTTGGCGGTGGCAGCCGGCTTCTTAGCAGCGCCCGTAGCATTTCCAGCAGTCTTCTGAGCAGCTTCCGCAGGCTTCTTGGTTGAAGGCGTCGGCGCGGCCTGAATTGGCTTCCTCGAACCGATCGTCGACCGGGCAGGCTTCGCAGCAGATCCCGCAGTGTCCTTGGTAGCAGACGCCGCGCCTCCAGCAGTACTAGGGGCTTTCTTCACGGGAGTCTTGCTGGGAGTGGACTTTGCAGCTCCAGCTGCGCCAGAAGCTGCTTTCGAAGGCGTGGCTTTCGCGGGCGTCGCTGTGCCGCTCTTTGCAGGCGTGGTGCCAGCTGTTTTGTTTCCAAGCTTTTGGGGGGCCTTCTTGGGCGCGGCCTTGACGTCGTTGTCAACCATACTGATCTTTGATACGCCGTCTGCAATCACTGGTCAGCCGTTGCTTTTGAGTTCATCCTCCTCGTCTTCGAGGTCCGAGTTTGCTTGCTTGAAGTTTCCGTGTAACTATTCCCGACTCTTGAAAAGCCATAAAGTCGCCCATCGAACCAGTCTCTTGGGCTCATGAATGTCCAATCCAAACCAAAGCAAAACGCCCGAACAGTAAACCCCAAAACGTACCTTCTAACTGAGCCTGTTGTTTCTTCAAGTCTTCCATCTGCGTTGGGGATTCAACAGCGGTACAGCAATGAAATCGAAAGGATCAATGCTTTTCAGAATGGGTAGTAGACTAGTAGTGTCAACCTAGGAGTAGAATAAACAGCAAGCTATGGAGGATGAAGGATATAGTTGGTAGAAAAGCAAAAAGAGGGAGACACGACACCCAATGGAAACAGGTTTCTCCTCCCAAGCCACCACCTCAGGGCATGCCTCCGCAAAGCGAAAGCACGGGAAACGCGAGATGCAACATGCAGGGTGCGCATTTCCATGCATCGTGATGTTGCCAGGTTGCTCTCGCTCGCCCACGTCATACGGCTCCTCCGCTCCAGCTCAGGGCAGGCGAGTTCTGGGCTGGATGATCATCGTAATGCTGTGCCTCTCATTGCCTGTGAGGTTACTCCACTTCTATCAAACTTGCCGCCACATTTATTGCATGGTTGGCTTGAATGAACTCGCGAGAGGTTGGCGCCTGCTGTGACGATCTCTCCCACGCGCCTGAACTTTCGCAGAGAAACCCAATTGACTAGGTGGGTGTGTGGCATTTTTCTGGGAAGGGAGTTCCACGCGCGCGTATGGGAGCTTCAATTGCAAGCTATAGCTAGGCATGACGAAACCGTTCAACTGTGGAGCCTGTTCCACACAGTAGCGCCACGATGCACGCGTTCTGGAACGAAAGTACTTGTCGAACTATCGATGCTACTGTACGAGACGTCTCTTTCTAAGGTTTGCAGAATGATTTGATCTGATTCTGCAATTCTCTCAGCATCATTGTTAGACGCTGTTCTCTTTGGTTGTCGTTGTCGGAAGATCGAACCATGTTCCTTACCTTACCGAACATGTTCGTCATGTAATGTCACGTCATCGTTAGCCGGCCGCCCACTTTTCCAATTTAAACAAGACCGAGGTTTTGGTGAGAGGTTGCAATTGATGGCTAGAAAGTCTCAGGATTCCGACAAGTACGACAAACATCTTTGGCAAAACATCTTAAGTCGTCCCAAGAACGAACGAGACAACTTCCCTGTCCACTTCCATCTAGATTCCGGTCCTGACCGAGACTCGAGTCCATGTCCCAGTACTGAGTACAAGTCTGGAGACCAATCGTAGGGGGGGACGGTGTTGGAATTGTATTTGCGTCAAGGAGCATTCGGTGGAAACTCCATGCTGTAGTTTGCTTGGCCACCCCTTCTTGTATTAGTTCGTCTGCCTTGTTGGCTATACCACAATGTCATTTCATTCGGACCATTTATTATTCATCGCGTTCTGTGCATGTTGACGTCATGTATCGACATTTCAGATGAAGCGTACGGTACGCCGTTCTGTTGTTTCCTGTTCATGCCTGCGACGACGTTTACATGCATTCTCGAGAACTCGTTTGAGGTCTGAGTATTGCGGTATAGCAACAGGAGTAGAGGAGAGCACTTGGCCGCTTAGCCTGTAGCGACATCCGTGAGCCTTCCTGGAAGAGTACGACTTGGATGATGACCAACGAACGGCGTCCAGATCCAACAGCAATGCCATTCATCCCTCCCACTCCGCCCTCTCAAGCAGCAATATCAATACGTGAAGAGGCATCGTTAGGCTCGTCAATCGCAGCCGTCGCATCAGGATCGAACAAGACGACAACAATGCCGGCAACCACCAACCACCTCCCGTCATTGCCTAATCTTTCAGCATTTCTGTTCTCTCACTTCCAACAACTCTCACCTCTCGCTGCAGCCTCTGAGGTCGGATGGCTGTACCACTCGCCCGTGCCACCGAGACCGCAATGGAAAAACCAACCTCAAACTCCTCTGCCCGCCTACTCGCGTGTCCAGAAACTGGTTTTCAGTATCACGCCGACGGAAGGTGTACACACAGCCCTGGGTGCTGAACCACTCCCACGCCAAATCGACGAACAAACGAACGGTACGACCACTGCTCTGGCTTCCGTGGAATCGAACGTCCCTCTTCGAGTGCCGGCCACTAACAAGAATGAGAAATTCACAACAGCGGCTTTCCTGCACCGGCCGTGGATGCTCACCCGTGCTCGCTTGCCCCGCGGAACGACGGTCTGGGCTTCGCACAAGGCTTTCGATGAGAGCTTGACTGTAGGGTGCAATATGCCTCTCCTGAAAAAGTTGGGAGTGAACGTCCGAGAAGCCAAGCTACTTGTCGGTTACAAGGGCGACGATGGTAGGAGAATTGGTGCTGTGGGTGGGTTCGAGAGTAGGATGGGAGACAACATTGACGAGGTTAGAAGGAAGATCGCAAAGGAGTTCGGGCATGTGGAGGATTGGTTTGGGTTTGGCGATGAAGGCCGCGGGGCTGAAGTCAGCGAGTATGGCGAAAGAGAGAAGGCCAGTGGGTTGACGGCTATCGCTTGCATGAACGCTTTCCATCCCGCTGAGGTCGAACGCGTTGCTGTCGCTGCTGTCGAAGCTGGCTTTGCGACTTCGCTGGAAGATTGTAGCGGCGTTCTGTACCTCACTGGTGCTGTGAGGGAGGAAGGGCTCCAGGCTGCTTTACAGAAAGGCATGAAAGTAGCCTGCGTTGGCCATCAAGCCTGTGAAGTCTGGGGGGTTGCATATCTGGCAGAGAGAGTAAGAGAGACGTGGCCAGAATTGCAGGTAGAAGTTGTGGACGAGGAAGAGGTGAAGCCTATACCGAAGGTAAAGGTAAAGAAGGAGGTCAAGACCGTGGCCAAAAAGAAGGATGGCATGAGGAATGATTAGAAAAGACCTGAAGGGGGTAGCAAGAAGAGGAAGACAGCCGACGGAGAAGTCGATCTGGCTGATTCTGGTGTAACGCGTGAGGTGTCCAATTCTTCCAGAATACCTAGCTAGATTGAAATAGACGTTTGGTGAAGAATGCGTGTTCAGTATAGTATAAGATATAGGTGGATGCAAATGTGAAGAAAGGCATGGCATCAAGTGGTCCAATGCAACATGACGTGGAGGTTGGGCTGGAGCCGAGCCACAGAGGACGCGAAGCTTCAAGGCGACTGGAGCGACAGAGGAAAGTGGTTTCCTACCACATTGCACTGCACTGCTGGATCACTACATCCTAATATCTGTCGTCTGATCGACATTGGTAAGGCGATACTAATACCAGCTCTGCTTTTGCCTCGGGCACACAGGCCAGCCGGCAACTCCATTCCCCACCACCACAACCACCACATCCCCCTCGAACGAACCCGCGACACCGCGAGGCCACCCACCGCACCCATACACCATGTCGTACAGTGCGACCCGCAATGTCGACCTCAGCAAGTCCGAGACTGAGCTTTCCACCAACATCCGCAAAGCCACATCGATCGAGGAGACGGCCCCGAAGCGCAAGCATGTCCGCGCCTGTATTGTCTACACATGGGACCACAAGTCCAGCCAGTCCTTCTGGAGTGGTATGAAGGTCCAGCCGATCCAAGCCGACGAGGTGCAAACCTTCAAGGCTTTGATCACCGTACACAAGGTCTTGCAGGAGGGACACCCTATCGCTCTGAGGGAGGCGCAGGCCAATGTCAGCTGGCTGGAGAGCCTGATGCGCGGATCTGCTGGAGGCCTTGGAGACGGCATGAAGGGATACGCGCCCATGATCCAGGAGTATATCTACTTCCTGGTCTCGAAGCTGAGCTTCCACCGCAATCACCCTGAGTTCAACGGCACCTTCGAGTACGAGGAATACATTTCGCTGAAGAGCATCAATGACCCCAACGAGGGATACGAGACGATCAGTGATCTCATGAACCTGCAAGACCAGATCGACAGCTTCCAGAAGCTGATTTACTCGCATTTCCGCAGTGGCGCGAACAACGAGTGCAGGATCTCGGCGCTTGTGCCTTTGGTGCAAGAGAGCTATGGAATCTACAAGTTCGTCACAAGTATGCTGCGTGCCATGCACACCACATTGGGAGATGACGAGGCGTTGTCACCTCTGAGAGGAAGATACGATGCCCAGCACTACCGTCTCGTGCGCTTCTACTACGAATGCTCGAACCTGCGCTACCTTACATCGTTGATCACTGTCCCGAAGCTGCCGCAAGATCCGCCTAGCTTGCTCAGCGACGAGGAGTCAGCTCCTGCGCTGCCATCGCGACCCAAGAACGAGCCTGTGACGAAGCCTAGAGACACTCCGCCTCCTGCGCAAGCCACCGACCCGGAGCCGATCAACGAGTTCTGGAAAAACGAACAGCAGAGAGCGCAAGAGGAATTTGCGGCAGAGCAGGCTCGGCTGCAGGCGCAATGGGAAGAGGCGCAGAGGAATCAGCAGCAGCAGGCTATGCAAGCACAACGAGACTTTGAGGAACAGCAGCGTCTGCAGGCAGAGCAGCAAAGGCTCCAGCAGGAGCAGTTGCAGCGACAGCAATACGCCGAGCACACACAGGGACGCATGGCCGAGCTCGAGCAGCAAAATCTGGCCGCAAGAGCACAATACGAGAATGACCAGCTCATGCTCGAGCAATACGACCGCAGGATGAAGGCACTAGAGCAGGAGCTTTCGCAGATCAACGCAAACTTCCAGCAACAGACCAACAGCAAAGATGATCAAATTCGCGCTCTGCAGGAGCAGGTCAACACTTGGCGCACAAAGTACGAGGCGCTTGCTAAGCTGTACAGCCAGTTGCGCCACGAGCATCTGGAATTGCTGCAGAAGTTCAAGGGTGTGCAATTGAAGGCTGCGAGCGCACAGGAGGCCATTGACAGGCGCGAGAAGCTGGAGCGTGAACTCAAGACCAAGAACTTGGAATTGGCAGACATGATTCGCGAGCGCGATCGTGCGCTGCACGACAAGGATCGAACTACTGGCGGCCACAAGGATGAGACTGAGAAGCTCAAGCGCGAGTTGAGGATGGCCATTGACCGTGCCGACAACGCAGAGAGAGGCAAGGGTTCTGAGCTCAGCGCTATGTTGTCAAGACACAACCGCGAGATCGCCGACCTGGAGGAGGCGCTCCGCAACAAGACCAGAGCGCTGGACGATGTACACATGAAGTTGGGTGAAGGCTCATCCGATCTCGAGCGCCAATTGCGTGACAAGGAGGAAGAGCTTGAGATCTATAAGCAAGGCATGGACCAAACTCTGCTCGAGCTCAACGAGCTACGCCAGGGCGGTGGCGACACAGACAAGGCGATGGATGAGCAGATCGATGTCATGCTCTTGGACAACATCAACAAGATCAACGACATTATCGACTCGGTGCTGCAGTCTGGCGTGCAGCGTGTCGATGATGCCCTTTACGAGCTTGACAGCAGCATGCAAGCTGGAAACCAGAGTGCAAGCGGTCCTTACGTGCTCTCGCAGATCGAGAAGGCCCAGTCAAGCGCCATGGAGTTCAGCACAGCCTTCAATAACTTCATTGCAGATGGGCCCAACTCGACACACGCCGAAGTCATCAGAACCGTGCACACCTTCTCCAACGCTATTGCAGACGTTCTCTCCAACACCAAGGGTCTTACCCGCTTTGCCTCGGACGATAAGAAGGGCGACCAACTGATCAACGCCGCGCGCAGGGGTGCTTCTTCCACTGTCGACTTCTTCCGTGGCATCATGTCCTACCGTCTGTCAGACCTCGAAGACCTGCAAAAGACCGACGTCGTTATCAACAAGAACAACGACGTCCAGGTTGCCCTCAACAACCTTTCCAAGCTCGCGGATGCATTCGCTCCCAAGGGCACAAAGGTCACAAACCAGTCTGGCGACCTAGGCGAGCTTGTCGACCGCGAGATGACGAATGCCGCCGCCGCCATCGACGCCGCTACTGAACGTCTCACCAAGCTGATGAACAAGAAGCGCGACCAGTACACCTCGTACGAGCTGAAGATCCACGATTCCATTCTCGAGGCCGCTATCGCCGTCACCAACGCCATTGCCCGCTTGATCAAAGCGTCTGCTTCCTCGCAGTCTGAGATCGTCCAGCAAGGCCGTGGCAGCAGCATGAGCGCCACACAGTTCTACAAGAAGAACAACCGCTGGACCGAAGGCCTCATCTCCGCCGCGAAGGCCGTTGCACGCTCGACGAATATGCTGATCGAAACGGCAGATGGTGTCATCTCCGGTCGCAACAGCCCTGAACAGCTCATCGTTGCGTCCAACGATGTCGCAGCTTCTACTGCTCAGCTTGTGGCTGCATCGAGAGTGAAGGCCAGCTTCATGAGCAAGACGCAGGAGAAGCTCGAAGATGCCAGCAAGGCCGTCACAGGCGCTTGCAGGAGCTTGGTCAAGCAGGTCCAGGCTATCATCGAGAACAGGAACCGCGACGAGGGCGAGGACGTGGATTACTCCAAGCTGAGTGGCCACGACTTCAAGGTGCGGCAGATGGAGCAGCAGGTAAGCAATTATAATTTCTCCACCGCCGAGATGGGTCATGCCATTTCTTTGATTGCTGCGCAATTTACTGACGATTCTGGCGCTACTTTTAGGTCGAAATCCTGCAGCTTGAGAATGCGCTCAGCTCTGCCAGACATAAGCTGGGTGAGATGAGGAAGATCAGTTACCAGGATGAGGATTAGTCGAGGAGGAAGCAAGTTCGCGACCAAGTCATATATATATCAATGACTTACTTGAGAGCTAGAGAGCACATTGAAAGTGCTCAGAAGATGTTCTTGTTGTAGATACCACATCATGACTACATTACAATACACTGTTCTCCATTTCTTCATGAAGTCTAACAACCCTGTTTTGCTGTATCATCAAGACCGGCCTGCAAGCGAGCTGTTCGTATCCTCGAAGCGATGCTGTCTAAATCCAGAGCCCTATAGTGATATACATCTACTTTTCTAGGAATCTTCACGTTCACCGGTGGCAGAGTGTCCGACGACGGCCTGGAACTCTGTCGGCTACGCACGGTCCACACAACGGCCATCACTTACTGTGTTCTTTCCAACCGCCGAGGCAGAACTCCACCACGACCACAACTGAGTCGAATCTACACGGTATCAACTCGGTGCTCGGCACCGCACCGAAGAACAGAGTCAGTACAGGAGTAACGGTCGGGCGAAGCTATTGCAGGTTCCCGTTCTTCACAGTCAGGCAAATAATCGGCTGACCGAATTCTCACGTTCTTCCTTCAAGAGACATTAGCAGCCTTCGGTACAAACGGCCCTGCAGAAGAAGCAAGGGACTCAGGGTACTGTATGCTAATCGTGCGGCAAAAGCCATGTGGACTGTCTCGACCAATTGACCAGCACGGATGCCTAGTTATAACACGCCAGACAAGTGTGACAGACTGAATTCGGCCGCGCAAAGAAAGCCATCAGGGGCTAGGAGCCTGGAACCGAGATTACAGTTCCTTCGGCCAACGAAAATGAGCCGTTTCTTCGATATCCACCGAACTTCGACCAGCCAAATCCGGTATTTTGACCATACCGACAGCATTTGATCAAGGAGGGTTTTGCACCGAGACACGCTACATCGAAATACGATCCGCCACTGCATCCTTCGCGTGTGCAAGAACAGATGGTTGACTGGTGAGGGTGGCCTCATGCCACTAGAATGTGGCTACCTTATATCTTCTTATACCTGTGAGAGTTCAGCTGTTTAGTCTACTACTTGCCTGTTGTCAGCTTCTCTTTTTCGTGTTGTCTCCCTTTGCAAACGATCGTTTGCGTCCTTTCGTTAGGCCATTCGGCCAGTCACTCATTTACATCTGCAATACTCACAATCCTTCCTTGGAACACACTCGCTTTTATATTTCGACTTACCACGCAACTCAGAAAACATGCTTTTCGCAACATTCCGCGGCCTGGCTTTGGCCGCAATTGTTTCGTCCGTCTCGGCCGCATTCAATCCAACGGCGAAGAACAACGTCGCTGTGTACTGGGGCCAGGGACCCGACCAGAAATCTCTCCTTGAAACCTGTCAGAACCCTGCGGTCGATATCGTCAACATCGGCTTCGTCAACGCATTTCCTGACAACAGCCCTGGAGCCTACCCCGGCAGCAACTATGGAAACGCTTGCGGGGACGAGACCTATCAGGTCAATGGGGTAAGCACGCTGCTCAAGTCCAACTGCCCTCGTATCGGTTCGGACATCATCGAATGTCAAAAGACGTACGGCAAGAAAGTGTTCCTTTCCTTTGGCGGCGCATACCCCAAGAACTATTACATCGCCAACGACAACAGCGCGAACAGCTTTGCCGACTTCGTCTGGGGAGCCTATGGACCGTCTACTTCGGCATGGACCTCTGCTAACAAGCCTCGTCCGTTTGGCGATGCGGTCGTGGACGGTTTCGATTTCGACATCGAGAGCGAGATGGCTTCGCCGCCCAAGGATGCTTCTGGCAACGCGATCAACGACTACCAAAGCCGAGGCTACGCTACGATGATCAATCGCCTGAGAAACACGCAGTTCCCCAAGGATACTACAAAGAGCTACTACATTTCCGGTGCTCCCCAATGCCCACTTCCCGACGTTCACCTTAGCGGACCGATCGCCAACTCTTGGTTCGACATGCTGTTCGTGCAGTTCTACAACAACCCCAGCTGCTCTGGACGCGCCGCAGTCAATTATGCTGCTGGTGACAGCTTCTTGAAGTGGACCCAAGCCTCTTCCAAAAATCCGAACGTCAAGATCTACTTCGGTCTGCCCGCATCTACCGAAGCCGCTTCTGCTGGTGACTACCTTACTCAGCCCGAGGTCAAGGACTTGGTGCAGCGATTCTCACCGAATGCGAAGTGGGGTGGTATCATGCTCTGGGAATCAACTTATGCGCAGAAGAACGTGGTTTGTGGCAAGGATTACACCACATGGTCCAAGGATATTGTCAGCGCTGTTACCTCCGGCAAGGACATCGATACCGACATCAGTGGATGCACCAGCAGCACTCCTAGCCCGATCCAGCCTGGTGTGATCTCTACTTGCAACAAATACGCAAAGACCAACCCTGGTGGCGCCAAGTGCTCAGTCTTTGCCGCTCGAATCGGAGTCTCTGAGGCGCAACTCTACGCGTGGAACAGCATCCTCGGCCCTAATGGTGAAAACTGCGGATCCAAATTCGTTGGCGACACTTACTACTGTGTCGGCGTGAATCCACCGCCCGGCTCGACGCAAGCTGGCATCACACCCTACTGCACAAAGTACGAGAAGGCCAATGCTGGCGGCTCGTGTCCTGTATTCGCCAACCGCGTCGGAATCTCCACCGCGAACCTGTATGCCTGGAACACCGTCCTCGGTGATAACGGTCAGAATTGCGCTTCGTCGTTCTGGGGCGACACGTTCTACTGCGTTGGTGTCTCTCCCAACTATGTTGCTCCCCCCAAACCGAGCCCCACTGGTGCTGCACCGGCTCCTGGCCCAACTCAGTCTGGAATAATCTCCACTTGCAACAAGTATCTGATGGCAAACTCTGGTGGCTCTTGCCCTGTCTTTGCCAGCCGCGCTGGCATCACGACATCACAATTGTACGCTTGGAACACTGTTCTCGGAAACAATGGACAGAATTGCGCTTCATCGTTCTGGGGCAACACCTACTATTGTGTGGGCGTGAGGTCTAGCAAGATCAAGAGGAATGCTGCGGCTGAGGTTACTGGATACGCCCCGCCTGCGTATGGAGCGTCGGCTGCGTCGCCATACGGCGGTCCAGGTGATGCTTACCCTGTCGAGAGCACTTCGTCTACTGCGGAGCCGATGCATTATTCTACGGCGACTTCGTCCACTGACCTGTCGGTATCCACACCTGAGCCCTACATTTCAGCATCGGAACAGGTCGAAGTTTCCTCCACCTACTCTGCCGTGCCCTCCAGCTACTCGACAACGGCGCCATCGAACAGTTCGTCGATCGTAACTCCGTCTTCATCTCACTACGACACCGCCACAACGTACAGCTCCAGCCTCCCGGCCAACGCCACTTTGTCGTCCATTAGCACTGCCTACACAACACCCGCATACCCCACAAGTGCGGGCACTGGCCACGCCTCATCGAACACCACATCGACGGCGACGGGTAGCGCCTTCAAACCTAGCTTCACCACCTCAAAGATCCACGAATACACCGGCGCAGGTAGTCGCACCGACTTCACCGTCGGATTGGCAGCTCTCATTGTCGGAGCGGGTCTTTTCCTCATGTAGAATGATGTAATGTATATATCTTCAGGGTTGAACAATGATGGCCCTGCTGAGAGCACCAGAGTATCACCACGATGGGATCGACCTTTCATGCGCTACGGGATCTCAAAATACTTGCAATTCAATCGATATTGGAATCTCGCTTCACCAACATCTCGGCGGCCAAGCCGCAATATGCATCATCCAAAATCCAATCTGTCCATTTTGGAGCCTTTCGGCTAATTGGAGGGGTTGCATGTCGTGACTTTCAATCTCGGCTCTCGTCGAATACAGTATACGGGCAGGCAACTTAGATCTCACTGGGGCAAACCCTCTCAGCTCTGAACAGCCTCGTGGTGATGTCGATCATGACAGGACCCACATCAAGAGGTTTCCCCGCCCTTCTAAGTCCTCCACCTCCCGCATTTTACTCTTTTGACTTCTGCTCTAACCGGCGGCTGCCAGGCACGTACATCAAAACAGCCGGTTTGGTGTTTTCCCGCCGGATAAATTTGTCTCAGTATTGGAGCTTAGAGTTGCCAGGCCTGGCGCAGCAGGACAATAATGACGCCTACGGCAATGGCCAAGACCTTGTGTACCTCGTCGCCAATGGCGCGAGGTAATATATAACGGCAAGCAAGTATGCCTCCCAATTGACCACAGCTTCTCAGGACTCTCTTGTGTTGCACAATCCCTCCCTATCTTTTCGCCATGGGCTTGGTGAACAAGGCCGTGCTGGCCGCAAGCTGCATTGCTTCTGTCGCTGCAACCTCTGTCAAAGTCCGCTCGTCTGGCGGCAACTCGACAAAGCACTTCGGCATCGATTACGGCTATGGATTCCTCCACGAGGACATCAACAACAGTGGCGATGGTGGAATCTACGCCGAGCTTGTCCAGAATCGCGCATTCCAGTTCAGCGACAACTACCCTGTGAACACCGACCATTACCAGTCCATCAATGGCGCCAGCCTCAGCATTCAGTTCTTGGCCCAGCCATTGTCTGATGCTCTCCCCGCTTCGATGCGTGTCAGCTCCTCGAACGGCTCTGGTCTCGTTGGCTTTGAGAACGAGGGTTACTGGGGCATGGATGTGAAGCAGCAAAAGTACACCGGCTCTTTCTGGGTGAAGGGTGCCTACGACGGCAGCTTCACGGCAGCTCTTAAGTCGAACTTGACCGACGATGTCTTTGGAAGCGTCGAGATCGAGTCCAAGTCTGTTGCCAATGACTGGACTGAGCATGAGTTCATCCTTGAGCCGACCATGAATGCTCCTAACAGCAACAACACTTTTGCCGTTACTTTCGACCCCAAGGTGAGTTTGCGTCGCGTTGATGAGTGAGAGATTTCGACTGACTCGACACAGGGTACTTCCAATGGCACCCTTGACTTCAACCTCATCAGTTTGTTCCCTCCGACCTACAAGGGCCGCAAGAACGGTCTGCGTATTGACATCGCTGAGGCATTGGAGGAGCTGAACCCGGTAAGCTTCAACGCAGTTGAACCTGTGAGATGAGTATGCTGACGCTTTGCATAGACCTACATCCGCTTTCCGGGTGGTAATATGCTTGAGGGTGCTACTCTCGGCAACTCTTGGGACTGGAAGGACACTCTCGGCCCGCTCAGGAACAGACCTGGGTTCCAGGGTGTCTGGGGCTACCAACAAACCCACGGTCTTGGACTCGTGGAGTATCTTGAGTGGTCCGAGGACATGGATTTGGAGATTGGTGAGCAAGTCCCAGTGCAGACTCAATGGTGCATTACTGACAGGTATATACAGTCGTCGCGTGTTACGCCGGTCTCGCTCTCGACGGCAACTACACCAGCCCGGCCGAGCTTGAGCCTTGGGTTGAGGACTGCCTGAACCAGATCGAGTTCATCCAAGGACCCGCAGACTCCGAGTGGGGCTCACGTCGTGCTGAGCTTGGCCACCCCGAGCCCTACAGACTCGACTACATCGAGGTTGGCAACGAAGATTGGCTGGCCGGATACCCCGGCGGCTGGGAGTCGTACAAGGAGTACCGCTTCAAGATGTTTTACGACGCCATCACTAAGGCATACCCCGACATCCAAGTTATTGGATCGGCCGCCTCGAGCGATCCCGGTGGAATTGACCCGATTACATTGGAACTCGCTAACGCTACCGACACTATCACATACCCGGAAGGCGTTCTTGGCGACTATCACCCCTACCGTGAGCCCGACGAGCTTGTCTACGAGTTTGATCGCTTCGACAACGACTACGGCCACATCATAGGTGAAGTTGCTGCCACTCACGTCAACAACGGCACCCGCTGGGACGGTGGTCTGTATTACTTCCCATGGTGGATCGGCAGTGTCGGCGAGGCCGCTTCTCTTATTGGCTACGAGCGTAACTCCGATCGCATCCCAGCGACCTTCTACGCCCCCGTTCTCCGTAACATGAACCGCTGGCAATGGGCGATCACCATCATCCAGTTCGCCGCCGATCCCGCCATCACCACCCGCTCCACCAGCTGGTACGTCTGGTCCCTGTTCGCCCACCACCCGATCTCCGAGACCCTTCCTACAGTCGGCTCCTACGGCCCAGTGTGGTACGGCGCTGGCAAGGACGAAGCCCGCGATGCTCTCGTCTGGAAGGGCGCTTGCTACAACACCACGGACGGCGCTGACGAGCCTGTCACCGTCAAGTTCGACGGCGTCAAGCGCGGCACCAAGGCCTCATTGACCATCCTCACCAACCCGGGTGGCGACCCGTACGACTACAACGACCCGCTCAAGGGCAACAACATTGTCGCGTCGAACACGCAGGTCATCTCGGCTGACAAGAAGGGCGCCTTCCACTTCACCATGCCGCAGTTGAGCGTCGCCGTCTTGGACACTGATGTTGAGGTTGACTGCCCGGGCGGTAAGCCTGGTGGCCATGGTGGACCGCCTAAATACGGTGGTAAGAAGGGTGGTAAGAAGCATGGTAAGCACGGAAAGAAGAACGGTCCTCCTAAGCTTTGAAAGGCTCGATTGAGAAATGTTGATAGTGCCCTTGTGGTAGTTTATGATAATCGAATCGCATGATGATGGAATGATGATCAACAATTGCTCAAGATATACACATTCAGCTCAGTTCAGCTCAGTATTCTCAGTATCGTATTGTATCAGCTCGGACAGAAAACTTATACATACTCATTCCAACGACATAGTTCATCGCGCTTGGCCTGCGCTATACGCACGTGGCACAGCACCTGCCATGTCGTTTACCATCGGCAGGCAGGCATGCTCATAACAACGGCTCTTGCTTCCTCATTCATTGTTGTCAGCCCACCACTTTCGATTCTTGCTCCTGGCTCCTCTCTTCTCTCATCACCAACATCACACCATCAGAGAATCAGCACGTTTTGCATCGCATCGACGGCATTGACACCATCCCCACCAGCCACCCCTGAGGTGTAGGAAAAAAGCAACGCAAAAACACACAAAAAAAAATCAGGCCAGCAACAGGACGCAACCATGAACATCCAACCACCAATCCAACACATGTTCTTCGCCTTACCCGGCACCACCCAGCGCGATGCCGCTGTGAACAATACCGGCCGCAAGCCCTCCCTCGCAATGGGGAGTAAGCCGAATGCCATGCGCGGTCATCTCGTCGCTGTTCGAACCCCCTTCCCATTTGAACGCTTGCTCTCCTTGCGTTCACTGCTGACCTTTGGCCCAGTTCGTTGGCGAGTTCCTCGGCACCTTCATGTTCCTCTTCTTCGCCTTTGCTGCGGCCAACATCGCCCTCCAGGATTGCAAGGAGTGTGGTACGGGACTGCCGCCGAGTATCTCTCAACTCTTGTACATCTCGCTTGCTTTCGGATTCAGTCTCGCAGTCAACGCTTGGGTCTTCTTCCGCATTAGCGGCGGTCTCTTCAATCCAGCTGTGACACTCGGCCTCATGCTCATCGGCTGCCTGACCTGGCTCCGCGCCGCTATAGTTTTTATCGCGCAGATCCTGGGTGCCATCGCGGCTTCGGCTGTTGTGAAAGGCATGTTTCCCTACGTAAGTTCTCCTGCCCGATGACTTGCAACGATCAGCAGGCATGCTAACCCTGAACTGCCGTGCAGAGGCTGCATGTCGAGACGAGCCTGGACATCGACACGACGGTCGTGCGCGGTTTGTTCATCGAGATGTTCCTGACCGCGCTCCTGATCTTCACCATCTTCATGCTCGCCGCTGAGAAACACCGTGCCACTTTCATCGCACCGATTGGTATCGGTCTTGCACTCTTCGTTGCCCATCTCGCCGGCGCTCGCTTCACCGGAGGTTCGTATCATTTCTTCGTAAAACATCCCAGACTTAGCCTCCACTTGCTAATACACCTCTTCACACAGCCGGCATCAACCCAGCTCGCTCTCTTGGTCCTTCCGTTGTCAATGGCCATTTCCCGCGCCACCATTGGATTTACTGGATTGGCCCATTCCTCGGTGCCCTCCTCGCTGTCCTGGCATACAGGTGAGTGCACTTTGACGTTGAGACCTCGACTACCGAGTACTTCGGGCTGACTGTACTGCAGAATCATCAAGGCGCTCGAATACGAGACCTACGGCGCCGCTGACCAGGACGCCGACCGAATTGCATTCGCCAACAGCTCAGCCGCCGCCAACATGTACGACAGCCACCCATTTGCCCCAACTCCGGCAGGCACAGCTCCGACACCAATGACTCAGACCACTGAAACCCAAGTCGTTCAGCCTCAATCGGCTCCGACCCAGCAGACTGTGGTCGTGCCGAAGCAGACTGTCTGAAGGAACAGACACCTCAAGCATTCCAGACCTGAGAATGAAACCAGGAATCCCTGAGAGAACGTGACGACTTTCGACCTACGAAAGTGACTTGGGCGAGGAATTCCTAGAAGTGGCTGTTTACTTTACTATTTTCCTTTTACGTTCGCAGTATACTACCTGTCTGCTGCATCGCCTAGCGTAGGGTAGCCGAGACCATGAATGATAACGATTACCTTTAAACAAACCGTATTCACGTCGCTTGATTGTTCGAACCTTTGCATTGGTGCCTCCCGTAGACATCTCCCTCTTCCTGTCGTGAGCATGCGAGATAATAACAGAACGATCACCGGAACGCAGACCTTAAATGGCCTGTATACTTTTGTACCATGGGTGATGGCATGGAGTGATGAGACTTGGGATACAAATGCAGCATTTGGCGTTTGATCAAGCACAAGCCAGCATTTTGCAGCACGCAGTCCCTTGGTCATCGAATTCCCTTTGCGCCTCAGGCAAGAATTGCCGGTCGGACCCGAACCCGAGCGACTCCAGAGCATTCAAGCTACAAACAGTAACCAGTAACCATAGTACACTCCAGTTAGCCACCACTCTCCACTCCGCCGCTCAATCCTCAGCACATTCGACACCATGCTCGGCCTTCGCACCGCTACGCGCGCCTCGCAAGCGCTCCCCGCTTTCCGCAACACTGCCACTCGCCGCTGGGCTTCCTCCGGCGCGGAGTTCAAGGGCGCCGCCGACAACGCTTTCAACCGCGAGAGGGCCGCTGTTAAGCAGCACGCTGCTGACACTTCTGGTAAGTCGCCTGGAGAGGGAGGAGGGGAAGGGTTCGGCGGGTTGGCGGGAGGAGGGTAGCTTTGCTGGTGGGAAGAGGCATTGGGATTCGGGCAGAAGAGCGCGGAGCGAAAAGAAGGCAAGAGTAGAGAGGGAGATTATGAAGATTTGGGTGTTGAGAGGAAGAACACAACCGAGAAGCTCTCGTCCGAACACTTTTGCTAACCATTGGACTCTTTGCAGGCACCTGGCGCAAGCTTTCCATCTAGTACGTGCAGCCTGGAAACAGGATCCCACACGCGTCAGTACGGCCGGACAACTAACAGCAGCCACAGCGTCGTGATCCCCTCCATCATCCTCGCCGGCGTCAACGCTTACAGGCTCTGGACCGAGCACTGGGAGCACGTCGCGCACGGCCCCGCCCTCGAGGACAAGCCCGAGTACCCCTTCCAGAACATCAGAACCAAGAACTACTTCTGGGGAGATGGTGACAAGGTGCGTACTTTTGATATAAACGGGACCACTCAAATTCTCTCTTTCTGCCATTCAGAAGTGCTGACACCCCTCGCGCAGACCCTCTTCTGGAACCCCAAGGTCAACTACCACAAGAAGGAGTAAAAAAAGAAGCCTTTCTTTTGGGAACACGAAGAAGTACGCGCCGGTGATTTTGGGTCTAGAAGGAAGATCACGCGAGTTCAGCCAACGATACTGTTGCTGCAGTGTGTAGGAAGCCGATATATCTCCTATGTAGAAACATGCAAACCCCTCCTGTACAGAAAAGACGCTGGTCGCGGTTGCTCATGCTGTTGCTTTGCTTGAAGATTAAGTTGTGATATTGAGAGCAGAGAAATTTGTGATCTTGAGACCGAACTGGGATGCCGGGTTTTCACACAGTCTGCGAAGCCCCCAAACCACTCTGCGTAGTGCCTGAACGAGATTGAGGAAGATGGAGCGGGTTTAGCGAGGCTGGTGATGGCGCAGATAGGTTTCGTGCTGGTAATCTGTTGGACATACGAAAACGAAGAAGGTGACTCGGCGAAAGTGAAATGAGCTTGAGAGTCACGAGTCAGAAAGACATCGTGAGAAGCACATCTCGGCGATCTTCATATCGGCTGTTATTGATTTCATTCGCACCGTGAAGCCAAGAGTGGCTTAGTCGCAAAACATTTGGGACATTGGGTACGTAGACAGAAATACGGCCCAACGATCTTCGTTCCAAAGCCTCCCATTTCATTGCCCACCGCGAACTACCTGGAACCCAACAATTCCTCTCTGGCTTCCACCAATTGCTCTTCCATCCCCTGCGCCTCTCCCACACCGACATCATCGCCGAGTTCTGCACATAGAGCGGCTTTCATGATCAGGGCGGTGCGTTGAGCGGAGAAGTCTGCGATGCGAGCAGCGACTGCGTGAAAAGTTAGCACTGCTGAGATCCTTCAAGGTCATGGAATCCGTGACTCTCGCTCTGCAACTCACGTTCTCGTCCCCGTTCAGCCCACCTCGTGGCCGATTTCAAATACTTCGTCCGCTCGGTCTCACTCGCAGTGACGGCAGGGTTCGCCAGCCCGGCAAAGCTGGACGTGAGAAGGAGGAAGAAACGGGCTGATAGACTCGGGGAACCGCTTTCGAGAGCCTGGAGATGTTGTTAGTATGGATATGATTATTCCAAAGTCGAGCGAACGACATTGAGAAGTTTTGAGGCGACAGAGAAAAATCAGAAAAGCATACCTGCGGCAAAGCAGCCTCCGCCAAATCCCTGGCTGCCCCGAACTCTCCGACCTTGTTGAGGATCTCTGCCAAAGCGGCCAGCGCTTCCAACAACACCGGCAGCAACCCCGCGCGCTCGGCACGGCTCGCTGCTCGCACCGCTATGCTGAAGCCTTTTTCTGGTTTGCCGGCTGCGGCAAAGACTGCTGCTTTCAGCGTGAGGAGGTGGAGGGTGTGGGCGAGGTCGAGCTTTTCGGCGAGCAGGGAGGAGATCTTTTGGTAAGCTTTGGGGAGGTTGGGGCCCGAAGGGTGCATGAGGAGGTCGATCTCGAGGAGGGAGATCTGGTGTGAGAGGTCTGGGTCGGAAATTTGGGAGAGGGGGAGGAGGAGGGATAGGTGGGTGTGGGCGGCTGGGAGGTTGGAGCTGGAGGCGTGGAGTCGTCAGCACGAAATAAAGGGATGGGTGATGGGTGAGGGGAACTCGATAGAGTCTGGTGGGACGTACTTCCGGATTGCTTGGAGCAGGGCGATTAATCTTGCGAAAGAGACAACTCGTTGTTCAAGTTTTAAAGTGCCTCTGATTTGACTGTGGAGGGATTGGAGGGATTCTTGGGCGGCGGCATATGAGCCATTCTGTGCCATTGAGAGGGCCAATCGGCATTGCGAGCGTACACGATCGCCAAAAGAGCATTCTTTCCCGAGCACGATGTCTACGCTGGAATAGTGACGCGAGGCTGTGTGCGATTGACCTGAAGTGAGCGTGCTGATTAGCATTGTCCGAATTCCAACAATAGCAGGATAGCGCAGTGGCGTGAGATGGCCTGGAAGGACGAAACCCGAGCGACGGCGCATGGAAAAGTGAAAACATACCCAAGCGATCGTAGATGGAGCCCTGGAAAATCGTGGCAGCCGGCATCAGAGAGTATGAAGCATGTTGTACGTTCAAATGAGCCGACTGAATGAGATGTTCGAGAGCTTTGGCGCTGACACCGGTCTACAATTTGAACCATGGTTAGTTCACAAGGAGATCTCCCATGATTGACGTGACGTGAAGTGCTTACGTGTCTTAGCTCAAGCTTTGCTTCTTCGAGCAAGGTGCTGCTAACCAAACTCCAGTGCTTGATCTCCTTTGCTTTCGCTTTCAGGAAAGCGAGCTCGTCCTGCTCACTCCCGCCATCGCCAGCGAGGGCAGCGAGAGAGCGTAGCGAAGATGCAGAAGGGAGGTTGTGTGCTTGGCGGAGATACAAGAGCCACGATAGAGCGAAGTTGAGGCAGGCAGTGTCCTGGTTTTCTCGCGCTGGATTTGAATTAGCGTGGATCTCGAGACGAAAAGAGATACCACCGCCACAAAGTACTCACCAGTCGCAATGCACTCTTCCATTGTTCCCAGAGCTTCTTCCCATCTTTCAAAGTCGGCATGCAGCACGCTCAAATGTAGCAGAGCGTACTGGTAGTAGACCTTGACCCCTTCTCCTTGTGCACCAGCAGCAGATCCCTTGGTAGCAATGCTGTAGTCAAAGTATCGGTGCAGTTCTTCCAAGGCGAGTGTATACTGCCCAGCCCTCCACGCCTCGAAGAAGTCCATGAAGTGGTGCAAGTTCTGGGTGTCGGACGCCTGCTGGTGCGAAGCAAGCCAAGAGCCCAGCTTTGCTTTCAATTCAGGCGGCACTCGAGCACCGAGCTTCTGGAGTGAATGTATCGAGGTACTCAACGCCATGTCGATGTCGTCGCTGCTGATGATGGGGGCGGCGACGGAAGACGCCGTGGACGTAGCACCGGGCACGCTGTCGTAGTTGTCGACCTTGGAAGTGTACATGTGGGCTGCTTCGGGTTGTGTACGAGCCCAAGAGTCCCAAGTCGATGCGATGTAGGATTTGTAGGCGTTCAGGAGGGCCAGCGAGTCTGCGAAACGAAGGCGAGTCCATTCGACGTTGCAGCGGCGAATGAAGTGGCCGATGGGAGAGGCAGGAGTTACCTTTCTCTCTTCGGCATGTTCTGGCATCAAGATAGTGTAGACGCGATCGAACAAATGGTGCAACTGGTCAAGATCGGCAGTCGTCCAGGCTGAGTGAACGAAATCATCGTAGTGAGTCCGGCCAGGGAAGTTGAATGGGATGGAGGCGAGTGGCGCTGCAAAATTCGATGCATCTTCAGGAGGACCGGGGATACTGCTGTGATCTGAAAGAGGATGGAGCTGTCGGATTATCAAATCCAGTAATTGGACATCAGAGTCTGAGTTCTCGCGATCCTGGAGATACGACTCGATCACGATCAGAGTACATATCTTGGCCGGAGTGAGGTAGCGAGCCATGACTGTATTTTCTTCACCCGTCACAGATTCTTTGCATGCCGTGGATCAATTCGATTCACGTGTTCATATCAAGATACATGACTGCGTCGAGTCGAATCTCAATGGCGGATTGGCTGTTGACACTTGAAGCCCTATGTCGAACCAAACGCGCCTGCTCCAGACTTTGGCCGTTTAGACTAGGGTTAGGGTCGTGCCCGCGGCTTGTGATTCCCTTGTTCGGACGTCATCTGCCATTGGAGATGCTGGGCCGAGCGATGAAGAGTAATGGCACGCATCAACAGACCCATGAAGTGAACAGCAGAAGGGTCGAGGTAGCTTGTTCTAGTCGCAGACATGGTGTGAAACAGACAACACATTCCTCGCTTGAGAGACTTCGAAAGACCGCAAGGAGCTAGATGGTGAGGGAGCCGCAGCAATGAGGCTCACAACATGGTATGATCGATGCAGCTAGCAATCACCATCTCCCAGCTCCATCAAGACTAACCTAATGCCTCGCCAGGAACGTCAACGGTATACGCAACCCATTTTCCTACCCGCCATGGAACACCTCTCGCAGCTTTCCGGCCATGTTCGATATCTTGGAGAGCGATATTGTGGTCATGCAAGAGTTGAAGATCCAACGCAAAGACCTGCGCGATGATATGGTCATGCTGGATGGCTGGGACTGCTACTTCAGCCTGCCGAAACACAAGAAGGGATACTCTGGCGTCGGCATTTATACCCGCAATGCTACATGTGCCCCGATACGGGCGGAGGAAGGTCTGCTTGGTGTCTTGCCGTCTCCTTCTGGAACACCCTATCGCGATCTGCCAGAAGCACAAAGTATCGGCGGGTATCCCAGCGAGTTCCAAATTGCTGAGCTAGGTGTCGACCCTGCTCTTCTCGACGCGGAAGGGCGCTGCCTTGTCCTGGAATTCCCAGCATTCGTCCTGTTCGGCGTATACTCTCCAGCGAACAGCAATGGTCTCCGCGACGATTTCAGATACGGCTTTGTCTGCGCACTCGACTGTCGCATTCGCAATCTCACCCGACGAGGCAAGCGTGTCGTGCTCGTGGGCGACCTGAACGTTTCCCGGCACGAGCTTGACACGGCCTCTTCTGCCGATGACATGCGGAGGAACGGTATCACCCACGAGGATTACATATCTACGCCCAATCGTCGGATTTTCAACCAGCTGCTTGTTGGTGGCGAGGTGGTTGGCGAGAGAGACGAAGGTCGAGAACAGGGTGTTCTCTGGGATACCACGCGCGGCTTCCACCCCGATAGAGCAGGCATGTATACCCATTGGGAGCAGAAGATCAACGCTCGACCCGGCAACTTTGGAAGCCGGATTGACTTCGTCCTGGTCGCAGCGTCCATGCAGTCCTGGATCAAAGACGCCAACATCCAAGAAGGTCTACTTGGGAGCGACCACTGTCCCGTCTTCGCTGACTTCCACGACGTGGTGGAGATTGACGGGAAAGAGGTCAACCTCCTCGACATCATGAGCCCAGCAGGGTTCTTTGTAGGCGGCCAGCGTCAGCGTGAGTGGGTGTTACAGGATATCCCTGCCTTCTCTGGCAAACGTCTACAAGAGTTCGACAAGCGAAGAAGCATCAAGTCTATGTTTGCAGCACCAAAGGCTAAGCCAGCCGCGACGCCGCCTCAGCAATCTACCGATAACAGCAAATCAAGTTTGGCAAAGAGTTCGGAGGATGGCTTGCTACCCTTGCAGTCCCCATTGTCTACCGCCCCTTTGAAGGAGAGTAGCGCCGAGCCCGACAAGAAGCGCAAAGCTTCTGTATCTTCAAAGCCGGTGCCTGCGAAGAAATCAAAGTCCGGCACTGCTGCAGCATCTACTGTTTCAGCAGCGAAAGGTCAGCAGAGCTTGAGGGGTTTCTTCCAGCCCAAAGCTGCTTCTCCCATCAAAGCCGACCCTGATACAACCCCAAAGATCGAGAATGGCACAGAGTCACAAGACAATGGACCCATTGGGAACTCGAACACACCATTGAGCAATGAGGAGCCACCAGACCCCAGCGCTGCTCGAAACCCTTCGACGCCCCCTCCAAAGCCAAGGGAATCCGCAACTCCAGCATCAGCAGTATCCTTCACGTCTCCCACAGCCTCGCTCAACAACTTCGAAGCTCGCTCAGCAACCTCCGCCAGCTGGTCCGCTCTCCTGAACTCCCGCCCAACAGCTCCCAAGTGCGAGGACCACTCCGAGCCCTGTAAGACTATGCAAACAAAGAAGAAGGGCAGCAACCAGGGCCGTAGCTTCTTCATGTGCGCAAGACCACTGGGGCCCAGCGGGCAGAAAGAGAGAGGCACCGAGTGGCGATGTGGAACATTCATCTGGTGCAGCGATTGGCAGAACGGAAAGGGAGCAGCGGCGTAGTTGCTGGCGGAAAGGAGAGAAGGTGCGCATATCTTGTTTTGGCCTTTGGTCTTGTGCACTTACTAGCGAATATACCCATCTGGCGTGGGCGTGAAGGATTGGAAGGGATTGAGAGGTTTGTTCTACCATTTCTGTATGTGTCTTTGGTATCTGTTTTCTACTTCAGCAGCTTCCTGCTTCACCCTTGTGAACCGTCCCCAGTCTATCCTCACATCCCCTTAGCCCTTCTCACGACCGTACCTCGAGGACTTGCAGAGTTTAAAACATTCACTCGAATGTATCCCAAATTTCGTGGCCAGATTTTGAAAGATCAGATAAGGGTCCAATCGCTCCTCACATTTGCAGCGAGCACGAGCCCGCGCGCTCTCAGCCATTGTCAAGAGCAACGCGCGGTGCGGCGAACCTCGGCGATGCGAAAAGTTCCCCGGTGGTTGGTAACTTGCTCAGCTCACTTGGAGGATCGGCAGGCACCTGCAGGGATGAGCTTGCGCACGGCTAGCACGACATCGCGTTGAAGAAGATCAGCATTGGCCGGCCCCAGCCCCCTCGCGGACAATAAGCAAACAATTCACGACAATAGGCGACAATAGCAAAAGAGCCGCCGAGAAACTGGGGTGGCTGGGCTTTTGCTGGACGAAGTGAAGTGAGGTTTTGCTACATTCGGAATTCCTTCTGCACGGGTTTTGCAGCTTCCTTTTGGGCGAGCTGGGCTGGACTGCACTTCCTGTCTGTTTTCTTTCTTTACTACATTCACGCTTTTTCGACTGCTTTGCACGAGATTGGAAAGGTCACGATGGATGATCTGTTGGAGAATGTGCCGCACTTGGTGCCGCGCGAGGAGGTGCTGGGCGACTGGTTCAAGTCTGATGAGTTGACGAGGGAGCTTTGGAGGGAGGTTTGCGGTGAAGGTTCGTTGCCTTGTTGATGCTTTGATGCTCTTTGTCGGGCGAGGCGGGATGGTACTGACTTATTGGATAGAGCTCATCTTAGCGTGCAACGCAGCCGCTCCAAAATTCCTGATTCGGTTTTTCCTCGACAACGTCAATGCTTCGCTCAACGCTGCGCTCTTGCCTATGTTGGAGGAGCAAATAAAAAACCTTTCTCTGAGCGTCGCTGATCACCTCGAGACCGCGGCCTATGCTCGCCGTCTGCTCAAACTGACAAAGGACCTGGATCGATGGTCAACCCAAGACCAGGCCTATAACGAGCTTCTTGCACGTTGTGATCGCATAGCTATTGGCACACCGGAATTCTTGGAAAGACAGCGATGGCCTCAATTTATGGTGAACAGAGCAAACCTCGACGCGTTTGATGGGGAACAAAATGGCGCGCAGCATTTACCAACAAGGAAGATAATCCTACCACAAGGCGCGGCACTTATCCTGCACCATTGGCAGGACGAGTTGGACGAGTTTGTTGATGAGATAGAAACGGTACGTTGTTCTTCTGGAGCGTGGTTAGAGACGGGTCATTGTCGACGATGCTAATGAGGCATAGATCAGTATCGAACCTTCCCGGGTGTCCTCACAGAAGGTAAGCATTGCCCCGGCTCGTGTGTAAACAAATCACTGACTCGGTCAGGCGTCTGTTATTCAGCTCTACAACATGCCCCTGGAAGTTCGAGCAGGAGTCGGGATGTACGGCGTCACCAAGCATAGGAGTGCTCCCTTATCACACGTAAGATCCATGGACATGAATTCCGTGAGATGCGGTCTTGCTGACAATTGGTAGATCTGCACTGCGAGCCCCGGCGTGCACCGCGAGACAGTTCCAGCACTTGCAGCATTCCTTTCTCGTCTGTTGAATGAAGGAGTTGAGAGCCCCGAAGATCGATGTAACACCGGTGTCTACTTTACCAGCGTGTTAACACGAAGAGAGAGAGAGCGAAGCATGAGGGCGACTCTATGGCATCCTTCGAGATTGTGAGCGGTGAATGAGCGATCAGTCAGGCTATCGGAGGATTCAGGAACGGTGAGTTTACAGAATTCTGAGAGTGAAGTGAGGATTTGGGGTGAGGTCTTTAGCAGGTGACTCTGATGTCACACATGCATGTGAGCGCACAAAGCATTGTTCTTGTCCCAGCCACTTCAATTTCAAGTGAGTCCAAGCGCTGCGGCGGCGAAAGTCCCCTAAGCATTCCTTTCTCGCCGCCCCTTTCGTTGCGCCGCAACCGCACATACCTTTGTTAATTTCCTTTCACCAAATCCAAACAATCAAAGCCATCATCACCATGGCTGCCGCAGCACCTGAAGTCACCGCCATGATGAACGCTTTCGGCAACGCTTCCGGAAAGCATGTTGACGAGTTCATCAAGCTCTACAAGGAATCGCAGCGCATCAAGGCCAAGGCTGAAGCCAACAAGATGAGCACCACCGGCGGAGTCGTGAAGTCGCGCTCCAAGAAAGAGCGCTCCAAGCAAGAGAAGGGCAAAGGTCCCAAGCGCCCGCTCAACTCCTGGATGGCCTTTCGCAGTAAGTCACTCAAAACACTGAGCTCATTCTACTGAATATTGCTAACATTTCTCAGAGTTCTACAACCAGATGCTTAGTCCACGCACGCAGAAAGTCAAGTCCAAGATCTTGACGCTGCTCTGGAAGGCCGACCCGTTCGAGGCGAAGTGGTCCATCCTCGCAAAGAGCTACAGCATCCTCCGCGGAAACCGCGAGAAGGAGGAAGTCTCCCTCGACAAGTACCTCGAGTTCTGCGCCCCGCGCATCGGTGTCATTCCGCCGTCCATCTACCTCGGCGTCATGGGCTGGGAGCTAGGCGAGCCAAACGGCGAAGACCAGGTAGGTCTACTCACTCGCTCCAGCTTGGAGGTCGAAACTTGAAATCATTGCGCTTACTAACTACTGCATAGACGGGACAGCCGAATGTCACTCGCACCTTGACTCCTGATGTGGGCAGCTTCCCCTCCGCGCTCACTACGACTACGCTGAGCGTTGACGACTTCGTCAAGCTCTGCATCGATGCCAACTTGTTCAGCGCCGAGGTCAACAACGCTGTCAACCACAAACAGATGGGAAGTCTGACCATGGCCGTTCAGCCGTGGACCTCTACCGAGACCACCGCAGTCTCCGAGAACAACACCGCTGCCGCCACCAACCTTCCTCTCGGTATCGAGTCCATTCACGCTGGTCTGTTCGAGCTTGAGAACATTGGTGAAGACGATGGGATCGTCGTCTTCGACCCGGCTAGCGAGATCAACACCTCCTGGGACCCAGCCGAGTTCGACACCCGCTACGATGATGGAGGTGTCTGGGACAGCTTCAACCTTGACGACGCTGTGGTCACTGGCATCCTGGCTGACCAGGATGTTGACTTCGCATCGTTCCTCAACACTGAGCACATCGTCTGAGTCTCTCGTAGACTCACACACGGAGAATGAATCAAGCAGAAACAGCGGAGAATCCCCAGGGATTAATTGCACATAGTGCACACATTGGGCACACGTCCATCGACAAGATGGTAATTGTTGTACAGTTTGTGGATAGTGCAGAACGAAGAAGGAAAGAGCAGTAAACAGCTGAGAATAGCTCATGAAATGAACAGTTAACTTGTATATTTGTGCGCCTCATGACATCCCACTGTATTTCGAAACCCACTTTGACTTGTATGCCAACAAACCCCCTTTTGTGTGGGTCAAAGCTCCGTGTGCCGCCGCCTTGGCGCGTCGGAGGGTGACACCAAGACTCAAGGAGCCCTTGGCCCAAAACTTCCAATCTCCAGATCATACAGCATTTCAGGACAACGGAACGCATCGCCGCCACCATGTCTCACAACCCCTACGTCCGCGACTCAGCGGCACAAGCCCACGAGAAAGTCGCGCGCAAGCAAGCGAGTGCGACCAAAACAGAGTTTGTGGCGAGATGGAAGAAGATGACCGCTAACATGGAGGCTCGCCTCGCCTCGGCCGGGATCACGATAGACGAGGAACCTGAGCCTGATATGAGCGGAATTCCCGTTGTCGACTACGGCCGTCGTGTCCAAGTGCCAACGAATCGTCAAGCGTATATCCCAGCTCTTCTGTTGATCAACGACATCTACGCCGCTGAGGCAGACCTTATCAGCAGCTCAGTACGAGCTGTCCAAGAACACGACCTGCTCTTACGCCAAGATTCCAAGAACGCCGAATCTCCCGGACTGTTCGCTTCAGCTCAAGACCAAGCCATCACAATTCAAGGAATAGTTGATGCCACACGCGCGTAGGTGCCAACGGCCTCAGGGTTCAAGCTTATTGGCTAACCTAGATTGCAGGAAGACGGATGATGTGCTCCGTAAGACTGGGCTGACTAGCTTTATCATAAACGCTGGACCGCCCGAGACACACAGGGTGTTTCCGACCAGCGATGGCGAGGAACTACTGCAGGAGTGGGCAAAGAAGGCTGGGCCACCAAACCTTCTCGAAGTTGATGTGCTCTCGAAGTATCTCGACGTCGACGTCTGGGACGTCTATGACTGGTGTCAGTACACTGGAAATCAACACTCGAAAGCACAGCTGACAACCTCACAGTCAAAGCCAAAGGCCTCCAGACGCAGTGCCTCGATCTGATGATGGGTGAGGCCTTGAGTCGCAGCAAGGCGTGGCGCAATATCGGTCTGGTCCGCTACAGAGCTGCAAAGGTGCAGACACAGTGGAGTCAGCACCTCGCCTGGCTGAGGAAGCAACACAAGAAGTCCAAGGCTGAGAAGGGTCGCACTGAAGTGAGCAAGGATCGTGGTGGCAAAGGCAAAGGTAAGGATTGCGGCGGTCAGGCCGAATACGAGAAGCTTGTTGAAGCTGGAGACGACGAAGGCTACGAGTACACCGATGATGAGTCCAGTGACGAGAGCGAAGAAGACATCACAATGGCGGATGTTCGTGGAGAGATGGACCCGTTCATCGACGAAGAAATGGACTGAGCAAAGAGCGAAGGATGCACTCAATGCCGCCGCCATGGGACAACTGTTCCCGGCATTGATT
>Ga0265797_10000319_pt1 | contig 89631 bp, 88 predicted proteins | sample P2T30metagenome_FD_192433 | JGI IMG/M metagenome (GOLD analysis project Ga0265797, IMG submission 192433) | Plant litter microbial communities from East Loma Ridge, Irvine, California - P2 T30 | ecosystem: Environmental > Terrestrial > Plant litter > Unclassified | place: USA: California... | reverse complement strand
GGTTTCCGCAACGGCTATGTCGGTCGCGTCTGGTCGGCCGCGAGCGGCATGGGGACGATCCAGACACCCCCGCCCATCCCGCGCTCGGCGTCGGCGTCGGCGCCGACCGCCACGCCCGCCTCGGCAAAGCAAGGGATCGCCGAAGCTAGCTGGGTGGTGGGGCAGATCGATTCCAACGCGGTCCAGGTCTTCAGATGAGCGCGGACAACAGCGTTGCGCGGGGCGGCCTCGACGCGCAGACGCAAGCCGAACAGGCTGCGTTCCAGATCCCGCCTGAGCTGGCGACACGTTATCAGGTGCGGATCATCGAGCCGTCCGACGGCAGCGAGCGCCGCGTTGGCATGTTCCTGCCGACGGATCGTGAGAACCCGTCGATCGAGATTGCCGGCGATCGCATCATTGCTCGAAACGAGGATCCCGAGACCGTCTCGGCTCTGGTCACGATCGCCAAGCACAATGGCTGGGCGGGGATCGACGTCGAAGGTTCGCGTGAGTTTCGTCAGGCCGTGTGGACGGCGGCGTCGCGCGAAGGCCTGACCGTGCAAGGCTATGAGCCGAGCTTCGACGAACAGGCGCGAATGGAAGAGCTGCGTCGCACCTATTCTGCACGACGCGACCGTGAGGTGGCGGAGAAGCCGGCGCCGACTGTCGAACCCGTCGCTCCGACGGCGGCTGTCGGGGCGACGGAGGCGACAGTCCTCGCGCCGTCGGCCGACGCGGAAAGGAACGGCGCGCCTCAGCCGTTGCCAAGCGGAAGCAGCACCGAATTGTCCGACGCAGACAAGCGCCTCCTGTTGACGGTGAGCGTCCACACGCACGATCGCAAGGCGCTCTACGCGGCCGTCAGCGAGGACATGGAGCCCTTGCGGAGGGAGGTTCAAGCCGAACGTATCGATCTGAACAGGGATGCGCTGAACGGGGCGCTGGAGCGGGCCTTGGAAAGCCCGACGCTGGTCAGCGCCTTCTCAAGGTCCGGTTATGAACCCGACGATCTGCGCCAAATGGCGCGCGACGGCGCGTGGGACGGCGAGGTCGCCGATGCGATCTACATCGTCCGCTCCGCGCTCAACCGGCACGAAGTCGCCCGAGAAGCCGGTGCGAACATGCCGCTCGGCGGCGCGCTCGCCGCCGGGCCCGAAGACCGCTTGGCCGGCGAAGCGACGGCTGCGCCCGAGCGACAGCCCGAACAGGAACCCCAGATCGTCCGGGAGGAGCGCCTTCATCAGGCCGCGCCTGAGCGACGTCACGAAGATAACGAACTGGCCGAACTGTTCCTGCATGGCGGGGCGGAGCGGATTGCCGCCGAACCGCGCCTCGCCAATGCGCTGCAGGCGCAGGCGGCGATGGATCAGCATCTCGGTGCGGCGTTCGCTGGGGACACGGACCGGATGGCGTCCGCAAGCGTCGAGAGCCGCCACATGATCTCGGACGTGCTGCGGCGCGGCCTGGATGTTTCGGTCCGCGAGCCGGCGCCTGTTCGCCAGGTCGAGCCGATCCGCCCCACCCACGATTTCGAGAGGTAACCTCAAGCTATGGAGACCCGTATGAAGTTCACTCAAGGCATGGGCCGGATGATGTCCGACGCCCGCGCCCGGCAGGTCATCGGCTTTGTCGGTGCGCTCGCCCTCATTTCAATCGCTCAGCCTGCCTTTGCCGATGGGACCGCGATCGAAGGCGGCCTCAACACTATCAAGACATGGATGACCACGGTCGCATCCGTGGTCGGCGTCATCGCCGTCATGGCGGTCGGCTATGCCAAGCTGACCGGTCGGATGGACTGGGGAAAAGCGGTCACGGTGCTGATCGGTATTGGCATCATCTTTTCGGCCACGACGATCGTCGGCTGGATGAGCAGCTCGGGTGGCTGACGCGGAGAAGCTCGCCGAGGATAAGGTGTTCCTCGCCCTGACCAGACCGTCGGTGTTCATGGGATTGCCGCTCGAGGCGATCCTGCCGATCATCATGGTCTGCATGGTGATCTGGGGGATTTTCCACAATCCGTTCTACCCTCTGGCCTTGTTCGGCGCGCTCTACTTCCCGGCGCGCATGATCTGTCACTACGATTTCAATGCGTTCCGGCTGTGGGGCCTGTGGTTCCAGACCGGCTTTCTATCCAAGAACCGCAAGTTCTGGGGGGGCGGGAGCTACTCTGCCGTCCGCCTCGCCAAAGGCGTGAAGCGGAAGAATTTCGGCAATGACTGATTCCAGGCTCAAGCATAAGAAGATCGCTGTCCGCGAGACGGATGACATCAAGTTCATTCCCTACACGCGGCACGTCGATGACACGCTGGTTGCTCTCGAAGACGGCTCGCTCATGCGCATGTACCGCGTCGATGGGCGGCCGTTCGAGACCAGCGACATCGGCGACCTCAACACCTGGCATAACAAGCTCAACATCGCGTGGCGCTCGATCGGTGACGATCGCGTTGCGCTGTGGACCCATCTTGTGCGGACAGCCACAGACCCCGTTCTTGGCGGCGACTTCCACTCCGACTTCGCGCGAATCTTGCAGGAGAAATACGCCGACACGCTGAAGGAGAAGGTCCTCTACCACAACGAGTTCTTCGTCACGATCATCGTCCGGCCGTCGAGCATGACCGGCGAGCAAGTGACGCGGCTTTTCTCCAGGCGAAAAGCGAACGCCGAGATCGACGATCGCGCGCTCACGATCATGGCGGACAAGTGCCGCGACTTCGAAACGCTGCTTGCTGATGTCGTTCCGGAGCCGCTCTCGATGTATGAGCACAACGGTATTCTATTTTCACGACCGATGGAGGTGCTCCACTTCATCCTGACCGGCGACCGCATCCGCGTGCCGCTGCTCGACGGCAGGCTGGGCCAAGCCCTGTATGCCTCACGCGTGGTGTTCGGTCGCGAGGCGGCCGAGATCCGGCTTCCGCACAAGTCGCATTTCCTCGGAATGTTCGGCGTGCGCGAGTATGTCGCCAGCACGCGGACCGGTCAGTTCAACAGCCTGCTCACGCTCGACTTCCCGTTCGTGCTGACCCAGAGTTTCGCGCCGTTGGTGAAGTCGGTCGCGAGCGAGCGGTTCACCAAAAAATACAAGCAAATGGTCTCCTCGGACGATGCCGGCGTCAGCCAGGCGGAGGAACTGCTCGACGGCGTCGACGATCTCATGGCGAACCGCTTCGCCATGGGCGAGCATCACCTCTCGATCGCGGTCATCGACGAGAACCCGAAGCGGCTGCTGGAACGCTTGTCGATCGCACGATCGGCGGCGGCCGATACAGGCATGGTGATGGCGCGCGAGGACGTCGCGCTGGAGGCCGCCTTCTGGGCGCAGCTTCCCGGCAATTTTCGGATGCGCGCGCGCCCCGCGGTCATTAACACGCGCAATTTCGCAGGCTTGAGCCCGTTCTACACCTTCCCGGCAGGCCGCAAGTCTGGAAACCACTGGGGCGACGCGGTAACGCTGCTCAAGACGCGCGCGGGCTCCTCTTTCTGGTTCAATTTTCACCGTGCCGACATCGGCCACACGCTCATCATCGGGCCAACCGGTGGCGGCAAGACGGTGTTGCAAAACTTCCTGCAAGCGCAGCTCGAAAAGACCGGCGCGAAACAGGTGTTCTTCGACAAGGACCGCGGTGCCGAGATCTTCGTGCGCGCTTGTGGCGGCACCTACTTGGCGCTGCGCGACGGCGAGCCCACCGGCTTCGCGCCGTTGAAGGGTCTGACACCGTTGCCGCACGACATCGCGTTTCTGCGGCAGTTCATCCGTGTCCTGGTACGCCGTGAGAACCGACCGCTCAGCGTTGCGGAGGAACGGCTGATCGATGAGGGTATCGAGGCGGTGATGCGGCTGCCGGCGCCGTCGCGTTCTTTCAGCGCGTTGCGCGAGATGCTGGGTTACGCCGATGCCGAGGGCATCGGCGCCCGGCTGGAGCGCTGGTGTCTGGGCGGCCCGCTCGGCTGGGCTTTCGATGGTCCGCAGGACCAGGTGTCGATGTCGGCGCGGTTCATCGGCTTCGACATGACGGACTTCCTGGAGAACCCGGAAATCCGCACTCCCACGATGTTGTACCTCTTCCACCGCGTCGACGAACTGCTGGACGGGCAGCGTGTCGTGGTCGACGTCGACGAGTTCTGGAAGGCGCTCCAGGACGATGCCTTTCGGGCGTTTGCGCAGGACGGTCTCAAGACCTTCCGTAAGCGCAACGCCTTCATGGTATTTGGCACGCAGTCCCCGGCCGATGCACTACGCTCGCCAATCGCGCACTCGATCATCGAGCAGACCGCGACCAAGATCCTGCTTCCCAACTCGGACGCCAAGCGATCGGATTACTGCGACGGGCTCGGCCTGACGGACGCGGAGTACCGACTGATCCGTGAGGACCTGACGCCGGAAAGCCGCACCTTTCTGGTCAAGCAAGGGCATACCTCGATCGTTGCAAAGCTCGATCTTGGCGGGATGCCCAATGAGCTGAAAGTGCTTTCCGGCCGGGAGGAGACCCTGGTCGCCATGGAGGAAGCCATTGCCCTGGCGGGCAACGATCCAGCGGCATGGCTGCCGCATTTCTATGCCAACCAAAGGAAAAGCTGACATGTCGCTCAAGCGCATCATCATGGTTGCAGCCGCGCCGGTCGCGATCGTCGCGTTTACGTCGCCGGCCGCTGCACAGGGCATCCCTGTGTTCGACACCTCTACCTATGTGCAAGCGCTCGCCCAGGTCCAGAACACGATCAAAATGATCCAGCAGGGCGAGCAGCAGATCCAGACGGCGACGACAACGCTCAGCTCGCTTCAGAAGCTGACCAACGTCAACGCGCTCGCCCCGCAATTGCTCAACGCGCAGGTGCGCAACATCCTGCCTAACACGACGATCGACGCCTCGACGTTGCTCAGTGGCGACCTGTCGAAGATTGGTTCGCTCGGTTCGCTCGCATCGAGCATCCAGTCTCGGTACGCGCTGCCGGCAACGTCGTCCTCCGACGCGGACGCGGCCTACAACCAGGCGCTCAGGGACGCGACCAGTTCATCGGCCGCCACGGCCGCGCTGGGCGAGAATACGCTCAGCATTACCCAGACCCGGATGCAGGGTCTCGACCAGCTCCGCGAGCAACTGTCGAGCGCCAAAGATCCCAAGGACGTGATGGACCTGCAAGCCCGTATCTCGGTCGAGCAGGCGCAGCTTCAGAACGATATGCTCAAGATGCAGGCGATCCAGATGGCGCAGGCGGGTCAGGCGAATATGCAGATCAGCGCGGCGCAAGTGGCGGCCGGTCGCGACGAAGCAGCCTTCTTCAGTGCCAACACGATCAGGAAGTGATCATGCGCAAGATACTATCCCTCTCCTCGTTGCTCGTTGTCTGCGGATGCCAGCAGAACGTCGTGGTGCCTACCGCCAAGGAGCTGATCGCCAGTCCGCAACTCCTCACGGAGTGGCAGGCGAAGTGCGACGCAGGGGAGTACAGCCATCTCCCGGCGGATCAGAAGGCCAAGATGTGCGCGACGACCGGAGACGCCACCATCTCGGTCGCCCAGACCAAGGCCGGTAACGAAGAAGCCGACTTCTTCAAACAGAACACGATCCGCAAGAAGTAGATTTACTCGCTGCGCTTTGATCGCCGAAGATCGGAACCTGACGTAATGGCTGCCGGCCCACCCAACATAATGACGCTGTTCACGATGATGTATTCGTATGTGGAGACCGCCATAGCGACCTCGGTTGCGAGCTTCGGGTCCGGGCTCGTAAGTTTCGTTGCAGCGCCTTTGGCCCTGGCGGCGATCATCTACTTCCTGCTGCTCGGCTTCGCCGTGCTGCGAGGCGCTATCCAGGCTCCGCTCCGCGAGCTGGTATTCCAGGCCGGCAAGGTCGGGTTCGCCCTCGCGGCTGCCAGTGCCGTCGGCTATTCGGCGTTTGTGGTGAACGTGGTCACCAACTTGCCGAGCGAGATCATCGCGGCTGGATCGGGCGCGCCCGTCACCAACCCAGGCACGACCTTCGATACCTATGTCGCCGATACCGGCAAGCTCTCGGAAAAGTTGGTCAATGCGAACCTGAAAGTTCAGTCGCAAGAGCAAAAGGGCATCACTGACTTTCGGACGCCCGTGATCCAGCTCAGCGCCACCCTGATCACCTATCTTTGCGTTGCCGTCCTCTACATCTTCGCGTTTATGTCGGCGTCGATCGGCTTTTGCATCGTCATTTTTGCCAAGCTGTCGGTTGCGATCTGCGTCGCGCTCGCGCCGCTCGCGCTGGCGTGTCTGCTTTTCAACTCCTCCCGCTGGCTATTCGACGGCTGGCTGAAGCAGACCGTCAATTTCATCCTGCTGATGGTCGTCATGGCGATCATGACCAAGTTCATCACCGGCCTCCAGGAAGCCGCCATGGACGGCATCATGGGATCGATCCCCGAAGACGGCTCGTCCTTCGTCATGGCGCAGAACGGCTACATCGTTCTGAAAGCTGCCGTGATGCTCGTCGCGACGATCGCCTGCGCGGCGATCTACATCGTCGGCACGATCTTCTTCTTTCAATCGCCGGCCATCGCCGCGGGCATCTCGGGGGGTGCGTCCTCTGGCGGCCATGGCTTCCTGCAGACCGGGGCGAACATGTTGACCAACCGGCTCATGTTCCGGCGCGCGACGCAAGCGAACCGTCCCCCGCCAGGAGGGGGCGCCGCGGGCGGCTCGGCGTCTCGGTCCATTTGAGGACCGCTGGCGCGTCCAAGACCATGAACCACGGAACCGCCGGGCGCGGGACCTTACGAACGGAGACGTCATGAAAAGGCTGACCATCGTGGCGATAGGCGCGCTTGCGCTTGGCAGTTGCACCGGGGCTCGTATCAAGCCCGTGTCGGTCTGCGACGGCAAGCACCGGCGTCCCGCCAATCTCTACGGGTCGATCCTGCCGAGTTTGCCCGTACCACTGCCGGCGTCACAGCAGGGCGCCGGGCAGTCGATGGTGGCGCCGCCATCACGCGAGCAAGCACCGGCGCCTCTTCCCGCACCGACTCCTACGCCCGGTGCCGGAGGTGCGCCTGCCGCCCCTATCGGACCTGGGGCCATGAATATCCCGCGATCGGCGCCGCGCACGTCCACGCAGGACGTCGCGCCGACCAACTCCTCCTGCTGAAGGGATCGACGCCATGGGCGCGGTGAAGGCCGAAGATAAAGAAAAATACTACGAGACCTCGAGGACGTGGGAATATGACCGTATGCGTGCGGCGATCCAGTCCAAGCGGCTCGCCTGGGGCGTTGCGGCAGGTGCCTGCACGCTCGCCGTGACGTCGGTTGCGGCTGTAGCGATGCTCAGCCCGCTGAAGACCGTCGAGCCCTATGTCATCAGGGTCGACAAGAGCTCGGGCGAGACGCAGGTCGTGACCGCGCTCAAGGGGCCGCAGCCGCGCACCTATGAGGATGCGGTCAACCGCTACTTCATCTCGCAATATGTACGGTTGCGCGAAGGCTGGCTCAACGATGCCGCGCGCGAGAACGCCTATACGGTCATGCTCACCAGCGATTCCGCCGAGAGCGCTCGTTACCTGAACAGCGTTCAGGCGAACAACAAGAACGCGCCTTCCAACATTTACGGCGACAAGGGCTTCGTCTCGATCTCGATCCGGACGATCAGTTTCCTCAGTCCTACCGTGGCGCAGGTGCGCTTCACGAAGATCATCACCTTCGGGCAGAACACGCCGATCGCGCAAAATTGGAACGCGATACTGACCTTCAGATACACGACAGCGCCGGAGCATGAGAAGGATCGGAATCTCAATCCGCTCGGCTTCCAGGTCGTGAACTATCGTTCTGACCCGGAGGCGTAACATGAGCGTTCAGCCGAATACGTCGTACAGTGGCGACCATGTCCCCGTCCCCTTCCTGCCAGCGCTGCGCCAGAAGTTGGGTCTTCGTCTGTCACCGCCGGCGACGGCGTTGGTGCTGACAGAGGATGGCGCCAGGAATCGCTTCTGGCGCGGGGTCGGGGCGGTGTGGCACCGCCTCGTTGCGTTCTCGGTTCTGGGTGCAGCGGCAGTCACGCTCGCGCCACACGCCGCGTTCGCGTCGGAGACCCCTGTTCCTGGGGCCAAGGACGCCCGCGTTCGCAACGTCAACTACGATCCGGATCAGGTGGTAACGATCGTCGGCAGTTTCCGGCACGCGATCGAGATCCAGTTCGGGCCCGGCGAAACGGTTACGCAGGCCGCCCTGGGCGATACCGTCTCCTGGCAGATCGCGCCCGTGGGCAATATCGTCTTCCTCAAACCCCGCGAGAGGGCTGGAGGCACCAACCTGATCGTCGTCACCAACGCGAACGGCGTGCCGCGCACCTATCATTTCAATCTCGCGCTAGGAACGGGCGCCACGATGTACGGCGTGCGGTTCCGCTATCCGCGCGAGGAACGAGCTATGGCGGCGTTGCAGGTGCAGCTTGCCCAAGGCCAGGCTGCCAAGGAGATCGAGACGAGCATCACCACCGCCGCGCTCGACCATGCCGTGATCGAGGGCACCCGGAATATGAATTACACCGTGCAGGGTGACAGCGCGCTGCAACCTACCGAAATCTCAGACAACGGCGAGTTCACCGTGCTGCGCTATCCGGGCCACGCCGACATTCCTTCAATCTTCGCGGTCGATGTCGACGGGACCGAGACGATCGTCCCCTACGATGTTCGCGAGGATTTCGTCGTGATCCATGCGGTCTACCGTCAGCTGCGCCTCCGGCGCGGGGCGAGCGTGCTGTGCATCTACAACGAGGCGCCCCTGCGCAACGATCGCGGCGATCGTACGGGCACCGTCTCCAATGTCGTCGAACGCAAAGTGAAGGGACAGTAACATGGTCGGGACCGTGATTGACCGCGGAGGCGATGTCGCTGCCGACACCGTTGCGCCAGGCGAGGTCGATAACCCGGTCGCGCGTAGCGCCGGGTGGGGCAACCTCGCCTTCATCGGTGCGGGGATCGGACTGCTCGGTGCCATAGGCGGCATCGCGATAGGCTATGGTGCGTTTCACCAATCGGCCAGTACCGCGGCTGCCGCGCAGCCCGCAAAGGCCAGTGACCGTGCCGTGGACGACGTGATGGGATCGCCGAACGCGCAGCGAGCGGCGCTCGCGGGTCAGCTTGGCCAGCCCGGCGCGGCGCAGACCGACATCTTCGGGCGGCCGATCGCCGCAGCCCCGGGGCCGCAGGTCGCGGATGCCAACGGAAATCCGGTGCCGGCAACAAGCGGGACAACCTCCCCGACGGCGAACGGACAGCAATCTCCCGAGCAGCGACGTGCCGAGCAGGCACGCGCCATGGCCGATGCGGCGCGGCGATCGCCGATCATGGCCTTTGGCAACACCGGGCTGGCCTCGGCCGCCCTTCCCGCCTCCGCACCCGGTGCAGACGCACAACAGGGTACAGACCTCGACGACCGGTCGCGCGGCGGCGGACAATCCACCGTCGCGCGACGGGGCCTTGGTGCCAGTGGCGTCGGAGCGTCGGGTGAAGAAAGTCCGGCGGAGGCGGGCAAGGGCTCGACCGACTTCAGCGATCAGCTCGGCCATGCCGCGATCCAGACGGTCCGGGCAACGATGGTCGCGGACCGCAATCTTCTGCTGAGTGCCGGCACGGTCATCCCCTGCACGCTCCAAACGGCGATAAACTCGACGCAGGCCGGCTTCGTATCCTGCGTCATTAGTCACGACGTCTATTCCGAGAACGGCCGCATCGTCCTGCTCGACAAGGGTACAAAGGTGCTGGGGCAATATTCCGGTGGCATCACGCAGGGGCAAGCGCGCCTGTTCGTGCTGTGGACGCGCGCCCTGACGCCGCGCGGCGTCTCGATCGACCTGGGGTCGCCGGCAGCAGACAGCCTTGGCCGGGCCGGGTTGCCAGGCGGCGTCGATACCCAGTTCTGGGCACGTTTCGGCGTTGGGCTCGTCATCTCGGTGCTGGAAGATGCCTCGCAAATCGCCGGTCGAGCGGTTGCCAATGAGGGGAGCAACACCACGCAGGTTCCCGGACAAACCGGGCAGACCGTCCTTCAGCAGACCATGAACATCAAACCGATCTTGAAGAAGAACCAGGGCGACACCGCGGCGATCTTCGTTGCAAAGGACTTCGATTTCCGCTCAGTCTATGACGTGGGATTGAGGCGTTAAGGCTGTGGCATCCAGTCCGACGTCGCTGATCTACGAGCATAATGCCGAGCCGATCCGACGGCACCTTCTACGCGACGATGTGACCGAACTGGTCATCAACGAGCCGGGGATGATCGGCCTTGAAACGCGGGGTGGCTGGGAGTGGCATGAGGAGCCCGCACTCGACAATGCGGCCCTCATGACGCTGGCGAAGCTGATCGCGGGGCTGACCAAGCAGGACATCAACTCCGAATATCCGATATGCTCCTCGGTGCTGCCGGGCGGCGAGCGCGCACAGGTCGTCGTTCCCCCGGCGGTCGAGCAAGGTTTCATCTCGATCACGATCCGCAAAGCGTCGGGCGTGACGATGAACATCGACGATTTCGAACGTGCCGGCCTGTTCAGCGAGGTCCGCGCGCACGGTCTGTACGAGGAGGTCGACCCCGATCTGCTGCGGCTGCGCGAGGCGGGCAACTGGCGCGCCTTTTTCAAACTGGCGGTCGAAGCCCGCAAGAACATCCTCATTTCCGGCGCGACGGGCTCCGGCAAGACGAGCTTCTCTAAGGGTCTCATCAAGCTGATCCCGGACTATGAGCGAATCCTGACGATCGAGGATACGCGCGAGCTCGTCGTACCCCAGCGCAACCACGTCCACATGATGTACGCCAAGGATGGGAAGAGCCTCCAGAAGGCGGGCGCCAAGGAGTTGCTGGAATCGGCCCTGCGGATGCGGCCCGATCGCATCCTTCTGCAGGAACTGCGGGACGGCACCGCCTTCTTCTACCTGCGCAACATCAATAGCGGTCATCCCGGATCGATCACCACGGTCCACGCCAATACGGCCGAGGGCGCGCTCGAGCAGCTGACGCTGCTGGTGAAGGAATCGGAAGGCGGCAACGATCTCGACCGCCACGACATCCGCGCGCTGCTGCGCTCCCTCGTCGATATCGTCGTGCAGATGCACCGCCTGCCGCCCGGCGAGGGCCAGCCGGCACGCTATCGCATGACCGAAGTATGGTTCGATCCGGCGAGCAAGCCGACCGAGTGAAGGGAGTGCCGGCATGAACGGAAAGTGGGTCCGAAGCGACGAAGGGTCGCAGCCGGGCGCGATCGCGTTCCTCTGTGTCGTCGGCCTATTAGTGAGCGCCGCGATCGGCGCCCTTGCCGTCCTGTGGCGTGCCCACCTCCTCAACGCCCATACTCCGTGGCGCAAGGTGCCGGCCGCGCTTTGGGCGCTGAAGGGCTATCCGATCGTCTATCAGCCGTTCCTGATCGGCTTCGGGATCGGCCTTGTCCTGACGGTCGTCATCACCGTCTCGACGCTGTTCACGCGCCAAAAGCTCCACGGCGAGGCGCGCTTCGCGCGGGTCGGCGAGGTCCGCAACGGCAAGATGCTCGCCTCGACCGGCATCGTGCTGGGCAAGTTCGGCGGCAAGGTGATGCGCTTCGGCGGGCCCGAGCATGTGATGCTCGAAGCCCCGACGCGCGCCGGCAAGGGGGTGGGCGTCATCATCCCGAACCTACTCGACTGGCTCGATTCTCTAGTGGTGCTCGACATCAAGCAAGAGAATTACGACAACACGGCGGGGTATCGGCTGAAGGTGCTCGGGCAGCAGGTGCTGCTCTTCAACCCGCTCGATCCCACGGGCCGCACCGTGAGGTGGAACCCGCTGAGCTACATCAACCGGCGTAATCCGGTGGAGGTCATCAACGAGCTTCAGAAGATCGCGGCAATGCTTTATCCCGATCCGCTCACCGGCGAAAAGTTCTGGGCTGAGGGCGCGCGAACCGCGTTCCTCGGCATCACCGCATATATCGCGGCAACCGTCGACGATGGGGAGGACGCCCTCCCCTTCACGCTCGGCGAGGTGTACCGCCAGTTCGCGGCCGGCGATGCCCAGCGGCGTTTCCCGAAGATCATTGCCGATCGTAAGAAGGCCGGGAAGCCCCTGTCGGAAGGGTGCGTATCGGCGATCAAGGATTATACCGGCTCGTCGGCGAACACATTCTCCGGATTGCGCCAGTCGGTTACGTCCAAGATCAACGGCTGGCTGAACCCCTATGTCGATGCGGCGACCTCAGAGAGCGATTTCGATCTCAGTGAATTTCGGAACAAACGGATCTCGCTCTATCTCGGCGTGTCGCCGGATGACCTGGAGCGGGTTGCGCCGATCTACGGCCTGCTTTTCCAGCAACTCATCGATCGCAACGTCCGCGAGTTGCCAAAGGGGGACAAGCATCAGATCAAGGTCCTGCTTGCATTGGACGAGTTCGCGAGCCTCGGCAAATGCACTGTGCTCGCAAACGCGTTCAGCTATGTCGCGGGCTACGGGTTGCGGATGCTGCCGGCGTTCCAGTCGCTCGAACAGATCCAGGGCGTCTATGGGGACAAGGTGGCGGCCGACATCGAGCGAAACTGCGCGGTGCGGCTTGTTCTTCGTCCGGCCGGTTTGGCCGAGGCGAAGAAGATTTCGGACCAGCTCGGCAGCTACACGTTCAAGGCGCGGTCGCGCTCGATGGGAACGTGGGGCGGCGGCGGCGGCTCCACCTCGGACTCCGATCAGCGCCGGCCGCTGATGCTCCCTCAGGAAGTAGAGTTGCTGCCGGAGGACGATCTGATCGTTTTTCGGCGAGGCATGTACGCGACCTATGGAAAGAAGGTCCGTTACTATGCCGAGAAGAAGCTCTCGGCGCGGACCAAAATACCCGCCCCGGAGATGCCCCAGATCCGCGTCGACCCCGCCGTCGCTGCTAACAGCCTTCGGGTGATCGAGGCCACTCAGGCTCCCGCCGACGACGCCTCGTCGATGCGAGGCGCCGCGACACCATCAGAACCTGCTGCGACCAACGGCGCTCGTGCAACGGATCGGCGTGGGTTGAATCAGGCCGCGATCAGCGCGGCTTTGGCCGTTCCGCCAAACGAGCGTGTCGCCAAGCTCTTCGAAGGCGTCCTCATGGTGCGAAGCAAAGCTGTGTAATTATTGAGAATGCCATTTCGGCGATTTTCTAGCGGGAATCGTTTTTTGGGAACGAGCGATTTGTCCCCAATGGCGTCAAATGGGACTTACCGGCCATTCGGCGAGATCCGAATGAATGGCGGCTTTTGCGAGAAGCAGTCTTCCGCTTGAACCTCGTTCAGATGCCGAACATCGCGAGTATTCCGTGGAGCCTTAGCTATTCGGGGCATTATCGATGTTCAATCGGATCACGTGCCGGCTGATCAGCGCGCTGTCGCTGATGTGCAACGCCAGCGGCGGCCATGAAGGCCGGCCTTCGAGGGGATGAAATTAATAGAACAAACCAAGATCCCAAGCCAGCCCAACCTTCTATGGCGGCCCTCAAAAAGGAACGCATGGTATTCGTTTCCTAGGTGTTCGATCCCAAGGTTTGACGAGTATGGAGCAGGTACTTCACGGGAGCGCCGCGACCACGCATGCCGTCCGAGCAGCAATACAGCGATCGCAAGCGTCGCTCGCGACGTTGAGCCGGAAGTTGGGGACCTTCAGATCGTCGCCGATCCGGTCCCCGCGATCGAGCATATCTTCCCATAACAATACCGCCGATATCGTCTCGGCGGATCAACCGTCGATCGTCAGCGTTCGGCGCGCCTGCAGTTCGGCCGAGATATCGGCGGGTGGGCGATCCCAATCGTCCGCCTCGGTGTCGAAGTGGAGCAGGAATTCGAAGAAGACGTTGTGCGTGCGCTGCGCGGCGGAGGCCGCGGTCGTGCCCTTCGCCGTCTGGGCCGCGATCAGGGCTTCGATGTGCGGCGTATAGCGGTGCATCATCGCGTTCAGCAGCGGCTGCAAAAGGTCGACCACCGCTTGCCCGAACAGCACGGCTTCCGCCTCGGACGGGAGATAGCCCTGATGAATCACCCGGTTGCGGAAGGCGACATGCTTCTGCGCCAGCAGCGGCGGCACCGCGTTGTTCTCAAGCAGATAGAAGCCGGCATACATGCCGATCTGGCGCTCGGACTGGCTCGATACCAGTTTCCAGGTAGCGTCCGCTGGCGCCGGGGAGGTGCCCCGCGCGCGGGCCACCACGTCGATATAGAATTGCAAGGCGCGCTCATAGGACGCTGCGAACGAGGCGATCGCATCACGGTAATAGCCGTCGACGATGGCCTGCATCGCCGTCTCGGCAAGAAGTTCGACGAGCATCGACCCGGTCACGATGTCATGGACATGCCCATGGGCGCAGGTGAAGCTGTAATAACCAGATTCGTTGAAGGCTGCGGTCACCCGACGGCCCGGGGTCCCTTTTGGGCATTTCCAGCAGTCGAACTCCAATCGCATCGGTTCGCCTCCACGCCGGCCCAGCGCCGATCCTAGTTACCGTTGTGATAGCGCCGCAGGAAGGTGCGTGCCGAGACAAGAACGATGTGCAGGCGAAAGGTCGCATGATCCTCGTCCGATAGGCCCGAATGCGACCCGTCCGTATGGAGCATCCTGAAAAGCCCGTTGATGAAGTTCTTGCCGTCGGCAGACCATTCGTTGCGGTCGACGGTGAGAAAGCCCTCCTGTGCGAGCAGGGCCCGGCGGTTTTCCGAGGTCGGGAGACCGGCGGCCTTTACCGGGGCGATCTTTGCTGCGAGCGCATCGAACAGGCTTTCGAGGAACGTGCGGAGCTGGGCATTGCAGGCAGCCCAATCGCCGCGGGTGTGCGCCTCGATCGCCTGATCGAGATGGCCCTTCGAGGTCTGCATCTGGTAGAGCTTCAGCAGCTCGTGCACTTCGTCATCGCTTGCCGGCAGGTCGATCTCTTCTGGCAGCGCGGCGCGCTGCCGAAGATCCTTGCCATTGTCGTCGACCTCGACCGCATAGCCGTCGCGCGCGAGCCCGCGCAGGAACGCGGTCTGCTTCTTGTCCTCGAAGCGCAGGTTCACGAGGCCAAGCGCCTCGCGGACGACAGCATCACCCAGCGTCATCGTTCCCTCGACCGTCTGGATCACATCGGCCGTGCGCTGCACCAAAACCCGGCCAAGCTGCCCGACCTTCTTGCCGACACTGATGCCCGCCCCTTCGCTAACCTCATTTTCGAGGCCGAGACGCAAGGTCATCTGCTCGAAGCCCGCCTGGGTGTGCCGTTCGACCAGCTCGACGGCAGCAAGGAGGGTCGGTCGCGTAAAACGTGTTGGACGCATGGGGTTCTCAAGGATGGGGTTTTGCACGAGGCGACCAAGCGGGCCTTACACAATAGAGAGCGCGACGAATATGCTCGACGCGGTCACAGCCCAATGCAACTGCGGCGGAGCTTTCGCTCGCCTCCTAATCTGCTAGGCATCCGTTATGATGTCGATGGCCAACACCTTCACGATCCAGAGCGTCGAAATCCGCGACTATCGCGCGATCGAAAGCGCTGACATTCCGCTTCATCCGCAACTGACGATGCTGATCGGCGACAATGCGACGGGCAAGACGACCGTCCTTGACGCGATCGCGATGGCGCTGTGGCCACTCGTCGGACGTTACTCTTCGTCGAGCCGCTATGGCGTCACGGTGACGGAGTCCGATTTTCGATCCAAGGAGCATGCCGCGTTCACGGGCACGCAATTTCGTATCCCGCAATTGTCGATAGGCCTGAACACGACGATGGGCCGCGTGGGGTCGCATTACCGTCTCGACGAGCGATATGCGGACAAGCCATCCATCAAGCGGGACCATGAGCGCGGTCCGATCGACTGGTTGGGTGACCTGATCGAGCGCGACGAAACAGCGCCGATCCTGGCCTATTATCGCGACAATCGCGGCCAGCTTCACGGTGGGCGAGAGACGTTTAACCGGCGACCACAGCGCGGTCGCCAGGCCGCCTATCTGGCGGCGTTCGGCGCGCGGGTCTATTTCGATGAAGTCGTCGACTGGTTCGAGGACGCGGAGAGTGCAGAGCTGCGCGATCAGCGCGAGCACGGCCGCGCGTTCGTCGATACGCGCCTTACTTCGGTTCGGGCGGCGGTCGAGAGCCTCGTACCGGAAGTCTCCGATTTACGCATGCAGGGGCGGCCCCCACAGCTCACCATGACGCTGGACACCGAGAACCAGGAGCGCCGGCTATTGTCGGTAAATCAGCTGAGCAGCGGTTTCCGGACGATGGTTGCGCTAGGCATGGATCTCGCCCGTCGCATGGCCGATCTCAACCCGCATCTGCCCGACCCGACGCAGGGCCCAGGCATCGTGCTCATCGACGAGATAGACCTTCATCTCCATCCCAGATGGCAGCAACTGGTGGTGAACGGTCTTCTCAACGCCTTTCCCCACGTCCAGTTCGTGATGACCACGCACAGCCCCCAAGTCCTGACGACGTTGCACGAGGAGAGTATCCGCAGGCTCGTCTGGCACGGTAACAGGCTCACCTTCGAGCCCGTGCCATCAACCGAGGGCGCCGAGGCCGGCAGGTTGCTCACTTCTGTAATGGGCGTGTCGGAACGACCTCCCGCCGAGGTATCGCCCTTTGTTGCGGCACTCGAGGCGTATCTGGTCTTTCTGCGCGCGGGTGAGGCCAACACGCCAGAAGCGCAGGACCTCCTCAAGCAGATGCAGCAGATGTCGAGCGACGATCCGGTGCTCGCGACGCTCGACCTTGAGCGGCGCCGGCTGGCAGCACGTCAAGACTGACCATGAAATATTGCGCAGTGCTTGCCGGCGATCCGCCAGGACTGGCCCAGTTTCGCGCGGACAATCCGACCGAGACGAATTGGGCGACGTTCAAGGCTGGCGGCCAGCACCGATATAATGAGCTCGCAGATGCGCTCGACGCCCACCAACGCGGCATCTGCGCGTTTTGCGAGTCCAGGCTGGTCACGGACATCCCGACGCCAGCCCGTCAGATTGAACATTGGATTCCCAAATCGAACAGCGGCCATCCCTTGCACGCGGTCACGTTCGGGGTCGCCAACTTGCATGCCAGCTGCCTCGGCGGTTCGAAGCCGCATCTCGCTCCGCCGTTCGGAACGCAGGGGCTAAGCGGCGATAATCTGAGCTGTGGCCAGAAGAAGGGTGAGGTCGATCCGAACGGCATCGCTCTAGCGATCCAGCCCTACCGCCCGACCGCCTTGCCATTGTCGCCTCCGATTTTCTCGATCGCGCTTGACGGGACGCTGGGCGTCAACGCGGCAGCTGTCGCAGCGGGGTTGTCCAGCGATCGGATCGAGGCGACAATCCGCTATCTCGGATTGAACTGCGAACGCCTCAAGGTGTCGCGGGCCAAGGTTCGGGCCTATCTGGACGACAGGCTGGCGGACTATACGGCGGAGGAGACGGATGCGGATCCGATGGTCGCGATACGCGCGGCCATGCGTCGCCTTGCATCGGACCTGAGCCTGCACCCGGGCGCGTCGGCGCCGACTTTCATCACGGTGTTGCGCGACTTCTTCGGGTCGGCCTTCCACAACGACCTCCTTCCCGATCCGAATTGGGCTGTTGGGTAAGCCGACCAGCCGCTTTCGGGGATCACGAGTTCTTTTGCTACTGTCTGGCTTTGGTCGGGCGCCGCCGGTAGCTACCCGCCCAATCCATGCCGTTCAGGCGCTAGAATAGGATGCCCGAAAGCTGACCTTCATTCATGTCGGGCAATAAGCTCGATTCAGCGCCCGATGCTGGGACATTCCTGCCGTTTGGCGTCGCCACCGGGAAACGGCCGGGTATGCCGGGACCGGCCATCGCGCGCATGACGACCATTTGAGCCGACGGGAAGGATCCGCACTCTCACGCTGGGGGCGTTGCGGGGTCTCCCCGCAGACGGGGTCGCACGAGACCCTTGCCCCAGCGACTGTACCTCGACGTGCCAACTGTGAGTAATTGACTCGCTCCATCACGCCATGGTGTAAATCGCGAGTACGAGGCCAACGAAGGCGATCACGAGGGCGATCACCTTGTTGTCGGCGACCCAATCGAGTGCGGTCCGCAGGCTTCCCCCGTGCATTTCCCACCATGTGATGTTGGTCAGGAGGTGCTTGTTCTGTGCTCGCTCAGCGATGTTGGCGAGGACATCGACCTTTCGCAGCGTCGACTGCTGAAGCCCGACATAATTGCCGTTGACGAGAGCCTGGGCTTCCTCGGCTCTGCGGGCTGTCCCGAACGACGCGCCACGGCTGCTTGATGTGGAGGTTGTGGCAAATTACTGGTGAGCCCTTGAGTGGGTGAAATGGATAGTAGGATTGGCTGCTAGGTGTGTCTGTCACCCTCGCGCGGGGTGCATCGTGATGTGGTCGCCGGCACAATCGACAGTCACCCAAAATCCGCGAGGGCGCTGCACATGCACAGTGGCGCCTAAGTACGCGGATCGCGGCCTAGTCGCTTTGCTCAGGCCGTCATTTCCCTGCTGATTTACATTCCTGTGGATAGAGTCTGGACACCCGTTGAAACGTTCCCGGTATGATCTACACTGACCCGAAGTAAAAGTTCAGGGGGAATCATCGGTTGAGTATCGCGGACACCTTCAAGCAGTTTCTTGCCAATCTCGTCATTGATAACGCCACGACAATCGCGTCTCGGTATGACGAGATAACCTGCGCACTTAACAAGAAATTTCGCGACACGGAATCGAAGACGGACAATTCACTTCAAGTGGGCTCTTACGGTCGCTGGACGGCGAGCAAGGGAATTTCCGATCTCGATATGCTTTACATCATGCCGAATGGTCAGTGGGCAACCTACGATAAAGAGGGCGGGCAATCAAAGCTCCTCTCAGATACGGCCGCCGCGATACGTGCCCGATACCCGAACACCGACGTGCGTGTAGATCGCCTTGTCGTCGCCGCAGTCTATTCTAAGTTTCGTGTCGAAGCGCAGCCGGTCTTCGAGCAAGACGATGGCAGCTTCAAATACCCGGACACTTACAATGAAGGGAGCTGGAAAATAACTAAGCCGCGTGAAGAGATTCAGGCGATGAAGGAGTTCGACAGCCAAAAAAATAAAAATCTGCGCCGGCTCTGCAAGATGGCACGGGCATGGAAAAACAAGCACGGCGTGGGTATCGGCGGGCTGCTCATCGACACACTCGCGCACAATTTTTTGAAGTCCACCACCGAGTATGACGATAAGAGCTATTTGTATTACGACTTTATGAGCCGTGATTTTTTCGCATACCTGAAAGAGCTACCTAAGCAGGACTATTTCGCCGCGCTCGGTAGTGGGCAGCGGGTTAAGGTAAAGAAGAATTTCCAAGGGAAGGCGAAGAAGGCTTACGAGCTGTGCCTCAAGGCAATCGACGCCGAGGGCAAGGACAACCAGAACGACAAATGGCGAAAGGTGTACGGACGCTTGTTCCCGGCCGCCGAAAAGCTGGTGAAGGTCGAGGCTGCGTCCGGTCGCAGCGTTCGCATGACCGAAGAATTTGCCGAGGACGTGTTCAGCGGCATCGACATCAGGAACAACATCACTATCGACTGCAATGTCGAGCAAGCGGGGTTCAGGAGCGCTTCCCTCCGCGAGATCATCAAGGAGCGGAAGCTTCTCAAACCCCGCAAGTCCCTGAAGTTCTCCGTTATTCGCACTGATATTGTCGGCGCCTACGGCCTGTTCTGGAAGGTGCTGAACCGCGGACAGGAGGCCATCAATCGCGACTGCATCCGTGGTCAGATCGTCGCCGATGACGGGCATAAGCGCAGAACCGAGACGACTACCTTTAGGGGCGATCACGTGGTTGAGTGCTACGCCGTGGTTGACGGCGTGGTGGTAGCGACCGACCGCATTCGCGTGCCGATCGATTCCAACAAAGAGGACGACGATGAATAAGGCCGGCTTGCTCAAGACGATTGCCGAGACCGGCTATAATGTGGGCTTCGGTGCGAAGAAGACATTCGCGACGTTCGATATGGTAGAGAAACTACCCGGTTGGATCGGCTTCGCCTCGTTCGCTATTGGTGTTTACGCGCTTTACGTGGATGCGCTCGCCAGTAAGTTCCCGTCGGCGACGCTGATCGTTGCAGGTGTCGGCGCCTTGTATTTCTCACTTTATCGCACCTCGGAATACCAAGCTGCTGGCAAGGAGATGATCCAGCTATTCAACCGGTTGCGCGACCTTTACCGGGAAGTTGAGAGTGGAGCGGATTTAACGACCTCGCGTGCGAAACTGTCGCAGATTGAGAGCGATTTTTACTCGATCACGGTAAGTAAGCAGGTATTCCTGAGTGACTGGTACGCGCACTACAAGTTCTTCGCGCAGACCCAGATCGACTGGATGGACGAGCAGATCAAGTTTCGCGTGTGGCGGGACATGATACCGCTCTCGGCAAAGGCCGTTATCGTTCTGTCGGTGCTCGCGGGTGTCGGATACGCTGTCGGTAGCCTCGTCACTGGGCACCTTCTTTGGATTAAGTGCTCAATTTAGGTGTACTTGCATTACCAAGAAAAGCCGACATTCGGAAAAAATCCAATGCGGGCGAAGAGATGCGCCGAAAGAAGCATAGATCACCCCTTCGGATAGGCCAGATCAACCTGCATCGCTACAACGGCCGGCGTAAAGGAGGCTAAACGCGATCTGCCAGAATGGATCGACGAATTGGGCCCATTTAAAGTAACTAAGGAAATGGTTCGCGCCGTATGTCAACCTTGATCGATCGAATGAGGGAACGGCTTCTCGCTAGCTTTTGCCCGCCCGAGGCCACGACCGGCGACGTCGTTCTTGCGCCATTTGATAAGAGATGGCGTAAGGATTTTACCGACGAAGCAGATCGCCTGTCTGACCTTCCCGGTCAGTTGCGAGCCCACATCGACCATGTCGGGAGCACGGCGGTAAAGGGCATCGCTGCGAAGCCGTGTATCGACATTCTGGTGACGTTGCCCGATTGGGACCAGGTGCCGATGGCGTGCATGATCATCGCAGGCCAAGGATATGAACTTCGCGAGCAAATCGATGGTGCGGAGCCGCGCTTTTTCTTCATGCGCGAAGGTATCAACGGCTGTTCCGACACCACGCTGCACTTGACTCCGGCCGATAGCCGGTATGGCCTGGATATGATCGATTTCCGGGAGGCACTGCGCCTCGACCACGCGCTCTCACGGCAGTATGTCGACCTAAAGCGCAGTTTGGCGGATTCTTTTCCGAACGATCTCCAAAATTACACTGCTGGCAAAGCTCCGCTTGTGGCGGAAACGCTCGCTCGCTGGAAAGGCGCTTATAGCGTCAACCGCTTACTGACCCACCAAACGACCGAGCTGAGCCGCGCGGGACGGCTCCAAGTCTACGTGATTCTCGCGCAGTTCCTGCTCGCGTTCGTCGCGGGTATATCGGTGCTCACCAACAACGCCACCACGCTCGCTGAGTATGCGGTAGCGGGCGCGGCGCTCGTCGTCGGGTGGGTTCTCCTAAGCCAGCGTCAGCGAAAACACCGCGGCGCGGGCGACCAGGCTCGCCGCGCCGTACTAGTGCGCAGCGGCCTTGGAGAATTGATGTCGCGACCGCAAATCCGGACCATCGTCCAGCAGTTCAGCCTGTCCATCAAAGGGCGTCCAGAAGCACGGATCGAGGAGTATTTCTCAAGCCGGAAGGCCGCCGGAAATCAACGTTTGATCGATATGCTGAGCGAGTCAGCTTACTGGACGAGAGACTTGCAATCGGGCGGCGCGTGGCTGTTTGGTGGCTTCTTCCTAGCGGGTCTGATCGTCTTCATCGGAATTTTGTGGTGGTCTACGGTCGTCATGGATCGCACCGATCTGCTCACGATCTTGCGGATCCTGATCTCGTTCCTGATTTTCCTACTGTCGTCCGATATCGTCGGAACATTTCTCGGCCACGTTAGCGCGGCGCGGTCGCTCGGGGTCCTTCTACATCGGATCGAATTGGCCGAGGCAGTCGGGACGCCAACGCCGGACCTTTTGTTGCTGATGGCCGACTATAATGCCGCCGCCGAGGCAAGCCCGTTGCTACTGCCAGCGGTCTATTGGTGGAAGCGCAGGAATCTTTCGGAAAGTTGGCACGCCTATGCTGCCTCTCACAAGATCGGCGAAGCCGCGCGGAGCCTTGCCGATCAGTCAGGCGACACGCCAGGGAAATGATAGGCTGACCGACGCTGGCCACGGTCGACGAGCGGAGGCGAAAAAGGTCCGCGAACTTGAAAACGGCGGCTCCATAGCGGTGAGGCTCGTTTTCACTATTTGTAACGATCGCCACCACATAAACGAGTGTCGGAATTCGGGATCGGCTTCGCGGCGGCTGGATGACCGATATTGAGGCGCAAAGCCGAGTCGCCGGTTTGCGCGATCCGAATGGCGGGTTTCACCAAAAGCCGACGCTCACATCAACGACGTTGAATGTCTTGAGCTGGTCGGAAGCCGCCGATCCACTCTACCGGACGCCGTCTAACGGTCCTTGCCGGGCTCGACCGCAGTCGCACGTTCGTTGCTGTAAACCGGGACACTGTCGCCGATGCTCGGCCGATCGCCTGCCTCGATGCGGGTTGCTAGATCGCTGTGAAGCGAGACGAGCTCGGGAGGCAAATCCACACCAGCCGCAGACCCCAGCCTGCGCTCTGCATCGTCGAAGAGATCTATTGCGCCTGCCAGTTCGGGTTCGCTGTACAGCGCTGCGCTCTCCCCTACTCGCCATAGGCCGGCAAGTTGGTGGGACCGGATCATGCAAGCCGAGGGCGTTCGATCGACCGCAACGGCGGTGCTTGGTGGTCTTGGCGGCGCGCCCCCCCTCCCCTTGATCTCGGCCCGCGTGATTGCTGCCAGGCGGTAGCGCAGGACCCGGGCCTCCGGGGTGTCCGTTGGTGAGGGCTGATACTGCCGGTTCAGGAGAACAATAAGCTCGGCTGTGCTGGCGGCCGACGCGGCGTTGCGCCAGTCCGCCAAAGCCCGCTCGTCCGATAACAGATCCGCAGGCTGAGTCAGGATAAAGCGCTCGAGAAGTGGATCGCTGGCTACTGCGACAGGCAGGGGTGCTCGGTTGCCGTTAGCGGCGGCATGGGCGAAGCCGATCGCCGTCGCAATCGTACCGAGCTGCGTCTTCATGATCTCGCGATCGTCGATCGATCGCCTCAGGATCATCTCGAGGATCGGCGTTAGATCCGTCACGGCGGCCTGGCCCGCATCGATCGTGTCGAGCCTATGGACGATCTCTCTGTGTGTCGCCTCGATTCGCTGGCCGCTTTCGGTCAGCGCATCGAGCTGCTCCTGCACGAGCGTCAACGCGTCCAGAACGCCTGCCAGAGCAACGCTTACTTGGTCCGTGCTCATCGTTCTGGCCCACCCCTATCCGGCGAACGCCCGCGGTCCAGAGTTGCGCGATCACGATCCAATATCTCGCGAAGGACCTCTTGCGGCTTGCTTGACGAAGGTGCCGTGGCCTGCCGTTCGGCTTCGTCCATAAGCGAGCGAAGGCGCTCGGATACCCCCGAAGGTCGGCGTTCATGCGGCGTGTCTTCGGTCCGCTCGGGTCTCTCCCGGAGTGCTTGCTTGGCCTCCAGCTTTCCACGCATGACGCGAGAACGTTCCAGTGCTGCGGTGATCGGATCGGGCCTGGGATCCGCAGCAGCGGGGCGCGTCCGAACATCGACGATCGCGCCGCGCGCGCGGGGCGGTGAAGCGGCACGCATTGCCCGAGCGGAGTTGGGCTCGGGCGGCGGCAATGCCGCGACGAACCGCCCGAGGCTCTGTGCGACCACCTGATCGGCGAGGGAGGGCGAAGCCGACAGCTCTGCGACGGATCTCATATAGGTCGCGCGAACGATGGCCTGCCGACTTGCAAGAACGGCCTCGACCGGGTCGGAGATACCCTGATCGCGGAGGCGCATGGCGCGATCCGCCCGGCTCCTATCGATCTGCGGAACCAGCCCTCTGTCGCGCATCTTCTGTACCGCAATATGCTCATGCGCTGGGTCGACACCGCGCGCCCTGGTCGGCGTGGCGTTGGCCTCGATGCCGCGTTCGCGGAGCTTCTCGGCGAAGCGTTGCCGCCATCGGAACAGATCATCCCGGTCCGGATGAAAGCGGCGCCCGTCGAGATCACGACGCGCGATCGTGACGTGAACGTGGGGATGATCGCGATCGACGTGAAGGCCGGCAACCCACGACCGGTTCGCAAACTCCTCACGTGCGAAGTCCAGGGCAGCCGCTTTCAAACGCTCCGGATCGGTCCCCTTCGGCATCGAAAGGATCATGGAAATGGACGTCGCGCCCTTGCGTCTGGCGTCCCCGTCCATCTCGAAGTTATTCCAATCCTTCGCAAGAATTTGCATGTCGCGTCCGTCACGCAGCACGACGCCCTCGCTGGTTTCAAGCCCGAGCTCCTCGTCAGAACCGTGACCCAGGCGGCTGATGTAGGCGAAGTTGGCAAGAACGTGTCCGCCGCCATGCTGGCGCCCCGTGATCCGCACCATGACCTCCGGAACGCGACGTGATGTGCGATCCGCGATCATTATGGCACGGCCGTTCATTCGGCCCTGCGATCCGCCCCCGAAAGCGTGCTTCGCCTGCGCACTGGGACGCAACGTGGCCGAGGAGGATGCGGCTTTCGGGAACATCGACGCGACGGCAAGATCAAGCATCGTGCCCCCCGTTTTCGGGCCCTTTGCGTTGCCGCCTCCAGTCCCGAGGCGGTACTTCTTGGGGGGAGCGAAGACGCCCGCCATGGAGTCCATCGTTCCGGAAGAAAAGCGGAAGCTCACCCGGCTGAACCTCGGTAGGTTTCGGTCCAGTACCCGACCTCTGCCCCGATCGCGGCAGAAAGGGCCAGCCGGGTCGTAAACAGCAGCGCGTTCAGCTCTTCACATTTTACGATGAAGGGACCGGCGATGCGGGCGATGTCGAGCGAACTTTCGGGCTGGTTGGCGGCGTTCATCGCATGGACCGCCTGGTTAATGTTTCGGCCGATCATAAGCACCTGCTTGCGCAATTTGACGATTTCAGCCTGGGTCCCCGGAGCCAGTCTCAGCACGCCAGCCTTGTTCCAGAGCTGCCAGCGAAGCGTGCGTTTGATCCACTCGTTTCGCGTCATCTTCATCGGCGCCGCTACGGTGTCGATGCCTTCGACCTCGCTCCGGTCGAGGCGGACGGTGACGCGAATGAGATCGTCGGGATTCCCCCTACCCTGAATCGGAATCGCCGGGATGTCGTCGTTCTCTGGAGCCAGCACAGCGTTGGCTAGTACGCTTGCCATCCAGCGACTTCGGGTCTGCCCATTCGCCGCGGCAACGCGGTCGATCTCGGCGACCAATTCGTCCTTCAACCGTAGGCCTACGTTCATCTTAAAAGCCCCGTGCAGCGGCGCCCCACAAGCCAATGTGAAACATTGGTGCCGTGAGGCATATCCTGCCATCCCTAGTAACTGCCTAACCTCATGAAACAACAACCTCTTCGGAGCTAAATCACTCCAAACGCGGAGGTGAAAAATGATTGACTGCCTGCTTGCGGCAAGTAGCTTTCGGTCTTGTGGCCCCGGCGCCAGGCTTTTGCTTGATTAGGTACGCCCACCATCGATCTCCTGCATTGCCTGCAACGTGGTAATTTGTTCTCTATTGGAACCGGATGCAAAGAATGGCCCGAAGAAGGAAAGTCGTCGAGCTCGCAGCAATCGAGGCTCGGCGGGAAGCTCTAAAAGCGGAACTTGCTCATCTGGACGAACAGGCAAAGGCGGCGGAGCAGACGGCTCGGGACGCTGGTCGTCCGGTCCTTACGGCAGCACTTGAGCGAGTTAAAATTGCGGCGATCGACAAAGCGGATGCCCGGGCAATCGCGACCGCTATCTCGAAACACGGCGGCAAAGCGGTGGCAAGCCAGCTTGCGTCGCTTGGCTAAGGTTCCCGATCCACCATCCAGACGGGAAGCCGGCGTTGGCCTGGCGTCCAGATTAGGGGAGCCTCATCGAATGCCTCGACGCTTGAACCTGACCGCTTCCCTTTTCGACGAATATGACACCGCGCTCTCCTTCTTCGTCGAGAAGGTTGGCTTCGAACTTCTTGCAGACACCGCGCTGACTGATGACAAACGGTGAGTGTTGGTTGCGCCGGATCGTGCGGCGAACGGACTGTCACTAGCGCGAGCTGTTGGCGACCGGCAACGTGAGGCGATCGGCGATCAAAACGGCGGTCGCGTGTTCCTGTTTCTTGAAACAGACGACATTGCCCGTGACCACCTCGCTTGCACGCAGCGGGGCATCCGTTTTGTCGAAGCGCCTCGCCATGAACCATATGGCATGGTGGCGGTCTTCGAAGACCTCTACGGAAACCGATGGGATTTGATCGAACCTAGCGTGGGCAAAGGATGACCCTCGATACGCTATTCTAGGCGGTAAGGGCATTGGCCGGGATCGAACGCGGCGGTCCCTAATCTTGGCAGCCACGGCGTGTCTGGGTGTTGCGCCGACGGAGGCTGACGGCCGATGCTCGCTTCAGCGCGGCAAAGCAGGGTACCCGAAAGCATATTGACGGCGCCAGATCAGGCTGCCCCCTCCCCTGCAGGCCGACCATAGATTGCGCCGTGTTGGCGGCCGGGGCTCTCCCGTGCGCCGCTGCACGCGGGCGCCGCTCGTATGGTGTTTCGGGCGCCGTCTCGGTCCTGCCAAGCGGGGTATCACGCCCTATCCATTCGATCGTGGGGCCGCCTTTAACGAGGTTCTGCGGCGCGCGGCCGGTCAACCAGGATTGCGTTGCGTCGCCGCGCGAACGGCCATGCAAGGCCCCTGCCCTACCTATTGACTAGCGCCATCGATCTCGCGTTCGTAAAGCAAAAGCGCCGCATCAGCGACGACGTCGGCGAGCACGCGCTTGCGTGCCGGGTCCGCGTCGCGAAGAGCATAGAGTCGCGCAGCGGTCTCGGGATCCACCCTCACGTTGATCGCGATATTGCGATTGCCGGTTACGCGTGGCGGCCGTTGGAATGTCCCGGCTTGGGGACGCTCTTGAGGCACGGGCGCCGCTACAGGCGGGGCAGCTACAGGTCGGACAGCCGGACGCGACGGAAAGCCCGCCCCGTCGCTTATCTCGCGTAGCTTGGCTGGATCCTTGTTCGGGGGCGTATCATCGAACTCCGAGAGATCGAGCCGGGACCGGGTCATGCTGCCTCCTTCACGGTACGCGCCTTACGCAGCCTTGCGATCACCGCTGCCGCATAGGCCTCGGCGTTCTCGAGCGCTGCCTTCATGTTACCGACGCCTTTGTCGTTGATGGTGCGAAGCGTTCCACCAGCGGCGAACATCGCGCGATAAGCCTCGCGATTGTAGATCATGACCGGAAGGACTGGAATTTCAGCATCGTTGAACTGCTCCGCGATGTCCTTCTGATTGTTCGAGCGCAGCGCCGGCGGGATTTGGCTGAACAGGATCGCATAATCGATCTCTGTCCTGGTACCGCGCGCCGTCTGCTTGACGAGCTTGATAGCGCGGGCAGCCTGGGTGGCATCCAGATGCGACCCCTTGCAAGGAATGATCACCAGATCGCTTTGCGCGATTGCGAACGTGACGGTCGCGGTCGCCGCGCCTTCGAGGTCAACGAGTGTGAAGCGCGCCTCCGACGCGCCCCTCTCGATTTCATCGATGATCGCGTTTTCGTCGCGGCACCCGACGACAGTTATCGCATCCGGTCGTCCCGGTAACTGGCCCCAGTCGACCAGCGGAAGGTTCGGGTCAGCATCGATCAGGCGTACGGTAGCCCCCGCCTCCGCCAACTCTCCGGCGAGCAACAATGTCGCGGTGGTCTTACCAACCCCGCCTTTCGGCGACACGAAGCTGATGACTGGCATGCTGCTCTCCCGTTGCGACTAGGTTGCTACCATGTAGCAGCCAGCGTTCATGAAGCTGCTATATCGCAACGTAGCAGCTCGCGTCTAGCGACTTTGACGCAATCTGACAGCGAGCAGCTTGCGTTGTAATTCCGATTTAATCGCAACTAGCCCGCGAGTAGGTAGCGAGCTTTTCGCGAGCCGACCGCAGTTTTGATGCGACAATGTTGCTGGTAAGACGCAACATGCACGCGATCTGGTTGGTCTCCGGTTGCTGCTTGCTACCAACTAGCGACCCGTGTCCTTGTGATACCGTCGCAACGCAGTTGTAAAGGCGTTAGAGGAATTGCCACCGACCGTGTATGAACATGCTACGTGATAGCTATCGGGTTGCTACCCAAACGCAATCCGCGATCGAGTCGCTACAATGTCGCTAGCTCGTTGCTACCAAGCAGCTACCAGACGAAGGAACAATCCCCCTCAGTTCGCGTGTCGCCAAAGCAATTGATGAATCCGCAGTGCCAAGCCACAAACTGATAAGAGATTGAGACGCCGAACGCGACAAACGCGACAAACGCGATCGGCGTTCACCAAAGCGCAAAATGGCGAAATGGATCGTGAAGTACCCACGGCCTGATCTCGTTCGACACGACCTGCACCACACCGGATATAACGACGCTCAAGACGAAGAGCCGATCCTCTAATCGGGCGGCCGAGGCCGCCCGGACGATGTTCATTCCTCCCAGAGCGGCTTGAGCTTGCGGGTCCGCTTTACTGCGGGGAGGGGTGCCCGCTCGGGCATCCCGTGTGCTGCGATCTCCGCTTGGATGCTTGCAAGTTCAGCGAGCCAAGCCTGGGTGCGTGCGGTTTGGACGTGCATGTGAACCTCCGTCTGTTCGTTGAGACGGATGCCGACTGACGATCGGGTGGGGTCAGGGTCACGGGACCGCGCAGCGGCCGCGCAAGCGGGGCGTGGGGGTGCCGATTTTGTCGTGGCCGAAGCGCAGCGAAGGCCGCGTCAAAATTGGGGGAACCGCGCATCCTTGACGCTGGCTCCGCCCGGTCGTCACAATGGACAGGATCGACGACAGAGCCCTTCCGACGTTTGTAGGGCAGGGGAGGCGCTGAACCACGCCGTGGTCTTCCCTACCACCGCGCGCCAGTCACCCTTCCCGGACAACCGTCGATGTCCAGATAGCGACCGTCAGCTCGTCTCAACCAAATTCTGCGGCAAGGCGTGAGCGGTGATGCCTCGATCTTATAAGAGAGAATGCCGCCTTCATGACGGACGTTGCCACCAGCGAAGTCGATCCCGCGTTCCCGTGGCGCGCGCTCGGCTGCGCTCATCTCGGGGCGTTGAGTGGGGAGGGGGGCCTAGACATTCGTGATCCGATCCTCTCGGCAGAACGAAGAGCCCCGGCGCCATCGCGCCGGGGCGGTACGTCATCGTTCGTCGACGCGCATGATCGTGAGGATGCGCGTGGTCTTGAAGGGATCCGCCGGATCCTCCGAACCTGCGCTCACGTCGTGATTGTAATAGTCGATCTTCCAGTAGCAATCGGTGCCCTCGAACAGGAACCGGCCCAAATCGTGCTCGCCATACGGGTCGATTGCGTCGTCGAAAGCATCGAAGTCGCGAACCGCTCGGAGCAGATCCGCCCGCTTGCGGAAGTTTCGGAATAGGCTGACGTCGCCGATCAGGTCTGCGATCCCGCTGGTCATCACGACACGGTTGTTGCCCGGGGCGGTGAGATGCTCGCGTAGCCAGTCGTTGAGGCGGGCGATCGTCGCTGCGCCACCCGTGGCGTGGTTTGATTGAGGCGTTTGCTCGGCCATGATTGTCTCCTGCCATTGACCCCGACGATCGGGGCCTTTCGACAGGCGCCAGGACGGCCGGGGCATAGATCGCTCGCGCACCCATAGGGTCGCAACGGAGTGGAGAAGCCCGCTGGCGGGCTTGCGCGGGGGGGCGCCCCGGCCAGGACGTAGGAGCCCGAAATGCCGCGGGGATCGTCGACAGGGAAGAGACTTCAAGTCCAGGCTGATGCTGGACGACCACGCCGATCGGGGCGTATCGTTTGACGATGGAAACGGCTGCCAACATCGTTGCCCTGTGGCCCCGCTGGATGGACAGCGCCGGCGATATGCTCAGGATGAAGGCGTTGGTCCGGACCCGGTGCTGCAAATGCGGGACGCTGATGCGGGCCGAGCTGGAAGACATCGTGGCGCGCCACGGCTCCGAATATTCGCTGGTCGACAAGCTGGAGCGCTGCCGGATGGTCGAGTGCGAGGGGTCTACATTCTATCTGGCGTCGCGAACCTATGGTCGGGAATGGGTGACGCTCCTGCGCGACCCGCGGCTGATGAAGGTGTTCGAGGAACTGCCGCCTGTCCGGACGGCATGGAGCTGATTGCCCGCGCCTGGAAGCGGTAGGGTCTGACTTTGGATTCGCACCAATGACTTGCGTAAAAGAAGCAGATGCCTTGCATACCGGTGCCCCAACGATGCTTGCGCAGCAGGGCCGGGGCGGGCTCGATGCCCGCTCCGGCGCCTTCACGGTTGACGAGCGGGGAGGGGAGGGGGGCCTGAGCCCCCCGGACGGCTCAGGCGAAAGGGTCGTACTCGTTGACGATCGTGAGCGAGCTGTCGTGATCCTCGACGGTGATGACGGCGTACCCCGTGCCGACGGCGATGACCATGGTTGCCACCATCAAGGTTCTTGCGAGGCCCATGGCGTTTTTGCGGGCGATCCAGATATCGTTGAACATGTCCGAGGCTCCTGTGAAGCCGGCGGGGTTCATCCCCGCTCGACAGGCGCCCGACAGGACGAAGAAGGGCCGCGATCACTTTTTTCGCATGCGGAAAAAGCCGTAACGAAGCGCCCGGACCCCTTGCGGGTTGATCGTACAAGGCCCTGAGCCGGCCCAAGGATTGCGCCTCAAGAGCGGGGTGAAGCCCGCCTGCCCGGAGCGTCGCGGCGCAACGCTGGGTCGCCGAAGACGCGCCCCCTCGCAGGCGCGGTGGACACCTGCCCAGTCCGTGCCCCCTCTCTGCGCTCCAATGTCGACGGGCGCAGTGCGCTGCTCGGCGGTGCAGCCCCGGCCGGGCCAGGTTGGAAGGAAGTTGCCGCTTTCCGGAAATACGTTTTCGCGCTGCGCGTCCGTCAGTCGATCGTCACCCGAACGGGCCAAGACCGGCTACGGGCTCGGTGGAGCGAAGCGGAATAGAGCGACGGTCCCGGCTTCGCCGGGAGACACCAACTCGTCTCGAGACACAAACACAGGCTACCCGGCTTCATGATAAGGCTTTAGACTGAATGGCGATCCCTACCGTCCCCTATGCATTGGTAGTCGACGACGATCCGCTCATTCTCAGGCATGCATGCGACATTCCGGAGGGAGCGGGTTTTCGCTTTCACGAAGCGGGTACGGGTAAAGAGGCCAAGACCTCCTGAGCGATCATACCGACGGTGTGACGCTCCTGTTCTCAGACGTGGCGATGCCCGGCGACAGCGACGGGTGCGTGCTAACCCATTACGTTGCCGAGCATTGGCCCTGGATCGAGATCGTGATCGCAAGCGGCAACGTGACGCCATGTCCGGGGGACATGCCCGACAAAGCGACGTTCATCGGCAAGCCTTTCGACGATCGCATGCTCCAGCAACGTCTCACGGAGACGCTGCCGGACAACAAGCAACTCGAGCAGCTCAAGCACGCGGTTTAGCTGCGTTTTCGTGAACTTGTGACCTTGCGGTCCTGATTGGCCGGTGAACGCGAGAAGAGGCCCGGAGCGTCAGCTCCGGGCCCGTACTGCCTCCCTCAGAAGGGGACGTCATCCGCCTCATCGTCCTGCGTGGCGCCCTGGCGTTCCTGGCGGTTTTTGCCGTAGGAGAGGAAGGTCACTTCGTCGGCGATGATCTCGACACCGTAGCGCTCGACGTTCTGATCGTCGGTCCAGCGGGTGTAGTGGATGCGGCCCCGGACCATGACCTTCTGGCCCTTCTCGACATACTGCGCGACGGTCTTGCCGACGCCGTTGAAGCAGGTGATCCGGTGCCATTCGGTGTCCTCGACCCGGCGACCTTCGCCGTCCTTCATGGTCTTGCCGTCCTGGTCGCGCTTGGGGCGCGAGGTGGCGAGGGAAAAGTTGGTGATCTTGGTGCCGCCCTGGGTGGTGCGGACTTCAGGCGTGGCCCCGACGTTGCCGGCGAGGATGACGAGGTTCTGCATTTCGAGGTTCCTTTTTTGCTCGCCGGGGGGTCCATCCCCTCGACTGAACACCAAAAAAGACGGCCAGGACGCCCTCTCCACCGGAAGCGCGTAGACGCGCAGGGGAACCCCGATCGAAGGGGTGGTGCGGGCAGCCGCACAGCGGCAACTCGGCCCGAACGATCGCGGGTTGGAGGGGGTGGACGGCCGGATTAGGTCGTTCAGGAAAGAGAGGGGATGGACCCCCACCGGCGGGCAACGGACATGGAACCGTGAAGCAGGACGCCCTTGTCGCGTTGCTCGTCAGGCAGTGCCACTATGCCTTGATCCCGCTATCCGGGCGGACTTGACACCCGCCCTCGCTGGTGCTCGCGCCCTGCGCCAGTGTCTGTCGTGAAGGATGATGGTTGCGGCGTGGACCTTGGTGCCGTCTTTCGCCGTCACGGCGCGCGCGCGTCGTGCGTGTCGAGATAACGATGGGGGGGTCGTGCTGCGCAGCGTCCCGCCCGGACTGCAGGAACCAAGCGCGGCTGACGTGCCTGCCGGCAGTGCATCCCACCTGGCACAACGCGGCGAAGCCGGAGGAGAGACCAACGCGGTGAGGCCGCATGCCGCCCGACCGAGAGGCACACGGCGAGGGGCAGACTCCGGCCTCGCCCCACGGAACCGCTCCGCGTCGGGATCACGATTTGGGCGCGATAAGCCCCCGTCAGTCGAGCGTCACCCGAACGGGCCAAGACCGGCTAGGGGCTCGGTGGAGCGAAGCGGAATAGCGCGCCGGTCGCGACAGTATTCGCCCCGAACCTTCGCGACCTTGCGCCTAGGAACCAGTCATCACCGCGCGGCTGTTCGCCTTGAGAAGTCTGCGCGATCGATCATGGCCTCGACAGCGCGATCCTTGTCGTCGTCATGCAGGCGGGGGGCCGGAGCCGGCGACGAAAAGCCTCTTGCCGCTCGCGCGAGGAGCGCTGCGGTTGTCCGTCACGACGACGTGGCAGGTGTCGCCGTCAGCCGAAGCGCCAGCAATGCGCAGCCGTCTGTAACGGGTTGGGCGAGGCATCGGTTTACTCCTCGATGGGGTGGAAAATGAGTGGATTGCCGCGGGGAGGCCGCAAAGGACGAGGCCGCTGGCTTTGCCAGCGGCCGAGCCGAAGCTCAGGCGACCTCTCGGTCGCGCTGAGCGTTCTGAGCTGCGGGCGGGGTGCCGAGCGGGCCGCGGCGATCGACCACGCGGATACCGGCCTTCTTGGCGTCGATGACCAGACGCTCGGTCACGCCGTTACCCTGGAAGGCGATGACGTAGCGGGGCTTCAGCGAGAGCATCTGCTCGTTGCGACGGAAGCCGGCACGATCACCCAGCTTGCGATCGAGACCGAAGCGGACTTGCTGGATGCCGTTTTGCTCGGCCCACGACGCCGCGATTCGCTCGATCCCCTTCATGTCGCCGCCATGGACGAGATACATGTCGCCGACGCGCTCCCGAACCGCACCCATGGTACGCAGCAGATTGTCGCCAAACGCCTTCATGTCCTCATCGGTCCGGAAGGTCAGCCGTCCCCCGGCAAACACTACGGGCGTGCCCTGTGCAGTGTTGGCGTCGCGGACCCGCTCGCGCCGAGCCTGGAGGAAGGCGCGTCCGTCAACGATTGCCGACGTAACCCCGAGCGAAATGCGGTTGCCGGTCGACGGGATCCAGGAACGGCCGGTCTCGCGGATATAGTGAGCCGCTGCGGTGTCGCGCATGTGTTCGTAGCAGGTGGCAGCTTCCTCGATCTTCTTGGCAAGGTCGATCTTGTCCTCGAGGTTGGCGGTGTTGATCTCCGAACCGTCCTGCTCGGCCAGGAGGAGCCTGATCTCATCGGTGAGACGGTCGATCGTCGCGTGCTTCTTGGCCGCGGCCCGGTGGAAGAGGTTGACCAGGCCCCAGCCCATCTCCTCGATGTCGCGCTCAAGCGACGTGTTCTGGAGGGTTGCGAACAGGTCGCTCCAGATGGCGGTGGTAGTCTGCTCCAGTGCTTCGGTCGAGGGCGGGCACATGCCCGAAACGTCTTCGGCGCGGGGTTCGAGGTGTCCAAGCTCCAGAGCGAAGAGTGCGGCTGCAAGGGAAGTGGTCATGGGGTCAAGCCCTTCATCTGATCGAGGCCGGCGGCCTATCCGCCGGATGCGCACCTCCTGGGCGGCCGAATGAGGGGCGCCCGCACCGACGCGAAGCGGAGGGAAACCGCAAAAACTGGGGTGGTGCGGGCAGCCGCAAAGCGGCAACTCGGCCCGGATTTTTACGGTTGCGGGGGTCTCGCGGCCGCCCATGTGCCGCATCTCTCTGGCGGGTGGCTGTCGGGCGTCAGGTGGCGTCGGGCGCAAGCGTGACCACGCTTGCTGTACGGTTGATGTGGGGCTCAACCCGAACGTCGCGATGTCATCGAGAAGCGACTGCCACGTTGCACACAAGCGGACCATCGCGGCTGGGGTGATCCTCAACGCTCCATCGGCGCCCATCGCATCAACCATGATATGCAAACTGGTCGACCAGATCCTCGCTCCGGGTCGCGGCATAGCCAGCACGCCGTAGCATGCGAGAACAGGCCCGGGACGGGCAGGGCGGAGGCAGCGCAGCCATCGAGGACAAGGCGCCAAAGATCGACGTCCGCACCTTTCAGCGACACGCGCTGACATACGTGCAATGATCCGTATCTAGGCTCTTCCACCCGCCGGTCGTATGCGAGGCATCAACAAGCGGAGCGGCATGCGCCGACGACATCTTCCGCCTCGACCATGATTTCCGCACGGTAATGGGCAGCATATTCGAAAGGAGTCAGTGAAGGTATTCTTGGGACCGGACTCCTGAAGGTTGGCAAAATGGGAGACCCAAGCGGTTCGGGTCATTCGTAGCGGGGACGCTCGTCGGGAAAGGCGAGAGGGGGCCAGCCATCGTGAACGCGGGCCTCGAAGCGACCAGCGGAGAGGGCGCTGCTGATCTCGCGCGCGTGATCTCCGACGTTCCAATCGCGATCGAGATGCGCCTGAACCTCGGCCGACATTTGCTGGGCACGGCTCTCGTGACCGTCCGGAAAGGTGGCGCCGAAGACAGTCAGCGCCGGGTCGGTGCAGAGTTCTCCGGCATTGTACCACCAGCCGCCTTCTTCGGGGCCGCCATAGAGCCGTTGGGTGAGGTAGACGGCGACGCTGTGCATGATTGGTTTCCTTCGTTTGGCGAGCACCAAGCTCCCCAAGCCAAAGGCCTCCTTTCCTCCTAGCGGGCGATCATGCGCCCGATCTCGAACACCGCAGCGTGTCGCGCATCAGTCACGGGTGCGGTTTGTTCGAGATTGTCACCGTACCGGAAGGTGCGACCGTCGCACTCGATCAGGTCGAAGAGGTGATCGAAATCCAAGACATTGTCCGGGATCAGGCGACCAGCCCCGGCAAGAATACCAGCGGCGAGGGAGTGGTTGCCCCCGACCACAAAGCCGATGCGCCAGGGGAGCCACAGCTCGACGCGATGATTGGGGTCCTGCCGCCAGTCTCCCCCATGCATCTGCCGCTCGGCATCGGTTTGATCGATCTTCCCTCGACCGATGAAAGCCATCGCATCGGTGAAGCGGTCATGGTTCCAAGGACACGGAAGAACACAGTCGTGGCTTAGATCGAGCGGATAGTCGCTCGGCTGTAGTTTCCGAGGACGTCGGCTCTCGCCATAAGCAAGATCCAGTACGCCTTCGAAAAAGAAGGTGAACCCAGAGATTGAGGCCGCAGCATCCTGTCCGCGTTCGCCGACGGCGAGCAACAATTCGGATTGCTCCGGACGGAGGATTGCCGCGATCAGGTGGGGAAGGGCGGACGGGTTTTTCGCGTGGAGATCGCGCGCCGTGAGCATCAGCATATCGAAGTGCGTGCGCGGATTATCCTCTCGTCCGGCCAACCACCATGGTTGAGGCTTGTCTGAGCGCATTAGGCGCTTGATCCACGATGGGCGTTTCATGGGATCACCTTAACGAGTGAGCGCCGTTGCGGGGCGGTTGAAGTCTTCGAGCCAGTTGGCCCAGCGGAGTACGTGCCTCGAGCGGGAGCACTGCTTGAGCGGCCTGGAATACGAGCAACTCGGTTGGTGCGGTCGCGATTATGTGGTCAACCTCGGCCGGCGGTAGGAGGCCGCGTTCGCGGATGAACTCGGTAACGCTGCCGGGGCGTGGCGTCGCACCGCGACGGCCAAGCACTGGCTGGCGCCATAGGCCATCGACGTTTCGGAGGCGCGGCTTGGCGCGCGCTTCCATCAATACAATGATGCGCAGCTCCGGAATCGAAAGCTCCAGTACGTCGTCGGGTTTGATGCTGCCGCAAAAGTAGCAGCTCGATTCAGGCGGAACGGGGAGGCCGGCGCGCGCGATGCGTGCCTCGCAGTCGGCGCGCGCCCATTCCCATTCCCGTAACGGGTAGCGGTAGGCGTAGCAGGGATCCTCACACCCAAGCGCGTGATGATAACGCTGCGTGTCACGTCCCGAGGCGTCGTGACCGATCAGCTTGACGACGCGCCCGCCTGCGTCCCAGCAGCGGCGCGCGGGATCCCACTGAGCGGTCCAGGCATCCTGCGGGGCCGCCTGCCATTTCTGGCGGCACAACCCGCCGCCAAATACCACTGAGGGGAGGGTGGCGTTGGTCAGCATGTTCTCGGCGATGCCCGCATAGGGAGGCCAATGTTTGAAGTTGCGGGGCTGGTAGCGGACGATCTCCGACGGGATGCCGCGTTCCGACATCCACGCCCGGAACACGGGGATGAAGGCATAAGTCGAGAACTTCTCGGCGCCGGGATCGGCGAAGAGAACCATGTCGATGGGCTCGCCGCGTTCGGCGAGTTCGACGATCATGGCGGTGGAAACGACGCCGGCACCCCAGGTTGCGATGACGGGCGCGCGGTCAGTCACTGGTCGCGTCCCTTACGACGATCGCGGCATGTACGATGCGGTAGGCGCGTTTGCGAAACGCCGGGATGCGGCAGATCGCGCGGCTCTCCGGGTCGCGGAACAGCGGCGTCTTGCCCTTGGGATTGGCGACCACCTCGAAGCGGCTGCGGTCGCTACCGTCGCTGAAGCGCATGGGCTCATCGAAGATGATGGTCTGCCCGGGCTTCGGGGTCGGCTTGGCCCGGTCGAGCTTTTTCGCGAGCAGATTGGCGCGGCAACGCGCGCGCCAGGCCAAGGCATATTCGCTGTCCGTAGCGGTCAGCTCGTCGAGGATAGCGACGGGGCATTCGCTCTCGTTCGGTCCGACCGTTTCATCCATGTCTTTGTACCCGAACGTGCAGCCGTCGCGCGCGCCGGTGCTGGTCTTGGTGAGGCAGACGATGCCGAACACGATCCGTTCGGCGTCGTCCGCGAGGCGCTCGCAAGCGGCGTAATAGGTCGATCCGACCATGGCTGACGCGAGCACTGTCAGCCGATGCGTATCGCGCTGGTAGGTGAACTGGTTGTCGAGATAGGAGCGCGGGGTGGCGTAGCCGCCCATATCGCGCATGAAGAGCCAACCCATGATTATTCTCCTGTGAGGTGAAGATCAGGCGGCAGCGGCGAGGCGCGGAGCGCCAAGGTCACCAACCGCCGCGGTAAGCCGGCGCTGGAACGTGCTCAGGTCCAGCAGCTCGGCGATCGGCGCGCGTTGAACGGGGCCAGCGTGTTCGCCGCCCCGGCAGCGGTTGAAGGTGATCTCGCTGTTGGGGAGGAAACTGTGCGCCCGCACCCGGATCGAGACATCGGCGTGGTGAAGCTCGGTCGTACCATCGTCCGCGATACCACCCATGTCGGTATCGATACGGACGTCATGCGCCTCGAGGCCGATGACCTCGGCGAGCGAAGCAAGCGCGAGGCGTGCTTGCCGATGGAAGGTCCGTTTGGCCGTTGCATCGCCAGCGACGCTGTTACCGGCGATATCCAGCAGCGCGGACCCGGCGATAACGCTGTTGCGGGCTTCCGCACAGCGCAGGCGCAGGTCGTTGGTTGTCGGCGCACCACGTTCGGCAACGGATGCCAAGTTGCGGATCAGCAGCAGGATCGACGCATCGCGGTTGATCGGCTTGCCGGCACGCCGGCAGTCGTCGACGCCCATGTTCAGTGCATGGAGCGCTGCGGACAGGGTCCCGAGCGCCTCGGGAGATAGCGCCTCGTTGTGGCGGTAGTGGGTGTCGTAGGGCATGGCCGAACCTCCTGAGCGCACATGCACGCTCAAAAGGCCCAAGGCTCCCTCTCCTCCGTGGACGGTGCGTTGGTCAGAGCATCCCGCCAACAGGATCGGCCGATCGTGAGGCCGCGTCATAGCCGGACTGCCAGGCCGTGCGGAGCTTGCTCCCTCGGCGGTAATGGCATCGGTCGTTGCCCATGACGAAGCAGCGCCATTCTGATTTCTCGGCTTCCCACAGCGGATCTTCCCGCGTGGGACCAAGTAGGTCCATGAGATCTACGCGCGTGGCGGCGTTCATGGCGGCCCTGCATGGTCGCCGAATGCGCCGGCAGGGAGAGTCCAGCGATCCGCCAGGGTTGAGAGACGCCAGACCGGGTCATCGGCTTGCGCCAATTCGTCGGGATGGAGTGTTGCAGTCGGAAACGCCGTGCCGCGATCAGCGAGTTGCGTGACGGTGTGCGAGCGATGGATCGTCTTCCCGCTCGCGGCTTCGCGAGCCGCAACCTGTCGGAAGGCGGCAGGGAAGACGAGCCGGAGCGCCGCCCATTGGTCCGTTGAGCCGAAGATGCAGGCTCGGCAGGACAGGCGGCCCCAACCCAGGACGTAGGCCGGGTGGGGACGGATCCGCGCTTGCGCGATCGCGTCCCAGATCAGGCGCTCGGTCCAGTCATGGACCGGGCGCCAATGATCGACCGCACGCGCCAGGGTGGAGGTGCGATGCGGCTCGAACGTCGCATAGCGCGCACGCGAGGGACTTTCCTCAGCGCGCTCGCCGGTGATGACGAGCGTGCGACCGTCGAGGAAGCGCGGCTGATTCCGGATCGCAGCCGCGAGGACGTCGATCTTCAGAGCGGGGCTGCACCAGCGCACCCGAAGATCGGGAGACGTCTGGGGAAAGAGCCCGCGCGTGCCGGTAGGGCCGTTGCCCCCGGCACGGCCGATGCCGGTTGGCGTCTCGAACGCGATCGGCGCGGTCGGCGCATCGTCGCGCGCCAGCTCGCGCGCGAAGCCGCCCTCGCGCCACGAGACGTAGAGCGCGATCCCGAAATGGTCCGCGATCGCGCGGACATAGGCGGGGGTGCACGGCCAATCCATGAAGGTCGGACCGTGGCCATCGACATGATGGTGATGCAGCTCGATCGCGTGCGCCGGCACGCCGAGGCTGAGGAGGTGGAGCAGGGCGGCAAGGCTGTCCTTGCCGCCACTGAATGCCACGACGAAGCGCCGGTAGGCGCCGAGGTCGGGGAGGGCGGCCGGAGCGGTCATGCTGCTTCACGGATCTGTTCCTCGGGTTCGCCCGAGGCGTTGATGCCGGTTGCGCGGAGCAGATAGCCGGCTGCCGCTTCTGCCTTCGCCGCGGCGGTCATGATCGCGCGGCTGTCCTTGCGCAGTACCTTCAACCACGAGCCGATATAGGCGGCGTGGTCATCCATATGCGACGTCGGCAGACCGAGATCGGCACCGAGTAGCGCTGAGGTCATCTCGGCGCAAAGCTCCTCGAACGCGTAGGCGTCGTCGCCGAAGCGCTTGCCGAACGTGCGATCGAGCCGGTCGGGATGTCCGGTCCAGTGGCCAGCCTCATGGACAAGCGTCGCCGCGAAGTAGGCGCGCGTCGAGAATAGCTCGACGGGCGGCATGGTGATGGTGTCGGCGGTGCGGTCGTAGAACGCGCGATCGCCGCGGATGTGGACGGTTGCCGGCAGCGCATCGAGGAAGCGCTGCGCGCGCTCGGGCAGCGCATCGGCCGGGGGCACGATGCTGACAGGGCTAGGGTAGAAGTCGGGAGACAGCCCGTCGATCTGGTCGCAGTTAAACACGGCGTAGGAGCGCAGCACGCGCCGCATCTCGTCGGTCGTGTCGCCGGTGACGACGGATTCGACGGTCTTGCTGTAGGATTTGTAGAAGATCGCGATCTGCGAGCGCTCGCCCTCGCGGACCTGGCCGCCAAGGGCCTGCGCCTGTTTGTAGGTCATCCAGGTGCGCGAGTTGTAGCCGGCGCCCTCGGCACACAGCCACAGCCAGAAGCAGTTGATGCCCTTGTAGGGGTCGCCGGTCGCGCGCAGCGGACGGCCGCCAAGGCCGGGGCGCCATGGCTTGACCCAGGGACGCACCCCGGATTCGAGCTTGTCGATGATCGTGTTGGTGATGATGTCGGCAGGCGAGGGCTTGTCGGTGGTCTGTGCCACGATCGGTCTCCTGATTGGGTTGAGGCGAACCCGCGTGAGCATCCTCCCCCCTTAAAGGGGACGGTGCCGGGTCACAAAAAGAGGGGCGACACTTGCGCGAAAAGTGCCGCCCCCAGCTGCCTCGAACTGTGCAAGCCGGTGTCAGGCCGCTTGGCTCAAATCCTCCCCTTCTTCGTGATCGATCACTGCCTCGTCACCGGCGTCGAGGTCGGTGTCCTTGTCCTCGTCCGGATCGATGCCGGTCTCGTCATCGGCGAAGCTCGAGCGCAGCGGCGTGCGTGCCGCCTTCTCTTGTCCCTCGAAGCGCATGGCGTCCGGCAACCAGGCCGTCGCCTTCTCGCGGATCTCGGCTTCAACGATGCCCTGGCCGTTGCACAGCGAGGCACAGGTGCCGGCAAGGTCGCCCTTCTTGGCGTCCTTGTAGCGGCCGCGCAGGATCGGGCCTCCAATCTCCTCGAGCGCGTCGAGCATGACGGTCTTCTTGACCCGGCCGAAGAAGTTCTCGGCCGTCGGGCGCCACCAATTTTCTACCTGGATGTCGAGGAGGCGACCGAGATGGTCGTGGAAGCCGTTGCTCCGATAGCCCTCGGCGACGTTGAGCGTCGGTTCGAGAGTTCGTGCTATCGAGTATGAAACCCATGCGCCCCGGGCCTCGTCATCAAGCGCCCGGAAGGCGTCGAAGCGTTCGGTCATGGTCGGCAGACCCGCCCAACTCGTGTCGAGCCGCTGGCGCTGGTCGTCGATCGTCTGCGACGCCATCGATCCCTCGTCGCGGAAGGCGAAGATCGGGAAGCCCGCGGCGCTCGACTTCAGGGTCGAGTGGTTGGGGATGTGGGCCTGCTCGAACACCACGTTTTGCGCCATCAGGAAGATGGTCAGGTCGAGTGCTAGTCCCGGGTCGCTGGCGACATGGGCGGCGAGGATCTGGCGGCGCTGCGTCGCCAGTTCGTCGATCAGCGTGGCGCTGAGTTTCGGACCTTGCTCGCCGTCCCCGGCATCGCCTTCCCCGGCTGCGCCGCCCGACTCCTTGGGCGGGGCGTTTGGATCCACGACCGGCTTTTCACTGAAAAGGCGGGTGTGGACGCGGGGTTCGCCATCGCCCCCGATATAGACGAACGTCCCGATCTGGCTTTTAAGCGCCGGATCGATCTCGTGACGGGCGTCCTCGATGGTTTCCAGCTCGCGCTCGATCGCCTCGATACGCGCGTTCGCCGCCTCGGCCTCGGCGCTGCCGTCGGGCAGTTCCTGCTCGAGCTGGTCGACCAGGGCGTCGTTCTCGGCCGACAGAACCTCGACACGCGCCGTCTCGTCCTCGGTGAGGGCGCGGGCAGGCGCGTGATACTCGTGAAGCTGGCGCTCCAGGTCGTAGGGGACATGCGTCGCCGCGATCGGGGTGACGAACGCGAGGCCCTGGTCTCTCGCCAGTTCGACCGCTGCGGCTTCGAGCTTCGAGGCAGCGAGCCTCTCGATGAGGTCGACGTCGATCCAGTTCTCATCGCCTTCCGTGGCGAACAGGTCGCCCTCGATGCGACCGCCTGCTGCGACATAGGCTTCGCGACCCACAAAGCGCGCCTTGGCGTCGTTCGCCTCGACGGTGCCGTTGAGGATGGCGCGGCGGATATTGTCGGGGTTGTCGCCGTAGTATGAGGTCTTCATCTGGGCGAACACACGCGTCTGGCGATCGACATCGGTGGTGACGGCGTAAGCCTGCGCAACGCCGAGGGTGATCTCGGCGGCTGCGAGCGCCTCGAACACGGGAGGGGCCAGCTCGGCAAGGCGCACGCGCTGCTCGACGAAGCGGGTGGTCACGCCTTGACGCTTTGCGACGTCCTCGGCGGTCATGCCCTTCTGGATCAGGAAGTTGAACGCGGTGCATTCATCGGCCGGATTCATCGGCACGCGCTGGAAGTTCTCGGCGAGGCTTGCCTCGATCGGGTTATCGTCGTCGCTCAGCACGAGGACCGGGACGGTATGGTCAGCGGGGAGGGTGCCCTGCTGGATCAGGAGCTGGAGCGCGCGCAAGCGCCGACCGCCCGCCTTCACCGTGAACGTACCCGCCTTTTTGAGCGGGGTGACGATCAGGTTCTGCAACAGCCCCTGGGCCGCGATGTTCGCGGCGAGGGTGTCGATCCCTGCGTCACGGTTGGATTTGCGCACATTGTCCTTCGACAGCGTCAGGTTCTTGACCTTCACGGACTGGATCATCGGTCATACTCCATTCGAGATCAGCGCGCCGTTGTCCGACGGTCACGCGAGCCTGGTCCTCCAAGCTCACAAAGCCGAAGGCTCCCTCCCCTCCCTTTGAGGACCCGGGAAGAGAGCCTCGATCGTGTCAGGCGGTGATACGGTCGATCACGATCGCGGCCGTCGCGACGGGAATGAACATCCGCGTCTTGTGCTGGATGATCTCGGTGAAGCATCCGGCCGCCTTCAGCTCCAGCAACCGCGTGTGCGGCCAATCGAGCAGTTCGAGACGCTGCTGTCCTGCGACCAGGCTGCGCTTCAGCCGGTACGCACCGAGCGCGGTGATCTCAGCCGTCCCCATGACATGTTTGGCGGTCTCGGCACCCGACACGGTGATGGTGGCAGCGATGCCGAAGGCCTCGGCGAGCTTGGTCACGAGCGGGGCGGGGACGATGCGGCCAAGGAAGGACTGGCCGTCATCGGTATTCAGACGCCAGACCTGAACGTGATCATCGGGCAGGCGGTCCCAGACCGGCAGGAGCAGGCCGGTGACGAGGTAGAGCGTGTTGGTGCGTGTCTTGCCCGACATCTCCTCGACTTCGGCCTGCCAGAGCGCGGAAAACTCCGCCTCGCTCGCCTCCTCCCACATCGTCTCGACCAGAAGGTCCTGCCGCATCCGTTCGGTGCGCGTCGGGCGGACCAGCTCATAGCGGCGCACGATCTCGCCATCGTCGTCGGTGAGCGAGTAGGTGCTGCACCGGATCGCGGCCTTCCCCGACTTGCGGTTGACGATCGGGCGGGCGTCGTCGCTTAAGGTTCGCAAAGCGCGATCTAGCGCGAGCGGCTTGTAGCGTTCCTCGGTTTCCAATCGAAGGATCTCGGTCTCGGCGCCGCTGGTCTGGTCGCGCCGGATGACGGTGCGATCGAGGATCGTGATGCGCTCGGCATTGATGCTTTCGACGCCAAGATCGAGCGTGCCGGCTTCTTTCGCTGCCTCAATCCGCGCCTCGATCAGCCCGAGATACTCGTCGAAGATCGCGTTCTGCATGGCGATGCGCAGCGCGAGGATACGATTGAGCCAGCGCTGGATGGGCGGCATGTCTTCCTTGAGGCCGCCACCTTCGCCCTCCAGCTCGAGACCGGTCAGCTTCTGGAACTGGTCCAGGGTGGTCGAGCGCAGCTTGCCATTGGCGAGCAGGCGAAACCACTGTTCGAGCGATTCCTTGGCATAGTCGCTTTCGAGGTTGTCGCGCGGGTCGAACAGGCCCTGACCGCCCGTCTGACGCTGCCCGCGGGTAAGTGCGCCCAGGCTGTCGAGCCGGCGCGCGATGGTCGAGATGAAGCGGCGTTCGCCCCGGCAGTCGGTCGACACCGGCCGGAACAACGGTGCGGTCGCCTGGTGGGTGCGGTGCGTGCGTCCGAGCCCCTGGATGGCGGCGTCAGCACGCCAGCCCGGCTCGAGGAGGTAATGGTTGCGGCGCGACTGGTTCTCGCACGTCAGGCTCGCATGATAGCTGCGGCCGGTGCCGCCAGCGTTGGAGAAGATGAGGATCTTCTTCTGCCCGCGCATGAAGGCGTCGGTCTCTGCCAAGTTGGTGCGGGGCGAGCGGCTTTCGACGCGCTGGCGACCGTGCGCATCCATGATGACGCGACGGCTGCGCCCCGTCACCTCGGCAACCGCATTGGTGCCGAAATGCCCGATAATGTGATCGAGCGCGGATCCGACGATTGGCAGCGCGCAGAGCTGCTCGAGGAGATTGTCGCGCATCTCGAGCGCCTCTCGGGCGAAGACGGGGCGGCCGTCCTCGTCCGACATCGGTTCGGAGCGCGTTTTGCCGGTCTCGTCGACGAAAGTCTTCATCTGCCGGACCGGGAAGGCGGCGGTGAGGTACGACATGAGAAACTCCCTCGGCGAAAGTTCGATGTCGAGATTGGCGCGTTCCTCGACCGTAAGAGCCGCCAGCGCCCGGTTGAGCATCGCCTCGGAGGTGGAGACGAGCTGGATCACGACGCTCTCACCGCGGGCGAGATCGGCGCGGATCGCGGGGACGAGCGAGGGCAGCTTCATGCCAATCAGGAGCTGGCAGAAGAAGCGCTGCTTGGTGGACTCGAAGATCGACAGCGCGGCCGCCTTGGCGCCGCTATTATAGGTGTCGTTGGAGAAGCTGTCCGTCACGCGGGTCGCGTCCAGCGCCGCGCGCAGGTTGCTGTGGATGATCGCCCATGCATCGGCATAGGCGTCGTAGACCTCGATCTGGTCGGCGGTCAGCTTGTGTTCGAGGATATCGTACTCGACGCCGGCGAAGCTCAACGCGCGCGAGACGTAGAGCCCCTGCATTTTCAGGTCGCGCGCGATCAACTCCAGCGCGGCGATTCCGCCACGCCGCAGGGAGTCGACGAAGGTCCGGCGATCGGCGAACGCCGTGCCCGGACCCCAGAGGCCAAGCCGCGTGGCATAGGCCAGATTGTTGACGTCCGATGCACCGGTCGCGGAGACGTACAGGACGCGGGCGCGCGGCAGGAGATTCTGCAGGCGTACGCCGGCGATGCCCTGGTCGGAGCCTTGTTTGGTGCCGAAGCGGCCTTCGCCGCCTGCGACACCGGCCATCTCGTGCGCCTCGTCGAATACGATCATGCCGTCATAATCGTCGCCGACCCATTCGAGGATCTGCTGGAGCCGCGTGCCCTTGTCACCGCGATTGGAGCGCAGCGTCGCATCGGTGAGGAACAGCACGCCCTCGGCCGCGCCGATCGCCGTCCCAAGCGTCCACTGGTTGAGGTGCTGGATGTCGAGCGCGAGACCGCCTACAGCGGTCCAGTCGCGACGCGCATCTTCGAGCAGGGTCTCGGTTTTGGAGACCCAGATGTGCTTGCGACGTCCGCGCAGCCACTGGTCGAGGATGATCGCGGCAACCTGGCGGCCCTTGCCGGCGCCGGTGCCGTCACCGAGGAAGAAGCCGGTCCGGTACGGACGGCCATCCTCGGCCGGCGCGATCGAGAGACCTTCCTCAACGGGTTTGAACAGGCCGGGGATATCCCGCTCGAAGGCGTCGCCGGCATAGATCAGCGTCTCGAGCTGTGCGTCGGAGAGGGTCTTCGCATCGACGACAGCTTGGGGCAGGTTGGGGAAGTAGGTCGGCCGCGGCGCCGTGATCGAGCCCATGGCGATCGATTCCACCAGCGCGGTCGGATGCGCGGATGCGCAGGGGATGGCGATGCGGCTCGGCCGATAGGGCAGGTACACACCGACAGACTCGCCGGTCGGCAGTGGCTCGGCAAACACGGTGTAGTCGATCGGGGTCGCGATCTGCGACCGCGCGGCATTCACCGTCGGTGCGCTCAGGCGCGGTTTGTTCGACAGGCCTTCAAGCAACAAGCTGCGCCCGCTTGGGCGAGCAAGCAGCGAGGACGCGGGCGTGATAGGCGCGGTCGCGGGCAGAGTGGCCTTCGCGGCGATTCCCGTGAGGGCCTCGGCAAGCGTCGCGCAGCGGATCAGCGCGGCCGGCGTGCCGGTTCCCTTTTCCAGCACCATGATCTTCACGGTCTGGCTGGTGCCATGCTTCGCATAGGCATTTGCCGGCAACTCGAGGTGCAACGTCAACGTGCAGCCCTCGGTCGCCTTCGCCCAGGCGCGGCCCGACGTGTCGATGCGGTCGGGCAGGATGGCGGCGCAGCGGCCTCCGGTGCCGAGACGCATCAAGGCGGCGCGAAAATGCCGCAACGCTGCCTGGCGGTCGGCGTGGCGACCGATGCTGCGCGAGAATGGCGGGTTGATGAGGACGGCCGTGGGCCGGATCGTGGGTGGCAGAAGATCGTGGATCAGCTCGGCATCGTGACGTGTGACAGCGACACCTGGGAAGGCGGCAGAAAGCATGTCGGCACGAGCCGGATCGATCTCGTTAAGGACTAGGCGAGCACCGGCGCGGGAAGCGAACGCAGCGAGGAGACCAGTGCCGGCAGATGGCTCGAGCACCAGGTCCGTGGGGGCGATGCGCGCAGCGAGCGCCGCGAGGTACGCGATCGGGGCAGGGGTCGAGAATTGCTGGAGCTCGATCTGCTCTTCGCTGCGAACAGTGTGGGTCGGCAGATTGGCGACCAGTTCGGTAAGCGCCGTGACACAAGCGCCGGGATCGGGGGGAAGGTCTGCTTTTGCGAGGTACATAACTTCGCCGAGTTCGAGCATGTCGTAGGCGTCGCGGAGCGACCAGCGACCATCTGCAGACGAAGCGCCATAGGCTTGCTCCATGACCCGCAGCAGCGTGTCGCGCTGGAGCGATCCATTCCGGGCAATGGCGTCGGCGACGGCCTTGGCGGCGGTGATTGACGGTTCGGTGAAATCGAGTTCGAGAGCTGCGGCTGAGGTGCGCATCGAGGGCTTCCTTCTTGTCGCCCGGTGCTCATCACCGGATCAACAAGCCGAAGGCTCCCTCTCCTCTGAACGCGTTGTGCCCGACGAAGCATCGCTACCACGAAGCCATCTTCCAAAGCCGGTCGGGACACGTCTGCCGCAGATAGTCGCGCAGGACGTCAGGTATATGGATCGATATCAGGCGGCCAACGCGGCTCGACTTCCTGTCAAACGATCCTTGGGCTTCATCACGACGACTGTCTCGGGCTTCCCGACCCGTCGGCCTAGTTTATCCCGCGCAGGGACTTCCGGAACAACTTCCCGCACTTCGATGGAGTAGCTCGGCATTTTATTCTCGGCTGCGATCTTCTTCAGCTGACTTTTCAACGTGCGGAGCGGCGACGTTGAGCCGATCTTCGCACCCAGCATTTCCAGAGGCATTTCATATTCTTCATCACGACAATAGCAGTGCGCCAATTCATAAAGGCGTCGTTCGATCGAGCCGAGACGAAAATAGTCGTTGTGGTAGTCATAGATACGGCTGTCACGAGAGACCGCGCGGACGAGCCAGTCACAGAGCTGGACGCGGACCGGCATGAGTTGATCGACGCCGCTCGCCGTCTCGCGAGTGGTCGCCTGCGCTTCCGCGAACCAAGAGAAGAAGCCCTTCGTCCCCACGGTGCCGGTTTTGATGTTCGTCCGGATCTGCGTGCCCTGCAAACGACCGAGCGCTTCGATGAAGCGATCGTAATCACGCTTCGACGGGCGTCCGACGCCGGTCGCCCGGAAGAAGTCGTGTGCATTGAAGGTGAAGACGTTCTGTACTTCACCCCCGGTCCTACCAATATGCTGCACCATCAGCGACAGGACGTAGATCAGGACCTCTTTATCCCACATCGTCGCGATACCGCTCGAACTGGGCTTGATCTCAATTTTGACGCCGTCCATCTCGTAGGTCATCGCCTCCATCTGAGGCCGCTTCGCTAACGAGAAGAGTGGAAAGTCCATGATACTCTGCTCGCCACGGACTTTGCCGTGCAGCGGGCTGTCGAGATAGTCGAACAGCTTACCCTGGGTGAGAGCGACTTCTCGCGAATCCATCGTCGGGGCTCCCACCAGCTTCACGTAGCAAAGCCGCTTATAGCGGATCGGCCGCAAACCTGCAGTCGGATAAGGGACCGCGTTATCGATAGCACGAGGATTTGGAGCGATTTAGCCGGTAAATCGGGGTGTGTTTTACATTTCGGTAGGTGAGGGCCACCGCAAACTCGGTCGGGACTCGTGCTATCGGTAACGCCGTGAAAGCCGTTCAAAGACCAGGTGTGCAGTACGAGCTCCAGGCCTTTGAAAAGATGACGAGATCCCGTCATCGTAGTCCGGCTCCCCGGGAAACCAGCCGCGACACCAGGCTCCCGATCGGCGTTGCATCGGTCCCATCGGACATCCCCCGCATGGCGACCGCGCGGCTCGTGTCCTTGAGGCCGTGGAGCGTCCGCCCAAGGTTCAATTCGCCCTTGTCAGCTTTGCTGCTCATTCCGCGAAGATACGCGCCGGGCCGCTGAACCTCGCCGCGCCGGTATTTCTGGATGGTGGCGATGACGGAGGCAGCAGCACCTCGCTGGCCCATGATGCGACAGGCTTCCTTGAAGGCGTGATTGCTGATCCCCGAGTGGCCCGCAAGCCGCTCCGCGGTGGCGACCACCTCGCCCCACGTTCCATCGCGGTGGAGTAGACCGGAACAGAGCTCCGGCGCGATCGACATCATGAATTCCGGATCGACACCGTGTTTCTCCAGATCGTCATCGACTGCAGTTTGAGGTTGAGAGGGGAGGGCGTCCCCATTTCCACTACCTTTATCCGCTAAGCCGCTACGGGTATCTGCGTTAGCAGATTGGAGTTGGTTTGTAGTTGTAGAGTGGATGTCCTCAGGTCCATCCCAGCATGAACTATCATCCTGACCGCTACCGATATTGGGGACGGCAATCTTGGCGGAAACAACGCCGGCTAAACGACGCGCACGCTCTTCGAGCTGCTCCACACAAGCATTCAGAAGGCCGGCATCGCGGACACACCGCATCTGGTCGGTGGCCATCAACGCCAACGCAAGATCGTCACCCGCCTTCAAATCGTGAAGATCGGCGTCGAATGCCGTTTGGGCCAGAGCCCTGATATTCCTGCGAGCAGCGGCAAGGCGTTTGCGGAGCACTGTCAGTGCCGCGTCCTCTGCGGCTCCCTTGGCCGCGCGGGCAACAAATTCTTGAAGCCTGGTCCCAATCGGAGCGAGCACGATGCCGTAGCCCCACGTGATGATGCCGTCGGCCCCGCGGCGTCCACCGCGATGCCCGTTAGGACTATCCCGAAAGCTGATCAGACCGAAGGCTTGTGCCTGATTCAAGAGCTTTTGGACCTGTCGGACGGTTACGCCCAGCTTTTGCGCGAGCAGGTCGTTCGACGGCCAAACGACAGGGATTTGTCCACCCTGCCAGTCCTGCGGCTTCGTCCAGGCAAACAGGAGATCGATGACGGAGACCACGCGCAGGGGGACGCCCATGTAAGGAGCCGCCCTTTTGAGCGCCGCAAGCGCGTTGGAAGGTGCCATTCCGGTCTCGAGCCCGCAAAATTCATCGACAAGCTTCGTCGCCCTGGCGGCATGCTCGTCAAACCGGCGTAGTCCCCGGCCGGGGCTTTGGGCAGCAGCCATTGTTCGTTCTCCCTGGGAGGGGAGCCCGTGCAGACAAAGCGACTCCGTGGCGCCACGGTCGGCGCTTTGGGGTAGCAATATGAAAGGGAGCCAGCTAAGTGAGGGTTCTCACATCCGCCCTAGCAGGCGTCCCGAAAAACCTGGCCTCGTGCCGGGTTTTTCATGTCCGCACAGCGTCCCCCTTGATCGTTGTGGCGCCCGCCCGGGTGGACGGCGGCGGTCAGCGTTGAGCCGATCCACGACGTCGATTGTTAAGCATCGCTGGCGGGTCGGTCGTGCGCCATGAATCGTGCTATCGGTAACGGAGCGGGCAATAATCACGTGCTATCGGTAACGAAGCGTGGATCTTCGCTCGTGCTATCGATAACGCCGTGCCGCAAAGACACGTGCTATCGGTAACGCCGTCGCGCTCTCGCTCGTGCTTTCGGTAACGGCGTGAGAATCAGGCGATTCGGCACCCTCGCCTGACCTGTAGCGCAGAAGGAAAGCCTCTTCCTCAGCGCTGAGCCGGGTAGGCGCGGCTGGGAAATGGCAGTTAAGTCAGAGAGGGACAGCAAGTTCAGGCTCGAAATCGACTGATGCCGTCTGTCCAAGCGGTAGATCGAATGGGACTGTTTCGATCGTTCGATATGTCAAAGGTGACCGAAAGAACGGAGCCGAGTATGCCCCGTAGAAATCGTCAGCCCGATCTCCGATCCTGTATTCGGGACTCGGCGATCTGAAGATCGAGCCACTGCTCCGAAGCAGCAAGAAGGGGAGTGAGCGTGCCGACAATCAGGCGGCGTCCGTCATCGGGATCGGTTTGTCTGACTATGTATCCAAGCGCCTCGAGATGCTCGATGTGGCGCAAAGCGGTGGTCGTCGAGCCTCCGCTCAGCTTACAAAGCTGGGAAACAGCGATACGACGCCGCTCGCACGTGGCCACGTAAAGCTCCAGGATCATGTCCCAGCTCGGATCATAGAAGCGGACCCCGTTGAAGTGGGTCGCCCGCCGACGCCGGCCGACCAATACCGCCCTGGCCTCGGCAAGCCTGCGCTCGGACAGGTCTCTCGCGTCTGGCGGCATAGACAGCAAAGTGTCCTCGATCGCCTTGCGCGGCAGCCGCACGACGACGTCGATCAGGTCGTCTCCTTCAGATGCTGCACCCATAATCGTCTTGATCCGTTTCGGATGTGGGGCTCGGCGTTTGCCGGCAGGCAGAAGGTGCCGAGCGCAAGCGCGCCGAGCGCGAGGTAGGCGTAGATCCCAAGCCCGGTGTGGTAAGCAAAGAGCGGCACGCGTGGCAGCAGGGCGCCGAAGATGCTCATGAAGAGATCGGCTACAGCAAACCCTGCCGCCCAGATCGGCCAGAAGCGGGTCGTCGTAACGCCCAGCCAGTAGAATCCGGCGGCGACGCCCGCATCAATCACGAGGATCGATACCTCACCTGGAGCCCAGCCTTGTCTCGCTGCGATCAACCGAATAGCCGTAGTCGTGGCGAACCCCGCCATGTTGATGAGCGCGCCCAATCGCTCGGGCCTACCCCCTCTGAGTGCCGCGAAGAGCAGCACGCCGACCATGACGACGTTGAAGATGACCGCGAGGACTATCTGGGCGCTCATTGGAGTTCTCCCAGCCCGCCCGCCGTTACCCCTGCGGTGACGTAACCTCGACAATCGGCGGAAAGTCGATCTCCTCGAGCGACGCAGACGATGGCTTCGGCAAATTCTCGCCCCAGCTCGTCTCCGTCAGACCCAGTTGGCGACCGACTTTCTCGACAAACAGATGCGCTCGCATTGCCATCTGATCCTGACCATCGACGAGGGCCGACAGCGCGGCGACCGTCGCCTTCACTGTGCGCTGCGTCATTGCGGCGGATAGGCTGTGCGCCTCCGTCGCCTCGAGCGTGGTCAGCAAAAATTGCGCCGTATCGCGTGTGGCTAGATTGATCGATCGCTCCGCTCTGCGCAGTTCGTCCGCGACGATCCGGCTTGTGTTCGAAAGGGATTGCATAAGGCCTCCTTGGGCACCGCGCGCCCATCACATTGGTTTCAGCCCGAGCAGGAGAAGCAGCGTCACGATCGCCATGCCGGCCGCAGTCAGACCTAGCGGGGTCACGATCGCAATGATCGCAGTCCACGAGGCAACCTGCTTCCAGGTGAGCAAATTCGCTGCCGCTCCATCGGTCGGCACAGCAGGAAGGAGCGGGAATGTCGGTTTGGCGGAAGGTAGGTCGATTGCAGGGGGTAAAGGCTCTACCCCTCCGTCGTGATCCGCCAGCAGCCGCGCGGCTTCAAACCGAGTCGGTACGCCGAGGACATTATTGGCCTTTAACAGTTGCTTATCGATCGCCCTGTGGCTGCTACCCGTAGCCGCAGCGATCTCCTTCGAGTTACGGTTCTGAAGCACGAGGCGGAGATAAGACCGTTGTCGATCGGTCAGCAGAGCAACGCGATCCGGTGCGCTTACCTCTGGCGTCGGTGTTGGAGGCGTCCGTTCGGCAGGACGTTTGCCCGGTTCGTTGGTCAGCATGCTCGTGTAAATACTCGCAACCCGGAATGATTCGGCTCCATGTCAGCGATGACTCCTGACGGGGCCCGTCTATCAAATCCACATCACAGAGTTCAGGCGTCGCTCGAACGCGACGGAAAGGGCAAGTTCCAGCGCCCACGATGCCTCGCCGCTTTCTCACTTCCGATGCAGGCCAAAGCCAAGAGCACTCTAGCGATCAGCTGCGGCCTCAGTGCAGCATGAGCGATAGCCCTAATGGACGGACGGCATTTTGCCGACGGTTGTCGAGGTGTCGTTCAAGCGAGAGGCCCAAAAGGAAAGGATCTGTCCCTCGGCCGGGCGATCTTCGGCTGTATGCGCGGCAAACTCGGACAGGGTGCGGGCGAGTTCGGCGCCCGTAATTACCCGTTCGCGTTCCAGTACCGTGGCCAGCAGTGCGAGCAAGTCGCCATGTGCCTGAACCAGCGCTTCGATCTGAAGCATTCCCGAACTGCTGCCGGAGCAACTCTTTAAAACGCTTTGGCGCCGGCGGAACCTGCCAAGCAAACTTTTGAGCAAAAACATAGCGCGCGTTCCATCAACCGCCCTTCGCCGGGACGGTTGAACACGCGGGAACACTGGTAACCACGCCCCACGTATTCCCCGCACCGACAAGCGGTAGCAAGGTATTGTATTTCGCGGGCCGCCCGACGGAAGTCGGGGACCCAGCATTCGACCGCACTTGCGGGCCAAGGATGGTGTTCAAGCCATGCCTAAGCCACACCGCTATGGCACAAGGCTCAGACGAAAACACGCTGTCATTGCAGCTCCAATCGGACCCCAGCATCCTGGAAGCTGGCATCGCGCTCGTTGCCGAATGATATACCGCATGGCGGACGGCGCACGTGCCCGGCCCGATGACGGCGAAGAAGGCCGCCCGACGATCAGCGCGTCGGTCGCGATGCTCCTCGAGCACCGTTCTGTACCTGTACGAGAAGCGATTGATGCCGACGAGGTGGCAAGGCTTAATTGAAAGGGCAGCAGCACATGGTATTCCCCAAGACGAATGGTCTCAGGGAAGGGCATCGACGCCAATCGAATTGTGGGGGGCATCCCTAATCTCTTATATTCCGGAAATCTCCTTATTCAGCTTGTTAGCCGCACTCAGATGACGATTAATAGGCCCAGACCTCTTCTTCGCGCTGCGCCGCAGCTTCGGGTCATCGCCAGCGTTCGCGTAATAAGAGCTTAGGCCGAATGCCGCTCTATGAGCCGGAATTAGCTGGCCAAGATAGAGACGGTCGAAGTCCGCTGCCGATGCGGTCTGCAATTCGTTGATCGATGCAGTGAAATTGCCATCTAGCACGGGAGGTGACGGGTTCAGACCGCTTTCCGCGGCAACCTCCATAGTCTTGGCCGTCGTTTTCGTATGATCTTCGATGAGTCTCGATGCAAACTGACGAATTTTTGCATTCTGAGACTTTTGAAGCGCAATCTGGCTAGAGTTTATCTCGTAAAGGTCACTCGTGGTCACTGCCTTGACGTATTCCCTCGCGTCGTTTCTAGCTTCCGAAGGCGGTGAAGGTGGTGGCGTTTGCCCTAACACAGGCGCGGCACCGGATAGCAGCGTCAGCACAATAGAGTTCATGAACTTCATAGCACATCCTTCCGAGTATTCTGTTTATGTACCAATCGAGGCAATCAGTGGCATGATGAGGTTACCAGCAAGATATCCGCAAAGCACAGAGCACCAGCGGTCTAGCTTGGACATGTATGGGTCACGTGCTAGCAATATTCTATGCTTGCACTTGCCGAAATCGGTTATAAAACCAACTCCGTAGGCTTGATGTGGTTCCCACCAAATCCGATATGAAATTAAGTCGCGCCGAGGTTCCGGCAAGTGCGATGCTGAATACTAGGAAGTATGACATAAGCCTGCCGCGGCAGGGTTGGCTGTGGCCTTCATACAACGCCGTGCGACCAAGGCCTTTCCTGTCTCGATAGCCGTCATCTCGTCGTGGCGATGACTTTGCAGACAACCGAAAGAACGGCGCCGCTTGCGCAGCACAGGGCCGTCGAAATGTCGTTCCTACTCCGGACCGGTCGCGGGGACGACGCGAAGCATGCTGGCTCCTCCACCGCGGGGAAAGGGCTAGGCCCGGATCAACGCAACCGCTACTGGCCAGCCCATACTGAATGAATGGATCAGGAAGCTGCCGTGAAATTAGTATCTCACGACGTTCATTGATGGCCCAGGTCCACCATTCTCGCGTTGTCAGCGCTCTGTCGATGCTATCTTAAGGACCGGTGTCGCTCGCTGAGCGGACGCCCGCGTCGATGTCGTCGAAATACGGTTGCCTCTACTCTGCCTGCTAACGAGGCGATCAAGCCCGGTTTGCTGTCGCTGTCGTTCGCTGCACGCATCCGGAGCACCGCAAAGCTCGTTCCCCCGCTTACCTCGGAATGGCCGCTGGATCGCTATCTTGCGAAGCGCGCTACGATCACGCTCTAAAGCGTGAACACCGTTTGGCGGGAGCGGAAGCCTGTCGCACGGTAAACCGCTTGACGATGCCGATCCTCTTAGAGGACGCAAGGTGAGGTCCTTGAGGAAGTGATCCGGACACGTTCGTGCTAGCCTCCGATTTTAGAAAGCACAAAAGCCCCAAGGAAGCCGATCACCGCGATCAAGCCGGAATAGTCGTGCGTTGCTTCAGTCGCCTCGGGGATCATCGTATCGACGAGCATGGCGAGGATCGCGCCGGCAGCCACGGCAGTGACCGCCGCGATGAGGTCAGGACTGGCACCGACCAGAGCGACGTTGCCGATCATTGCGGCGATTGCAGAGACAATAGCAATGCCGCCCCATACACCGAAGATGTAGCGCGCACTGCGTCCTGCCGCTTTCATACCGGCGGCGCTGGACAGGCCTTCCGGTACGTTAGAGAGGAACACAGCAGCGACCGTCACCGCGCTTACGCCACCACCGCCAAGCAGGCTGACGCCGATCACCACGGATTCAGGAATCCCGTCGAGCAATGCACCGATCGCGATGGCAGCGCCGGAATTGCTGTGCGCGTCCGGCTGGCGCTCGTTCGGGTTCGATCCCGAACGCTTGCGATGGCGTGCGCCTCGCCGTGAAACGACGATGTTGGCTGCGGTATAGACCACCGCTCCACCAAGGAAGCCGATCGCGGTCGAGTCGAAGCCGCCCTGCTTGAACGCCTCGTCCATCAGATCGAATGCGACCGCTGAGATGAGTACGCCCGAGCCAATGGCCATGATTGAGGCGATCAGCCGCTGCGGCAGATGCACGAAGTAGGCGATGACGGCGCCAAGGATAAGCGCGGAGCCACCCACAAGGCCCCAGAAGCCTGCCGCCCAAATCCCCGTCATCGAAGGTTACCGCCCATTGATGCTCCTCGGCACAGACGGCTGGATAACATTACAGCGATGTAATGTTCGCAACACGCCTCGCCCATTTTCGGGTTCCATTCAGGGGTCATAGCTCGTCTCAGAACAAGGAAAAAGATCGTGATCTTCCGCCGTCGCCTGACTGTCCGCCCGATCATCGCTGCGGCAGCGCTTGGAACCACAGCTCTCGCCGGTGTCGCGGGCGGCGCGATCGCTGCGGATGATGGTCGGGGCAGCATAGCCGAACGGTTCATCGCGTCCGGGCCCGCGGCTGTTGCATCAACGGGCGTACACGCATCGCTGTCTGACATGGTGGAAGCCGTTGGACCGAGCGTCGTCCAGATACAGGTTAAGCCATCTGCCATTGGACAGCAATTCGAGCCGACACAGTTTGGACCAGAGGACAGCGATCTAGCCGATCGCCTGGGCCAATTGTTCGGCTTTGGCATGCAGGATAGAAGCCGGCAGTTCGGCGCGCCAGAACAACAGCAAGGTCCGCAGCGGGGCTCGCTAGGGTCCGGCTTCATCGTCGATGCTTCAGGCATCGTCATTACCAACAATCACGTCGTCAAAGGCGCTGATCGTGTGACTGTCCAGATGTCGGACGGGCGTGAGTTTGCCGGTCGTGTTCTCGGCCGAGACCCCAAGATCGATGTCGCCGTCGTACGGATCGAAGGGCAGGGGAAGTTCACTCCAATCAAATGGGGAGACAGCGATCACATCCGTGTCGGTGACAGCGTATTTGCCGTCGGTAGTCCGTTCGGTCTCGGTAATACCGTTACGTCGGGGATCGTTTCCGCGCGCGGGCGTGAAATCGGGGCAGGGCCGTACGACGATTTTCTGCAGGTCGATGCAGCCATCAACAGCGGCAACTCCGGTGGACCGTTGTTCGATGGCGCCGGCCGGGTCGTCGGCGTGAACACGGCGATCTTTTCACCGACCGGCGGTAACGTGGGCATCGGCTTTGCGATCCCCGCCGCTATGGCCCGCAAGGTCGCGCTTCAGATTGCGCAAACCGGTCACGTGTCGCGGGGAAGGATCGGGGTCTCGTTGCAGGACCTGACGCCGGAGCTTGCCAATGCGGTGGGCTCAGATGTTACCAAGGGGGCGCTGATTGCCGAAGTTGAAGAGGGGGGAGCCGCTGCAAGATCCGGGATGCAGCGCGGCGACGTCGTTCGCCGCTTCGGATCCAAGCCGGTAGATAATGGACGGGATCTTGCCCGCGCCGTAGCGGAGGCTCGGATAGGCTCGATCGTGCCAACACAGGTGCTCCGCAACGGCCGTCGGGTCTCACTGAACCTACGTATCGCAAGCGAAGCGGCAGAACAGTCCTAAGACAATGGAACCGGGGAGGCGTACACGCGTCGGCTCCCCGACCCTCCGGATGGAACGCCCTGACCTTGAAGCTGCTCCTCATCGAAGACGACCCCCAGACCGCTGATTATGTCCGCCGCGGGCTGATGGAACTCGGGCATGCGTCGGACCACGCGGCCACCGGACATGACGGGCTGACGGCAGCAATCGTCGGTCAATATGACGCGATCATCCTCGACAGGAATTTGCCCGAGCTCGACGGCCTCTCGGTCCTGAAGTCGCTAAGGGCGCAGGGCGACCGGACACCCGTGCTGCTGCTGTCTGCGCTGGGGCAGGTCGACGACAGGATCGCCGGGCTTCAGGCCGGTAGCGACGATTATCTGGCCAAGCCCTTTTCGTTTGGCGAACTCGTCGCGCGGCTGGAAGCCATTGTCCGTCGGCGCAGCGATACCGAGACGATGGAAGGTACCCGCCACACGGGTTCGTTGACGCTCGATCTGCTCGGGCGAACGGCCACCCGCAACGGTCGGCGGATCGAGCTGCTCAACAAGGAATATCAGCTCCTCGACTATTTGACCCGTCATGCCGGTCAGGTGGTCACGCGAACGATGCTGATCGAGGCGATTTGGGACTATAACTTCGATCCGGGCACGAACGTCGTCGATGTCCATGTCAGTCGCCTGCGCGCCAAGATCGATGGTCCGCATGACGCGCCAATGATCCGAACGATCCGGGGCTCCGGCTACCGGCTCGACGCTGTTTGAACGATGCGCCTTCCTTCGACCGCTGCCCTCCGAGGGGCGCTCTGGATAACATTGATTGCACTGTTGGCGACGGGCATCGCCCTGAGCGTTCAATACGGCCAGACGATACGTCTGCTCGACGCTCGCGTGCAGGCAGCGGTCGACGACGAGACGGCAGGACTGGTCGAGCGCTATCAGGTGGACGGGCCGCTGGCTGTCGCACAGGCTGTTTCGCGTGCGGTTGGACGTCCTCGCGTGACAGATTTCATCTATCTCATGACTGATGCATCCGGGCGGCCGATTGTAGGCAACCTCGCGAAATGGCCGGACGAGATCGATCATGCCGGCTATCGAACCTTCGACACGCAGATTGCGACCGCACGCGGGACGGTGATCGAACGCCAGGTCGCCGCACGGGCGGTGCTGCTCGGCAACGACTATCAGCTACTGGTCGGCAGTCTTTCGGACGATCGCCGCTTGTTGCACGATCGTTATGTGGCCGCACTAGTCTGGTCGTTGACGGCGACCGGCGTGATCGGCCTTCTCTTCGGTTTCTGGTACAGTCGGCGCGGTCTTGCCTTCCTCAACGCTGCCAGCACCGCAGGGGACCGGTTCCAGGCGGGGCATCTGGACGAACGCTTGCCCATAACTGGGCGTGGCGACGAATATGATCGACTGGCCACCACGCTGAACCATAGTTTCGCGGAAATAGAGCGGCTCGTGGACTCCTTGCGAGCTGCGACGGACGCGCTCGCGCACGATCTTAAAACACCGTTGACGCGGATCAGGTCACGCATCGAACTGGCAGCGCTCAGAGGTGATCAAAGCGATATCTCGTTCGACATGCGCACGGATCTCGACGCTGTCTTGCGCACCATAGATGACACGCTTCGGCTCGCGCGTGCGGAGACGACCATGGCGAGTGAGTTTGTCCGTGTCGATCTGGCGGCTATCGTCATCGAGGCGGCCGAACTGTTCGAACCTGTCGCCGAAGATCGCGGGCTGACCCTAATAGTTGAGACGGTGCCAACGACTGTCACAGGGGTTCGCTCGCTCCTTGGACAACTTGTCACGAACCTCCTCGATAATGCCATCAAATACACGCCGTCGGGCGGTTCGGTCATAGTCACGCTGGCAAGTTCACAGAGCGGATTGTGCCTCGTGGTGGCGGATACGGGCCCCGGTATACCGGTCGAACAGCGTGAAAATGTACTGACCCGGTTTGTCCGTCTCGACGCCAGCCGCCATTCCGAAGGTAGCGGTCTTGGACTGAGTATCGCTCTGGTCGCAGCGCGCATTCACGGCGCCTCCTTGACGTTGACCGACAACGCTCCGGGGCTTCGCGCAACAGTGCAATTTCCTAAAGATTGAGCGGCGTTTTTTCAGTCGGACGCGTTCTGCTGTCTATCGGGATGCCCCCCCGTACGGACGAATCCCACTGATCGGCGTGCCGCGAACTGATCCAGTCCCATCGGGCGACTACCTAAAACAACTGTTTCGCCCCATCGGATAGCAGGTTGAGCTGTTGCAGCGATGAGCGAATGAAACCCATGCGATGCGGGTATGGCGGGTTGTCATAGCTGCATCGCGATGCGATGAATGTATTTGGGTGTCCGTTTTTTCGAGAGCGGGCAGGTTCTCACGTTGGTCGGGCCGCCAACGCCGAACCCTTGTGCCCGGAGCATCGGCTTGCCCGATCGTGATACGATGTCCCTTTTTGCGCTCGTCCCTGCGCCAGTGAAAGCCCCAAGCGGCGCGTTCAAACTGCGGGTGGTGGAATGACCGCCCCGACACTCCTGTTCGCGCTGTTGTGTCTGCCATTCCTGGCGGTCCCAATACTGCTACTAGCTCGGCAAGCCGGGCGAGGCGTACACATGACGATCGCCGGCGTTGCCAGCACAGCGGGACTGGCAATAGTGTTGTCGCAGGCGGGGGCCGTGCTTTCGGGGCAGACACTGACAGCGCGCTTGGCGTGGATCCCGCTGCTCGGCCTCGACCTTAGCTTGTGGCTCGATCCGCTGGCACTGCTGTTCGCGGGGATGATCCTCGGCATCGGCTCGCTCGTCGTGATCTACACTGCCGGCTATCTGGCCAAGGAAGAGTCGACCGCACGCTTCCTGTCGTTCCTGATGCTGTTCCAGGGGGCGATGATAGGCATTGCGTTGTCGAACAACGTGCTGCTGATGCTCGTCTTCTGGGAGCTGACTAGCCTCTCCTCCTTCCTACTGATCGGCTTCTGGCGCGACCGCGCCGACGCGCGGCAGGGCGCGCGCATGGCGTTGACGATCACCGGCGGTGGTGGCCTTGCGCTGATTGCGGGGATGGTCCTGCTCGGCAAGGCGGCCGGTTCGTACGAATTAGCGACGATTCTGACGCGCGGCGCAATCGTGCAGGCATCGCCGCTCTATCCGGCAATCCTGGCCCTGATCTTTCTTGGCGCCTTCACCAAGTCGGCCCAGTTCCCGTTCCACTTCTGGCTGCCGCATGCGATGGCGGCACCGACACCGGTCAGCGCATATCTTCACTCTGCGACGATGGTGAAGGCCGGCGTGTTCCTTCTCGCCAGGCTGTGGCCGGTCCTGGCAGGCACTGACCTGTGGTTCGGCATCGTCACCTCGATAGGCCTCGCCACGATGGTGTTCGGTGCCGCAGTTGCCCTGTTCCGCCACGACCTGAAATCGATCCTCGCTTATTCGACGATTAGTCAGCTCGGCCTGATGGTGATGCTGCTCGGCTTCGGCACCGCTGCGGCGGTGACGGCGGCGGTGTTTCACATCCTGAACCACGCCGCGTTCAAGGCTGCGCTCTTCATGCATGCCGGTATCATCGATCACGAGACTGGAACGCGCGATATCCGGCGGTTGGGCGGACTGGCGGCGCTTATGCCGCTGACCGCGACGCTGGGTGTACTGGCGGCGGCGGCGATGGCCGGACTGCCCCCGCTGGGCGGCTTCATCTCCAAGGAGATGATGCTGGAGGAGAGCAGCCATATGGTCCTTGTTGGGCCGCTGCTCGTTCCGGTGCTGGCGACGCTCGCCGCCATGCTTTCGGCGGCCTATGCACTGCGCTATGCTGTGGCGCTCCATTTCGGAGTCCGACGGACAGGCGACGTCGCGGCACCGCACGATCCGGGCGCGGCGCTGCTTGTTCCTCCTGCGGTGCTCAGCGCGCTTGCGCTGGTTTTGGGCTTGCTGCCGATGAACATCGCCGGTCCTTTGGTTGCAGCGGCCAGCGCGGCCGTAACCGGCGGGCCGGTGCCGGACCTCCACCTCGCCCTATGGCATGGCGTCAACCCGGCGCTGTTGATGAGTATCGGTGCGGTCGCAGCCGCGATCGGCTTGCTCGTCGCGCATCGGCGCATCGCACCGCGCGTTGCGCGGATGCCATCAGCAGATGCCAAGCGGATATTTGATACCGCAATCGAGGCGGCGGTAACCGGCCTGCGCCACCTGGACCGTACCCTTCATGCCGCATCGTTGCAGCGCTACCTGTTCGTGCTCTTTGCCGTCGCACTGTCGCTCGGCATTGACGCAGCAGTCCGCTTCGGGGTCCCGACCGGTGCGGCCGCAACAACCCCCGCGTCCTGGGTCGCGGTGCTCGCGTGGACGGCACTGGTGATCGCGACCGCGGCCGTCATCATCGTCGATCGACGGCGCTACCTTGCGCTGATCTTCATCAGCGTCATCGGCCTCGTCATGGCGCTGGCGTTCATCCACCTGTCTGCTCCAGACCTTGCACTGACGCAGATCGCGGTCGAGGTGGTGACGATCCTGTTGCTACTGCTGGCGCTGCACCTGTTGCCGGGCACCCCGCCCCGCTTGTCCAGCCGATCCCGTCGGCTCCGCGACGGTACACTCGGCGTGGTCGGCGGATTGGGCGCAGGTTGGCTCGCCTGGGCAGTGATGACGAGGCCAGTCCGCGACGGTGTGTCGAGCTTCCACTGGGATAACAGCTATGCCGGTGGTGGCGGCACCAACGTCGTCAACGTCACGTTGGTCGACTTCCGTGCCTTCGACACACTGGGCGAGATCATCGTACTAGGTATCGCCGGCCTCGCGATCTTCGCGCTGCTCGAACCCGCCGCGCGAGGGGAGGCGGGACGACGACTGCGCGCGTGGCGCTCACAGGATCGTCACTCGCCTGAGCGCCATCCGATGATGTTCGTGATGGCGACGCGCCTGCTGTTGCCGCTGGCGCTCCTCGTCGGCTTCTACATTTTCTTGCGCGGACATAACCAACCCGGTGGCGGATTCGTCGCTGCGCTGATTTTCTCGATCGCGATCCTCCTGCAGTATCTTGCATCCGGGTTCGACTGGACCGACGAGCGACGCCGCTTCGGCGAACATCGGCTGATCGGCCTCGGCGTCCTCATTGCCGTTGCGACGGGTCTGGGATCGCTATTGTTCGGTGCACCGTTCCTGTCGAGCAGCTTTGGCCATTTCCACCTGCCGCTAATCGGCGAGTTCGAGCTGGCGACCGCGATGCTGTTCGACCTCGGCGTCGCGCTGGTCGTCGTCGGCGCGGTGCTGATGGCGTTGTCGCAGTTGTCCCATGTTGCGCAGCGCGCAACACGGCAGGCCGAAGAGGACGCCGCATGAGCCTCGAATTCCTCGTCGCCTCGGCGATCGCCGTGCTTGTCGCTGGCGGCATCTACCTCGCGCTGCGCGGACGGACGTTCCAGGTCGTACTGGGACTGACCTTACTGTCCTATGCGGTTAACCTGTTCCTGTTCGCGATCGGGCGGCTGATCGTCGATCATCCGCCCCTCTATGCAAAGGGCGTCACTGCCCATGCTGACCCGTTGCCGCAAGCGTTGGTGCTGACCGCTATCGTCATCACCTTCGGCATGACCGCGCTGACCGTGATCCTGTCGCTGCGCAGCTTCCTTGAGAGCGGATCGGATCAGGTTGATGGCCTCGCCGACGCGGAGGGAGGTCAATGAGCCCGCTCGACCATCTGTTGATCGCGCCGATCGTTATTCCCGCGGTGACGGCGCCGGTCACGATGCTGATGATGCGGCGACGGCGGTGGTTCAGCCTATGTCTGTCACTTGGCGGTTGCGTTGCGATGGTAGCGACAGCCGTCGCATTGTTTGGCATGGCGCAGGACGATACGATCCGCAGTTACGCGCTCGGCGGATGGCGCGCGCCGTTCGGCATCGTGCTGGTGCTCGACCGGCTTGCTGCAGCGATGCTCGTCCTGACCGCGGTACTTGCGATAGCGGTGCTGGCCCACGCGATCGTGACCGGTGCGGATCGTAAAGGGTGGCACTTCCACCCGTTGTTCCATTTCCAACTGCTGGGGCTGAATGGTGCGTTCCTTACCGGCGACCTGTTCAATCTGTTCGTGTTCTTCGAGGTGTTGCTGATAGCCTCCTATGGCTTGATGCTGCATGGCCAGGGGGCGCTGCGGCTCAAGGCGGGCGTCGCCTATGTTGTGGTCAATATCGTTGGATCCGCGCTGTTCCTGATCGCGCTGGGCCTGCTCTACGGCCTGACGGCAACGCTCAACATGGCCGACCTAGCAGTGCGTGTGGCAACGCTCGGACCGCCCGATCAGGGTTTGCTACGCATCGCTGCAGTTCTGCTGATGTCCGTATTCGCACTGAAGGCGGCCGTGGTGCCACTCCACCTTTGGTTGCCGCGCACCTATGCAGCAACGATGCCCGTGGTCGCGGCCTTGTTTGCGATCATGACCAAGGTCGGCGTCTATGCGATGATCCGCACTGTGCCACTGATCTTCGGCAAGGATGCAGGCGCGGCAGCTTGGGTCCCCGCACCCTGGCTGCTGCCTGCTGCGATCTTGGGTGCTGTCGTGGGCTTCGGGGGCGTGGTCGCGGCGCGGGGCCTGCGTGAACAGGCTGCGTTCGCGATCCTGGCCTCGACCGGCACGTTACTGATGGCGGTATCGCTGTGGACTGAGGCGACGCTGACGGCCGCGCTTTATTACATGATCCAGGCGACATTGGCCGGCGCCGCGCTGTTCCTGGTCGCCGATGCGACGCTAAGGCGGCGCGGCCAATATAGCGACGCGATCGTCCCATCTCCGCGCTTCGCGGGACGGGATACGACCGGACTGCTTTATCTCACCGCAGCCGTCGCCTGCGCCGGGTTGCCGCCACTCGCCGGGTTCGTCGGCAAGCTGCTGATCCTAGACACCAGTTTTGGCCTGCCAAACTGGCCGGCGATCTGGGTCACGATCCTCGGCACCACAATGATCGGGGTGATCGGTTTCTCTCGCAGCGGCAGCACGATCTTTTGGAAATCCGCGCCGCCTGAGACTGACGCGATCGCTTCTCCCGGCCGCTCGGGGAGCGAATTTGCTGCGCCGGCCACGCTGCTCGCGATTTTGGCGGCGCTGACGGTTGGTGCGGGATGGGTGACAACCCAGACACAGGCAACCGCCCGGCAAATCATGACGCCCGAACGGTATGTCGCGGCGGTGCTGGGGGAGACTACACGGTGAGGTACCTGCTCCCGCATCCGGCCTTGTCGGCGATGCTGCTGATCGTCTGGCTGTTGATGGCCAACTCGATCACCTTCGGCGGCATCATGCTGGGCAGCGTCTTCGCGCTGGTGCTGCCTAAGTTCACTCAGCCTTTCTGGCCCGACCGGCCCCGAATGCGGTTCAGGGGCGCGTTCCTGGCCTATTTGGCGATCGTGCTGTTCGACATCGTCGTCGCGAATTTTCAGGTCGCATGGCTAATTCTGTTCTGCCGCAATCGCGACCTTAGATCACGCTGGCTGGTCGTGCCGATCGACCTGACGACACCCGAGGCTGTCACGATGCTGGCAGGAACGATCAGCCTCACGCCCGGGACGGTGTCTTCCGATGTATCGGCGGACGGTCGTCATCTCTTGGTCCATGCGCTCGACGTCGCGGACGAGGCGGTCGAAGTGGCACGCATCAAGAGGCGCTACGAAGCGCGGCTACAGCGGGTGTTCATATGATCACTGTCGCTCTCCACATCGCGTCGGGCTGTGTAGCGCTAGCGCTGCTTCTCAACGGATGGCGATTGCTGCGCGGTCCGGCGCTGGGCGACCGGATCATGGCACTCGATACGATGGTCATCAACGCTATCGCCCTGATCGTGCTGATCGGCATGATCGGCGGCAACGACACCTATTTCGAAGCGGCGCTGCTGCTAGCGATGGTCGGCTTCATCAGTACTATCGCCTATTGCAAGTTCGTGCTGCGTGGGGACATCGTCGAATGACCATTGTGGCCGATGCCATCATCGCTGTTCTACTGCTGCTGGGCGGCTGCTTCGTCCTTATCGGCAGTTGGGGGCTGGTGCGGCTGCCCTCGACGATGGAACGCCTGCATGGGCCGACCAAGGCGACAACACTGGGCCTGGGTGCGCTCCTCGTGGCCTCGGTCGTTTATTTCCAGGCAAAGCTCGGGATCTGGACCGCGCACGAGCTGCTCATCTCACTGTTCTTGTTCATCACTGCGCCAATCTCGGCCAACATGATCGCGAAAGTGCATCTCCACCGAGTCCGCATCGGTGCGATCAAAGAACCCGAGAGCATCGCCGGTCCGCCGCCACGGCCAAGCGACGACAGCGACTGGGCGACGTTCGAGGCACCGGCGCAACATACGCCGACCTCCACGGCCAACACGTGACGAAGTCCGATGATGAATCTCCACAGCCCGACGCCGCGCTACCATCTTTATCGCCGAAGTCGCACGCCGGTCTGGCTTGCGCTCTCATGGCGAGCCCTACTCGCGCTTGCGCTGATCGGTATTGCGCTGGCGGTCCACTGGTTCGATCAGGAAGGACTGCGCCAATCCTCTGGCGAACCCGTCACGTTCGCGGACATTTTGTATTTCACCATGATCACCGTCACGACGGTGGGTTATGGCGACATCGTGCCGGTGACCCAGCAGGCCCGGCTTTTCGACACCTTCGTCGTCACGCCCATCCGCTTGTTCGTCTGGCTGATTTTCCTGGGGACAGCGTATGACTTCCTGCTCAAACGGGTTTGGGAGCGCTGGCGCATGTCTGTGATCCAACGACATCTTGAAGACCACGTTATCATCGCCGGCTTCGGCAACAGCGGAACAGAGGCCGCGAACGAGCTGATCCGACGCGGGGCTGCCCCCGAAGCGATCGTCGTCATCGACGCCGATACCACAGCGTTGCGTCATGCCGAGGCATTGGGCGCCACGGTGATGGAAGGCGACGCGACCCGCAACGTTGCGCTTGACTCCGTTCGCGTCGCAACAGCCAAGGCGTTGATCGTCGCTGCCGGCCGGGACGACACGTCAATCCTAATCGTTTTGACTGCTCGGCGGATCACGCCGACGCTGCCCATCAGTGTCGTGATCCGATCGCAGGATAACGAGGCGATCGCCTATCAAGCGGGCGCGAACACGGTCATCAATCCGGCGAGCTTCGCCGGGCTTCTGCTCGCCGGCTCCACGCACGGTACCCACCTTGCCGAATATATGGCGGATCTTGCAGCAACGCATGGGCGGGTCGCCCTGCGCGAGCGCGACGTGACATCCGAAGAGGTCGGCATGGCGCTGCGGGACATCGCGACGGGCCTCGGCCATCGCATCTATCGCGACGACATGGTGATCGGTTTCTGGGAAACCGGTGCAAACCGCCTGGAAACCGGCGATGTCATCCTCGAGGTGGTTCCTGCCACCGAACATGACGCCGTCGGGATATCATGAGCGACGTGCTGACAGCGATCGATGCCCATCGCGCGGGGCTGGGGCTTTTTTTTCATCGCGGGGCTATTCGTCGTGTTCGCGCTTGAGCGCTTTCCGCCTGTCACCATCGCCGTCGGGGGCGCAGCGATCATGATCTCGCTGGGCTGGCTGACCCCACCGCTCGTCACTGCCGCCTTTGCAAACCAGGCGCCGATCACGATCGCGGCCTTCTTCATCCTGTCGGGTGCTCTGGTTCGCACCGGCACCATCGAAGCGTTGGCAAGCCTGATCGTCAGACGCGCCGGAAAGGCGCCGCGGCGAACTGTCGCCGAAATGCTGACAGGTGCGGCGATCGCGCCGGCGTTTATCAACAATACGCCGGTGGTGATGGTGCTGATCCCGCTGGTGCGCCGGCTCGCGCGGACGGTCGGCATTCCGGCGACGCGGCTGCTGATACCGCTGTCCTATCTGTCGATTCTCGGCGGCACGCTGACACTGGTCGGCACCTCGACCAATCTGCTGGTAGACGGGGTCGCTCGCGCGAACGGGCAGCCAGGCTTTGGTATCTTCGACATCAGCATGGTCGGTGCGATAACCATGCTGGCCGGTGTCGTGACGATGCTGATTCTTGGCCCGCGCCTGCTGCCGTCCCGACCCGACAACGCCATCGCCGACCGGCATCAACTTCCCTATCTGACAGAAGTCGCGCTGTTGCCCGAAGCGTTGGCGCGGCACCCCCGCGTTTGCGACTTGCCGTTCCTGCGGCGCGATGCGGTACGCCTGATCGCGATCAAGCGCGGCCCGCAATTGGAGCGAAACCCGTCCGGCGATCTTCTGCTGACAGCGAGCGACCGGTTGATCATCGCGGCAACCGCCGATGAACTGGACGATCTCGCCCGAAGCGAGAGCTATATGGTGGGTTTGCAGAATGTCGGTCGCTCGATCCGCCTGGCGAGCAGCACCCGCGATGATGACGTACGCCTCGTAGGGCTTACGATCGGGCCAACCCATCCTGCATTGGGCAGAGAACTGCGCGACATCCCGTTCCTGTCGAACCTGCCCGCGCGCGTGCTCGGCATCGGCCGCGCACGCCATCTGCCCGGACCCGAGCTCAGTAGCGTCCGATTACGAGCGGCGGACAGTCTGCTGGTCGCTGCGAGTGAGGTCGCGATCACCGAGCTTAGAGCCAACACGAACCTGATCGCGGAGGATACCAGCCATATCCGACGCTTCCGACGGCGCCGGGCGCCGATCGCGATCGGAACGCTTGCCGGGGTGGTGACGCTGGGCGCGCTCGGCGTGCTGCCGGTCGGCATGCTGGCGATACTCGGCGTCGCCGCGGTCCTGATCACACGATGCGTGGATGCCGAAGAAGCGTGGCGTTCGATCGACGGCAGCGTACTCGTCCTGATCTTCGCGATGCTGGGCATAGGGAGTGCGCTCGAGGCGATCGGTACCATCGACCTGATCGTCGGTACGGTTTCGCCGTGGTTGGCGACGCTGTCGCCTCTCGGCGTGATCGTCGTTCTCTATGCTTTGACATCGATACTCACCGAAACCGTCACCAACAACGCGGTCGCGGTCATCATGACCCCCGTCGCCATCGGGCTCGCGCAGACCACAGGCCAGGATCCCAAGGCACTAATCGTCGCCGTCATGTTTGCGGCGTCCGCAAGCTTTGCCACGCCGATCGGATATCAAACCAACACCATGGTCTATGCCGCGGCAGATTATCGCTTCTCCGACTTTGTCAAAATCGGCCTGCCGATGAACATAACGGTCGGAATTACCACCTGCGTTGCCATCTCATGGCTGATCCAGTGATGCCCTGTATGAGGCCACAGGAACAAGCGATCAGACGACCCGTTCGCCAATGATGCAATCTGTCACACCTCCACCGGTCAAAAACCCGCTTGATCTCATCATGGGCAAACTTCACGTCGCCTCGAATGATTTCTTCCTGCAATTGCCCAACCTCGTCGGTGGCATCGTGTTCGTGCTGGTTGCCTGGTTCGTCGGGAAACTGGTCGCAAATGGTGTCCGCAAGGCGTTCCACCACAAAGGCTTGGTGGATTTGGGCGGTGTACTTGCTTCCCTGACCTTTGGCCTGGTCATCGCAGCGTCGGTGCTGATCGCGTCGGTCATCATATTCCCGAGCGTCAAGCCAGCGACCATCATCTCCAGCCTGGGCATCGGCTCGGTTGCGATCGGCTTCGCGTTCAAAGACATTCTGCAGAACCTGCTCGCTGGCATCCTGCTGCTCATCAACCGTCCCTATCGACGTGGCGACCAGATCGTCGTCAAGGATTTCGAAGGAACGGTAGAACACATCCAGAGCCGCGCGACGCTCATCAAGACCTATGACGGTCGCCGGGTGATCATCCCGAACTCCGACGTTTATACCTCGCCAGTCATCGTCAATACGGCGTTTCCGACGCGGCGCGACCAGTTCGACATCGGCATTGGCTATGGCGACAAGCCTGACCGCGCGATGGCAATCTTTGCAGAAGCTCTCGCAAATGTGGAAGGCGTGGAGGCCGATCCTGCTCCTGAGGTTCTACCCTGGGCGCTGGACGCAAGCTGGGTGACATTACGCGCCCGCTGGTGGTCCCAATCGAAGCGCACCAACATCGTCCACCTCCGCGCCCGCGTAATTCTGGCGATCTGGCAGGCGGCGGCCGACAACGGCATCGACCTGCCGTTTCCCACGCAGCAGATTCTCTTCCACGACCAGACCGAGGAGAGCGATGGCGATCGGACGCGGCAACGCGAAGGATGGCCGGCAGGGGCGAACCCGCCCAAATTGCGACGCATGAAGCGCTTCGCCGGTCAGGATCAACCCGCAGATGATACATAAGGGATCAAGATGAGCGACGCTGCTAACCGGGGCGACAAACTCAGTACGCGGTTGGGACGGTTGACGCTCTATCGCTGGTGGCGGCGTTCGATCGTCGGTCCGGTCGATCACGAGGCCGTCGTTGCCCGGATCGTCGAAGAAAGCGGCTGGTCTCCTCGCTACGCCTTCATGACGATGATGTCTGCGGGCATTGCAGTGCTTGGACTTCTGTTATCGTCGCCAGCAGTCGTGATCGGAGCGATGCTGATATCGCCCTTGATGAATCCCATCCTGGGTTTCGGGTTTAGCCTCGCACTGTTTGATTTTCGCGAGCTGCGCCGCTCGCTCAAGGCGTTGGCGATCGGATCCCTGCTGGCCGTCGGATTCACCGCACTGATCGTGATCGTCTCGCCGCTTCAGGCGCCGACTGCCGAGATCGTCGCCCGGACCCGGCCCAATCTGTTCGATTTGGCGGTAGCGCTGTTCGCAGCGCTAGCCGGCAGTTTCGCCATCATTCGAGGGCGTGGTGAGACCATCGTCGGGGTGGCGATCGCGACCGCCTTGATGCCCCCACTGGCAGTCGTGGGTTACGGGATCGCCACGCGCAACATGCCGGTCGGTGCCGGCGCCTTTGCACTGTTCGTCACCAACTTCATCACCATCGCCCTCTCGGCGACACTCATGGCGCGCTTCTACGGCTTCGGGCATCATCTTTCCCGCCGGCAGAGCTGGACGCAGACGCTCCTCCTTATCCTCGTGTTTGTCGTGATGGCGATCCCGCTTGGTATCTCGCTCAACCGGATCGGCCGCGAGGCCGTGGCCGTGTCGCAGGCCCGTACGCTTCTGAGTCAAAAATTCGGTGACAAGGCGCGGGTGACCCAACTTGACCTGGACTTCGCGTCGCAGCCGACCGTGGTGCGTGCGGTCGTGATCGCGCCACGCGGGGCGATGCAGAAGACGCCAGATCTCCAGAAGGCGCTATCCGAACGACTTGGCCGACCAGTCCGGCTCGACCTCGATCAGATCCTTTTGGAGGCAGGTGCGGGGGCTTTGGACGCCCAACGCGAGGAGTTGCGCCAAGCCGGCGATTTCGCGCGGCAGGAGGCACAACACGGGGCCGAACTGGCCCGTATGGTCAGCCTGATCACCGGCGTGCCCGCGGACGACGTAACGATTGATCGCGATCATCACCGTGTTATCGCTGCGGCATCGGCTCTGCCAGGCGCCACACTCGACACGTACCGAACATTAGAAGGGCGTGCAGCAGGAGACGACACAGGCTGGTCTATCGCGGTAGTGCCCCCCCAGTCCCCCTTGCCAACGATCGCATTTGCCGACGACGTCGATACGCTGGACCCTGCCGCGCGCAGCGCCGTTGCTACCTCGGTTTGGGCGGCAAAACGGTGGAACATGACGTCGCTCGGCGTTCCCGGTTTACCGATCGGTGCCCCACCGGAACGACCCAACTTGGCGCAGCGGCGGGGCCTGACGATTGCCGCCATACTGCAGGCACAGGGTATCAAGCCCATTGCCCTGCCGTCCGCGGGACAACGCTTCGTTCTCGTACCCGCTGCGGGGGTGATGCCATGACGTTCATCGAAAAGATCGGACAATATCAATGAGAACGCGACTGCTCCGGCTCGCGAACGCGCTTGGCGAGAGCTACTGGTTCGTGCCTACGCTGATGGCGATCGGCGCACTGCTGCTTGCAGCGGCCATGGTATGGCTCGACAGCCATCACATGTCCGCGTGGATGGACCGTTTGTAGTGGCTCTATGCCGCGCGCCCTTCGGGCGCGCGCAGCCTCTTGTCCTCGATCGGCGGATCGATGATCGGCGTTGCCGGCACGACCTTCTCGGTGACGATCGCTGCGGTGGTCTACGCGTCGGGTCAATATGGGCCTCGGTTGCTCAGCAACTTCATGTCTGATCGCGGCAACCAGGTCACGCTCGGTACCTTCATTGCGACTTTTCTTTATTCCCTCGTGGTCGTCCGCACGATCCGCTCACCGGGAGAGGCTGCGGGCGAAGCCGCGTTCGTACCGCAACTTGCCGTTCTGGCCGGCGTGCTCTTGGTCCTCTGTTCGATCGCCGTTCTAATATATTTCATCCACCACGTCCCCAGCCGCATCCATATTAACAGTGTGATCGAGCGGATCGGCGACCGCTTGATGAGGGAAATCGAAGAACGCTTTCCGACACCGATTGGAGAGCCGCTGGGGGCCGACGGCAACGACGCGCATATCCCTGCCGCCTTCCGTGCGGATGCCGACGATGCGCTTGCCGGACAACGAGCTGGCGTGCGTTCCAAACAGGCCGGTTATGTCCAATTGATCGACACCGATACGTTGATGGCGACGGCGCAGGACCAAAATCTAGTCCTTCGCCTGCAATATCAGCCAGGCGACTTTATCCATTCCGGGAGCACGCTGCTCGAGGTCTATCCCGCTGATCGTCTGGACGACAAGACCGTCACCGCGCTGCGGTCCGCATTTGCTTCCGGATCGCGCCGGACCGCGTTGCAAGATCTGCGTTTCCTGATCGACGAACTGGTCGAGATTGCCGCCCGGGCACTATCACCGGGCGTGAACGATCCGTTCACCGCCAATTCCTGCCTTGACTGGCTTGGTGCGGCACTGGCCGATCTTGCGACACGGGATCTACCGTCACGCCTGCGCGGCGACGAGAACGGTGATGTCCGCGTAATCGCCCATCCGATCACCTTCGACGGGTTTGTCGATCGCGCCTTTGGTGCACTGTCGCAATATGCTTCAGCCGACATGATTGCAGGCAAGCGTTTCCTCGCCGCGTTGGGCGATGTGGCGCTCGCTTGTGATGCTCCCGCGCGTGTGACCGTTCTGGCGCGCAAGGCGCGCCAGTTCCGGGATCTGGCGGATGATGCACTCACGGGCGTGAACCGCGAGGTCGTCCTGCAACGTGCCGACGAGTTGCTTCGAGCACTCAACGAGCCTGATTACAAACGCCGGCTACGCGATGGACAAGCCTGGCTGGGAGGAACCGCATGATCGTCTCTATCGCCCTTATCGTCGCTCTCATCGTGACGCTTGCGCTTACCTTCGGCCCGTTCGCGCGCAGCGACAGCTGGCGTGCAACGGTGACGCCGCTAGCATCGATTATCGGTTCTGGTTTCCTGATCTGCGGTCCGTTGCTGGCACGCGAGTTCGGCAGTGCGGCCCTGCTCGCTATGGCAGCGCTACTGGCCATCGCTTACGCGGCAGGCTGGGTGATCCGATTCAACATCATCCATGTCGAAAATCATCTGGCGCAGGCGACGTTCAACGATCCCATCGCCTGGACCGCTCGGATCACGCAAGGCGTGCTCGCGCTCGCCTATGCGGTATCGGTTGCTTATTACCTGAAGCTGCTGGCCGAGTTTTCGCTGAAGCCGGTGGCGATTGATCCCGCCTGGCAGCCGATCGCCGCGAACATTATCGTGACTGTCATCATCGGTCTGATGACGCTGCTGGCGCTGGGCGGCAGCCTGCGGCGGGTCGAGCACCTCGCCCACGGTACCGTGTCGATCAAGATCGGGATCATCGCCGGCTTGCTCGTCGCGTTGGCGATAGCCTGGGCCACCCGCGGCATAGCCGACCCGCTCCCGCCGGCGCGTCTTTCCTGGGCAAGCATCCCGATGCTGCTCGGCCTGATCATCACGGTGCAGGGTTTCGAGACGTCGCGCTATCTCGGCCACGACTATCCCGCAGCCCTTCGGATCAAGACGATGCGGCATGCACAATGGATTGCCTCAGCGATCTATCTCGCCTTCATCGCGCTGCTTACGCCCTTCCTTTCTCGCGCCGCGGCGACCGAAGGTGTCGCGGGTATTCTCGACATTATGGAACTGATCGCACCGGCGCTCGGGATCTTCGTTCTTGCAGGGGCCGTATCGAGCCAGTTGAGCGCCGCAGTTGCGGATTCGGTCGGTTCGGGCGGCTTGGTCAACGAGGTTTCCCGGCGCAAGATTAGCGTCTCGCTTGCCTTTACCCTCGCCGGGGCCTTGGCCATTTTGGTGGTGTGGCTGACCGATCCGTTCGAGGTAGTGGCACTGTCCTCACGAGCTTTCGCGCTGTTCTACGCGATGCAATGTGTTCTTGCGCTCCTGGTCTCGATGAAGAGCGGCGCCGGCTCGACACTGCAACGGATCGGTTTCGCGATGATCGGACTGATTTGTCTCGTCGCTGTGTTTGTCGGTGCTCCCGCTGAGGGCTGATATCACCGCTTTGATGCTGGCAGAGACCGGCGATTCGGAGCCGGGGGTGACGCTGCGTTTCAATGTACCTAAAGCCGCATGATGACAGGCCTGTTCGATCGTCTCATGCCAGCTAAACGCTGGACGCCGTCACGCTACCGGGCATTGCTGCGGATGCGGGGGCCAAGATCGGTGCAGTTCAGAACGCGTGGCGCAATCCTGGCGGGCGCGATCCTGGTCGGGATCGTCGCCACGGTGTTTGCCGAAGCGTCCGACTGGGCCGGGGCGATGTTCAATCGCTACGCCAAAACCTGGCACTGGATGCCGCTCGTCACCACTCCCCTGACCTTCATGCTGCTGGTCTGGATCACGCGGCGCTATGCTCCCTTAGCGCGCGGGTCCGGCATCCCGCAGGTTATAGCAGCGCAGGCCAGCCCCAACGACGCCACGAGGACACTGATCTCGATTCGGACGGTCGCGGCAAAAGCGGTGCTGACGATCGGCGCCGTTCTCGGCGGTGCCTCGGTCGGCCGGGAAGGCCCGACGGTGCAACTCGCAGCAGCGGTCATGGGCTTCACCCATCGGATCGTTCGGGTGCCGTTACGCGGCGGGGTCGTCATCGCGGGTGGGGCGGCCGGTGTCGCGGCAGCCTTCAACACGCCGCTTGCGGGACTGATGTTCGCAATCGAGGAACTCGCGTCTGCCTACGAGCAGCGGGTTACGCTGCTCGTCCTAGCTGCCATCATCATAGCGGGCATGGTCGCGCAGTCAGTCCAAGGCGACTACATTTATTTCGGTGCGATCGGCGCGCACATGCCCCTGCTATCGGCCTTACTCGTCGCACCGGTCGCAGGTGTCGCGGGGGGCATGGCTGGGGGTGTCTTTTCCCGGATCCTGCTTGCGATGGCGACCGGCCGCAACCGGGTCACCCTCTGGTCGCGTGCTAACCCGGTGAAATTCGCCGGCCTCTGTGGCAGTATCGTCGCGGTTCTGGGCGTCTTCACCGGCCTGACGTGGGGGACCGGCTACTCCGCTGCGCGTGCCATGATTGTCGGCGTTGATGCCCCGCTCTGGTTCGGCCCCGCCAAGCTGATCGTAACCGCTGCAACAGCGGTTGCGGGGTTACCCGGCGGAATCTTCGCGCCGTCGCTCGCAGTCGGCGCCGGTGTCGGCAATCTCCTGCGCGCAGCGTTCCGCGGTGAACCAGCGAGCGCAGTGGTCATTCTCGGTATGGTCGCCTATTTCGCTGGCGTCGTTCGTGCGCCGCTAACGGCTGTCATCATCCTGTCGGAGACGACGGCAAGCCGCGGCCTGATGCTGCCGATGTTCGCGACTGCCTTTATCGCCGATGCCGCCAGTCAGTGGGTTTGCCGCGAGAAACTTTATCACGGCTTGTCCAAGACCTTTATTATGCCTGGATCGACCGGGTCAGCCGCCTGATGCCTGTAGTACACGGTTAAATATCAAAGGTGGACGGTATGCAGGCACCGTGCGCCAGTCACCCGCGTCCGGCAGCCCTGTATGCATTTGAGGAACACCAAGCGTTGTTCCGCGGTTATCGAAGACCGGGCAATGATCTCGGCGCGTCCGGGACCCCGCTCGGCGCGGTTCCGCCAGGAGGCTCCCTTGAAGCCGATCTTTACCCTCGTGGCGCTGGCCACCATTCTCCCGTTGGCGGCTTGCAATAGCAGCCCGTCGGACAAGCTGGCGGACCGCGTCGAGAATGCTGCCGATAATCGCGCTGATGCCATGGAGGCAAATGCGGACATGCTGCGTAACCAGGCCGCGCGGCTCGATAATCGCGCCGAAAAGGCCCGGGATACAGCTGAATCTCGTGCCGATGCGATCGAGGCGGGTGACATGAACGTCGCTGGCATGAGCCAGGAACGGCGTGATGCGATCGTCGCAAATCAAGCCGCAGCCGTCCGCTGACAGTCGCCACCCGACTGGCGCGCCGGTCGGGCATTGGCTGCAAGGTTGTCATGCGCGCCCTCTTTCGGCATCTGAAGACCGGCCTCCGCTCTGGACATGAGCGGAGGTACCGCTGGGTGGCTGCCATGTTCAGGACGGTTGGAGCGCAGTAAAGGACGATTTTGGCATCGTCGCCAGTTCGATTGCCTTTGCAGCGTTTCTGGCGATGGTCCCGCTGATCGGATTGGTCGCCAGCGCCTACGGGATCTTGGTGTCTCCTGAGGCGGTTTCGCGCAACGTCACTCGGCTCATGGCTATCCTGCCGCTCGACGCGCGACGCCTAGCGTTGAATGGACTGACAACGAAGCTGGCAAGACTGCGCGGCGACACCGCCACGACGCTGATTTCGATCGGCGTAACATTGTTCAGCGCAAGGCGCGCGGGACGATCGCTCCTGCACGGGATCAATCTGGCTTATGGTGTCCGTCACGAACGGTACGGCTTGCGCCGAATACTGGTCTCAACCCTCCTCGTGCTCGGCTGCGCCGCGCTGGTCCTGACCGCGATCGTCTCGCTATCGGTGCTGGCGTTCCTGCAAACCTATGTACCTGACGGACTGCCAGGCGCCCGGCTGATCTCGAGCGCCATCCTGTTCGGATCCCTGACGCTCGGTGCGGGAGCTGCTCTCGTTGTGATCTACCGCTATGCCCCGGCATGCGAGCCGATCCCATGGCGGCAGGCGCTACCAAGGACGATTGCGGGGGTTGCGATGTGGCTTCTCGCCACGCTTCTGTTCCGCATGTACGTTTCACGCTTTGCCTCGTTCAGCGACACCTATGGCTCGCTGGCGACGGTCGTCGTGCTGATGCTCTGGCTGATGGTGTCCGCCTGGGTTCTCCTATTGGGCGCGCGGCTGAACGCGGTGGCGATACGATCCACCGGCGCGACAATCATCGAAAGAAACGCATGAGCGACATACCTGTACACGATCGATACCGGCACCGGCTGCTGACCATCATCGTGGCATTGATGCTGATCGCAGCGCTGCGGATCGGGTTTGCGATTACTATGCCGATCGCCTTTGCCGCTATCACGGTCGCGGCGCTATGGCCGCTCAAGCGATGGCTGGCGGGGTTCATGTCGTCATGGCTTGCCTATACGCTGACAATCCTTGCGTTGGTCGCCATCCTCGGGGCGTTCGCCGCAGCGGTCTATCTGTCGATCGGTCAGGTAATCAGCGTGATGGCAACCGAATGGCCTGGGTTGGAGCGCAGCTATGCCAAGATGGCAAGTTGGGCGTCCGAGCATGGCGTGCCGCTATCGGGGTCGTTCGACCGTAGGCGCATCATCGGGATGATCCAGATGTTGGCGAGCGGGGTCTATGCGTTCGTGACCTATGTCGGCTTCATCGCGCTTGTCGTCATGCTTGGTCTGCTCGAGGTACCGCGCTTTCGAAAGAAGCTGCATGAGATGCTCGAAACCGGTGCTCGGCACGACATGATCGATGTCGCCGAGGCAATTTCAAAGCAGGTGCGTCGATATCTCGGCACGACGCTGGCAACAAGCGTACTCACTGGTATCGCCTCCGCGCTATGGTCATGGATGACGGCCCTCGAACTCGCCCTCGTCTGGGGGCTGCTCAATTTCCTGCTGAACTTCGTCCCGGTGATCGGCAACATCGTCGGTATCGTCCCGCCGGTCCTGTATGCCTTCGTCCAGTTCGGCGGGTGGCACATGCCGGCGCTCGTCTTCGTCGGCTTCGCTGTCTTGCAGATTACGATCAGCAATGTCGTCTACCCGCTTCTTCAAGGTAAGCAGCTGTCGCTCTCCCCGTTGGCTATCATCGTCGCGATGACGTTCTGGAGCTGGGTATGGGGCATCGCTGGTGCGCTGATCGCTGTGCCGATCACTGCCGCCATGGTGATCATCTGTTCGCAATTCGATCGCAGCCGGTGGATCGCCAAGCTGCTGTCGGCCTGAACCGAAGATACAATGATCGGTCACTCGCCTGCTTACGATATGAGTGACGGCTTACTTTGACGGCACCGATCATGGCGTTTGGGGCCTATTTGTCCGCCGCGATCGTTTGTTAGATATGAGAATAACGCTTCGCACGATGCTTGCCGCTACCGCGCTCACCTGCCTCACGTCTCCGACCATGGCTCTATCCACGTCTGATGGTACCCAGGACAGCGTGGCCCAGCCTACGCAGTAAGGCACGCTCTGGATCAACGCTAATCGCGACACGTTGAAGAGGGAACTTGCCGACCGTGCCCGACATGGCCTTGATCGTATCACCTTCCTGCCAGCCGATGCCGATCAGGGCTCCGAAGCCAGGGCGGAGAAGATCTACAACCGGGCAGCACTGGATTACGCGCGGGCCCTCGCGGTGGGCGTAGTCGATCCGTCAGCGCTTCATGACGTCTATACCGTCACTCGACCGACGGTAGAGCTTGCGGAGCATTTGCGGAATGCTCTTCGCGATGGTCGCCTCGCGCAGAGGCTGGACGGACTGGCCCCCGGAGACAATGAATACAAGCGATTGTCGGAGGCGTATCTGACGGCAAGCCGCGATACCGCTGAGCGCGTTTCGACGATTGTTCCGGGCGAGAGTATTCACGTCGGTGACGTCACTCCGCGCGTGCCAATGATCGTCAAACAGCTTGTGGATGACGGCTACCTCGCCGAACGATCCGAGGGCGTGTCAGCAGACCTGTACTCGCAGGAGATCGCAGATGCTGTAAAAGCACTACAGCGCGATTACGGTATCAAGGCGGATGGGATTGTCGGCTCCGATACGCTTGGCGTCCTGACGCTTGGTCCTGGGGACCGCGCCCGGACCTTCGCGGTCGGACTGGAGCGCCGACGTTGGTTGTCACGGACGCCGCCAGCAACACGCATCGACGTCAACACCGCCGCCGCAGAACTTCGCTATTTCCGCGACGGTCGGTTGGTCCACCGGCGTCGGGTCATCGTTGGCGAGCCCGACCGGGAAACGCCTGCACTTGGTTCACCGATCTATCGGCTGGTCGCTAACCCGACATGGACGGTGCCAAAGTCGATCGCGGTTTCTTCCGCCACAGTGCGCGCCAAGAACATGCGTCGGATCAATGGTTATTGGGTTCAGCCTTCAGGACCGGACAATGCGCTGGGACTGGTCAAGTTCGACATGAAGAACAACCAGGCGATCTACCTCCACGATACTGCGGCGCCGGAATTGTTCGCGCGTAGCCAGCGTCATCTAAGCCACGGCTGCGTCCGCGTCCAGGATGCCGTGGGCTTTGCTGCCATGCTGGCAGAGCAGGAAGGGGTCGGCGAGGCGTGGGCCAAGGCGCATGCGTCCGGCAATTACGAGATTGTCGATCTGCCCCGCGAGATTCCGGTCCGGCTACTATACCATAATGCGTTTGTCGCCGACGATGGCCAGGTTTCGATCCGGACCGACCCGTATGGCTGGAACGATGCGGTGGCCACAAAGCTTGGTTTTGCCGACGCGAACACGCGCCATGCTAAGGCAGAGGCGATCGACATCGGTCCCTAGTGGGGGGCGAGGGCGGACCTTATCAGGAAGCGATGAAACCGCGGCATGCGGGCACCAGCCACCAGAGCGCACCGGTTAAAGCGAGGGTGGCAGTGACGAACGCCCAGGCAAGAAGACGGATGCGCATGGGCCTGATGGCGGCAATCTGATGAGCCTCGACCCTATCGAGGATTGTGCGCGCGCGCTGCTCAGCAGACAGGAAGATGACGACCGCTATTGCAAGAAACAGCGTCGCGATCGCTTTCGCAACCCAGGTTGGATCAAGGGTCGGGAACAAGGCGTTGAATCCGAGACCGATTCCGACCGACGCCATGCCGGTGCGCATCCAACTGGCGAAGCTGCGTTCATGAGCAAGGATCGTCCGATCCTCGGCGAAGTCGGTACGCGCCTCCGCTAACGCCGTTTTTGCGGGGGGCACCTCGTCTACCGGATCCAAAGCGTTCTCCTTTAAGATGGGGTGAGGCCTCGTTTCGATCGCCACGTTCGTGCGTATTGCCTATGGATAATCCAAGCCTACTCCAGTGATCACTGAAGCGGATCCACTGGCCGACGCCGGTCCGTCACATTTAACCAGGTCTGCGTTGCCCAAGAAAGCCGTTTTGGCCACCCCGCTGCTGGTGTGCATCGCTGTGGCAAGCTGCCACCGAGAACCAGCCGCGGCGCCCCGTTCCGTCCGATCGCCTGACGGCCGAACCGAAATCGTCGCTGGGCGGCTGCAGAATGGCGGATTGGCCGTTCGGATCCGGCATGATGATCGCGATGTAGTTGCCCCCTCGGAAGTCGGTTTGCGGCCAGACGGCGATGCGTACGGCCCCATGATCATCGAAAGCTCAGAAGCTATTGCGTCGGCCGAACACGGCGACGCGCCACACGGAGAATTACTGGTTAGGGCGCGTGAACGGAATGGCGGTAAACGTGCACTTCTGCTGCGCCTGCGGGCCTATGATCAGGGTGCAGCGTTCAGGCTCGAAATTCCTGCCAAGCCAAGAGAGGGAGAGGTACGGCTTTCGTCCGAGACGACCGCGCTTCGCTTTCCGCGAGATTACCCATGCCTGGCTGTCCGACACACAAAATACCTGAATAGTCACGAGGGCGACTATGCTCCCGTTGCTGTGAGCGCCTTGAAGGCAGGTGCGCTCTATGATCTTCCGCTGGCCTGTAAGACCGGCCGCGGCGCGGAAACCATTGCGATCACGGAAAGCGGGGTCGAGAACTATCCTGGTGCTTATCTGGTCAAAGGGAAGGGACTTGGTGTCGCGGTTCGGCTGACACCGCTGCCGGCGGCCGATCATCTTGCCGCCGTACGGCCTGCACGGCAGGGACTGCGCACCGGCTGGCGTGCCGTTCTGATCGCTGATCGCCCTGAACGACTGATCGGCAATTCGCTCGTTCACGATCTCGCGGCTCCGTCGCGCATCGGTGATACGCGATGGGTCAAACCCGGCAAGGCAGCCTGGGGATGGTGGGCGGGCGTGAAGACATCAGGCGTCCGTCGAGCTGGCTTCAACAACCCGACATACCAGCACTATGTCGATTTCGCCGGTCGGTTTGGCTTACCCTATTTCGTCATCGACTGGGGTTGGGCCGCACGTCCCAATGGTGACAAGTCCCTCGCGGATGTCACTCGCTTCCGCCGTGGCGTCGATATCCCGGCGCTGTCCCGCTACGCTGCGGCGCGCGGCGTGAAACTTTGGCTCTGGACGAACTGGGATGCGATCGGTCGCGATATGGACCGTGTCTTTGCGCTCTACGAGCAATGGGGCGTCGCCGGGATCAAGGTGGACTACGTCTACCGCCAGGATCAGATCGCGATCGGCTACTACCATCGTCTGCTGGCAGCTGCTGCTCGTCACCATTTGATGGTCAACATCCACGGTGCCCCGGTGCCACGGGGTCTCGAACGCACCTATCCCAATCTCATGACCGAGGAGGGGGTGATGGGCGCCGAGTATAACAAGTGGAGCCGCAGCGTCACGGCAGGGTACAACGTGCGGCTGGCATACAGCCGTGCAGCTGTCGGCCCGATGGACTATACCCCAGGCGGGTTCCGTAACACCACACCCGCCGCATTCGTCGTGCGTCACACATTGCCGCAAGTGATGACGACGCGCGGCCAGCAATTGGCGATGTTCGTCGTATACCCCAGTCCGCTCCAGTCGCTCGCCGACGCTCCTGGTGCCTATATCGACGCCGCGGGACAGCTGACCCCCGGCGGTGCGTTCCTTCGGATCGTTCCGGCTGCCTGGGACGAGACCCGCGGGATAGCTGGCTCGTGGGGACGTTGGATCGCGGTCGCTCGACGGTCCGGTTCTCGCTGGTTCGTCGGTATCATGGGGGACGAGCACGGACGGACTGTCACGATCCCGTTCGACTTTCTGTCCCATGGTAAGTGGCGGGTCCGCGCATGGGTGGATGGTGCCACGCCGACCGATGTCGCCGGCCATGGCGGCCGGATCAAAGCTGGCACCCATTTGCGCGTCCCGCTCGCTCCTAGCGGCGGAGCGGTGCTTGTGCTCGATCCGGCCTGATGATCTGCACGCAACGTCGTAACCATTTGCCTCTCTTCTATGCGAGGCGCATGCAGTCGGCATGCGCATTAATCGACCTATCAGCACGCCGGGCGGATCGAAGGATCAGGCGGCGTCGATCCGGAAAGCCGTAGGGCAGGGGCTGGCCTCGAAGGTCGCCCAGTGCGCTGCAGCTGGCGCTGAACTGATCACGCGGGGATGCTGACGGGCAGTGCCTTCGGCCTGTTGCGTATTCTCTTGGTGGGCACGCTCGCCTATGTGATCCTGATTGTCATTTTGAGGGTCAGCGGCAAGCGAACGCTGTCCAAGATGAACGCCTTCGATTTTGTCGTCACGGTGGCCCTGGGATCGACGTTAGCCACAGTATTGTTGTCCAAGGATGTTCCGCTCGCGGAAGGCGTGCTGGGGTTCGCTCTTCTCGCGTTGCTCCAATTTATGATTGCCTGGGCAGCACAGAGGTTCGAATTTCTTGAAAACGCGGTCAAGGCCAGTCCGACCATACTCCTTCGCGACGGCGTCATCGACGCTGAGGCCATGCTTGCCGAGCGTGTAACACGAGGGGAGATTGCCGCGGCCGTCCGAAAGGCGGGCCACGGCGACTTTTCGAATATCGCCGTAGTCGTGTTGGAGACGGACGGCAGTTTCAGCGTCGTCGCGCGTGAGGCCGCAGGTGATCGCTCAGCGCTTCCCGGGACCGCGGCAGCCTGATCGCCGGACACAGCGTCCATTCAGTGGTACCGCCAGATGCAAGTGCCCGGCGAGCCAAAGTGCCGAGTAGAACGATCGTGGACGTCGCGATCGTAGCTGCGGCGATGCAGCGGCTCGCGGAGCAACCGAGCGCTACTGAAGTCGGGGAAGTGGAACAGTTGCTCTCTCATACCATTGGAACTGCTGTGTTCGCCGCAATATCCTCCGTCCGCAGCCTGCTGCTTGCCATTCTGATGCTCATGCTAGGCGCCGGGTTCCTGACGACGTTGGTGAGCGTGCGATTGCAGGCGAGCGGGACCAGCGCCCTGGCCATCGGCCTCGTCGCGACCAGCTATTTCGGCGGGCTGACCGTCGGCGCGATGGGGGCGGGGAGGCTGGTACGGCGGGTCGGCCATATCAGGGCCTTCGCCGCCTTCGTGTCGCTGTTGTCGGCAAGCACCCTGACCTATGCCGTGCTGGAAGCGGCGCCCTTATGGGCGTTGCTGCGCTTCATCGATGGGTGCTGCGTCGCTGGGGTCTATGTCTGCCTGGAAAGCTGGCTCAACGATCGCGCCGACAGCGAAACGCGAGGAAGCGTGCTCGCGGGATATATGATCGCGCTATACCTGGGACAGGGGCTCGGCCAGCAGCTCCTCAACATCAGTGATACCGCGCCGTCGATCCCGTTCGTGGTGGCATCGATCCTCGTTTCGCTCGCCGTGCTCCCGGTGGCGCTCACCCGTATGGCAGGACCGGCGCTGGAGCAGACCGCCTCGCTACCGATCCGCGCGCTATATGCGGTATCGCCGCTGGGCATTGTCGGGGTTGCTTTGACTGGGGTCGTTCTTGGCGCATTCTATGGCCTTGCCCCCGTGTACGCTCGTGAGTCCGGGCTCGGCATCGCCGAAACCGCATGGTTCATGACGGCCGTCATCCTGGGCGGCGTGGCGCTTCAATGGCCTTTGGGACGCCTATCGGATCGGCTCGATCGGCGTGGTGTCATCGTCGCCACCATGGCCGGGGCCGCCGCGTCGGCCTTCGCGCTATTCGCATCGGGACCGGCGGGGTCGGGCCTGCTCTTTGCCAGCCTGTTCGGCGGGACGAGCTTCGCCCTTTATCCACTGTGCGTGGCGCATACGAACGATCATCTCACGTCGGCGCAGCGGATCGGCGCCACCGGCGGGCTTGTGCTCGTCTATTCACTGGGCGCGGTACTCGGCCCGCTGCTGGCATCGGCATCCATGTCGACCTTTGGGCCGGGGGGACTATTCCTCGTCATCGGCACGCTCTCGAGCGGCGTTTTCGGCTTCGGTCTCTGGCGGCAATGGCGGGGTGACGCCGTGCCTGGTGAACGGCAACGAGCCTATCAAATGCTGCCGAGGACAACGCCCGCCGTGGCGGCGCTCGATCCGCTTTCGCTCGCGGCCAGGGACGACGTGTCGTCCAAGTGATGGCTCCGCGCGGACGCCGGTGCACACCGGTTCACCATGCCCAGCTTGCGCCGATCCGCCCCACGATCTCGGTCTCGTTGAGCCCGCTGGCGACGCGACCATTCAGTCGCCACAGGTCGAAGCCACCGTTGACGGTCACCGCATTGGCGATCCGGGCGAACGGTTTTCCGGAGACGGTGAGGCCGGTGCGGACATAGCCGAAGGTCGGATTGCCGCCGCGCCCGTCCCGGTAGAAGCTGTCGGAGAAGCCCAGGACGAGCGGTATCGCGATGCCGACCGGCGTCTTAGGATCGCCGAGGTCGAAGCGCACGGTGAGCGACGGCTGGACGTATAAGGCGTCTGCGCGGTTGGGTTGGCCCGCCTCCTGCGTCACGCGCAACAATGGCGAAAGCCGGAATCCCCTCAGCGGTACGATGCCTTCCCAGAGGGAGCGGTCGTCGAAGCGGACGATCAGTTCGAAGTCGTTGTAGCCGGGGAAGGATGCCGAGGGCGAGACGTATCGATAATAGGCTCCCGACACCGTCCATCGCTTGTCTAGCTCAATCGACGCGCCGGCATAGAGGTCGGTTTCGTACCAGCCCGGCACGACGCCATCGTTTGGCTGGCCGAGCCCGGGCTTCGACCCCTGGATACTGTTCCACGTTCCGGCAAACACACTGGCCTTGGTCACCGCCCCGCCCGTCAATTCGGGCAGCGCCACCCGGACCGAAACGAACGGCTGCAGGCTGGGCCGATCGGAAAAGGACACGCCTCGGGATATATACTGGCTGACCGCTGTGGCACCCGCCGACACGGTGAATCGCTCGACGGCGTCCTTCTCTTCCGGCTGCATCGTTTCGGTTGGACGCTCGTCGCCCTGCGCGGGCCGGGCGTCCTGCGCGGTTGCTGCCGACGACAGCACCACCGACAGGGCGAGGCCGCAAGCGAGAGGCCGGGTCAATTGTTTCTCCATCGTAACCACGTTCGCAACCGACAGGGCTCGGGGTCGTTCCATTCCTTGGACAGGACAATCAGCACGAATAGGGGGTACATTGACCGAGCCGGTATCGAATGATGCGCCACAGCCAGCGGCGGCACGCAGGATGGAGATCAATCCGCCTGTATTCTTCGTTTCGGCAGCCCTGATACTCGCCTTCGCCCTGTTCGGCGCACTCGCCCCGGAAACCGCGAACCGGGTGTTCACCAACGTGCAGGCGCTGATCGTCGCGGATTTCGGGTGGTTCTACATCGCCTCGGTCGCGGGGTTCCTAGTTTTCGCCATTTTCCTGATGCTCAGTCGCTATGGCGATGTGAAGCTCGGGCCCGACGACAGCGAACCGGATTACAGCTATCTGTCCTGGTTCGCGATGCTGTTCAGCGCGGGTATGGGCATCGGCCTGATCTTCTTCGGCGTGGCCGAGCCGATCCAGCATTATGCATCGCCGCCCGTGGGCGAAGGGAAGACGATCGCCGCCGCGCGCGAAGCGATGGTCCTCACCTTTTTTCACTGGGGGCTGCACGCCTGGGCAATCTACATCGTGGTCGGCTTGGCGCTTGCCTATTTCGCGTTTCGCCGTGGACTGCCGCTCACCATCCGCTCGGCACTCTACCCGCTAATTGGAAAGCGGATCTACGGCCCGATCGGGCACGCCGTCGACATCTTCGCGGTGCTGGGTACGATGTTCGGTGTTGCGACGTCGCTTGGTCTCGGCGTGCTGCAAGTGAATGCCGGGTTCAATTACCTGTTCGGCCTGCCGACGAGCATCCCCGTCCAGCTTATCCTGATCGCGGTCATCACCGGCATGGCCACGCTGTCGGTCGTTGCCGGATTGGACAAGGGGGTGAAGCGCCTGTCCGAGCTCAACATCATCCTGGCCGGACTGCTGCTCGCCTTTGTCCTGATCACCGGGTCGACTGTGTTCCTGCTCCAGGCGTTCGTGCAAAACGTCGGCACCTATCTCGGCGAAGTCGTGCCGCGCACCTTCCGCCTCTACGCCTACGAACCCAACCCATGGCTGGGCAATTGGACCTTGTTCTACTGGGGTTGGTGGATTGCCTGGTCACCCTTCGTCGGCATGTTCATCGCCCGCATCTCGCGCGGGCGCACAATCCGCGAATTCATCGGCGGCGTGCTGCTGGTGCCGACCCTATTCACGTTCCTCTGGATGACGGTGTTCGGCAACACCGCGATCGCGCTGGACATGGCTGGTACGGCCGCCATCGCCGACACCGTCGCCAACAATCTGCCGGTGGCGTTGTTCGCGACACTGGAGCAGCTGCCGCTTGCCACGATCGTCTCGGGTATCGCGACACTCTTGATCATCACCTTCTTCGTCACGTCGGCGGATTCGGGGGCATTGGTCATCGACATGATTACGTCGGGCGCGGCGGAGAACCCGCCAGTATGGCAGCGCGTGTTCTGGGCATTATGTGCGGGCGGCGTCGCTGCGGTGCTGCTGGTCGCCGGTGGGCTCCAGGCCCTTCAGACTGCCGCGATCGCCAGTGCTTTGCCATTCGCGGTAGTGATGGTGTTCATCTGCTACGGGCTGCTGCGCGCGTTGCAGACGGAGGGCCAGGAAGCCATGGACCTGTCCGCCGCGGGTTCCGATCCGATCGCCGAAACGCCGTTGAGCTGGCAGCAGCGCCTCGCGACCATCACGCGCTTCCACGACAAGCGTGAGGTTGCGGCGTTCCTCGCCGATACGGCAGGCCCGGCGCTCGACGCGGTGGCGGCACAGATGCGCGACAGCGGCCTCTTGCCAATCCTCGTTCAAGACGAAAACCAGGTCGAGCTTCGCATCTTGCACGGCGAGCGTGGCGAGTTCAGCTACAGCGTTCGCGCCCGCGGCTTCCGCGCCGCCAGCTTCGCCTGGGCGGCGTCGCACAAGGCGAACGAGCAGGAGCGCCTCCACTACCGGGCGGTGGCGCATTCTTCGGAAGGAGAGCCGCCGCACGATGTGACCGGCCACAGCGACGAACAACTGATCAACGATCTACTTAATCGGTATGCAGGGTTCCGCCATGCCCGACGGATGGCCTGAGCAGGGGCGGTTCGTCTATCACGAGCCACCGCTGCTGATCGACCTTAACCGAGAACGGCGTAGATGCGGATGGAGGTCAGTGGAGCTTCGGGCCGCGCTCGCCACCATCTATGCCGCGTCCTACGAACCGTATGTTCAGGGTAACGCGATCAGCGCGCAATGCCGCACCGGCGCTTTGCAGCTAAGAGTGGCGTCGCTCCGACTAAGTTACTTCCTGCGGTGTGTAAGGGAAGCATCTCCGACTGTCGACGTTATCTATACTCCCACCATATCATTCGGGAGCGGACAGCTTGGGGTCAAAACCGGGTATATCGTGAAAGTAAAGCAGTGCCCGAACTTGTGACGCGACCGATTATGGGCGGAAGCGGTCCGGCAGCTTTTGAGCGCCGCGCCCTGTCCGAAAACACACGATTTGCGATAGCACTGCCGAAGCTGAGGACGCTGTCGGTAATCAAGGCTCAGCGTATGCGACAAACCTTGTCGCTTTGCCCCAGTAAGCGGAAACCCGATTTTGAAGGTTTCCCGTCACTGCCAATCGTTAGCGTATAGCTGGCCCATTCTATGTAAAACTCCCTATCAGGGAACCGAGCCGCTGGCGTATCGTGTCGGTATCTCGCCGAGCGCCGCCGCGGCGATGCTGGCGGTCGCGTTACTTCTCGTTTGGGCACGGATCGGCCGTCCAGCTCGGCAGAGCTTACAAGCTCTCTTGCCCGAACCAGCATGACGTGAGCGACAGCCAGGTTCGATACGACGGGCAAGGAAAGACGTGACGAGGGTTAGCCTCACGTATTCGCTCGACAACGGACCCGAGGCCACGAGCCCTGTCGTTTACCGAATGGGCACCACCTTTACGCCGGCCGCGACGGCAACGTCCTTCCACGAACGGTCTGCGGTATAAGCCGGTACGCTCAGGCGCTTTGCAAGCGCTAGGCAGAACCGGCCGCCCAGGGAGAGGCCTGCCGAACCGGTGATCGCAAGAAGAACGCCGGCGTCCCAGCAAAGCGGCTCGTCCGCGGCGACGACGGTGTAGGGCAGCGCTCCAAGCATGGCCCGGACTTCCTCTGTCGGCGCGCCCAAATGGACGAAATGGCTCACCACCTCCGCCTGGTTGAACACGTCGACGGCCGCGTCCGCCACGATCCCGGCCACCTTATTTGCTCCGCGCTCTCCCTTGAGCAACGTGATGACGGCGGAGGCGTCCAGGACCGCACTCGTCATTCGCCGCTGTCCGCGTGGCGGTTGGCGAGAAAGGCGTCGACCGAAGCGTCGGGATGGCCCGCATATTTTTTCGCGATCGCCTGCGCACGCGCCACGGCTTGCGTAACGGTACGCAGCACGACGCCTTCGTCCGTTTCCTCGAGCAGGATCGCGCCGCCGCCATCAAGTCCCAACCGTTTACGAATGGCTGCCGGCAGGCTCATGCGCCCATTGGCTGTTATGTTTACTTGCAACGTCATGAGGCACGGAATCCGCTATTTGGCACAAAAACATTTGTGTACCACATTCCATGAATGAACACATCAGCCATGGATGACGCTCGCCTAGCGTAACCTGCCACGGTTCTAATTAGCGATAACGCTGATTCCCGCTAATTACATGCTGGCGCAGATTCTGGTGATCGGTTAGCCCGTTTCGCGGATAAGGGCGGTCTCATCCACCGGCCGGTTGAATCAACGTGCGGCGTAGGAGGTCGGCTTGCCCGATGACGACATTGATGATGCGGCTCGCGTCAATCGCGCGGACCTGGACGCGATCGTGGCTGACGCGCTGGTCATCGTTGATCAGGTCCAGTCGCTCGAACCCTATCTCCCGCAACTTGCCCCCCAGGATCGCGAGCGCGTCGACGACTATGTCCGCCGCGCGTCGGCTGACGCGACACTGCGCGCCTACAAATCGGACTGGCGGTTGTTCTGTGCGTGGTGTCAGGAGAGCGGCTATCGCCCGCTTCCCGCGACACCGGCGACCGTCGCCGCATTTCTGACGTTGCTGGCCGAACGCGGATACAGTCCGCAAGAACTTCGCAGGACGAAGCGCGGAACCGTGCTGCCGCGGAAGGAGCCAACGCCACTCGGCCGGGCGACGATCGGCCGGCGGCTTGCTGCCATCGTATTCGCGCACCGAGCCGCCGACGTCGAGCCGCCGACCTCGCAGCCAGACGCGGCGCGCTTAGAGCGCGCCATGCGCGGCATCCGCAAGGACAAGCGTGGCGAACTGCCCGGGAAGAAGCGTCCTGCCGACGGCGACGTTCTGCGCGACATGGTGCGCGCAATCACGGGTGAGGATCTTCGCAGCTACCGCGACCGCGCTCTCCTTGCGATCGGGATGGCCGGAGCGTTCCGCCGTTCCGAGCTCGTGGCAATCACCGTGGCGCGTGTAAGCGGGGATAGCCGCGGACTGCTAGTGCGCATCGCCGCATCGAAGACTGACCAAGAGGGCAAGGGCCACACCGTCGCGATCCCCGACGGCCGCAGGCTTGAACCAGTGAGGCATTACCGCGCCTGGCTCGAGCAGGCAGGCATCACCAGCGGGCCGGTATTTCGCAAACTGACGCCACAGGGTCGGCTAACCGACAAGCCAATGAGCGCTCAAGGGGTGGCGTTGGTGGTAAAGGCGGCTGCGCTCGCCGCGGGATACTCGCCGGAGTTGTTCTCAGGCCACTCTCTCCGCGCCGGGTTCCTTACCGAGGCCGGTCGCCAGAACGCCAATTTGTTTAAAATGAAGGAGCATAGCCGGCATTCATCTTTAGAAATGGTAGCGGAATATGTGCGGGATCATGAGCGGTTCCGCGAGCATGCGGGCGAGGGATTTTTGTAACTACGACCCACAAGCCGCCATTCAACGGTACTAAGACGGCTCCCATCTTCGGACGTTCATTCATCGGCCCGCCCTTTGATCTGGCTAGGTGCTTGGTGATCTGAGGGAGATGCGTTCGAGTATCTGCGATGTAATTGCGACCCCGCGTTGGCCGCCGCAGTTGGTAAGCGCCGCGTACCCATGACCGGACTTCTGGTTCGGGTGAACGTCGAACTGCGGCGCCAGCTCGGCCAGCGTCTTCTTGCCCTTCACGGCAGCCAGGGCCACTTTCGACTTGAAGACCGGCCTGTGGTTCCGGCGTGTTCGCTTCGTCATCTCATCTCCTGTTCGGCAGCCATGCTGGCTGCCTTCAGGCCGAAACTCCACTTAGCAGCCTGTCCAGATTTGCCGAGGCGCCTCTGCTTTCAGCCCGTCATGTAAGGTCAATCCTCTAACTGCGCCGGGCCGGGTTCACCAAAATTTAACCCCAAAACGGCAATTAATAGGGAGAGCTC